>Ga0209554_1002928_pt1 | contig 11372 bp, 12 predicted proteins | sample MarorgKNORR_S2LV_5_FD_188221 | JGI IMG/M metagenome (GOLD analysis project Ga0209554, IMG submission 188221) | Marine microbial communities from the Southern Atlantic Ocean, analyzing organic carbon cycling - Bottom_A/KNORR_S2/LV (SPAdes) (version 2) | ecosystem: Environmental > Aquatic > Marine... | reverse complement strand
CGACCGAAAAGATCGTCTGCAACAGCCCCCAGAAAGTGCCCAGCAGGCCGAGGAAGATCAGCAGGGAGATCAGGTAGCGGGAAATATCCCGTGATTCATCGAGCCTGGAGCCGATGCCGTCCAGCAGGGTCCGCATAGACAGGGCGGAGAGAGTCATCTGGCCCTGGTTTTCTCCCATCATGGTCGCCATCGGGGCCAACAGTTTGGGTGGCGCCTGGACCGCGAGTTTGGGATGGTTGCTGCGGAAACCCTCAATCCAGCGAATTTCCGCATACAGGCTGAACACTTGGCGGAAGATGTAGAAGATGCCGAGTAGAAGCACCGCGAGGATCAGCCCGTTGAGCAGGGGGTTGGCGGCGAAGGTCTTGTTCAGCACGTCCCACATGACCCCCGCCACGGCCATGGCGATAGCCACAAAAATGAACATCCGGGTAAGGAAAATACGCGGGCGGGTCATGGTCGGCCTCTCGCCGATATCGGCAGTCACAATCATCGATCCCTCAACTCAAAGGATTCATCAGCGATTGGTCACGAGCACATCGACCCGGTCGGGTGCGCCGCCTTCGTAGCGGTCGCCCAGCGCCCTGACATCAATTCGCGTACTGCGCACGCCGAGTTCGATTAGAACGGAACGCACCGCCAGGGCGCGTGACAGGGAGAGACGGCGCGCCGAGGAGGCGCTGCCCGTGGTGCCGTCGGCATAGGCCTTGACCTGGGCGCGAAGCGAATCATTGGCGGCCAGGCTCGCCGCGACGGCCTGCAAATTGCTCTCGGCGCTGTCCGGCAACTCGGCCAATCCACTGACGAACGGTATGCTCAGAATTTCGCCTGTCGGTGTCATCGCGGGGGTCAGAGCCGCGACGGTAGGCTCAGGCTCGGGTACGGGGGTTGCCACCGGTGCAGGTTCGGGCTCGGGCGCGGGTACGAGGGTTGCCACGGGCTCGGGCTCGGGCTCGGGAACGGCTTCAGCCGGAAGGGGCTCGCTGTCTACAGGCACCAGCGGGGCAGGCTCCACCGCCGGGACCGGCTCGGGCAGGGGTGGACTCAAGCTCGGTATGACAGCCGCCGTCGTCTCCGGTTTCGGCTCGGGCATGAGGAGCGGCGTAAGCGTCGTCACGGCAGATACGGACGCGCTTCCCAGTAAAAATGTCGAACGAGGCGCTTGCCCCGGCGGATCGAGAAGCGGCCGCAAACCCGGTCGCGTTGCCAGCTGGTTGACCACTTCAACATTGACTTCGACGGGGAATTTTCCGCTGCCGCCCACATAGACCGTCTGCTGCGCCGCCGCCATGGAAGACCCGGCGAAAGCGAAAACAGCCAAAAGCGTTAAGCGGCAGGCCGTTTGTTGAAGCTCCTTGGCCGGCCGCTGGAGATCATCAAATTGCCAGATCATGGTCAAACTTCCCCGCAATCGATGTCTGTAAAATCCATGGTGAGCCGTGAAATCATTATCGAGGCGCAGGATAGCCTACGCATCTGGGGAGAACAACCGCCTTGGCCCGGTTGATCAGCCGGAATGTTCAGCCCGTTTTCGCTTTCGCTAGCAGGGATTTCAATTCCCCGTGAATACGATCGTTTCCGGCCAGCACATCGCCATGATCGAGGTTTATGTCGCTGCCGTCGCAGGCGGTGATGTAACCTCCGGCTTCGCGCATGATGACAAGGCCCGCGGCGATGTCCCAGGGCTTCAGGCCAAGCTCCCAAAAGCCTTCATAGCGCCCGGCGGCGACATAGGCGAGATCGAGCGCCGCCGAGCCCATACGGCGGATTCCGGCGGTTTGTTCCATGACCAAGGCGACCTGGGCGAGATAGGCTTCATGATGGTCGCGCCCGGCCCAGGGCATGCCCGTGGCGATCACCGATTCCATCATATTGGATCGCGACGATACCCGCATGCGGCGGTCGTTGAGATAGGCCCCGGCGCCCTTCTCGGCGTGAAAAAGCTCATCGCGCAAAGGATCGTAAATCACCCCGGCGACGATCTCGCCGTTATGTTCGAGGCCGATAGAAATACAGAAATGCGGCAGGCCGTGCATGAAATTCAGGGTGCCGTCGAGGGGATCGACGATCCAGCGATACTCGGGCGTTTTCCCCGCCACCGCGCCGCCTTCTTCGAGCAGCATGGCGTAGCCCGGCCGGGCTCGGCTCAACTCCTTGCGCAGTACCTTCTCGGCCTGGATGTCGGCGGCGGTGACAAAATCGGCGGGCCCTTTCCTTGAGACCTGAAGGTTTTCGACTTCGCCGAAGTCGCGCACCAAGCCTCGCGCCGCCTTGTAGGCAGCCTGAATCATCACCGTGATCGCAGCGGAACGGGGAGGCATCTCTTAGTCTCTGGCGCGTTCGCGATAGGCGCCGTCGGCAGTGGCGATCACCACCCGGGTGCCGACCTCGATATGCGGCGGCACCATTGTGCGCACGCCGTTATCAAGGATCGCCGGCTTGAACGACCCGGCGGCGGTCTGGCCCTTGATGACCGCCTCGGTCTCGATGATTTCGAGGATCACAGTCTCGGCGACCTGCACGGTCAGCGGCTCGTCCTCATAGCTCATTACCGTCGTCATAACGCCGTCCTGCAGATACACAGCCTGTTCGCCCACCAGATCGCTATCCAGGGTAATCTGCTCATAGGTCTCGGCTTCCATGAAGGTCAGCAGCTCGCCGTCGGCAAATAGAAACTGATATTGCTTTTCGTCGAGGCGCACCTTCTCGACATTCTCGGCGGCGCGGAACCGCTCGTTAAGCTTGGTGCCGTCGCGCAGATTTTTCAGCTCGACCTGGAGATAGGCGCCGCCCTTACCGGGCTGGGTATGCTGTATCTTGACCGCCTGCCACAGGCCGCCCTTATGCTCGATGATATTGCCGGGACGGATGGCGTTGCCGTTAATTTTCATGGGACGGGTTCGGTAATTGTATAGGGATGGGCGGTACTAACAGGTCGCGTGCGCGCATTCAATCTCCGCGTCAATCAGGCAGGCCCGATTTAAGCAGAGCGTCATACAGATGCTGTCGGTCCGCCTGCTGGCGAAACGATTTCCACAAACCAATATTTGACAGTCTGAATTCAGGTTGAACCTCGAGAACGGACCGGCAGTTTGATTGAGCCTTGTCGTCTTGACCTAAGCTTGCATGGCAGGCGCAGAGCAATTCGGCCTTGATGAATTCCAGATCGGTGACGCTGCCGAGCAAGGTCACGGCAGCCTCATAATCTTTAGCGACGAACGACGTGAGAGCCTTCCAAAAACGCATGATATCGACCGTGAACGGTGTGTCCGCATGCAATTCCAAAACCTCGTCGAACCATATCGTCGCTTCATCGAAATCCCCCTGGAAGAGATGATAGCTTCCCCGGTTGGCGATGATGTCACCATCATTGGGATTGATGCTGAGGGCGCGCTCAACGCAGCGCCAGGATTCTTCATACATTTCTTTATTGCTGTAGATGCGGCTGAGCAGCCGGTAGATGTTCGCATCGTCCGGCGCGATATCCAGTACCTTCTTGGCGTACCGCTCTGCCTCTTCCAGGGCTGTTCCCGCCTCGTCGCCCCAGAAAGTCTAGGTTGCCAGTTTGCAAAAACCAAGGCCAAGATTGCCGGGAAACAGATCGGGGTCGAATTCGAGGGCTTTGAGAAGATACTCTTCCGCCTGCACCACGGCGATTGGATCGATCTTGTGTATCAGCTTGATGCCGCTGAAGGCGTAGTCGTAAGCGACATAATCTTCTGCAGCCTTCTGTCCAAAATTTTGCGCAACGTCCTGCCAAATCCGCTCGTTCAGAGCAGAGGAAACACGCCGGGCAATCTCGTCCTGTAGGGCGAATTCATCGTCGGCGCCCCGATCATAGCGATCCGCCCAGACATGGTTGCCCGTCGCGGCATCGATCAACTGGACAGTGATCCGCATCTTGTTGCCGCTTTTGCGAACACTTCCTTCCAGCACATAATTGACGCCGAGCGCCTTTCCGACGTCGCGAACATCGGGCGATTTTCCTTTGTAGGTGAAGGTGGAATTACGCGCCGTTACGTCGTACCAGCGAGTCCGCGATAGGGCCGTTATGATGTCTTCCGTCACGCCATCGACAAACGACTCCTGTTCGGGATCTTCCGACATGCTGTCGAAGGGAAGCACGGCGACCGAAGGCTTGCCTGAAGGCTTCGCCGGGGTTGCATCGGGTGTTCTGGGAGTCATATCCACACCACCGTCCAGCACCACCCGATAGGCTCTGACCGGCTCTTCGATATTCTTGACCGTCTGCTCGCCCAGGTCTTCAAAGACCAGCTTGAGCTTATGCTTCACTTCATCGTGGACCGAACCCGACAGGCAGATGCCGCCGGGATCGGCCAGGGGCTCAAGCCGGGCCGCCACATTGACGCCGTTGCCATAGATATCGCCGTCTTCGATGATGATCTCGCCGATGTTGACCCCGATGCGGAACCGCAGGTCTTCCTCCGCCATGTCTTTCTGCCAGACGACGGCGCAGTTGACCGCATCGACCACGCTGGCGAATTCCACCAATATGCCATCGCCCATGAGCTTGACGACGCGGCCGTGATGTTCCGCGATCAGAGGTTCGATCAGGTCCTTGCGTAGGTGAGACAGGCTGGCAAGTGTGCCCTCCTCGTCCTCGCCCATAAGGCGGCTGTAGCCGACCACGTCGGCGACCAGTATGGCGGCAAGACGGCGTTCCAAAACAATTCTCCTTCGGCCAGGAGCCTACTTGCCCTGCTGAGAACTATCCATGCTCTTGTTAAGCGCCGCCACTGCCGCGCGCGGGCCGTCGGGCGCCGACCAGACACTGTGGCAGACAGCGAGAAAATCTGTGCCCATGACTACCAGGGCGGCGGCGTTTGCCGCGTCGATACCGCCGACGGCGACCGAGGGCAGCAGCATGGTCTCGTTCCACCAGGCCAGGATATCGGGCTCAATTACGTGAGCGTTGGGCAGGGTGGCAGAGGGATGGCAAGCGCCGAAGGAGACGTAATCCGCGCCCGCTTCGGCGGCCAGCATGGCATTGTGGCGCGAGCCGCCGGCCGAGACGCCGACGATCGCCTCCGCGCCCAAAAAGCGCCGGGCGTTTTCTACGTCGCCGGGTCTGGCGAGATGCACCCCGTCGGCGCCGACATCCCTAGCGATATCGGCGCGGCCATCGATCAGAAAGGCGATGTCGCGCGCCTGGCATAGGGGAATCAGGATCCGGGCGGCGGCGGCCAACCCGTCGCCGTCGGTCTCGGTCATGCGTAGCTGGACGCAGGCCACATTGCCGCCCTCGATCGCATCATCGAGGGTTTTCGCGAATGCCTCGGGCTCGAATGTGGGCGGCGTGATCAGGTAGAGGCGGCAAGCCGCCACCTGATCATTGTTCATCCGTTCTCCATGGCGGCGCTATAGGCGCCCTGGGCCGCGGCGCCGTTGAGTTGGGCACGATGATGCAGGGCGGCTTGTGCATCGGTGACGTTCTCGGTCTTGCCCAGCCAGGCCTTGAGCGGCGCGGCCTGAAGTGCTCTGCCATAGGAGAAGCTGAGCCGCCAGGGCGGGTTGGCGTCGAGTCTGTTCATGGCGTCGAGATGGGCGGTGGCGGCGGCGTCGCTTTGGCCGCCCGACAGGAAGACGATGCCGGGCACCGCGGCGGGCACCGTGCGCTTAAGCAGGGCGAGGGTGGCCGCCGCGACCTCCTCGACGGAGGCCTGGGGCGTATGATCGACGCCGGGAATCACCATGTTGGGCTTGAGCAGCATGCCCTCGAGGTTGACGCCATGCAGGCGCAGCGCCCTGAACACGACCTGCTGGGCAGCCTCGGTGACCCGCTTGCAGCGCTCGAGAGAATGGTCGCCGTCCATCAAAACCTCGGGTTCCACGATGGGCACCAGACCGGCTTCCTGAGACAGCGAGGCATAGCGGGCGAGGGCCTCGGCGTTGGCATGCAGGCAATGGCGACTGGGAAGATGGTCGTCGATACGGATGACGGCGCGCCATTTGGTGAAGCGCGCGCCCAGTTCGTAATATTCATTGAGGCGCTCGCGCAGGCCGTCGAGTCCTTCGGTGACGGTCTCGCCGGGCCGCCCCGCCAGGGGCTTGGCGCCGCCATCGACCTTGATGCCGGGGATAATGCCTTGGCGGGAGAGAATTTCAGCCAGCGACGTGCCGTCGGCGGCCGATTGCCGGAGGGTCTCGTCAAACAGGATAACGCCCGAGACGAAATCGCCTATCCCTGCCGTGGTGAACAGCAATTCACGGTAGTCGCGGCGGTTGTCTTCGGTCGATTCAACGGCAATGGTGTCGAAGCGTTTCTTGATCGTGCCGCTGCTTTCGTCGGCCGCCAGGATGCCCTTGCCCGGCTCTACGAGGGCAGTTGCGCATGCGGTCAATTCTGACGTGTTCATGGGGTGGTTCCTCTACAGATTCTATCCATGTGATAACGCAGCCGGAGCCGGTTTGCAACGCGGTCGCTTTTGCGGTCAATCGCGGTGCTTTAACAGGAATTCACGAACCCGCGGCGCCACGCGGCCGGGGCCCTCGATCAGGATCGAATGTTTGATCTTGTCCAGGATAACCAACTCCGAATCAGCCAGCTCGTCCGCCATGAATCGGTTGTGCCGGGGGCTGCAGGCGCCGTCCAGCTCCCCGGTCAGCACCAGGCAGGGACAGCGAATTTCAGCCAGCCAGGGCGCCATCTCGGTTTCGGCATAGATGTGAAAGACGCTCAGGAAAACCTCGGTGGGGGTGTCGGTGACCTGCTTGATACGGGCCTCGATCAAATCGGGCCGGGCCGCGATGAAGTCATCCGTATACCAGCGCTGAACCAGGGTCTCCAGCACCGGACCGATTCCCTTCTCCTGCATGGCCGCGATCACGCCCTGTAGCTTGGCCCGGTCTTCCTCGGTGCGCCCGGCGGCGGTGCTGAGCAGGCTGACGCTCAGCGTATGATCCGCATGGGCATGAGCGTAGGCCGGGCCGATCATGCCGCCGAGGGAGTGGCCGATAACGTGAATCTGCTCATGGCCCAGTCTGGCCCGCAGGGCTTCCAGGTCTTCGACAAGCTGTTCCAGGCTATAGGGCACCGGCGGCACCGGGCTTGCCCCATGGCCGCGCAGATCGAAACTTACGCAGGTGAACTTGTCTTTCAGCGCCGGGATAATGCTGTCCCACATGACCGCGCGCGAGCCGATGCCATGCACCATGTAGAGCGCCGGCCCTGCGCCCTCGACCCGATAGGATACGTCGATAGATGTCATATGGTTTCAGCCCGCCGCTTTCTGAAAATGCGGCATGACCTCGCTGGCAAAACGCCGCATGGAGTCCAGGGTTTCGGCCTGAGGCTGGCCCAGATTGAAATTCATCATCACTTCATCGATGCCGAGGCCGTCATACACGGCGAGACGGTCGGTCATCTCGCCGGGCGGGCAGATCAGCAGATTTTTCTCCAGCTCCTCGATGGTCTGGTCTCTCGGCAAGGGTTCGATACAGCCGTTTTTGACGATGCCGGGGCCGGTGTAAACATTGTCGAAACGAGAATAGTAGTCATAGGCCAGTTCCAGCTTTTCACGGGCATCCGCTTCATCGGTCGCGCAATAGCAAACCCGCAGCAGGGTGATGTAGAGCGCCTCACCGGCGGCGCCCATCTCCGCCTTGGCTCGCTTATGGGCTTTCACCTGACCTTCAAGAACCTCGGGCGCCGCCGACAGCGGGCTGGTCTGAATGCAGAAGCCGCGCTTGGTGCAGGCAGCGATTCCCGGCTCACTGAGGACGGCCAACATGATCCTGGGCATGGGTTTGGTCAGCGGGCGCGGCATGATGGTGATCGGCTCGAAGTTGTAATATTTGCCGCTCCAGGAGACTTCCTCCTCGCTGAGCAGGGCTATGAGCACATTCAGCGATTCATCGAATTTCTCGCGGGTATCTTCAAGCGACACCCCGAGACGGTTGGTCTCATAGGCAAAGGCCCCGCGCCCGACGCCCAGGATGAGCCGGCCATCGGTCAGGATATCCGCCTGCACCACCTCGCCGGCAAAGACCCGCATGTCGTGAATCGGCAGGACGGCGACGGAGGTGGTTATCTCGATACGCTCGGTCACCGACGCGACCTTCACAGCCATCTGCAGCGGCGCCGGCGTGATCAATAAATTGATCAGGTGATGTTCCGGTATGGTGACGCCGCGATAGTCCAGCGCCTCGGCCAGGATCGCCTGTTCGACCATATCGCCATAGAGCCGTTTCCCGCCATAGGCCGGGTCGGGATAATAGCTCGACAGGAAATGGTTGAAGTCCATAGCGGCCGCACTCCTTAAGCTGGGTTTTGTCGCGCCGCATAGTGACTCAATTCGTCGGCCAGGAAAATCGATTCCATGCTATAATGATTCCATTGAGCATGCGTTGCTTTTGGCTGACATCGCATCACTCCGGGTAAGGAGAGAAACATCATGATGGCCTTCGAGAATTTGCTTGTCACTTATACGGCCTTGTTGTGCCGCAGCTTGGGCGTCACCCCAAGGCAGATTAGAATTGTCCATGAGCGCAACGGCTCCGGGTTCAGCCCGCGGCCCGAGGGCGCTCTCGGATTTTATTACTGATCCGGTGAGGTGACGCGCGCGCCCTGTTGCTCGGCAATTTGGGCGAGCTTGGCGCAAACCTCCCCGCGGCCTGAAAACAGCAGCCGCCTCCAGCCTGTACGCAGAGCGGCCATGGCTATATCCGCGTCTTCGCCGCAGTCGATAACGGCCTCGTCTTTATCCGCCCCAACCAGATCGATGACCGCCATGAGGTAGCCAACCCCGGCATAGCGCGCAGCTCCCGGGGCGGTTTGCAGGGTGACGGTTGTCGCGTTTAATTGCGCGGCGGCAAGGGCCGCGCGGGCCTCGTCGAGATCGTGGAAGATAACGGTCTTTGTGCCGGTCACGTCAGGAAGCCTAGGTTACGCCATCAGGGCCGCGACCCCTGGAAGCGGCTTGCCTTCGAGCCATTCGAGGAAGGCGCCGCCGGCGGTGGAGACATAGGAAAACCCCTCAAGGGCGTCGGCGTGGACCAAGGCCGCCACTGTATCGCCGCCGCCGGCCACGCTGACCAGCTTGCCTGCGCGCGTAAGCTCTGCGGCGGCGCGGGCGACCACATTGGTGCCTCCATCGAAACCATCCAGCTCGAAGGCGCCGAGCGGGCCGTTCCACACCAGGGTGGCGACCTGCTCCAACTGCTCGGCCATGGCGGCGGCGCTGATCGGGCCGATGTCAAGAATCATGGCGTCCTCGCCGACCGCGTCGATGGCGGTCACGGTTTGCGGCGCGCCGTCGGCGAACCGGGTCGCGGTTATCGCGTCACTCGGCAGGATCACCCGGCAACTGGCCGCCTCGGCCCGGGCCATGATGTCACGGGCGGTGTCGGCCATGTCGGGCTCGCACAGGGATTTGCCGACGGCGATGCCCTGGGCGTGGAGGAAGGTATTGGCCATGCCGCCGCCGATGATCAGCATGTCCACCCGGCCCACGAGATTGCCGAGCACGGCGAGCTTGGACGATACCTTGGCGCCGCCGATCACGGCAGCCACCGGGCGCTTCGGATTTTCGAGAGCCGCATCGAGGGCTTCGAGTTCCGACTGCATGAGCCGTCCGGCATAGGCGGGCAGATGATCCGCCACGCCGACCACCGAGGCGTGGGTGCGATGCGCCGCCGAGAAGGCGTCGCCCACATAGGCGTCGCCGAGACGCGCTAACGCCTGGGCGAAGGCCGGGTCGTTCTTTTCCTCGCCGGCGTGAAAGCGCAGGTTTTCGAGCAGCAGGATATCGCCATCGCCGAGCGCCGCCACCGCGGCTTCGGCATCATCCCCGATACAATCGCTAACGAAGCCGACGGCCCGGCCGCCAAGCGCCCGTGACAGGGGCTCGGCCAGGGGAGCGAGCGACAGGGACGGCGTGACCTGCCCCCGGGGCCGGCCGAAATGCGACATCACCACGACCCTTGCGCCGCCGTCGGCCAGCCCGGTGAGGGTGGCGGCGACCCGCTCGATACGGCTTGCGTCGGATATCTCGCCGTCCTGCATGGGGACGTTGAGGTCGACCCGCACCAGGACGCGTTTGCCCCTGGGCGACAGCTCGTCAAGGGTGCGGAACGACGCCATGAAACACGCCTACAGCTTGCCGAGCTGGACGGCGATATCCGCCATGCGGTTCGAGAAGCCCCACTCGTTGTCATACCACGACAGCACCCGGCACAGGCGGCTATCGATCACCGTGGTCTGGGTCAGATCGAAGATCGATGAGTTGGCGTTGTGATTGAAATCGATCGACACCATGGGGCCGTCGCTTACCGCCAGCACCCCGGCCATAGGCCCGTCGGCGGCGGCTTGCATGGCGCCATTGATCTCGTCGGCTGAGGTGTCGCGGCTGGCGATAAAGGTGAAATCGATCATCGAGACGTTGGGCGTCGGCACCCGCACGGCGACGCCGTCGAGCTTGCCGTTGAGTTCGGGCAGCACCAGGCCGACCGCGCGGGCCGCCCCTGTCGAGGTCGGGATCATCGACATGCCGGCGGCGCGGGCCCGGCGCAGATCGCTGTGCAGCACGTCGAGCACCGGCTGATCGCCGGTGAAGCTGTGCACCGTGGTCATGAAGCCGCTGCTGATGCCCATGGTGTCGTTGGCCACCTTGGCCACCGGGGCCAGGCAGTTGGTGGTGCAGGAGGCATTCGAGACCACCGTATGATCCGCGCTCAGGGTTTGGTCATTGACCCCGAAGACCACCGTATGATCCGCATCCCCCGAGGGCGCCGAGATCAAAACCCTGGCAGCTCCCGCCTCGAGATGCTTGGCCGCCGCCTCGCGCTTGGTGAAGATGCCGGTGCATTCCAGCGCCACATCGACCTTAAGCTCGCCCCAGGGCAGCTTGGCCGGGTCGCGCTCGGCGACCACCTTGATTGGGCCGGAGCCGATGTCGATGCTGTCCTCGCCGGTCTCGATGGTGCCCGGGAAGGGGCCGTGAACCGAATCATGGGCGAGCAGCCAGGCGTTGGTCTCCAGCGGCCCCAGGTCGTTGATGCCGACCACGCGCACATCGTCGCGGCCTTGCTCATGGATGGCGCGCAAAATATTGCGCCCGATACGGCCAAAGCCGTTAATCGCTACTCTCACGGTCATGTCTTTTCTCCAAAGGATGTCATCATAATCGCGCCTTGACCGCCGCGATCACCGCATCGGATGTGATGCCGAAATGGTTAAACAGATCACCGGCCGGGGCCGAGGCGCCGAAGCCGGTCATGCCGACCGTGGCGCCGCCGTCGCCCACATAGCGGTCCCAGCCCTGCATGATCGCCGCCTCGACGGCGACGCGCAGCGTGCCCGGGCCGAGCACGCTGTCTCGATAGGCCTCGCCTTGCGCATCGAACAGCTCCAG
>Ga0209554_1002922_pt1 | contig 11388 bp, 5 predicted proteins | sample MarorgKNORR_S2LV_5_FD_188221 | JGI IMG/M metagenome (GOLD analysis project Ga0209554, IMG submission 188221) | Marine microbial communities from the Southern Atlantic Ocean, analyzing organic carbon cycling - Bottom_A/KNORR_S2/LV (SPAdes) (version 2) | ecosystem: Environmental > Aquatic > Marine... | reverse complement strand
CATGCACGGGTTCCACGGTGTTCGGCGGGCACAACCTGATCGGCGATCAGGGTTCCGGGGTCCTTCTCTACAGGCAGCTCACGCAGTGGGCGGGCGGCATGGGAATCGTCGTGCTCGTGGTGACCGTCCTGCCATCGCTGCGGGCCAGCGGTCTGGGCCTCATTGACGCCGAGGCCCCCGGTATGGGCGTGGATCGTCTGGCGCCACGGGTCATTGATACCGCCACCCGTTTCTGGAAGCTCTACGCCGGCCTGACCGCCCTGATCGCACTTGGCCTCCTGGCAGCCGGTATGGGGCCCTTCGATGCCATTGCCCACGCCCTCACCACCGCTTCGACCGGTGGTTTCTCCACCAGGGATGCTTCGATCGGCCACTGGGACAGCCTCGGCGTGGAGCTCGTTCTCGTCGTGGCCATGGTGCTCGGAGCGGCCAACTTCACCCTCCACTGGCGGTCCCTCGCCCAGAGGCGGATCGTCCATCTCCGTGATCACGAGTTCCGTGGCTATCTGACGATCCTCGGGTTCGGCACGCTGCTGGTGGCCGGGATGCTGGTGACCGACGGCATGGGTGTCGGCCGGGCGCTGCGTATGGCCGTGTTCAACGTGGTCACCCTGGGAACGAGCAGCGGCTTCGGTAACGCCACCGGCAGCGGCAGCAGCGGTGACTTCGTTCGATGGGCCGGTGGGCCCCAGATGATCCTGCTGTTCCTGATGGTCTTCGGCGGCTGCACCGGTTCCACAGCGGGTGGCGTGAAGGTCATGCGCCTCCGGATCGGAATGGCACACGCCTACCGGACCCTCAGGGGTTTCCGACGGCCCAGGGCCCTGTTCCCGGTCTGGCACGGTGCCAGGACCGTGCCAGAGGCCATTGTCGACCGTGTCGCAGGTTTCATGGTCGTCTACGGGATGCTGGTTGTGGTCGGCACGATGGCGGTGACCGCCCTCGGAACCGATCTGGTGACGGCAGTGGGTGGGGTCATAGGGGCCCTGGGGAACATGGGTCCGGCCCTCGGTGATGTCGGACCTGCAGATTCGTTCGTGGACGGCTTCTCCACCCCGGCCCGAATGGTCCTGGCGGTCCTGATGCTGGTCGGCCGGCTTGAGATCTTCCCCATGCTGCTCATGTTGGTGGCGCCCCTACGGTCGCTCCGCGGAGCCGGCAGGAGAGGGGCCTCCTGACGCTGGCCCGCCAGGCTCAGGACAGCAGCGCCACCAGCAGGTCCCGGAGTCGGGACGGGTCGCTACTCCCGCAGAGTTCGCGGGCGCTGTGCATTGCGAGTTGTGCCACCCCCAGGTCCACGGTCCGCATCCCGAGCACCGCTGCCGTAGCCGGTCCGATCGTCGAGCCGCAGGCCATATCGGACCGGCTCACGAAGGACTGGAGCTCGACATCTGCCTGTTCAGCCGCCAATCGGACGATTCCAGCGCCGACAGCGTCGGTGGCGTATCGCTCCCGTGCGTTGAACTTCAGAACCGGACCACCATCGAGGAGGATCCGGTGCTCCGGATCGTGCCGTTCCGGGTAGTTCGGGTGGGTTGCGTGGGCACCGTCAACGGAGAAGACGAGCGAGTCGCCGATCGGACGGGCGTCCAGGCCGACGAATCGTCGGAGGGTCCGTTCCAGCAGGGGGCCGGCGGCTCCTGTCGCCGAGAGGCTTCCGACCTCCTCATGGTCGAACAGCGCCAGGACCGGTACCGGGCCCTGACCATCGGCGGCGGCGATCAGCGCCTCGGTGCCGGCGTGGCAGGAAAGCAAGTTGTCGATCCTCGGGGCGCTGACCATGTCCTCGTGGAGACCCACCAGGAGCGACGGGGTCAGGTCATGGAACATCAGGTCGAATGCAAGGACATCGTCAGGATCCAGGCCGGCCGACGCTGCTGCCATGTTCACGAAGTCCCCGTCCTCAGCGGCTCCCGTACCCAGGACGGGGGACAGGTGCACCTGCGGATTCAGGACGAGGCCCTTGTCGTTGACGCCCTTGTCCAGGTGCACCGCCAGCTGCGGTATCCGGGCCAGGGGGCGGTCATCGCGTACCAGCACCACGTCGGTCCCAGCACCACTGCGGACGACCAGACGGCCTGAGAAACCAAGGTCCCGGTCCAACCAGGAGTTCAGCAGCGCTCCGCCGTAGACCTCGATACCGACCTGCCGGCAACCGGCAGAGGAGCGGTCCGGCTTCGGCTTCAACCGGAGATTCGGGCTGTCCGTGTGCGCTCCGATGATCCTGAGGGGTGCGTCCGGCGACCTTCCCTCGTCAACCCAGGCCACGAGGGCACCACCGGACCGCAGGAGGTGGCGTCCCGGCGCCGGCGGCTCTTCGTCCTCTCCCACCTCGGTGAATCCGGCGGCCGTGAGGCGCCTGGCCGCCTCCTGGACGGCGTGATACGGGCTGGGGGAGGAATCGATGAAGCGGCACAGATCCAGTGCCGAAGAGGTGTCGGTGAGGGGCATGGCCCTATATTGGTCCTTCCACACCCGAGGTGAGACGCCAGCAGAGGTACGGCGTCCATCAAGGGCACTCGCTCCGACCGACGATGTTCCGGGCGATCTCCAGACAGTGGGCCATTCAGGCTCAGGATTCCGGGAGACGACCCAGCCGAAATGTCAGACGAAACCGAGCAGCAGCGACCGCAGCCTTCCATCGGGAGCACGCCGGTACGCGCCCACAGTGACCTGCCTCCGGCGCAGGGCCTGTACCTGCCCGGGTTCGAACACGACTCCTGCGGGGTCAACTTCGTCTGCCACCTGAAGGGCGAGGCCAGCCACCGGATCGTCCAGTTGGGGCTGGGGGCGCTCTGCAGGATGCAGCACAGGGGTGCGCTCGGGGCTGAGGAGAACACAGGTGACGGGGCGGGCATCCTGCTCCAGATCCCCGACGCCTTCTATCGCCAGGTGCTGCCGTTCAACCTGCCGGAGGCGGGCTCCTACGCCACGGGTATCGCCTTCCTGCCTTCCGAACCGGAACTTGCCGACCGGGCTGCCGACATGGTCGACGGGATCATCCGCGAGGAGGGCCTCGAGATGCTCGGTTGGCGGGACCTCCCGATAGACGATTCGACGATCGGCGACGCTGCACGCGCCTCTGAACCGATCTTCCGCCAGGTATTCCTGGCCGGAGCCGTGGGTCCGCAGGGTCGGCCTTCGGGCATCGTGCTGGATCGCCTGGCATACGTGGTCCGCAAGCGGGTCGAGCACGAGCTGCGGACCGGCGATGAGGGCGCTACGGAGACGAAGCCCAGTGTCTACTTCCCGTCGCTCTCGGCCCGGACGATCGTCTACAAGGGGATGCTCACCAACGTCCAGTTGGCTGAGTTCTTCACGGATCTCACTGACGAGCGGTTCGAGAGTGCGATGGTTCTGGTGCACTCAAGATTCTCAACTAACACCTTCCCCTCGTGGCCGCTCGCACACCCGTACCGGTTGGTTGCCCACAACGGTGAGATCAACACGGTGCAGGGCAACAGGAACTGGATGCGGGCCCGCGAGGCCCTGATGGCCACCGACCTGATCCCCGGAGACATAAGCAGGCTCTTCCCGATCTGCACACCCGGGGCAAGTGACACGGCGGGCTTCGACGAAGCGCTGGAACTCCTCACCCTCGGCGGCTACTCCATGTCCGAGGCCGTCCTGATGATGATCCCGGAACCCTGGGAGAACCATGCGGAGATGCCCGAGGATCGTCGGGCCTTCTACCAGTACCACGCATCGCTCATGGAGCCCTGGGACGGGCCGGCGTCCATTGCCTTCACGGACGGCACGGTTATCGGTGCGGTCCTGGACCGCAATGGCCTGCGCCCCAGTCGCTACTGGGTGACTGCTGACGACCTGGTCGTGATGGCCAGCGAGGTCGGCGTCGTGGAGGTTCCCAGTAGTCAGATCGTCGAAAAGGGTCGCCTCGAGCCGGGCCGGATGTTCCTCATCGATACAAGCGAGGGACGCATAATCCGGGACGACGAGATCAAGGCCGGACTGGCATCCGCCCGGCCGTACCAGGAGTGGCTGGACGCCAACCTCGTACAGCTCGAGGACCTGGCGCCGGGCCAGCCCACACCGAACCTGGCTGGCACCCTCGTCCAGCTCCAACAGGCCTTCGGGTACACCCACGAGTCCCTCAAGGTGCTCCTCGCCCCGATGGCCCGTGATGGCAAGGGAGCGATCGGTTCAATGGGAACCGACACCCCCGTGGCGGTGCTCTCGCATATGAACCGGCCCCTCTACGACTACTTCCAGCAGCTGTTTGCCCAGGTCACCAACCCTCCGTTGGACGCCATGCGTGAAGAGCTCATCACCGCCGTATGCACCACCGTCGGCCCGGAGGGAAACCTGCTGGATCCCGTGCCGGGCAGCTGCCGACAGATCCACCTGCCCCATCCGGTCCTCACCGAGGCGCAGCTGGCATCGATCGTCGCCATGGATGGAGACGGTGCTCCGGGTGGCTTCACCAGCCGTGTCCTGGACGCCCGTTACGAGGTGGCACGCGGTGGCGAGGGTCTCGCCGAAGCGCTGGAGCGCCTCCGTGCCGATGCATCGGCCGCAGTCGCGGACGGTGTCGACATCCTGGTCATCAGCGACCGCAGCCCAACTCCGACCCTCGCCCACGTTCCCTCCCTGCTGGCGACCGGAGCGGTCCACCACCACCTCATCCGTGAGAAGACCCGCACCCGCGTCGGCCTACTCGTCGAGAGCGGTGACGCCCGTGAGGTGCATCACGTCGCCCTGCTGCTCGGGTACGGAGCGTCGGCCGTCTGCCCGTATTTGGCTTTTGCATCCGTGGACGCCATGGTGGCGGTCGGTCACCACGGACTCCCGACGACGATGACGTCTGAGAAGTCACGTCGCAACATGGTCAAGGCCTTCGATCAGGGCCTCCTGAAGGTCCTGTCCAAGATGGGTATTTCCACGGTGGCGTCCTATACCGGTGCCCAGATCTTCGAGGCGATCGGCCTCGGTGATGACGTGGTGGACCCGTGCTTCACCGGAACCGTCAGCCGACTGGGTGGTGTCGGGCTGGACGTCCTGGCAGCAGAGGTCGCTGCGGGTCATTCCATGGCATTTCCGGACAATCCTGAGGAGCGGGCACACCGCACCCTTGAAGAGGGCGGGGAGTACCGCTGGCGACGTGAGGGCGAATACCACCTCTTCAACCCTGAGACGGTCTTCAAGCTGCAGCACGCCACCCGGGAAGGTCGCTACGACGTCTTCAAGGAGTACACACGTCTCGTCGACGACCAGTCCAGGAACCTGGCCACCCTGCGAGGTCTCTTCGAATTCCGCGAAGGAATGAGGGAGCCGGTACCGATTGACGAGGTGGAGCCGATAGCGGCGATAATCAGCCGCTTCTCCACGGGTGCCATGTCGTATGGCTCGATCAGCGCTGAGGCCCATGAGACCCTGGCCATTGCAATGAACCGGATCGGCGGCAAGTCCAATACCGGAGAGGGCGGCGAGGACCCCGACAGGTTCACGCCCGAAGCCAACGGTGACCTCCGGCGATCCGCCATCAAGCAGGTGGCCTCGGGACGGTTCGGTGTCACGAGCGAGTACCTGGTGAACAGCGACGACATCCAGATCAAGATGGCCCAGGGAGCCAAGCCCGGTGAGGGCGGGCAGTTGCCGGGCCACAAGGTGTACCCGTGGATCGCCCGGACCCGCCATTCGACCCCGGGCGTGGGCCTCATCTCGCCGCCGCCGCACCATGACATCTACTCCATCGAGGATCTGGCCCAGCTCATCTTCGACCTGAAGAACGCGAATCCGGTCAGTCGTATCCACGTCAAGCTGGTGTCCGAGGTGGGGGTCGGCACCGTTGCCGCAGGCGTATCCAAGGCACATGCCGACGTGGTCCTGATCTCCGGACACGATGGTGGAACCGGCGCATCGCCGCTCACCTCGATCAAGCACGCCGGGGCACCCTGGGAGCTTGGCCTGGCCGAGACACAGCAGACCCTGCTGTTGAACAGGCTCCGTGACCGGATCGTGGTGCAGGTCGACGGTCAGCTCAAGACGGGTCGCGATGTGGTGGTGGCTGCGCTGCTGGGTGGAGACGAGTTCGGCTTCGCCACCGCTCCGCTGGTGGTATCGGGCTGCGTGATGATGCGGGTCTGCCACCTGGACACCTGCCCGGTCGGCGTGGCGACACAGAACCCGGAACTCCGCAAGAAGTTCACCGGCCGACCTGAGTTCGTCGTCAACTTCTTCGAGTACATCGCCGCGGAGGTCCGCGAGATCCTCGCGGAGCTCGGCTTCCGGAGCATGGCGGAGGCCATTGGCCAGACCGAGACACTCGACGTCCGGAGTGCCGTGGACCACTGGAAGGCCAGCGGCCTGGATCTGTCACCCATCCTCCACGTTCCCGATGTGGGTGACGCCGACCGGAGGAACACGACCACCCAGGATCATGGCCTCGAGAACATCCTGGACCGACGCCTGATCGAGGTGTCCGAACCGGCGCTGGAGCGATCCGAACACGTCCGGTTCGCCACCCCGGTGACGAACGTGGACCGCTCGGTCGGAACCATGCTGGGGTACGAGCTGACGCTGCGCCACGGAGGCGCTGGCCTTCCCGACGACACCATCGAGCTGGATATGGAGGGCTCGGCAGGCAACAGCTTCGGAGCGTTCATGCCCCGGGGGATCACCCTGCGTCTCAGCGGCGACGCCAACGACTACGTGGGTAAGGGACTCTCCGGTGGGCGTATAGCGATCTGGCCGCCGGCCGATTCGCCGTTCGTGGCCGAGGAGCAGATCATCGCCGGCAACGTCCTGCTGTACGGCGCCACATCCGGCGAGGCCTTCTTCCGGGGTCGGGTTGGTGAACGCTTCTGCGTTCGCAATTCGGGAGCCACTGCCGTGGTCGAGGGAATCGGCGACCACGGGTGTGAGTACATGACGGGTGGACGGGCTGTGATCCTCGGTCCGACCGGTCGCAACTTCGCAGCCGGCATGTCAGGCGGAATCGCCTTCGTACATGACCCGGAGGGTGTCTTCCCGGCCCGGGTGAACCCCGAGATGGTCCTGGTCGAGAGCCCTGACGCCGATGACATCGAATGGCTGCACGGCATTGTGGAGCTCCATCGTCTGGAAACCGGGTCAGAGGTCGCCGAGAGAATGCTGGATGCCTGGTCGGTGGAATCGAAGGCCTTCGTGAAGGTGATGCCGACCGACTACAAGCGTGTGACGGAGGCGGCTGCGGCTGCAAGGGCCTCCGGGCGCGATGAGGTGGAAGCCGTCATGGCCTCCTCCCGGACCTAGGAAGTCGAGATGGGTGACGCACGGGGATTTCTGAAGCACGACAGGCAGCTGCCGGACCGGCGATCGGTGCCGGTGCGCTTGCGCGACTGGCGTGAGGTCTACGAGCCCTTCCCGGAGGACGCCCTCCGGCACCAGGCCAGTCGCTGCATGGACTGCGGAATCCCATTCTGCAACGAGGGCTGTCCGCTCGGCAACCTCATACCGGACTGGAATGACCTCGTCTACCGGGACCACTGGCGCGAGGCCAGCGAGCGCCTCCACGCCACGAACAACTTTCCCGAGTTCACCGGTCGGCTCTGTCCGGCCCCCTGCGAGGGATCCTGCGTACTCGGCATCAACGAACCGCCGGTGACCATCAAGCAGGTCGAGGTGAGCATCGTGGACAGGGCCTGGGCGGAAGGTTGGATCACCCCACTCGTCCCGGCGGAGAACACCGGTCGGAGGGTGGCCGTGGTCGGCTCCGGGCCTGCTGGCCTCGCAGCTGCACAGCAGCTCACCAGGGCGGGACACGGCGTCGTCGTCTTCGAGCGGGCAGACCGGATCGGTGGCCTGCTTCGCTATGGGATCCCCGAGTTCAAGATGGAGAAGCGCCACCTGGATCGGCGCCTGGCCCAGATGGAAGCCGAGGGAACCGAGTTCCGGACCAACACGACGGTCGGGGTGGACCTCCCCATCGAGCAGCTCCGGGCCGACTATGACGCGATCGTCCTCGCCTGTGGTGCGACCCAGAGTAGGGACCTGCCCATACCCGGTAGGGATCTGGCCGGCGTGCACCAGGCCATGGACTACCTGCCCGGCTCGAATCGGGTCCAGGAGGGCGACGACCTGAAGGCCCCCATAGACGCAGAGGGCTGCGACGTGGTCATCATTGGAGGAGGCGACACCGGCGCTGACTGCCTCGGGACGGCGCTGCGGCAGGGGGCACGCACTATCCACCAGTTCGAGATCATGCCGCGCCCTCCTGAGGAACGCGGCGAGGGCAACCCGTGGCCCACGTGGCCACTGGTCTACCGGGTCTCGTCGGCCCATGAGGAGGGCGGTGAACGGGTCTTCGCCATCGAGACCTCCGAATTCCTCGGCAAGGACGGGAGGGTCACGACACTGCGGACCCACCTGGTGGAACAGGTCGTGGTGGACGGGCGCATGTCGTTCAATCCCGTCGAGGGATCCGTCGAGGACTTCCCGGCCGATCTCGTGTTCCTCGCCATGGGATTCACCGGCCCGGAGCGCAACGAGCTCCTGGATGGTCTCGGCGTGGAGTTTGACCAGCGTGGCAACGTGAAACGCGACGAGGACTTCCACACCACGGTCAAAGACGTATACGCATGTGGGGACGTGGGTCGAGGCCAGTCCCTGATCGTCTGGGCGATAGCCGAGGGTCGGTCCTGTGCCGCGTCGGTCGACCGCCTCCTGAGCGGGAGCACGCAGCTCCCGTCTCCGGTCACCCCGACCTCTGCTCCGCTTCGCTGAGGCCGCAGATGCCAGCGGTCGCCCACCTCGTGGTCGTCCACCGAAACAGGGGAGCCACCTGCCGACGGACCGTGGAGCGGTTCCTGGCCCAGGCGGACCTGACGGTCACGGTCGTCGACAACGGTTCGGAACCCGACCAGCTTGCAGAGCTACGCGACGGCCTCCCCGGGGATGTCGAGGTCCTCGAGACAGGTTCCAACCTCGGGTTCGGCCCTGGTGCCAATAGGGGATTGGAACGCTGGCTGTCTGGGCCGCACGAGATCTGCCTTCTCGCACCCCACGACGCCCGGCCACTCGATGGAACGGTCCAGCGGCTCCTGGATGAGATAGGGGCCCACCCGGGAGCCGGCCTGGCCTGTGCGGATGTCGGTGACGGTGAGGTGCCGAGGATCCAGCCGTTTCTGGGACCCATTGGTGAGCCGGCTGGTGGAACGCAGGGATGGGAAGCCGCCGACTATCCCCACGGGACCCTCATGGCGCTGCGCCGGGAATGCGTCGACGAGATCGGCCTGTTCGACGAGCGGTACTTCGCATACTGCGAAGAGGCAGACCTCGGTATCCGTGCCACCCGTGCCGGATGGGAGGTGGGCCTCGTTCGCGGTGCATTGGTGGAGAATCCTGAAAGCGGTTCTGAGGCGGCCACCATTGACTACCTGATGGTCCGCAACACCCTCCTGCTCCTGAGAACCCACTTCGGCATCAGGAACGCAGCATTCCGGGCCGGGGTGGTCCTCGTGGAGTCGGTCGTCGGCTGGTGGCGCCCGGAGGTGCGCGGCCCGTACCACACGGGCCGATCACGGTTCATGGCCCTGGTGCACTCTGCGACCGGTCGATACGGGCCACCGTGAGGTCGGCGGTCCGCTGACTGGGTCGGCGGACGATATGTCTCCACGCCAGAGGTGGGTGGGTCGGATGCTGCTCAGAAGGGTTGTGCGTCCAGGAACCCGAGGGCCGCATCGATGAAGCCGAAGTCCCGCGGCGTGGCGAAATGGTCTACGCCCCGCAACGTCACGTGTGTCGCATCGGGCAGTGCCTCGACGAGGAGGTCGGCCGGAGCGGCGAAGTCCCTGTCGCCAAGCACCACCTGCACCGGAACCGTCACGCCGGCAAGCAACTCAGGTGTGAACACACGGCGGTCAGGGCGTTGCAGGAAGGCGGTCAGGGCGGCCCGGTCAGCGCCTGCGGCCTCCGGCAGGTCGGCGAAGTAGCGGAGTTCGGGGGTTGAAGCCTCACCTGTACGCACCGCTTCGACAACAGCGGCGCCCCTTGTCGAATCCGACTCGAACAGGTTCCTTCCCACCCCGGCGACCACGATGCGGTGGAACCTTTCCGGATGGTGCGCTGCCAGCCAGAGAATGGCCATGGCACCGGCTGAGAACCCGATGGCGTCGACCGGCTCATCGGGCAGTTGCTCCAGGATGCGGTCCTCCAGATCCCGGTAGTCCTCCGGGTCCGACGGTTTCGGGGCCTCGCCGTGCCCCAATAGGTCCACTCCGATGACCGTCCTGCCTGCATCGCCGAGGAGGTCGACCCAGCCGTTACCAAGCCATGTGGCGGCATAGGAGGTTCCGAAGCCATGCACCATCAGCACGTCGGGACCGGTCATCCGGCGAACATATCCCGGCGTCCGTTCTCCCGTCGGATCGGGGCCGGCGGGTGGCCCCGAGGGGTGGGCGAGGTGGTGCGGCATCCGGGCGGTGGCTGGTGGGGTGGCCTCGCTAATCTTGCCCGGTGACGCCACAGCGCCTGCTCCTTGCGGTCGGAGTGCCCCTGGGGCTCCTGATCGCCCTCCTGTCACCGGCCTGGATGGCATACGACGAGTTCACCCACTTCGCGCGCGTGGTCGACATGGCACAGGGGAACCTGGAGCCTCGGCTGACGGACGAGGGGGTCGGTTCGGTCATACCGGCTGCCTACAGGGAGGCCACCGATGAGATCATCATCGACCACCAGGCAGGTCGCCCTCCCTGGACGCCCACCTCCATCAGGGCGCTGCTCGGACATCGACCCGATGGCCGCACGGTGTTCGTGGATACCCGTCCGACGACGGCCTCAAGCCCGCTGGGCTACCTCCCCGCAGCGGTCGGATCGCTCATTCCGGTGGCGCTCGGCGCACCCGGTGTGATCGTGCTCTGGGCCGGGCGCCTCGGCTCACTGGCGGCCTACATGCTGTTGGCCGCCTGGGCCATACGGACAGCGGCCGCCTTCAGATGGTCGCTGGCCGTTGCGGCGACCATTCCACTGAACCTGGCGCTGGCGGCATCCGTCTCACCGGATGGTCTGACGATCGCCGCTGTCCTGTTGGCGGTGGCAATGTGGACCCGGGTGGAGGGGGGAGAGGAGGTGCCGTTACCGGCGCTCATCCTGTCCACCGGGATGCTTGCGCTGGCCAAGCCGCCCTATTTCCTGGTCCTAGGCCTCTTCGTGGCCTCAGCCGTGCTGGAACGGACGGCCGGCAGGATCCGTGCCGCCTGGGTCGCCGGGGCAGGGCTGCTGGTCGGCCTGGTGGCGACCATTGCCAACTCCGGCGACAACTACCAGCCCGTCACGGTCTCGATGACAGGCCCCTTGGACTACAACCCAGAACTCCAGATGGACCACCTTCTGGGCGACATGCCCGGCTTCCTCTGGGCCACCGTGGACACCTGGATCACGGAGTACCGGTTC
>Ga0209554_1002921_pt1 | contig 11389 bp, 3 predicted proteins | sample MarorgKNORR_S2LV_5_FD_188221 | JGI IMG/M metagenome (GOLD analysis project Ga0209554, IMG submission 188221) | Marine microbial communities from the Southern Atlantic Ocean, analyzing organic carbon cycling - Bottom_A/KNORR_S2/LV (SPAdes) (version 2) | ecosystem: Environmental > Aquatic > Marine... | reverse complement strand
CCACATTAATTGCACAAGAACCGAAATCGAACGACAGCAAACCTGAAAAAGAAGTTTCAGCTGACACCAGTGACGCACCGGAAGGCGCAAAGGCCACAGATGAAAATGAAGACAATACCGCCGGCCCCTTGGCTGGGCACTCTTATCATGGCGAAGCATTTAACGAGGGTCCTCGTCAACAGGCGTATCTTATTCCCGGAATGGCCAATGTTGATTTCCCGGTAACTACGGAAAGTGAACTCGCTCAGAAATTCTTCAATCAGGGCATCTCTGCGCTACACGGATTTTGGTATTTAGAAGCAGAACGTGCATTTCGACAAGTCCACAAACTTGACCCTAAATGTGCAATGGCCTATTGGGGAATGGCAATGGCGAACAAGTCCAATAGCAAACGAGCCAAAGTGTTTATGGAAGAAGCCACCAAGTTGATCGCCGGAATTACCGATACAGAACGTCGCTTTATTGATTCGATGTCAGCGTACGTTAAAGCAGATCCGGCTAAACGAAAAGAACGGGCAGATGCTTATATTAAAAAGCTGGAACAACTCTGCATCGACTACCCCGAGAACCTCGAGGCCAAGGCCTTTCTAGCAATTATGATGTACAGTAACCGCAGCCATTCCGGTGGCACAGCTAGTTATGTGCCCCTAGATGCAATCATCGGACAGATCCTCGCAAAAAACCCGCTGCATCCTAGTCACCACTATCGTATTCATCTATGGGATTATAAGAAACCGACGCTCGCGCTGAATTCCGCAATTCTATGTGGTCAAACCGCACCAGGAATTGCTCACATGTGGCACATGCCCGGACACATATTCTCACGAGTCAAACGCTACGATGATGCCGCTTGGCAACAAGAAGCATCCGCTCGAGTGGACCATTCCCACATGATGCGTGATCGCGTACTGCCTGATCAAATTCACAACTACGCTCATAACAACGAATGGTGCATTCGCAACTTATTAAATATTGGCCGAGTCGAAGACGCAATCGCACTGGCAGAGAACCTTACCACGTTACCACGACATCCCAAATACAACACACTCGCGCGACGTGGCAGCAGTTCTTATTTCGGTCGAGCGCGGCTGTTCACCACACTCTACATGTACGAACGATGGCAGGACTTGATTACCCTGGCTAACACGTCCGCACTCGAACCGACATCGATTGAAACAGAAAAAGTCAAACGCCTGAAGTATGTCGGTATCGCTCATGCCATGCTGGGACAAACCGCACAAACCGACACCTTCAAAAAAGAGCTACAAACCTTGCTTAGCCACAACATCTCGGAGCGCGATAAGGCTGGTGAAACGGCCAAAACCAAAGCGGAAACCGCACAAGCAAAAGATACAAAAAAGAAAGAAGCGGACAAGAAAAAAGCAATCACCAAGGCTACCACGGATGCCCGACGCGGTTGGGATAAAAAGGTCCGCGACTGTGAGCAAGCTATTGCCGCGTTAACCGGGTACACCCATTTTAAAAATGGTGAGCACAAAAAAGCACTTGAACTACTACGTAAAGCTGGTTCCGTTGACCGCATGACGGTTGCTAAGTGTCAACAAGCTAGCGGTGACACCGCCGGCGCTATTAAAGCAGCGGCGGCTCATGTCAAATCGCATGCCAAAGAAGTTCAACCGCTGGCATTACAAGTCGAAATTCTACATGCCGCTGGAAAAACAAAAGAAGCACAAACCGCATTTGAAGAATTACAAGTAATCTCTGGCTCGATCGATATGCAGTCACCCGTGTTTGCTCGCATCACCGCAATTGCCGCTGATCTGGGATGCGCTGGCCCCTGGAAACAAAACCTTAAACTGCGCGACGACATCGGCAATCGGCCTGACCTCGATACACTGGGCCCCTTTCGCTGGCAACCTTCAGCAGCGCCCGAATTCATACTGCGGGATCACCGTAATCGTAAATTTTCAAGCAGCAAAGAGTTCAACGGAAAACCAACGATCGTTGTTTTCTACCTCGGGCATGGTTGCCTAGCCTGTGCGGAACAGTTGCAAAAAGTCATCGATAACTATGATAAATTCACCGCGGCAGGCTTTAATATTTTAGCGATCAGCACCGATGACAATGAAAATCTCAAGCAATCGATCAAGCACTTTGATGACAAGCTTCCGTTCACTATTGTGAATGACCCAAAACTTGAAAGCTTCAAAGAATATCGAGTGCATGATGACTTCGAAGAGCAGCCTTTACACGGCACGTTTATCATTGATGCCGACGGTCTTGTTCGCTGGCAGGACATCAGTTATGAACCGTTTATGGACACCGATTTCTTACTCACAGAAGCTGCCCGTTTGCTGGATGTCAAATAGAACTTCCAAGCGTCATCGATAAGCGGCAACGACCAACCCCATTCTCTCTACTGCAGAGTGTGCCATCGCCCCAAAAAAATGGGAGCATTCTAGGATTGCACGGTGATTTACCGATATTCGTAGTGCATTAATGTAGCGTTATTCGGTAGAATTTGAACAGTTCCAAAGAAGCGATTCTTTGAACATTTTCCTTTTCGAGTATCGGTGAGCGAGATGAACCGCAACAAACTGCTTACACTATATCGCACAATGCTCATTGCCAGAGAGATTGATCGTGTCGAGCAACAAATCGCAAGTCGTGGCGAAGCGTTTTTTCATCTGTCCGGTGCCGGCCATGAAGCAACCGCCGCACTCGCCGAATACTTAACTCCAAACGATTGGTTACATTGCCATTATCGCGATCGAGCTCTGCTGGTCGCACGAGGAATCTCACCGCGAACATTTTTCGACAACTTACTGTGCAACGAATACGCCCCGGGCAGTGGCCGACGGATGTCAGCGTTTTTCAGTGACCCACAACTCAATGTATTGAGTATGGTAGCGCCTACGGGGAACAATGCCGTGCAAGCTGCCGGAGTCGCTGCGGCCGTAAAAGACCAAGACAACCATCCGATTGTTTACTGTGGCGTCGGCGACGGTACGACTCAACAAGGAGAGTGGTTAGAAGGAGTGGCTGAAGCCGTACGGTCAAACCTACCTGTGCTATTCATTGTGCAAGACAACCGCTGGGCCATTTCCACCAACACCGAAGGTCAAACTTGTTTCTCACGGGCAGACGGTCAAGCCACTGACCTGTTCGGTTTGCCCATTCACTATGTCGATGGGCGAGACGTATTGTTTGCCGATAAAGTATTTGCACAAGTTGTCGCCGAAATGCGCGAGCAGCGTAAACCGGCGATGATTGTTATGCAAGTGGAACGCCTCGGCAGCCACACCAATGCCGATGATCAGTCCATCTATCGCAGCGAAGAAGATCTCGCCGAGGCCCAGTTGCATGGTGATCCGATTACAAACCTAGAAGAACATTTAACTGCCTATGGCATGACGACCGCAGAATTAAAAGTGATTCGCGCTCAAGTTGACGATCAGGTTGCCGCCGCTGAAGAGGAAGCACTACAAGCCAAAGATCCACTACCTGCCTTGGACGCCTGTATCCAACACCCCATTGAACTAACACACCCCAACAAGGAGACCTTTGGATCACAAAGGGGTGATGCCAGCGACACTGGCAACATGCTTAACATGAAAGACGCCATGCGGCAGGTGCTGTTGAACCACTTGCTTGTCGACCCCAGCGTAACTTTGTATGGCGAAGATATCGAAGATCCCAAGGGGGATGTATTTGGAGTAACACGGGGATTGAGTACACGATTCCCTGGCCGAGTTATGAATTCGCCGCTGTCAGAGTCAACCATCATCGGATCATCCATAGGTCGAGCACTCACCGGTCAACGGCCCGTTGCGTTTCTGCAATTTGCAGATTTCATGCCCACGGCCTATAACCAAATCGTTAATGAATTGGCCACGATGCACTGGCGCAGCGATGGACAGTGGTCAGTACCGGTCATTATTATGGTCGCCTGCGGCGGATATCGGCCAGGACTCGGTCCCTACCACGCCCAAACCTACGAAAGCGTATTGGCACATTGCCCTGGCATTGATGTGGTGATGCCCAGTTCCGCGCACGACGCTGCCGGACTACTCAACGCAGCATTCTTATCGCAACGCCCCACCGTTTTCTTGTATCCCAAAGCCTGCCTTAACGATTCCGATAAATCCACGTCCGCTGACGTTCACGAACAATTCGTGCCGCTCGGTGTCGCTCGTAAAATACAATCCGGCCATGACCTCACACTGGTCGGCTGGGGTAACACGGTCAGCATTTGCGAACAAACGGCGACAGCACTTGAGCAAGTGGGGATCGCAACAGATATCATTGATCTACGTAGCATTTCACCTTGGGATCAGAAGCTCGTACTTTCCTCGGCTGAAAAAACAGCGCGGCTCATCGTCGTGCACGAAGACAACCAAACGTGCGGACTTGGTGCGGAGGTTATTGCCACCGTAGCCGAGAAATCTAAATTACCAGTTACCATGCGGCGCGTCACTCGACCCGATACACATATACCCTGTAACTTCCCCAATCAAACTCTCTTACTTCCAGGTTTAAAACGTACATTGGCCGCGGCAGCCGAGTTGTTAGATTTGGATCTCAAATGGGAAGAAAAACCAGCGCCCAGCGAGGGCAACGCTTTTATTGAAGCCATTGGGTCCGGACCGGCGGACGAGTCGATCGAAATTGTGGAGCTCTATGTCGCCGCGGGGCAACAACTACAGCGCGGTGATGTGATTGCCTCTGTTGAAGCTACCAAGAGTGTCTTTGACATTACCTGTAGTATTGACGGTGAAGTCGCAGAAATTCTGTGCGCCGTGGGGGATACTGTCAACGTCGGCGAGAACATGATCCGTTTGAAAACGGCAAGCGGCGCTCGCGCTAAACCAGCCGTCAAAGAAATCACTGGCAAGCCGATACTGCACCGTCGCAAATCTCAGAACACACTTGTCTTGGCTCGCGAACCTCGTGGCCATCGCGCGTTTGATGTGGGAATGTCAACCGTGGAAATCGCCAAAGGAAGTCGCGTTATCACCAATGAGGAATTACTGGGTGCCGACAATCCAATGACCAGCGAAGACATTGTCCGGCGGACTGGGATTAGGCAAAGATATTGGATAGACAAAAACGAAGATGCCATTTCATTATCTGTGCACGCTTGCCAACAAGTCTTGGAACAGCAAGGATTGCTGATCGATGATATTGATTTAGTTATTTGCTCGACGACCAGTCCGATGTCGATGACACCTTCCATGGCATGTCGAATACTGAACGGGCTCTCTAATGGAAAAGAGACATTGATCCAAGCGTTTGATATTAGCGCTGCCTGTAGTGGCTATTTGTACGCCTTGCAATCTGGATATGATTTTTTGCAAAGCACGCCTCACGGGCGAGTGCTTGTTACCACAGCCGAGATACTATCGCCGCTACTGGACCTCAACGATTTCGATACCTCGATTTTATTCGGTGATGCGACGACCGCCACAATACTCTACGGAGAAAACCACTTTGAACATGCCGCTGCTCGTATTCAACGACCTGAACTATCGGCCAAGGGTGAAGATGGCAGCACACTATCTGTACCGTTTCGAAACGCTGGGTTCATCCAGATGAAAGGCCGCCGAGTATTCCAAGAAGCGGTGCGGTGCATGCTGAACAGTTTGAATCGCGTTTGTGATCGCGATGGAATTCACGTCGATGAGCTCGATTTAGTGGTACCTCATCAAGCGAACCAACGTATCATTGACGCGATCCAGCATCGCATCAACCCACACGTTTACAGCAATATTGCGCAACACGGAAACACTTCAAGCAGCACGATTCCTCTCTGCCTGCACGAACTGCTACCCTCGATAAAAGCCGACCAATCCATCGGACTCTGTGCCTTCGGTGGTGGATTCACCTTCGGCGCCAGCATCATCAAAACGCTGTAGCTAGCGGGCCCGAGGAACTGTCGCTTGCGATATTTCTGCCGGATGTCTATTGGTGTCAATTAGTGGTCCGAGTTTACCCGTCCGAATTCGCAGTCGTCGGCGGGTGGTCGCTGGCGGTTTCCATGCCCAACATTTCCTGTTGGAAGAAATCACCGACCCAGATGTAGATGCGATAAAACACGGGTACCAGATACAAGATCATGACCGTGCCGACGGCCAGCCCGAAACACAAACTTGCCGCCATCGGAATCAGTAAGGTAGCCTGCAGCGACGTCTCTGTTAAAATTGGAAACAACCCCGCGACTGTCGTGATCGACGTCAGCACCACTGGACGGAATCGATCACGTCCTGCTTCCAGCAAAACTTCCACAATATCCCCGCCCCGCTCATAACGCTTATTAATAAAGTCGACCAGTACGATCGAGTCATTAATCACGACGCCCATCAAAGCCACGATGCCGCACAGGCTAAACAGAGTAATCGGAATCATTAAAAAGTAGTGCCCCCAAATCACGCCGATCAGTGCAAAGGGCATGATCGCCATAATAATAAACGGTTGAATGTAGGATTTAAACTGCAATGTTAACACCAAGAAAATCACCATCATCGCAACAATAAAGCCAGTAATCATACTATTGATTGTCTCGGCTTGTTGCTGAGCTTGGCCTTCATACATCAAGAACACACTTGGATATTTTTTCTTGATCGTATTCTCAAAGAACTCATTAAACGATGGTTTTCCATCGTTCACATCGCCGTCAAATATCTTATTTGCTGTTACACCCTGTGAGAAATCGATGTCACCGGAAACGGTAATGGAGCGTAATTGATTGACTCGATTTAGTTCAGAGTATTCGCGTACTTTTTCGATTTCCGCAACTTCCGTGATAGGTCGTTCTGCGCGGTCATTGCCGCGCACTCGAATATCCGACAAGTTCAATAAACTACGACGCTCTGCCAACGGATAGCGAACCATCAATTTAACTTCATGGCGTCCTCGCTGTAATCGCATCACTTCTTCACCATAGTAAGCTCCACGTACTGCGTCGGCTAACTGTGACGCAGTAATCCCCATCGCCTTCGCGTCTTCTTTGATCGTAAAACGATACTCTTCTTTACCCATATAGGTATCGGTATCGAGATCAAATACGCCTGGCTTTGCTCGCAAAAATGCTAGGCATTCCTCAGAGGCTTTTTCCAAATCATCCATGTACTTCGCATCAGCTAACAATTTGAATTCAATTTGTTTGGCCCCGGGACCTCCGGGACCACCGGTATCGGAAAAGATTAAAGACTCGGCATCGGAATAAGTCGGGCTCATTTCCCGCCAGCGATTGATCAGTGTCAAACTATCGATCGACCGTAAGCCACTGTCTACCAATTCCACATCGACGACACCGACAAACGATCCATTGGTACGTCCTTGAGGACCCGGAGGAGCGGTACCGGTAGTGTGGCCCACCGCACGATGGATTACTTTAAATATTTTCTCGTCCGGCGATACTTCCTTTAACAGTTTAACAATTGCGTCTTCCAGCTCTCGCGTCGCCGCATCGGTGACTTCAACCGGCGTGCCATCGCTGAAAACAACTTTCGCGTTAATCATTGGACTGTCCACTTTCGGGAACAATATAAACGGCGTGATACCTTGAACAACTAATGTTAATGACACAAACAGGATGCCCGTTCCGATGCTAATCGGGACGATCGGAAAACGAAGTGCATACCGTAATGATGGTAAATAGATTTTGTGGATCGTAGACTGCATGCACCCAGTTGCGACTTGATTTGCTTTACCGATACACCACAGAAACGGTTTTGCGGGTAACGACAACCATTTGATAATTCGCGTAACTGGACCATCGTCATGCGCTAAGTGACAAGGCAAAATAAACATGCTCTCACCCAGGGAAATAATCAACATGGCAACCACAGCGGTTGGCAAAACCGCAAAGAACTTGCCCATGACTCCCGCGATAAAGAACAACGGCAAAAAAGCGATCACGGTTGTCGTGACGGAAGCTGTCACGGCCGGTAACACTTCCAGCGTTCCCTGAATTGCCGCTTCTCGTGGTTGCAGACCTTTCTCACGGTATCGGTATATATTCTCACCGATGACAATTGCATCATCGACGACAATTCCAAGTGCCAGCAGAAAGGCAAACAGTGACAACATGTTGATCGTGGCACCCATATATATCAACACAATTCCGGCTCCCAGCACCGAAATTGGAATTCCCATGGCCACCCAAAACGCGAGTCGCAATTCTAAAAACAACGCTAACACCAAGAACACAAAGAAAAGTCCTTGCAGACCATTCCTGGTTAACAAGTCCATCCGACCTTGAACCATTTCAGATTGGTCAAACCAGATAGCTAGCTCATAACCTGGCGGCATTGTTTTGTTCCGGTTTTCAACAAACGCTTTGACCGTATCGGTAATATGCATCAGGTCTTCCGATGGCGTCCTCATGATAGATAGAACAAGGGCTGGTCGACCATTAACTCGATCAATCGAATCCACATCGGCAAACCCATCATTGACGGTCGCGATATCGCCCACCCGCAACACCACTTCACCTTTGGAACGCACCAGTGGTAACTGTGCAATTTCGACGCCTGTTAGGACCTTGCTGTTAGCTTGTAACGATACATCTCCAACCTCCGAACGTAACACGCCGCCGGGAACATCGACATTTTCACTGCGAATAATTGCTGCGACTTGCTTCAGCGTTAAACCGAATTGCCGCAAATTCCGCTCACTGATTTCAACATCAATCTGATAAGGCTTAGCTCCAATAATATCTGCTTGAGATACAACCGCTTGCTCCAAGTTGGTTGTGAAGTATTGCCGGAAACCAGCAATACCAGATTTTTTGATTGGCTTTTGTGCCATTAGCTCTTGGCGGATTTCTTCCGTCAAGTTCCGCAATTCCCACTCAGCTTCTTCGCTCTCAATATCAGGTGGCCCCAGAATCCCCACGCGGATTGCTGGATTGCGCATGGTAATCTGGCGGACATCTTTATTTTCGGCAAGTTCAGGTAGACTCGGTATGCGGTCCACCGCGCTGCGGATTTCATTGAGAATCTTCTGAGCGTCTTCGCCTGGTTTTAACTCAACAACAGCAAATCCAATGCCTCTAGTGGCAACGGATGTGAGTTTCTTAATACCGGCAATCGGCTGAATAGCTGATTCAAGTTTCTGACAAATCCCCTCTTCGGTGACCTGCGGTGAGGCTCCGGGATAGGGAACAGTCACGAGAATAAAATCCAGTTCAAATTCTGGAAAAATTTCCCGTCGCATCACCCCAAAACTAAAAAGCCCCGCGAAAATCGTCGCAATCATCAGCGCATTCATTGCTGCACTGCGATCGATGGCCCATGAAATCAGATGTTTAATCACTTAATCTTCGCCTTTTGTCATTCTTGCTATCGCTCGCTGTTGTTTCACAGATAAAAGACTGCCCCTCCGCGGCTAACGGAATCTATCCGGGTATGGTTAATCCGTCGTGCGAATACGTACTTTGGATTTTTCGGAGTCATTCACAGGCAAGCCGAACATTCTCTGAGTCACGATCCAATCACCCACGGCAAGATCGCAGGCATTGGTATCAATGATCCAGAACTCACCCTCGTCATTTTCGATTTCTCGCAAAGGAATTACGTTTTCGACAACACTGTAGATACCGTTAATCTCCGTTGTTGATTCGCCCCCTGATTGGCCAGATGTTCGCACCACGTACACTTGATTGGACGTCGTTAGTGACCGTTTGGGTATGAGCACCATGGAGTCGGGAGTGAAAACCGAAATCGTCAATTCTACAAACATCCCGCGGACCAAATTGCCGATGCCATTGAGCGTACCGGTGTCAGGTTCATCCACAACAATTCGAATAGGTATGGTACGCGTGGACGTGTCCAATCCACGACCATCAAATCGATCTAATCGCCCTTGCCAAGTTAACGTCAGCGGACGCTTACCAGAGAATTCATAGGTCACCGTCACCGGATGGCTCGGTAACGTGTAGTTCTGAGTGCCATTTGCACTTTCAGATTGCCCATCAAGAACCCACATCAGGTCATCCATTTTTAGGTTTGCCCGAATCTCAGCCCGCTGCGTATCCTCGATAACCACTAGAGTTGTGCCACGCTGCGCGAAAGAATCGGTTTCGACTAGTTCTTGGACAATCACGCCATCGACAGGCGATTTCACGATCGTGCGTTCTAAATCGAGATTCGCTTTTTGCATTTGGGTGTTAAGTAATTCTTTGTTACTTTTGAGACGATATTCGCGTTTGCGAGCGGTATCGAGATCGGCTCCGTTTCTTACAATCACGTTTTGTGCGGCGATCACTCCACGTTGACCACGTTCAACATCCGCATCGGTGATGGCGTTTCGAACGCGTAAGTCCTTTAAGCGTTCGTACTCTTTGATTTGCAAATCCAAGTCATCATTGGCGAGTTTCAATAAATCACCAGCTTTGATGATATCCAAGGTGACTTGTTCCAGATCAATTTCTGCTTGTTGCTGCTGACTGGCTAATTGCTGCTGAGCCAATAGATAGTCACGTTGATCGATGCGAAACAACTCGTCACCTTGTTTAACTTGGCGACCAGCGCGACAATTCTCCGACTTGTGATCGATACGACCTTCGACTTGAGCGGCAAGTCGAATTTCACGAAACGGGACGACAACTCCGTCTGTTTGTACCGTCATCGTTGACTCAAATTTGGTGGCAGCCTGCACGGACACGAGAGGGTCCAATTTACTTTCACCGGCGCTAATGGTTACGGGTGAAGGTAAAGCCAAAATTCCCATGATCATCAAACCCGCAAGCACCCATATTGCAAGCGGTAACACGATACCAATAATTATTGTCTTGTAATTCATTGGTTGATATTGGTCTTCTTTGAGACAGTGAAGTACAGATTAAACATGTTTAACACGACATCTAATCAGAAGTTCTTAGCCATGTAATACAGACTTTAGTTTATGGGCGCTGGAACTATTCAACAACCGGCAATTGTTTAGCAACGATAATAAGACGGTTCACTTATTTCCAACTGACGGTATATCTTCGAAACTGCCTTGCCTTTGCCAACTTCCAAATCGGCACGCCTCAGGCAGAATTCGTGAAAGCAGGTTGAAAAACATATGTAATAAAGTTGATTTATTGCACAGTGTGGTAGCAAACCAACTCGCTTTAAACAACCAAGATTAGCCAGATTAATACTTGCACCTGCTATTAGTGACAACTATTATGAAAGCTGCTTTTCATGGGAGGGGGTATGCCGGTCTATAGCCGCGCCAATTCTGGTGCACTTGAGCCGCTGGCAATACTCGTCTCTTTCGAATTTTCATTCTAAATTTTGGTATCGCTCTATTATGGCCAGCAACAATTTCTTGCGTCGTGCGTTGGGTAAAATTCTCTCTCAATCCGATCAACAGCAACCGTCATTACGTCAGCGACGGTTGTTCTTGGAAAACCTGGAAGATCGTCGTCTGTTAGCGG
>Ga0209554_1002916_pt1 | contig 11394 bp, 5 predicted proteins | sample MarorgKNORR_S2LV_5_FD_188221 | JGI IMG/M metagenome (GOLD analysis project Ga0209554, IMG submission 188221) | Marine microbial communities from the Southern Atlantic Ocean, analyzing organic carbon cycling - Bottom_A/KNORR_S2/LV (SPAdes) (version 2) | ecosystem: Environmental > Aquatic > Marine... | reverse complement strand
CGACAGTGATGACAATATATATTTACTTCCAGCAGATATGATAGCATTGGATTCAATAAGCATATTGGATACAAGCGATGGTAAGTATAAAAGAATTAAAAGGCTTAGTGGGCAGCCTGGTTATATGATAGAGGATACATCACCATGAGTAGCTATGTAGATAGAGAATGGTTTTACCACATTAAAGGCAGAAATATACATTTATATCAACTTTTAGGTGGTTCTTCTAATGAGCGTATTACTCAGTCTGGAGTTATAAAGTCTCAAGGTATTGAGTTTATATACCCTAATGAAAACATTGAAGATGGATTAAGGATAGAGTATACTGCTCTAAGTGAACCATTTATATCTGAAGCACTAGAAACTACAACTGCAACTAATTCTGGGATTACTATAGCATTCGTAGATGCAAATGGTGGAAGTGATACAATGACCGATTCAGCAAGTGGTTTTGGAGACTTTGCAAATGGAGATAGAATTAGAGTCCAAGGTTCTGCAAGTAACGATGGTGATTATACTTTATCTGAGAATTCACCATGTATAAACGCTGGTACTGATTATTATATAATAGATGGTGATACACTTATAAATCTGCCCTCCAATGATTATTTTGGACAAGCGCCTGATTTAGGGGCTTATGAGTCTGAATATGATATAGGTCTATTGCCAGAAATTGAAATGTCCATAGATTCTATTTATGTTACGCTTGAACCAAATAGTATTGAAACTATGAATCTAATCATTGAAAATATTGGTGAAGGGCCCCTGTCCTTCGAAACTGATTTAATATATAGTAAAATTAATTATGCACTAGAATTTAACACAGGTGATTATATTGATATTGAAGATGAAGAATTATTTGACATTTCTAATTTCACATTTGAAGTTTGGATTAATGTAGATGAGACAAATGGGTGGAGAACAATAATTGATATTGATAATGATGAGCAAGTACTTGGAATACATAACGGTCAATATGCGATTTACGGAAGATGTGGCAATAATTCTCTGGGTTCAGTACAATCTGACTGGAATCATTTAGCTTGGACTGTTTCAGGAGAAAATTATTTTGTATTTCTAAATGGTATTGAAATCGGATCTGGTTTGGGTTGCTCTTCTTTTGTTGATGCAGATCATTTAATGATTGGGAGTGGTTATGGTGGGAATGAATATTTTAGTGGAAGTATTGATGATGTACGAATTTGGAATAGAGCTTTAACCCAAGAAGAAATTTTATTAAATATGAACCAAACTTTATATCAAGAAGATGGGGATGGATTAATCGGTTATTGGGTTTTTGATGAGGGGTCAGGAAATACGACTTTAGATTATAGTGGAAATGGGAACAATGGGACCATTGTAGGTGCAGAATGGGTTGAATCATCTATGATAAATTTTCCTTGGCTTACCATCGAACCAAGTAATGGCATAATAATTCCAGGTGATAATATTATTGTATCAATAATATTTGACACCCAAAATTTGGTACCAGATATTTATTTTGCAGATTTGATACTTAATACAAATGATATTGATGAACTCCAGATTATTATACCCATTACTTTGGATATTATTGAGGAGTTCATTTATGGATGTACAAATCCGGAATCTATAAATTATAATCCCAATGCGATAATAGATGATGGTAGTTGTGAGTATTGTATTTTAGGTGATGTGAATGGCGATGATTCAATAAATATCTTAGATATTGTGATTATGGTAGATGCTATTCTTGGAAATGGTACAGAATATAATGACTGCATGGATGTTAATGTGGATGGAACAGTTAATATATTAGATATAGTAATACTTGTTGATATTATTTTGAATCCATAGTTTCATTTAAATATTAATTACTTAACCCCCAAATGTGTAAACCCATTTGGGGGTTTTATTTTATAAGATATTTTATTTTATACAATATAGATTTACCCTATGCCTCAATCCCGAAAAAAGACGTGCACCATTATGTTTACAGATATGGTGGGATATAGTAAAATGGTTGCTTCAGATGAAAAATCTGCCATGTCTCTTTTAGATGAGCATAACCAGCTCATAATCCCCATAATAAGTAAATATAATGGAAACGTCATTAAGCTCATTGGTGATGCAATATTCGCAGAATATAATTCGCCGCTCCAGGCCATGGAATCCGCAAGGCTAACCCAGAGAAAACTCCGCGAACGTAACAAAATCATCCGTAAGGAACAACAAATCCACATCCGGATTGGCCTGCACTGTGGTGAGGTTATTGAAAAAGATGACGATCTCTTCGGCCACGATGTGAACCTGGGCAGCCGCATTGAAGGGGTGACACAACCGGACTGCATATCGGTGAGTGAGGATGTCCATCAGGCACTGGAGAAAGGCAACGACTTCTATTTCCGAGAAATCGGCCATGTAAAACTGAAAAATATCCCCCAGCCCAAACGCCTTTACAAGCTCTATCTGGACCTTCTGGACTATAATGGCGAGAAGCAAAAAGACCTTCAGGCCACCTTCAGGGAGAAAGGGGTGGAAATTGTTGATATCGAAAAGTACGAGGTGGAAAAAATCATCCCAATTGCTGTTTTATATTTTTCCAATATTGGTGCTAAATCCGATGAGTATATCTCTCACAGCTTTTCTATGGGACTTGTTAAATCGTTGCAAAGCATTAACTTACTTCGTGTTCCTTCAGTTACAGAAGTGATTAAATTTAGGGGTACTGAGTTACCTGAATCTGAAATTGCAAGGCGTCTACACGTAAATCAATATATAAACGGTACAATTCTTGTAAAAGATAGTGAGGCCATAATAAACATAGATATTTATGATTCAGAGAAGGGTAAAATACTATGGAGCAAAGAGTTTAAGTCTGATACTAGCCAACTAAAACAAGTTCAGAACCAGATTATATCTAAAATTTGTGAATTGCATGAAATTACTATACCATCACATTTAATGGAACTGTTCAAAATTAAAACCACTGATAATGTTCATGCCGAAAAAGAGTACCAAAAGGCAAGATTTTTACTTGATGTTTTAAAGAAAAAAGATGATATACAAAAAGCAGAAGTACACCTTCGTAAGGCCATTGAGCTTGACCCTACTTTTTTGTTTGCACATACTCAACTAGGGAAAATTAACTATAGGTTAGGATATTTTGAATTGGCTGAAGAACAGTTATATTTTGCTCTTGAAATTGCAAAGCAAGATGGCACTTCTTTAAGTGATGGTTATGTATATAGTACTCTAGGCCCATTATATAACATGTGGGGTAAATATAAAAAGGCCATGAAGTATAATAAAATGGCATTAGAGGTTTATAGCCAGTTAGGAGTTCCTCTTTCTGAAGCAACTACTATACATAATTTAGCAATTTCATGTAGGAACTTAGGTGAACATAAAGAGGCATTAAAGTACTATCAAAAATCTTTAGATATAAAAAAGAAATATGAAGATCGATTACTTCAGGCCAGTAGTTATGCTCAAATAGGAAGTATTCATTTATTTAGTGGTGAGTATAGTTTTTCTATTAATAATTTGAACCAATCTCTCGCCATTTATCGTGATTTTGGGCATTCGTTTAATGAGGGGCGAGTGATGCTAATTATTACTTTGGCCTATCTAAAAGTTGGCGAATTAGAGATTGCTCAAAGCTTAATCAATGATGCTGATAATTTATTAAGTGAATATGATGATGCTACAATTATAGGTACATCGAATGTGTATAAGGGGATTTTGGCATTTTATAAGACAAATAAGAGCAAAGCAATCGAGTATATAACAAATGGTATTGAGCAATACCAAAATGCCCAAAAGCAGGCACAGGCTTTTGAAAATAATTTATTATTGGCACAAATTCACATATTTTATGAGGAGTTTAACCAAGTTGAGAATATACTAACGAAGATTATTACCTTAGAAAAACATATTCAGGATAAGGAATTATTAAATCGAGCTTCAACATTAAGATGGTTTATTACATCATTACAAGAAAGGGCAGAACCAGAATGTGGTGAAAAAATTATTGATGATCTTAGAAATTCAGATGAAAATTTATATTTATCTTGGTGGTATATGGCATTAGGAAATTCATTAAATAATAATAAAGATATTGCTACGATTTGTTTAAAATCATCTCAAGAATTATTGCATCAAAAATGTTTGATGATTTCAGATATTGAACATCAAAAAAAGTTTTTATCTATAGACCCCATCCATAAGCAAATTATGGAACAGACATCTGAATCATTATCAACGTTTACAGATACCCTCAAATTTCCCTCAGATAAACCAGAAATTAGTAAATTTTGCGGTGAATGTGGTTATAGAAATATTGAATCGATACCCTTTTGTCCAGAATGTGGAAATAGGTTAAAGAAATAAGTAACACGAGAATCATTTTACATAATATCAATTGAAAAAACTTTTTTACTTTATTACAAAACCCCGTGACAAACAAATTTCTAAGGAAGTCTTGTTTCTTGCATATCCAGTAATAATTAGCAATTTGAGTAGAGTACTCATGAACGTGGTAGACATGGGGATGGTGGGGCATTTAGGTGCAAATGCCTTGGCTGCGGTGGGTATGGGATCTATGTTGGTATGGGTGTTTATTAGCATGGGCATTAGTTTGCGTACCGCAACCCAAACCCTCAGCTCACGCCGATTGGGTCAGCGGAAATTTTCTGAATGCGGAACTGCGTTTAGAAATGGCTTTGTCATGGCTATAATTTTTGGATGCTCAATTTCAGTGCTGGGTTATATGAATACAGAACGAATTGTCTCATATTTTATGAGTGACCCCAATGTGATTCCCATGTGTAATGACTACACCTCCATCGGATATCTGAGTGTATTTTTTATGGTAGCCAGTTTTGTTTTCCAAGGTTTTTATACTGGCGTGGAGAGAACAAAAGTTCACATGGTGGTAACTATTACCTCCAATATTATTAATTTATATTTGAATGCGGGTTTAATCTATGGCAGTGAAGGCTTAAACAATTTTTTCGCAAATTCTTCCCCTCTTTTTTCATGGATGCATGTCCTTTGGGGATGGGCAGATTTCCCTGAGTTAGGTGTAAAAGGGGCGGCTATCGCCACACTTATTGCATCAATTTGGACATTCATCCACTATTGCTTTTTCTTATTCAATAAAGAGATTCAAAATACGTTTAAAATTTTTAAATTGAATTTAGATTATACCATGATGTGGCGACAAATTAAATTAGCAGTCCCTCAAGGTTTACAAGAAATGGTGGTTACTGGTGGATTTGCCTTTTTCTTTAAAATTTTAGGCATGATAGGCACCGTTGAATTGGCCACAACACAGGTTGTATTTACCATCATGCACGCATCATTTATGCCCGCCATTGGTGTAGGACAAGCATGTGCAACTCTTGTGGGTAAATATATGGGGGAAGATAAATTAGATATTGCTGAAATTGCAATATGGGAAAGCGTAAGATGGGCGTTAATTATTATGGGTAGCATGGGTACCATATTCTTTTTGATTCCCCATTGGATTCTACCATTATTTACAACTGATCCAGAAATTATTGGCTATGGAATTAATGGTCTCAGAATTGTTGGCCTGATTCAATATGCTGATGCGGTGGCAATTACACTATGGTTTGCTTTATCGGGGGCGGGGAATACAGTGTTTCCAGGAATGGTGGATAGTCTTCTTTGCTGGTTATTTTTCCTGCCTGGTAGTTATTATTTTGGGGTTATTAAGGGGTTTGGATTCTGGGGCCCGTGGTCATTTTTTGGATTTTACTTAATATTATTTGCCATGATTATGTATTGGAAAGTAAATCAAGGCACATGGAAAACAATTCAGGTGTAGTTAACGTATAACGGCAAATTTACCAATAAATTTATCATCATCTGTTTCAACTGAAAAGATGTATAAACCGGGTGAAATTTCTTGATTATTTACAGTTCGCATATCCCAGTCCATATCCCCTGATTCAAAACTTTCATGATTCAGTGTGGTCACTTTTTCACCATTTACAGTATATATAGTTATTTTACATTTTGAAGGTAAATTTGTGAAATAAATTTTCCTCACATATTCAGTTTCGTTGAAATTACTTTGTGCAACATATGGATTTGGTACGACTTTAATATTGAGCATATTATTTTGTGGAGGATTCCCAGGAGTTACGGTAATAAAATTACTATCATGTATAGTGGTTCCTTTGGGAGATTCTATGGAATTATAACCATTGGGTCGACCCCATTTGTCAGGATTTGCAACATAGGTTGTATCACTTGTATAATTGCCATTCTCAGTTTGTGTAAAATTAACTTGCCTTGGTGAAATTCCCATATCATAGGCAGTTACTGAGTAAGTATATTCAATACCATTCACAACATTGGTATCAACGAAAACAAACTGCCCATATTCATCTGTATTTGGAAGACCTGAATTATTCCCCAGATTAATCCAAGGCGCATAGGCATCTTCACCTTGGATTGATTCTCCCCGAACCAAATTTTCCACACATCCATCTTGCGTAAAACCTTTTAGACAATGGAGGGAATCTTCTTCAGCTGTTAAATCAAATTGTGCAATTGGATTCCAACTGTAAAAGGTACCATTCAAATCATAGATTTTATCTTCTATTCCACCCCATGTTTGCCCACGGTCAGTACTTTTATATATTTTATATCCTTCAAAATCGGAATAACCGGTCAATATATCTTTTGAATAAATAGAGGATCTATCCCAGGTTAATGTAATCTTATTACTTTCAAAAGAGGTGCTTACAATAGGTGTTTTAGGAGGAGTAAATCCTTGGTAATTAGAGTTATACATGAGTTGTGCAAATTCCGCATTGGTAATTAAATCTTCTTTATCTTCACCAAAAATAATGCTGAATGAAAATGGAACTTCTTCACCGACATTTAAATCAAAAGGTCCACAACTCATAATGAAAATACAGTCGAAACCTTCTTGTCCTTGAGAAAAGACAGGTTCTTCCATTAATCCATCAAGAGAGTCAAAATGGGGATTTAATTCATAATCCAAATCTAAAGCTGGGTTTGCGGTATGGAAAAACCATTGCTTTTCATCATTTGATAAATTTGTTGTATCCCCAGACATGATTTTATAATGAATGGCCTCCTTATTTCTAGCTTGTGGCCTGCCTGGAAAGCCTGCACAACAATTAGTACCACTCTCCCGATCAACCACTCCGGGCCTATTATACCAATCAAACCAGTGCCAATCCGTCATTTTTAAAGGTTCCCCAGGATATATATCGATGATTCCATCCTTATTAAGATCAACAGGATCAGTAGCAAGGGGGGTATCAAGGAGTTGGGCAGCAACAATTCCAATATCTGTGGCACCATTGCTGTTCCCATCAAAATCATAGGTCATGGCTAAACTTATCAAAAGGGAATCTCCATCATGATAAATTTTATCCCAATAATATTCCATGTAATCATCAGTGTTAGACCAGACGCTATAATTTTGCAAATAATCTGCCCACACAATAATGGAATCAAAATAAAATCCTAAAAAGACCTTTTCATAGTCGAATCCTTTTCCCCCATTTAGCCGGGTACCATCGGGCATAACCATACCTTGGTGATAGACACCATCTTCATCTGTCCAAGAGCCACTTTCGTTTCGGACGGTCACCGTAACAAACATAATATCCTCAGCATATGCAACACCATATGAATGAGCCTCAGCCATGACTTTAAGCCCAAGTGGATATCCCCGTTGTTGATATTCATTATCACTGATTAAATTTCCCCGATGCGCCCAACGGTCATCAAATTCAAGATACACATCATTATCGGAAATAAATCTACCGGGACTTTCTTTCCAGCAATCATTATCCTTTCGAGTCCCATTGCAATTTTCAATATTTTCTTCCACCCATTTTTCAGGTTGATTCCCATAGTATTCTTTTGCATACCATCCGGGCCAATAAGGTTCATAACTCCCATTTTCAAGATTATAATTGCTTGGCCATGATTCAGTATATTTACTATGGGCAAGTAATGGATAGGTATCGTTTGCATCTGTATAGATTGTATTTCCGAAAATATCTCCTGCTGAAATCAGAGTATTATGTGTATTTTCACGGGCTTTTGTTGTAGGTTGCCAATCAGTATTCATGGGGAATCCTTCTGAAAACCAACTTTCTGAAACAGCGTAGCCAAAGAACTCATAATCATCATCATCAGTCCATTCTTCTAAATCTTCTCCATAATCATATAAATCAAATTCGCTCAATCTTTCAATCAATCGAGGACGTTTCCCCCAGGGATAAACTAATCCAGCTTTTGATAAAGTTAAATTGGGGTCCATTATTTCTGTATCTAAATAAAGATATATTTCTTCTAGGTCATGATTGATCTGATATAGACATTCATAATAAGTGGAAAAAATATCAGTTTCAATATCTGTAGTTTTGATACAGAGTTTACCATTATCATTCTCAATATTATATGCAATACCAACAAATTTTCCATCAACATTTTCGTGCCATGCTTCATAAGCGGAGGCTGAGGACCAATATTTTTTATTTGTATTATCGTTTGATAACTGAATCTCATTCCAATTATACTCTGCAGTATATTCATGACCTGGGACTCCTGCCATGAAACCAATATGGGGTAAATATGCATAATTTCCCCATAATCCTGCGGGAAAAGATGACCAATCTATGAAATTCCCGTAATTTAAAATCGAGCTTTTTATTTTTCCATCAAGAAGATAACCCTTTGCTCTATCATTCATGGGATTCCCCGGGAGGGGATTGTCCCCTATCTTCCCCAACGAAGATGATGGATGGTTATTATCTTGGCGTTGAATTTCAGAAGGTAGCTTCCGTGGAAGTAAAACAGTAAAAAATAATATTGAAATCAGAAGTTTTAATCGCATAAATAGAAATGTAGAAAATTTGTAAATTTACTGGGGGTAAAATTATTGGAATTTAACAATAATAAGAGATAATTAATTAGGATATATTGAATATAGCCAGTTTTATTAAAACATTGATTATCACAATCTATTAAAACATTTTTTTCAAGGATTATTTTATGAATTTATTATTTACTCGATTTTTTAGATTTTTATGGTTGCTGTTTTTTATATTATTAATTTTTCTCGATAGAGATATCTTCGCTGTTAAAGTTGGTCTAATCGTATTTATTTTAATGCTGACTGCGATAACTGTAGTGAGAGCATTGGAATCCAAAAAAGAATGGGGTGAGATTGTTAAAGACTTGAAGGAAGATGAGCAGGAACTATTTAAGCCCTAAGTTTTTATTTAAATAATGTGTTACAAGATGTTGCAATAAATTACATGTCCCTCTTCTGAATTATTGTAAATTATGCCGTCGGAAATAGCTCGTTTTGAATTGAAAGGGAAATTAGTGAGAAGAGCATTTATTTATATTATTTTAACATTAAGCATTGGTTTGAAATTTGCTGGTACACCTAAAATATCAGAAGGAACATTCCTATTTTGTTTAAAGAAAAATATTTCTCCGTTGCAGATTGAAAATATCAATGGACGTATTAGCGTTGATATTCAGGAGCTAAATGATTTTTTTGATTTCAATGGTATTAGTGGTATTGAAGCATGGATTCCAGGAACCACTGACATGGATCATGATGGTGATATATTCTTAAATAGAATTTATCGTGTTTTTATTGATGAATCACATCGTTCACTATTACTAGAAATCAAAGAAAAAATTACACGATTTTCATTTATTCATTCTTCTGAATTTGAATATGTGAGGGAATTATTTTATTCTCCCGATGATGCTAGTTTGAATCTGCAATGCAGTATATCTGCAGTTAAGGCGGATAAGGCATGGGATTTTTGGAATATACCTGCAGGTATAATGCCAGGAGATAGAGAGGTATTATTAGCATCTGTGGATACGGGAGTAGACTATACACATCCTGATTTATGGCAGAATATTTGGATAAATCAAGGTGAGATTCCATCATGGATGTTCGAAGATGGATTAGATGATGATGGTAATGGAAAGATTACCCCCATTGAAGTGGTAGATTATATGCAGGATTTTGGTGATTTGAATAACGATGGTGTTATTAATCTTCGGGATGCAATTTATGATGAGTCTCCCTTTGAAAACAATTATGATGATGATGGAAATGGCTATGTTGATGATCTCATTGGTTGGGATTCTTCAGGTATGTATGGAACTGATGATAATGACCCATATCCCCGTGAAGATGCATCTTCAAATGGAGGGTGGGCACATGGTACCCATGTTGCAGGGATTCTCGGTGCAACCACTGATAATGATTTAGGAATAGCATCAACTGTTTTTAATGGAAGCATAATGCCTGTAAAAGTTTCTCGTAGTTCTCAATCTTCAGACCCAGGCATTAATGATGGCTATGCAGGAATAACTTATGCTGCAAAAGCTGGTTTCTATGCAGGAACATTTACAATTATCAATAATAGTTGGGGAGGTGGTGGCTATAGCTCTTATGAGAATTCTACCATAAATAATGCCTACAATACATATGGAGCCATTGTGCTTGCAGCTGCTGGGAATGGAGCAGATTCTGGTAGTGAAGAATATAGTTCTCACTATCCATCGTCTTATACAAATTGTATTTCAGTTGCAGCCATGGGGTGTAGTGGACAATGGGGTGGTTGGGCAACATATCACTTTACGGTTGAATTTTCTTCTCCTGGCGAAGGTATTTACAGCACGGTAATTGGTTCTGGTTATGAAGCATGGGATGGCTCCTCAATGGCATCACCAAATGCTGCCAGTTGCTTTGGATTACTAAAAGCATTTTATCCAGATTGGACCAATGTAGAATTACGTGAACGTATGCAAGAGACTGCAGATACATTTATTTATGAAGTAAACGATAATCCTGACTATATGGGTAATTTAGGATATGGGATGATTGATGTTCATAAAGCGATTGGCTCAATAACGTTTCCATATCTTTCTGTTGATACACTGATGTTCAACGAAATAAGTGGGGATTTGGATGGTGTTATTAATCCGGGTGAATCAGCATCTTTTGATATTTTTCTATTAAATGAAGAGGGTTGGCAAACTGCATTGGCCATTGAGTCAAATATGGTCTGTAATGATGAATTAATCACAGTAATAAACAGCAATTCTGATTACACAAATATTGAACCCGGAAATAGTGGATCAAATTTAAGTGAGATCTCTCTCTCTATTTCCCCTAATATAGAAGTGGGGTCTAAGTCTTGTATGCTTAATATTACAGGGCTAGGACAAGATAATATTGCCTATAATACCTCCCTTTCTATTGACTTCCACGTTTCCCTCCACCAATCGGGTTTTCCGGTAACGATGGGGAGTCAGATAAAACCATCACCCGTAGTGGTTGATTTTGATAATGATGGTGCC
>Ga0209554_1002914_pt1 | contig 11404 bp, 9 predicted proteins | sample MarorgKNORR_S2LV_5_FD_188221 | JGI IMG/M metagenome (GOLD analysis project Ga0209554, IMG submission 188221) | Marine microbial communities from the Southern Atlantic Ocean, analyzing organic carbon cycling - Bottom_A/KNORR_S2/LV (SPAdes) (version 2) | ecosystem: Environmental > Aquatic > Marine... | reverse complement strand
GAGCGCCTCGACCTGCCGAGACCGTCGATCGACACCGGCATGGGGCTCGAACGTATCGCCGCTGTCATGCAGGGCAAGCATGACAACTACGATATCGATCTCATGCGCCATATCATGCAGGCCGCCGCCGATATCAGCGGCAACGCAATCGATGGCCCCCATCACAACGGCTTTAGGGTCATCGCCGATCACCTGCGGGCATCGAGTTTCCTGCTCGCCGACGGTGTCATGCCGTCCAACGAGGGCCGCGGCTATGTGCTCAGGCGCATCATGCGGCGCGCCATGCGCCACGTTCATATGATGGGCTGCTCAGAGGCGCTCATGTGGCGGCTGGTTCCCCCCCTGATATCCCAGATGGGCCAGGCCTTCCCCGAGTTAGGACGCGCCGAGGCGCTTATTAGCGAGACACTCAAGCTCGAGGAAAACCGCTTCAAGCAGACCCTGGATCGCGGGCTCAGGCTGCTCGATCAGGCAACCGACGAGATCGCCGAGGGCGGATCCCTCGCCGGCGATATGGCCTTCAAGCTCTACGACACCTACGGCTTTCCCTACGATCTGACCGAAGACGTGCTGCGCGGGCGCGGCTTGGGGGTCGACCGCGCCGGCTTCGACGCCGCCATGGAGCAGCAGCGCAGCGATGCCCGCGCCGCCTGGAGCGGCTCCGGCGACAGCGCCACAGAGGCTCTCTGGTTCGATATTCATCAGCAACAAGGCGCCTCGGAATTTCTCGGCTACGGCGAAGATACCGCCGAGGCGGTGGTTCAGGCTCTAGTGGTGGACGGCACGTTGGTTGATGAGGCCTTCGCTGGCGTATCCGTCTCCGTGATTGTCAATCAGAGCCCATTCTATGGCGAATCCGGCGGCCAGCAGGGTGACAGCGGCGTGATTTCGAAGATCGACGACGACGCCCTGGTGACAATCGACAACAGCCAGAAGAAGCTCGGCACCCTCATCGTCCATTCCGGCACGCTGTCCGGCGGCGCGCTTAGGGTCGGCGATGTGGTGGAGATGGCTATCGATGCGCCCCGCCGCGCGCGCCTGCGCGCCAATCACTCGGCAACCCACCTGCTGCACGCCGCCCTGCGTGATCGCCTCGGTGATCATGTGACGCAAAAAGGCTCCCTGGTGGCACCCGACCGGCTGCGCTTCGATTTTAGCCAGCCCCGCGCTGTCAGCCGGGACGAGATCGCCCGGATCGAGGCAGACGTAAACGCCCAGATCCGGCGCAACACGGAAGTTACCACCACGCTCATGAGCCCCGAGGAAGCCGTCGCCCAGGGCGCCATGGCGCTGTTCGGCGAAAATTACGGCGACGAGGTGCGCGTCCTCGCCATGGGCGCGCAAGAGGGCTCGGATGAGTTTGGCAACATATCATCAGCGGTCAGGCCCTATTCCGTCGAGCTCTGCGGCGGCACCCACGCCCGCCGGACCGGCGATATCGGCCTGTTCAAAATCACCAGCGAAAGCGCCGTCGCCTCCGGGGTGCGCCGGATCGAAGCGCTGACCGGAGCCGCCGCCGAGACCCATATCTGCGATCAGGAAGCTCAGCTCGCAGCCGCAGCCGGCGCCCTCAAGACCACCGCCGCTGAAGTTCCCGCCCGTATCGAGGCGCTGATCGAGCAGCGCAAGAAGCTCGAACGCGAACTCACCGAGGCGCGGCGGGCATCGGTCATGGCGAACAATGAGCAGACCAGCGGCGATGGCGGCACGGATGATGCCTTGCGCGACGCCGGCGGCGTGCCTTATTACGCCCGCCGTCTCGACGCCATTCCGGCCAAGGAACTGCGCGGCCTGGCCGACGATTTAAAGAGCAAGCTCGGCTCGGCAGTGATCGCCCTGGTGACGGTCAATGACGGCAAGGCGGCGCTCATGGTTGCGGTGACCGACGATCTCATCGACCGCATAAGCGCCGTCGATCTGGTCCGCGTCGGCGCCGAAGCCCTCGGCGGTAAGGGCGGTGGCGGCCGTCCCGACATGGCCCAGGCCGGCGGCCCCGATGGCGGCCAAGCCGACGCCGCTCTGGACGCCATTGAGCGCGCTATTCGCTAAAACCGCTCGATCAGGAACTAGCCATCGCCGCCTTGAGGCCCTCGTCGAGCTTATCGAGGAACTGAATAGTGGTCATCCAGCCCTGGTCGGGGCCGATCAGCAGGGCCAGGTCCTTGGTCATGAAACCAGCCTCGACGGTTTCCACGCAGACCCGTTCCATGGTGGCGGCGAAGGTGGCCAATTCTGCGTTGTCGTCGAGCTTGGCGCGATGGGCGATGCCGCCGCTCCAGGCGAAGATCGAAGCAATCGGGTTGGTCGAGGTGTCGTTGCCCTTCTGATGCTCACGGAAATGGCGGGTCACCGTGCCGTGGGCCGCTTCCGCCTCGACGGTCTTGCCGTCCGGGGTCATCAGCACCGACTTCATCATGCCGAGGGAGCCGAAGCCCTGGGCGACGATATCCGACTGCACATCGCCATCGTAGTTCTTGCAGGCCCAGACGAAGGCGCCGTTCCATTTCAGGGCACAGGCCACCATGTCGTCGATCAGCCGGTGCTCGTAGGTGATCCCGGCATCCTTGAAGGCGCTTGCGAATTCCGCCTCAAAAACCTCCTGGAACAGGTCCTTGAAACGGCCGTCATAGGCTTTCAGGATGGTGTTTTTGGTCGACAGATAGACCGGCCACTGGCGCTCGATGCCGTAGTTGAAACAGGCTTGAGCGAAACCGCGTATGGAATGGTCCAGATTATACATGCCCATGGCGACGCCGGGCTCGTCGTAATGGAAAATCTCGCGCTCAACCACCTCGCCGCCACTGTCGGGCTCGAAGCGCATGGTCAGGCGGCCGGCCTCGGGCACGATGAAATCGGTCGCCCGATACTGATCGCCGAAGGCGTGGCGGCCGATGACGATGGGCTTGGTCCAGCCGGGTACAAGGCGCGGCACATTGGCGCAGATGATCGGCTCGCGAAACACCGTGCCGCCGAGGATATTGCGGATCGTGCCGTTCGGCGAGCGCCACATTTTTTTCAAGCCGAATTCCTCGACCCGGGCTTCATCAGGGGTGATTGTCGCGCATTTCACGCCGACACCATGGCGGTTGATGGCGTTGGCGGCGTCAATGGTGATCTGGTCGTCGGTGGCGTCGCGGCTCTCCATGCCAAGATCGAAATAGATCAGATCGATGTCGAGATAGGGCAGGATCAGCTTGTCCTTGATGAAGGACCAGATGATCCGCGTCATTTCATCGCCGTCGATCTCGACGATCGGGTTCGCGACCTTTATCTTAGCCATGCAAATTTCGCCTTTGGTTCAGTGTCTGTGTTGAGAATAGAGAGACCCACAGTGAAAATCCAAACATACGGGTGCTTGATGCTCGTTGTGGCGCTGGGAGCCCTGTCCGGACCGGCCCTCGCCGGCGAGGTCGACGTGGAGAAGGTGGTGGTAAGGCAAAGCACCGCCGGCGTCTATGGTTTCGATGTCACCCTGCGCCATGCGGACAGCGGCTGGGAGCATTATGCCGATCGCTGGGAAATCCGCGACGGCGAAGGCAACCTGCTGGGAACCCGGCTTCTCGCTCATCCCCATGTCAACGAGCAGCCCTTCACCCGCAGCCTGGGCGGGGTGGCAATCGCGGCGGGTTTAACCCGCGTTACCGTCGCCGCCCACGACAGCCAGCATGGCTACGGCGGGGTCGAGATGATCGTCGAGCTGCCGCAATAGCGGCTACTTTTTCTCTGATTTACTGGCGACATGATTGTCGATGGGGGTGAGAGACATCACGTAATCGGCAATCGCTGCCCGGTCTTCGTCGGTTAGATATTTGTAGCCCTGGTCGATGGCCTCTTCCATGGCCCCCTGAACATCGTCGTAATCGGGCTTGAGCCCGGTCTTCAGCAGCGCGGCCACGTCGTCCCCATCCCAGCGCCCGATGCCGGTCTCACCATGGGGCGTGATGTTGGGCACGCGCCGGCCATCGGGTCCCTGCTCAGTCCCGGCAAACCACTTCTCGCGCTCTAGCCCGCCGAGGCGGTTGCGCGGGGTATGGCATTCCGAGCAATGGGCCAGGGCCGTGGCGAGATAGGCGCCGCGGTTCCACAGCGCGGAGCGATCGGGGCGGGGCTGGAAAGCGCCGGGCTCGAAGAACAGCTGCTTCCATGGCCCCACCGTGAAGCGCCAGCCGAACGGGGGGCCCACGTCATGTGACTGGTTGGGCCGGCGGACCGGCGGCACCGTATCGAGGTAGGCTTTGAGATCGGCGAGGTCGGCGGCGCTCATGCCGGTGAAGGCTGTATAGGGGAACACCGGGAAATAATGCGCGCCATCCGGGGACACGCCCTCAGTTATGGCGCGCACGAAATCGGCGCCGCTCCAGGCGCCGATCCCGGTTTCGGCATCGGGCGTAATGTTGGGGCTGTAGAAAATCCCGAAGGGCGTGTTGAGCGGCCGGCCGCCGGCGAGAAAATCACCACCGCTCTTGATATCCGTATGACAGCTACAGCCGCCGGTGGCTCGGAAGATATACTCGCCGCGCGCCACCGGCGTTGCCTCTTGCGCCAAGGCGGAGGTGGCGGCGGATAAGGCCAGCGCCAGACCGCCCAGGGCCGCCCCGATCCACCGGCCGGTCAGGATCAGCGCCTAATCCTTGGGTTTGCGGAACGGTTTATGGCAACCGCCGCAGCTTTTACCAACGCCGCCCATGGCGTCGCCGATGGCGGCCATATCACCCGATTCGGCGGCCTGGACCAGAACAACGGTGGCATCCTGATAGGCCTTGACCACCGCCTTGAATTTTTCCGGCTGCTGCCAGATTTCCGGTTTGGCCCGGGTCTGGCCGAAATCGCTGTCGGGCGGAAAGATATCATCGAGCATGAGTGACAACGCCTGCAACGCCCGGGCATGGCCAAGGATGTGGCTGCTGTGTGGCACCTTGCCTTTGAGAACGTCGGCGATGGCGCCGATATGGGCGACGTTTCCGTTCATCACCTTTTGGCGGTAATTGATCGCATCGTCCGGATCGCCGGTCGCTTGGGCGATGACGGCAAACAGGAATGCGGCGAGGATTGTCACCATAAGAACACTACGGATTTCGAGCATTTCAGACTTCTCCACAATCTATGAACCGAGCCCCTCTGGTGATAAGTGTTCCCGACCCGGCCCCAACGTCAAGCCAGCCCCGAATAAAAAGATCGGCACATAGAAGGTGAATTTGCACCACTGGGAGGCGGCGTATAGTATGATAACCCGAATGATAGAGGCTGTGGCGCGGCCATGGCTAAACATGATGAAAATCCCATGAGACCATTACTCATCCCCTCTTTCTTCTTAATCGCGGCGGTCGTCTTGTATCTCGGCTGGCGGCCCACGAGCGATCCTGTTCAGCCGCCGGGTCAATTGATTGAAGCCGAAACAGCGGCGACCCCGGCGCCGGTTGCCATGACGGCCGCCTCCTCGGACTCGGATACCGCACCGGCCGCCGTCCCGGAGTCGGGTACGGCACCAGCCGCCGCCTCGGACTCAGATACCGCGTCGGCCGCTGCCCCGGAATCGGATACGGCGCCAGCCGCTGCCCCGGAATCGGATACCGTGTCGGCCGCCGCCCCGGAATCGGACACCGCGCCAGCCGCTGCCCCGGAATCGGATACGGCGCCAGCCGCTGCCCCGGAATCGGATACCGCGTCGGCCGCCGCTCCGGAGTCGAATACCGCGTCGGCCGCCGCTCCGGAGTCGAATACCGTGTCGGCCGCCGCCCCGGAATCGGACACCGCGCCAGCCGCCGCCCCGGAATCGGACACCGCGCCAGCCGCCGCCCCGGAGTCGAATGCCGCGCCGGCCGCCGCTCCGGAATCGGATATCGCGCCGGCCGCCGAACCCGTCGCATCGCCGAGCTTCGATGTGGTTCGCATCAGCCCCGAAGGCAATGCGGTGATCGCCGGCCGCGCCGAGCCCGGCGGCGTAGTTGATATCCTCGAGGGTGGCGTCGTCATCGCCACGGTCACCGCCGATGCGCGCGGTGAATGGGTGGCCCTGCCCGATAAGCCCATCGACGAAGGCAGCCGCCAACTCGCCCTCATTCAGCACACCAGCGATGGCGAGACCATGGAAGGCGAATCCGTGGTGGTTGTTGTCGTGCCCGAGCACACCAACGACGGCGAGGCCGAGAATAAAACCGCTCTCGTGGTCTTGATGCCGAGCGACGAGACGGCCAGCATTACGCTGTTGCAGGAACCCGCCGCCGGCGTCGGGATTAAGGGCTCGGACAATCTGTCTCTCGATACCATTGAATATGATGATACCGGCGCATTCTCCCTGGGCGGGCGAGATGACGCAGGCAGCCTTATCAAAGTCTATATCAACAATAAATTCATCGGCGCCGCCGAGGCCGACGAGAAAGGCGAGTGGCGCATCACGCCGAGCGAATCGGTAACGCCTGGTCTGCACACGTTGCGGGTCGATCAGACCGACACCGATGGCAAGGTAATTGCCCGCCTGGAGACACCCTTTTCACGCGCCGATTTTCTACAGCCCACTGAGACGGCGGCCCTGGTGGTGGTGCAGCCCGGCAACAGTCTGTGGCGTATCGCCCGGCGGCGCTATGGGCTAGGCCTTCAATATGTGGAAATATTCGAGGCGAACCGAGATCAGATCACCGATCCCGAACTGATCTATCCGGGACAGATATTCGAGCTGCCCAGTCTTAATTAGCTAATCATTAATTAGCTATTCTGAGCAGGCGTCGGCAGGCGCCGCGGTAAACTCGGCGATAAGATCGAGGTAGGGTGCTGTATTCATCACCAGCATGGTGAGCTGGGTGACGATGTTCGCCACCGTGTTGTCCAGGGATCGGGGCAGCTCAATCTCATGCTCAAGCATGATCGTACTCCCCTGGTACACCATGAGCTTAGCCTCGCTGCCGCCAGCGCAGGTGTCGACCACGGCGAGCATATCGCCGCGGGTGTCCGCGTTTTCAGCGGAATAAGGGATCGCCGCCAGAGAGCTGCGAAGCGACAGACGCATGCCGGTCTCAAGGCACTCGACCAAGCCCATGAATTGACTGCCGCGCCAGTCGAAGGAGAAGCTCAAGGGCTGGTCTTTGGCGCGTCGCATGAGCTCGCCATAGGAGCCGGCCTCGAAGCGATTTAGCTCGCTATCGGCCTCGTCCTCGGCTATTGCCGGCTCGAAAGCGCTGTTTTGCAGTTGGTTGGCTGCTTCCACAACGTCACCTCTTCACATAATTCTGACTGCAGTAAGCCCCACGTAAGTTAAAAAACAATGAATACAACGTCATGATTACAGTGATCCATCGCCTGACTGCTGATATTATGGCGCATATCTTTGGCTTCACGACAATGCCCGACATTGCTCTGTCACTATGGACCGTCACCGACTGAAATCATGAATTTATCCGCCCTCGATACTGTTCTCACACCGATACGCCGGGAAGGCTGGCCCTTCATCTTGGCTTTCGCCCTGGTCGCCCTGCTCCTGGCCCTGGCCTCCGAACCCTTGGGATGGATCGGCCTGATAATGACCGCCTGGTGTACCTATTTCTTCCGCGATCCGGCTCGGGTCACACCCACGGAACCCGGCTTGGTTATCAGTCCCGCGGATGGCCTGGTGCAATCCATCGGCCCGGCGTTGCCGCCGCCGGAACTCGGCATGGAGGCGCGCCCGCGAACCCGGATCAGCATTTTCATGAATGTTTTCGATGTGCATGTGAACCGCGCCCCCATGGATGGCAAGATTACGGCGCTCGCCTATCGGCCGGGAAAGTTCTTCAATGCTTCGCTCGACAAGGCAAGCGATCTCAACGAGCGCCAGTCCCTGCGCATGACCAGCACCGACGGTAAGGATATCGCAATCGTGCAGATCGCCGGGCTGGTGGCGCGGCGTATTCTGTGCTGGGCCAACGAGGGCCAGGACATGCGCGCCGGCGAACGGTTCGGCATGATCCGGTTCGGCAGCCGGGTCGATGTCTATCTCGATGACGGTATGATCCCGTTAGCAATTGTCGGCCAAAGCGCACTTTCCGGCGAAACCGTTCTCGCGCGCTCGCTTGAGCCCGGCGAGAATGCCACTGCGCGGGCCGGTGAGGTGCGGTGATGGCCCGTCCGGCCCCGTCTCGGCCCCGCGCCCGGCGTCTGCGGCGGCTTCGCGGCCTCTCGGTCAACGCCCTGATCCCCAACGCGGTCACTATCATGGGTCTCGCCGCCGGGATTTCCGCCATCCGTTTCGCCATTGCGGAGCGCTGGGAACTGGCCGTCGGCCTGATCTTTCTGGCCGCCGTCATCGACGGCCTCGATGGCCGTATCGCACGTGTTCTCAAAGCCTCGTCCGAGTTCGGCGCCCAGCTCGATTCCCTGTCGGACTTTGCCTGTTTCGGCGTCGCCCCGGCGCTGGTGCTGTTTCTCTGGACCCTCAACGCCGGATCCGGTCTGGGCTGGACCGTTTCGCTGCTGTTCGCGGTCTGCATGGCTCTGCGACTGGCGCGCTTCAACGCCAGCCTCGGCGATCCCGACCGGGCTGTCTGGACGTCGTATTTTTTCACCGGGTCGCCGGCGCCGGCCTCCAGCAGTATCGTCCTGGTGCCGATGATGCTGTCTTTCGAATTCGGCGACAGCATTCTTCGCGAGCCCCTTTTGGTGGCGATCTACACCATTGGAATCTCGTTTCTGACCGTGAGCACGATCCCGATGTTCTCCGGCAAGGGGCTGAAGCTGCGCCACCAGCACTTGCTGCCGGTGCTGTTGATGGTCGGCCTGTTATTCACCCTAATCGTCGGCTATCCCTGGCATACCTTATCGCTACTCGCCATCTGCTATGTCTGCTCGATCCCCTGGAGCCTGCGCAGCTATCGTCGCTACAAGGAAGAGGCCGAGGCCAACGCTGGAGCCGACGACGACACTCCAACCTTGGAAAGCGCTGATAGCGTCGAGGACTAATTTTTTCGGAGAGAATTCATGAAGCTCGTACGGTATGGCCCCGCCGGGTCGGAAAAACCTGGTTTGATCGATAGCTCGGGAGATCTTCGCGACCTCTCCGGCAAGATCGATGATCTGGACGCGCAAAGCCTTGCGCCCGACTCCCTGGCCCGCCTTGGCGCGCTGGATGCGTCCGCTCTGGCCCTGGTGCCCGGCAGCCCGCGTCTCGGCGTGCCGCTCAGCGGCATCGGCAAAATCGTCGGCGTCGGCCTCAACTACGCAGACCACGCCGCCGAGTCGGGCAGGCCGATACCCGACGAGCCGATACTCTTCGCCAAGCAAACCACCGCGCTCAATGGCCCCCATGACCGGGTGATGATACCGCGCAACAGCACGAAAACCGATTGGGAAGTCGAGCTCGCCGTGGTAATCGGCAGCCGCGCCACTTACGTGACCGAAGACGCAGCACTTAGCCATGTGGCCGGCTATTGCATCGCCAATGATGTCTCCGAGCGGGATTTCCAGATCAGGCGTGGCGGCGATTGGCAAAAAGGCAAAAGCTGCGACAGCTTCGGGCCGCTCGGGCCCTGGCTGGTGACTGCCGACGAGGTGGGCGACCCGCAGAACCTGCGGCTCTGGCTCAATCTCAACGGCGAGACCATGCAGGACGGCTCGACCGCGCAGATGATATTCGGGGTTGCCCATCTGATCAGCTATATCAGCGAATTCATGACCCTGATGCCGAGCGATGTGATCATCACCGGCACCCCGCCGGGGGTGGGCGCGGGGCGTAAACCGCCGTGTTTCCTAGCACCTGGCGATGTTATGACCCTGGGGGTCGAAGGCCTCGGCGAGCAATGCCAGGACGTCATCGCCTATAGTAAATCTAATTCGGCCCATTAGGCTTCTTAGAGATGCGCAAAGCCCGGCTTCGTGACATTGTTCGTCACACAATTTTTGGCTCCGCGAAACATTTTCAGAAAGATGCAAATCATGAACGGCGCTGAAAGCCTTGCGCGTACCCTTGTGGGATGCGGTATCGACACCTGCTTTGCCAATCCCGGCACATCGGAAATGCATTTCGTCGCGGCGCTCGATAGGGTCGAGGGTATCCGGTGCGTGCTCGGGCTGTTCGAAGGCGTCGTCACCGGCGCCGCCGACGGCTACGCCCGAATGGCCGATAAGCCGGCGGCAACCCTGCTGCATCTCGGGCCGGGCTTGGGCAACGGCCTCGCCAATCTGCATAACGCCAAAAAGGCAATGACCCCGGTGGTCAATGTGATTGGCGATCATGCGACTTATCATGTGCGTCACGACGCGCCGCTGACCGCCGACATCGAGGGCATTGCCTGGCCGGTCTCCCATTGGGTGCGGACCTCGCTTGATGCCCGTTCGGTGGCCGCCGACGGCGCCGAAGCCATCGCCGCCGCCATGACCCCACCGGGACAGGTGGCCAGCCTGATCCTGCCCGCTGATACCGCCTGGAACGAGGCAGACGGCCCCGCCCCGCTGCCCGCCGTTGCGCCGCGCCGAGCCGTCGACAGCGACGCCATCGGCGAGGCCGCGCAGCTCTTGCGGTCGGGCGAGAATTGCGCCCTGCTGCTGGCCGGCCGGGCGCTGCGCGAGGATGCGCTCCACCTGGCAGGAAGAATTGCGGCGGCGACCGGCGCCCGGCTGATGTGCCCGATGTCGAATGCGCGCCTGCAACGGGGCGCCGGGCGGGTGATGGTCGAGCGCGTGCCCTACCCGGTCGATATGGCCCTGGCCATGCTTGCCGATGTGCGCCATATCATCCTGGTCGGCTCAAAATCGCCGGTCGCCTTCTTTGCCTATCCCGACAAGCCCAGCCTGTTGACCCCTGAGGGTTGCGAAGCCTTCCCCATGGCGGCGGCGGGCGATGATCTGCTCGGCGCTCTGGAAGCCCTCGCCGACGAACTCGGCGCCCCGCCGGAAGCCGCCCATGTGGCCCAGCCCGAACGGCCCGACCCGGCGACCGGCGAACTCACCGTTGACGCCCTGGCCATCTCTATCAGCGCCTTGATGCCGGAGCATGCCATCATCGCTGACGAGGGCATCACCGTGGGCCGCCAGGTGCCGGCGAAGACCCTGGGCGCGCCGCCCCACGACTGGATGCAGATCACCGGCGGCTCCATCGGTATCGGCCTGCCCCTGGCAACCGGCGCCGCGGTCGCCTGCCCCGACCGCCCGGTGATCGGCCTGCAGGCCGACGGCAGTGCCATGTATACAATTCAGGCCCTGTGGACCCAGGCGCGTGAAGGCCTCAACATCACCACGATCATTTTCGCCAACCGAACCTATGCCTGTCTGCGCGACGAGCTGACCAACGTCGGCGCGCTCAACCCGGGGCGCAAGGCGCTCGACATGCTCGATATCGGTAACCCCGATCTCGACTGGGTGACTCTCGCCAAAGGCATGGGGGTCGAGGCTGGGCGGGCGACAACCGCCGATGAATTCAACCGCCAGCTCGAAGCCGGCT
>Ga0209554_1002912_pt1 | contig 11410 bp, 7 predicted proteins | sample MarorgKNORR_S2LV_5_FD_188221 | JGI IMG/M metagenome (GOLD analysis project Ga0209554, IMG submission 188221) | Marine microbial communities from the Southern Atlantic Ocean, analyzing organic carbon cycling - Bottom_A/KNORR_S2/LV (SPAdes) (version 2) | ecosystem: Environmental > Aquatic > Marine... | reverse complement strand
TCTCGACCTGCTCAAGCTGCCGCCCGCCGAGGTGCGGCTTGGCCAAGCGGCTGCGCGGCGGCTGCGCGACGGCAAGGCGATCATGGGCGTGTTCGACGAAGGCTGCATGGGCATGCACAACGCGATCATCCCGGACGAGTTGCTCAACCCGACTGGGCTGTTCAAGGAGCGCCTGAGCCAGTCGGCGTTGTTCGCCGCGATGGGCGAGGTGAGCGACGACGAGGCGGCCAAGGTTTACGCTTGGCTGAAAAGGAAGGGCGTGAAATTTCACCTCGGGCCAAGCGAGGCGAGCGACCTCACCGAGGCGCAGGTGTTGCAGCAATGCAAAATGTACATCGCCGCCGTGAGGATTGCCGACGAGTTCGGCTGCGCGACAATCGGCATCCAGTACCAGCAGGGGCTGAAGGACTTGACGCCGGCGAGCGACTTGGCCGAGGGCATGTTGAACAACGTCGACCGCCCGCCGGTGAGCGACGCCGAGGGACGCGAACTTTTCGCCGGGAGCGCGGTGCCGCACTTCAACGAGGTGGACGAGTGCGCCGGGCTGGACGCGCTCGCGACGAACCGGTTGTGGACGGAGCTGGGCTGGCCGCCGGAGAACACGCTGCACGATTTGCGCTGGGGCGACTCGTGCAAGGTCAACGGGCGCAGCGAGTACGTCTGGGTGTTCCTGATTTCCGGCGCCGCGCCGCCGGCGCATTTCATCGGCGGCTGGAAAGGCGCGTCGAGCGAGCGGCAGCCGCCGATGTATTTCCGGCTCGGCGGCGGGACGCTCAAGGGCGTGTCCAAGCCGGGCTGGATCGTCTGGAGCCGGGTGTTCGTGATGGACGGCGAATTGCAGTGCGACATCGGCGTGGCGGAGGTGGTGAAACTTTCGCAAAAAGAAACCGACCGGCGCTGGGCCGAGACGACGCCGCAATGGCCGATCATGCACGCGGTGCTCAAGGGCGTTTCGCGCGATCAAATGATGGCGCGGCACAAGTCGAACCACATCCAAGTCGTTTACGCGCCGGGCGAAAAAGCGGCGCACAAGGGCGCCCGCATCAAGGCGGCGATGCTTGCCGGGATGGGCCTGCGCGTGCAGCTTTGCGGCGAGGTGGACTTGAAATAACCGATGAGTGACGAGCCGACAAAAACGGCCCCGGGCGGCCTCGCCGCGTGGCGTTGGCCAAGCGTGATTGTGCTGCTTGCCGCGCTTGGCTTGGTGGCATTTATTTACCTCATCAAGACGCCCGAGCGCTTGGTCGAGACGGCTGGCAAGGGTGCGGTTGAAGTGGCCAAGGTGCTGGACGACGCGGCGGCCAAGTTTCGCCGGGGCAACATCACCGAGACGTTTGTCGCCAGTTTGCCCAAGTTGGAGAGCGAGCGCGGCGGTTTGCTGGAGTTGGCCAAGGTCACCGCGACCGAGACGTTCCGCAGCGAGGACGAGTTGACGTACGATTTCACCCTGTTCGAGGTCGATGCCGGCACGACGGTCACCGAGATCCGCGTGCCGGTGACGTATCGGTACCACTTGCGGATGCGCGATGCGTGGCAGTTGTCGGTCACGAATAATGTCTGCATCGTTCATGCGCCGGAGATTCGGCCGAGCCAGCCGCCGGCGATCCACACCGACCGGATGGAAAAGTCATCGGACGAGGGCTGGGCGCGCTTCAACGCCGAGGAGCAAATGGCCAAGCTTGAGAAAGCGATCACGCCGACGCTCCGCAAGTTCGCCGGCGACGGGCAGCACCTCGGCGTGATCCGGGAGAACTGCCGCAAGACCGTGTCGGAATTCATCGAGGACTGGCTGCTGCGCGAGGGCCAGTGGGGGGACGGCCTGTTTCGTGTCGTGAAAGTTTATTTTCCGGGCGACACGGGGCCGGTGATTGTGGAGGACGGCCCCGGGCGGCGTGACGGCAATTGAACACGTAACCATTTGCCGTCGTCGGTCGTAGTGCGTACGGTTCGCCGCGCTTCGATTCAGGGGGAGATTCAAAAAGCCATGTCCACTTCATTACTGCCGGAACACGCCAATGCGCTGGCCACGTTCGACCACGTGCAACGCACGCGCTTGGTTTTCGGCAACGGCAGGGCGGCGCGCGCCGGAGAGCTTTCCGCCGAGCTTGGCTTGAAACGCATCCTGCTCGTCACCGACCCCGGCCTCGTCCGCGCCGGGCACGTCGCCACGGTGCGCGAGTCGCTCGAGGCCGCCGGGCTGGAGGTGGTGGTGTTTGACCAAGTGATTGAGAACCCCACCACCGACTGCGTCGAGAGATGCCGGCGGCTGGCCGAGCGGGCTGGCATCGACTCGTTCCTCGGCCTCGGCGGCGGCAGCTCGATGGACACGGCCAAGGGCGCAAACTTCCTGCTGACCAACGGTGGCCGGATGCAGGACTACTGGGGCATCGGCTTGGCCAAGCGTGAGATGTTGCCGCTCATCGTCATCCCGACCACCGCCGGCACCGGCAGCGAGTGCCAGTCGTTCGCGCTGATCTCCGACGCCGAGACTCACAAAAAGATGGCTTGCGGCGACCCCAAAGCCGCCGCGAAAATCGCCATCCTCGACCCGGAACTGACCCTCTCGCAGCCGCGCAACGTCACCGCCAGCACCGGCATCGACGCCATCGCGCATGCCGTGGAAACCGCCGTCACGAAAAAGAAAAACGAGTTATCGTGGATGTTCTCGAAGGAGTCGTTCGGACTGCTGCTGCCCAATTTCGCCACGGTGCTAAACGAGCCGGACGACCTCAACGCCCGCGGCAGCATGCTGCTCGGCGCGGCGTTGGCCGGGTGCGCGATCGAGGCCAGCATGCTTGGCGCGGCGCACTCGACCGCGAACCCGTTGACGGCGCAGTACGACATCGTCCACGGCCAAGCAGTCGGGATGATGCTGCCGCACGTCGTGCGCTTCAACGCCGAACAGGACGACGCCCGTGGGGCGTACGCTGAGTTGGCGGCGATCGGCAAACTTGGCCAAGCGGAAACCGGCGATTCGGCGGTGGAGCGCTTGGCCAAGCGGCTGACCAAGCTGCTCGAGCAAGCCGACATGCCGGTGACGTTGCGGGCCAGCGGCGTGGAGGAATCGATGCTGCCCACCTTGGCCAAAGAGGCGGCCGGGCAGTGGACCGCCAGCTTCAACCCGCGAGAGGTCGGCGAGGCTGAGATGGAGTCCATTTACCGGGCCGCGTTTTAGATTGGCTTTCCCTTTGGGCGCTTGGCTGGTTCAATCGCCGCGTGACGAGGGACGAGATTCTTCAACTTTTCAAGGACTCCGGCGCGTTGCTGGACGGGCATTTCATTTTGCGCAGCGGCCTGCGCAGCCGCCAGTTTTTCCAGTGCGCCCTGGCGATGCAGCACATGCCAAGCGTCGAGCGCTTGGGCGCGGCGCTGGCGGACAAGCTTCGCGGCCACGAGCCGGTGACCGTGCTGGCCCCGGCCATGGGCGGACTCGTGATCGGGCAGGAGGTGGCGCGGCAACTCGGCGTGCGTTTCATTTTCGTCGAGAAGGAGCAGGGCGATCTCGTGCTGCGCCGCGGCTTCAAGATCGCGCCCGGCGAAAAGCTTGTCATCGTCGAGGACGTGGTGACCCGGGGCGGCCGAGTCGCCGAGGCCATCGCCATCGCCAAGGAACACCAAGCGGAGATTTGCGCCGTCGGCGTGGTGGTCGATCGCTCGAACGGCGCGGTCGATGTCGGCGTGCCGATGGAGTGCCTGCTGCCGATGGAGGTCGAGACGTTCGACCCCGAAAATCTGCCGGAAGATTTGCAGGCCATCCCGGCGACCAAGCCGGGGAGTGCTTGAGTCGGCCGCTTGGCCAAGCGCAATGAATCGCGACAAACTCGGCAGCAACCTGCTCCTGCTCCTCACCAGCATCATTTGGGGTTCGGGGTTCGTCGCCCAGGAAATGGGGTCGGATCACCTCGGGCCGAATGCCTTCAACGGCGCCCGCTACTCGATAGGCGCGGTCTGTCTCGCGGTCATTTTGCTGGCGTGGCATCGCGGCAGGGCGATGGACGGCTTCCGGTCCCGCGACTGGGTGAAGGCCAGCCTCAGCGCGGGGCTGTTCCTGTTCCTCGGCTCGCTGTTTCAACAGGCGGGAATCGGCGACGAGGCGACCGGGCCGGGCAAGGCCGGTTTCATCACCGGGCTGTACGTGGTGATCGTGCCGTTGATGGGGTTGGGGTTGGGCCACCGGACGAATTTACAGACGTGGGCCGGCGTGGCGCTGGCGATGGTGGGGTTGTGGCTGCTGAGTTTCAACCCGGGCAACGAGCAGTGGGCGATCGGCCGCGGCGACCTGCTGGTGTGCTTCGGGGCGTTTTGCTGGGCGGCGCACGTGCTGGTGATCGACCGGTTCACCAACCGCGTGTCGTCGCTGCACCTCGCGCTTGGCCAAGTGACGGTCTGCGCGGCGGCAAGCTGGGTCGTGGCGGCGTTCGCCGAGCCGATGGAATTGGCCAAGTTTCGCGCGGCGTTCCTGCCGGCGCTCTATCTCGGCGTGATGTCGATCGCCATCGCCTTCACGCTGCAAATCATCGGCCAGCGCAAGGCGCACCCGACCCATGCGTCGATCATTTTCGCAATGGAGGCAGTGGTGGGCGTGTTCGCCGGCTGGCTGATCCTGCACGAGAAACTGACCGAGCGGGAACTGGGCGGCTGCCTGCTGATGTTCTGCGGGATGGTGTTGTCGCAGCTACCCCTTCACCTCATCCGCCTCGGCCTCACGCGCCGGGCGAACGGCAAGCCTCCCGTCTAGTCCCCGGCATCGCTCGCCAACAGTTCATCCTTCACCAGCGCCTTGGCCTCCTCGAGCGGCTCGGCGCAGACGGCGATCGCGCCCCAGTCGCCGTGATGCTGGACGATCCGCATGCTGCTCACGTGCAGATTGGCGTCGCGGAAGCGCTTGGCCAAGTCGGCGATCGCGCCGGGTTCGTCCTTCACGCGAACCAGCAGCGAGTCTTCGCTGATGGCGTTCCAGCCGGCGTCGCGCAGGACGTTCAGGGCGCGGTCGTAATGGTTCACCCGGAGCATCACCAGGCCGATGTCGTCGATCTTCTTCGCGTCGAGTGACTCGATGTTAATGTCGTTGCTGGCCAGCGCCGAGGCGATGTCGGCGGTGAGCCCGTTGTAATCCTTCGTGACAATTGTGATTTGTTCCATGATGTGAGATTTGATTATGACTGCGGCGAAAGTCTGCACCTCCAGTCGTCCACTGTCCAGCGTGGTTCGACAAATGACCCTTGCTTCAACAGCGGGCGGACTTAAGTTCCGCGCGTGGTTCGGCTTCGCCAAATGTTGATTTTGCTGCTGCTGCTGCTGGGCGGTTCCGGCTTGGCCAAGGGGCTTGAGTGGCGGGAGGCGGCGGGGCATCGCTTGGCCAAGCTCACGCTGCCGGAGCAGGGGCGAACCGGCTTCACGCAGCTCGCGACACCCGCGCTTGGCATCCAATTCACGAATCGCGTGTCGCGCGCGGTGCTGGCCCGGCGCTCCAACCTCACCAACGGCTCCGGCGTGGCACTCGGCGACGCCAACGGCGATGGGCTGTGCGACATCTATTTTTGTCGGCTCGAGGGCGACAACGAGCTGTATCTCAACCAAGGCGGCTGGCGTTTTCAACTCGCGCCCAACGCCAACGGCGCGGCGGCCAACGGGCACTTGACGCGCGGCGCGGCGTTCGCCGACGTGGACGGCGACGGCTCGCTCGACCTGTTGCTGACGACGTTCCGCAAAGGCACGCTCTGCCTGCTGAACGATGGCGAGGGGCAGTTCACCGACGCCACGGCCAAGGCCGGCTTGGAGAGCCGCGCATCTGGCACGACGCTGGCGCTGGGCGACGTGGACCGCGACGGCGATCTCGACCTGTACGTGGCCAATTTCGGCGAGTTGGCGCTGTTGCGCGATGGCGGCTCATTTGCTGTTCGGCGGGTGGGAGGCAAGCCGGTCGTCAGTGGCCAACATGCCGGTCGGTTGAAAATTATCGACGGTAAACTGATCGAGTTCGGCGAGCCGGACGCCTTTTATCTCAACGACGGCCACGGCGTGTTTGAGCGCGTGCCGTGGAGCGCCGGGCGGTTTGTGCAAGCCAACGGCCAACCGTTCGCCGAGCCGCTCGACTTCGGCTTGAGCGTGCAGATGCGCGACATCAACGGCGACGGTTTTGTGGACATTTACGTCTGCAACGACTTCCAAACGCCGGACCGGTTTTGGCTCAACGACGGTACCGGGAAGTTTCGCGAGGCCGGCCCGGAGGCGGTGCGCTCGGTGGCCTACGCCTCGATGGGGGCCGACTTCGCCGACATCGACCGCGACGGTCACACCGACTTTTTTGTCGTCGAAATGCTCAGCCGCGACGCCTCCACGCGCCTGATGAAAAGCAGCCCGAACAACCCGCTGCCCCCGGTGCCGGGCGGCTTGGCCAAGCGGCTGCAAGTCGCGCGAAACACCCTGTTTTGGAACCGAGGCGACGGCACTTTCGCCGAGGTCGGCCGGTACGCCGGCGTCGATGCGAGCGACTGGTCGTGGCAGCCGGTTTTCCTCGACGTGGACCTGGACGGCTATGACGATTTGCTCGTCACAAACGGCCATTTGCACGACGTCAACGACCGCGACTCGCAGGCCAAGTTCGCACGCATCCCCAAGGCCAAGCGCAGCCAAGTCGGTCTGCTGATGTTCCCGCCCAACACCACGGCCAATGTCGCTTATCGAAACTTGGGCAACTTCAAGTTCGCTGAGACGGGCCGCGCGTGGGGCTTCGACTCCTCGCAGACATCGCACGGCATCGCCACCGGCGACCTCGACAACGACGGCGACCTCGATCTCGTCATCAACTGCCTCAACGAGCCGCCGCTCGTTTACCGCAACAACACCATCGCGCCGCGCGTGGCGGTGCAACTGCGCGGCCTGCCACCGAACACGCACGGCATCGGCGCGCGCGTGACGGTGGCCATCGGCAAGATTCGGCAGACGCAGGAGATCGTCGCCGGTGGCCGCTACCTCTCCGGCGACCAGCCGCTGCGGATGTTCGCGATGGGCACCGGCACGGCGAACCGCTCGATTGAGGTCGCTTGGCCAAGCGGCCGCCGCTCGTTCATCAATGACCCGCAGCCGAACCACATTTACGAGATCATCGAGCCAAGCGGCAAGGTGCCAAAACCGGCCTTGGCCAAGCGCGAGCCGGAGCCGTTTTTCGAGGATGCCAGCCGACTGCTCAACCACTCGCACGTCGAGAACAATTACGACGACACCACGCTGCAACCGCAACTGCCGAGGCGGCTCGACCGCTCGGGGCCGGGTGTGGCTTGGCTCGATTACGACAACGACGGCGACGACGATTTGCTGGTCGGCGCCGGGGCCGGTTCTGCGTTGGCGGTGTTTCAAAATCAGGGCGACGGACGGTTCCGCCGCATCGCCGCTTCCGCGTTGTCAAAATCTTACGGCGACGTGGTGAGCGCCTGCGGCTGGGTGGACGGCAGCGGTCGGCGCGCGTGGTTGGCGGCGGTGACGAACTACGAGTCGCCGCGCTCGCGGGCAAGGCTGATGACGTTCCGGAAAAGTGGCGGCCTCGCCCGCAGCGCCAAGTCACTCGTGGACATTATGCCGGGGCCGATCGCCGTGGCGGACGTCGATGCCGACGGCGATCTCGACGTGTTTATCGGCGGGCGTGCGGTCACGGGGCATTATCCGCAGGCGAGCGTCTCGGTGCTTTTTCGCAACACCACGCGGAGTCTCGATCCAGCCGGCGGCACGCTGAGCCAAGCGCTTGGCCTCGTGAACGGCGCGGTGTTCAGCGACCTCGACGGCGACGGTTTTCCCGAGTTGATTTTGGCGACCGAGTGGGGGCCGGTGCGTGTGTTCAAAAACCAGCAAGGCAAATTCAGCGAGGCGACCGAGGCGCTTGGCTTGAGTGGGTTGACCGGTCTTTGGCAGGGTGTGGCCACCGGCGATTTCGACGGCGACGGGCGCACCGACATCGTCGCCACCAACTGGGGACTCAACTCGTCGCTGCGGCCGAACCTCATCAACCCGCCGAGGCTCTATTATAATTTCACCGACTCCAGCGAGCCGACATCGCTCATCCTCGCCGCATGGGATGACCGGCTGAAACAGTACTTGCCGACCCGCGATTTGGTGTCGCTGTTTCGCGGCTACCCCGGCTTGCGCGGCGTGTTCCAGTCGCACCGCGAATACGCCGAGGCCGGCGTGCTGAAAATCATGGATCATCATCCCGCCGCCGCCCGCTCGGTCACGGCCGCGGTGCTGCAATCGACGGTGTTTCTGAATCGCAAAGAGGGCTTCGAGCCGAGGGCGCTGCCGCCGGAGGCGCAGTTGTCGCCGGCGTTCGGCGTGTCGGTGGGCGATCTCGACGGCGATGGCATCGACGACCTGTTCCTCGCACAAAACTTCGCCGCGTTCCCGACCGACGCCGACCGGCTCGACGCTGGCCGCGGCCTGTGGCTGCGCGGGCTTGGCCAAGGAAACTTCACGCCGGTGAAAGGCGGCGAGGCCGGCCTGAAAATGTACGGCGACCAACGCGCCTGCGCCCTGTCCGACTACGATGCTGACGGCCGGCTCGACTTGGTCGTCACGCAGAGCGGCGGGCGGACGAGGTTGTTCCGCAACAACAAAGCCAAGCCGGGTCTGCGCGTCCGTCTCGTCGGCGGCAGGCTGAACCCGGACGCCATCGGCTCGGCGGCCCGGCTGCACTTCGGCCAAGCGCCGGAGGCCACCAGCGGCACATGGCGCGAGTGGCAACTCGGCAGCGGCTACGGTTCGCAGGACGGCTTGGCCAAGGTCTTGGCGACGCCCACGCCGCCGTCCGTCATCGAGGTCCGCTGGCCAAGCGGCAAAACCACCCGCACAACCCTTCCCGCCGGCCTGACCGAAATCACCCTCGCCCCCAACGGGAAAATCCTCGAACAGAAAACCAAGTAATTTATAATATCGAACCGGAGCATGACTGCAGAAAACCAGAAATCACGCGGCGAAATTATCCTTTATGAATCCCCGGACGGCGGCATCGAACTGGACGTCCGGCTTGAGCAGGAGACCCTCTGGTTGAGTCTGAACCAACTCACGGAGCTGCTTGGCCGCGATAAGTCCGTCATTTCAAGACATTTACGGAACATCTTTAAGGAGGGAGAATTGAGTCGAAAAGCAACTGTTGCAAAAAATGCAACAGCTCAAACCGAGGGCGGACGACAGGTGACCCGTTCGGTCGAGTACTTCAACCTCGACGCCATCATCTCCGTTGGCTACCGGGTCAATTCCAAAAGAGGCACGCAGTTCCGCATCTGGGCGACCCGCATCCTCCGCGATCACATCGTGCAAGGCTACACCGTTAACCCATCCCGGCTACTCGATTTGAACCAAGCGGTTAAACTCATCGCCGATACCGCCAAACGCCGGGAGTTGTCCGGCGACGAGGCAAAAGCACTGCTGGCGGTGGTTAGCGACTACAACAGAGCGCTGGAGTTGCCCGACGGCTACGACCATCAGCGGGTGAGTCGCCCAGACACCAAAGGGACGGTCACACATCCGTTGGAGTACGACGAAGCTCTGCGTATCGTGGACGATTGCGGAGCCAGTTTGCCGAGTCGGATTTGTTCGGGCGTGAAAAGGACAAGGGACTTGAAAGCGCCTTGGGGGCAATCATGCAGACCATCGGAGGCAAAGAGGTCTATCCGAGTCTGGAGGAGAAAGCGGCTCATCTGCTCTATTTCCTGGTCAAGAATCATGCCTTCGTCGATGGCAACAAGCGGATAGCCGCAGCCTTGTTTCTCTGGTTCCTTGACCGTAACAACGCCCTGATTCGGCCCAACGGTGAAGCCCTGATTAACAACGGAACCTTGGTGGCCATGACACTGATGATCGCCGAAAGCCGCCCGGAGGAAAAAGACATCCTCGTGAGGATCGTGAATCATTTGCTTTGCGAGGGAGAGGCCAAGTAGCGTGGCACAGTCAACAGGCTGTAAGCCTGTGTCTGCGTAGCCGAGGGCAACGCCCTCGGAAACGGTGTGAAGGAAAGTCAGAACCCTGTGAGGGTTGTTCAATGGTGATTGGGGGGCGAACGGTTGAAGTGCCCCGACAGGGCACATGGGATTTTGCCGGTTGGATTCCAAGGGCGTTGCCCTCGGCTACGCAGAGGTCGCCTTACAGGCGACCGGTTGGTGCCTGACCTTGGTTGGAAATTGCGACTAAACCCTTGGGTCGTTGTATTGAATCCGCCAAACTTCAAACTTGAAACTTCAAACTTGAAACTGCCTACTCTTTCGCGGCTTGAAACAGATTGCCCAATATCAGGACGGACGGCTGGAACTGCAGGAGGTGCCGCGTCCCGTCCCGCCGCCGGGCGGAGTGCTGGTGCGGACGACGCACTCGGTCATCTCGATCGGCACGGAGAAGATGAAGGTCGAGCAGGCCAAGATGAATCTGCTCCAAAAGGCCAAGGCCCGTCCCGACCAAGTTCGCAAGGTGATCGATACCGCGCGGAACATCGGCTGGAAATCGGCTTACGAAAAAGTTCGCAACCGCCTCTCGTCGCCGACGCCGCTCGGCTACAGCGCGGCCGGGATCGTCGAGGCTGTGGATGAAGGCAACTCCCGTTTCCGGGTCGGCGACCGCGTGGCGTGCGGCGGCGCCGAGTGCGCGTTCCATGCCGAGTACATTGCCGTGCCGGACATGCTCGCGGCCAAGGTGCCGGACGGCGTGCCGATGTGGCAGGCGGCCTACACGACGCTGCTCTCGATCGCGATGCAGGCGGTGCGCCAGACCGAGCCGTGCCTCGGCGACCGGGTGCTGGTGATGGGGCAGGGGCTTGTCGGACTACTGGTCACCGGCTTGCTCAAAGCCAACGGCGCGCGCGTCATGGCGGTGGACCTTGCCGAGTCACGCCGCGAGCACGCGTCGGCGATGGGCGCCGAGCGAGTCGTGATTTCGTCGTCGCAGGATTTGCAAAACGAGGTTCGCGAGTGGACCGACGGCCACGGCGTCGATGCCGCAATCGTCTGTGTCGGCACCGACAGCAACGCGCCGATCGAGCAGTGCGCCGACGCGCTGCGTGACCGCGGCCGCTTGGTCGATGTCGGCATCACGAAGATCGAGCTGCCGTGGCGCATCTTTGCGAGCAAGGAACTCGACGTGCGTTTTTCGCGCTCGTACGGCCCGGGCCGTTACGATCCGTCGTACGAGTGGGGCGGCGCGGATTACCCGATCGGCTACGTGCGCTGGACCGAGCAGCGCAATTTCCAAGCTTGTTTGCACTTGCTGGGCACGGGCGAACTCGACCTTGGCGCGATCACCACCCGGCGTGTGAAATTTGATGATGCGCTGCCGGTGTACGAGGCACTCGGGGACGGCTCCTCGAGCGACGTCGGCGTGGTGATGGAGTACGGCGAACCGGACGACGCGCCGGGCCAACCGGCGCTCAAAC
>Ga0209554_1002911_pt1 | contig 11412 bp, 13 predicted proteins | sample MarorgKNORR_S2LV_5_FD_188221 | JGI IMG/M metagenome (GOLD analysis project Ga0209554, IMG submission 188221) | Marine microbial communities from the Southern Atlantic Ocean, analyzing organic carbon cycling - Bottom_A/KNORR_S2/LV (SPAdes) (version 2) | ecosystem: Environmental > Aquatic > Marine... | reverse complement strand
ATATGCACCTACTAGTCCACCCATACCTTGGGACATTTTGGAGAAGTTTTTAGTAGCATTTGAAGAAGCTCTAGCAGCCCCTTTTGTATTTCTATCTAGACTTCGTGCAGATTTACCGGCCTTATCAGTATTTTTAGCGAGCTTCTTCATGGTGCCACCATCAGTTACCCTTACATCTATACCTACTTTTGCGTTAGCCATTTATATTTATCCCGAAGAACTCTTATGTTTCCTTTCTTCTCTTTTACGATCCGCCGTAAGTTTTTTGTTCATTACATCTACCATATATACTTCATACATTTTCATAAAATAAAACACTTCTCTTTTATAATCTACTTCATACATATCAAAAAGCATTGATAGGGTATTCCAGTCTTTTCCCATATAAGATCCAGAAGCTCCATCCCATATATTTGGTAAAAGACTGTACAATAAAAAAGCCATTTGAACCTCGAAGGGAAAATCCTCCTCAGTTAATGGCTTTTTAGTAGGGTCTGGCTCTTTACCTAGCTCTTTCTGAATCTCTAAATATGATTCATAAGAGATTCCGTGCGTTTGTTTAGCTTTTGTCTCAAGTAACTCAAGTATCTGAGCTACTTGCTGCTCGTAAAATTTGTAAGGTCTTTACTGACCTCAGTTATCCATGTATCAAAATCCACTGAATTCTCTAATAGATTTACAGCGTGTTCTTGACTATAGACTAAATCTGATTCTGGGTCATTGTTGCCGATGTCTACTAATAGAAGCTCTTCTAAGTACTTCATCTTTAAACCTGTCCAACCCTTAATCACATTCTTTGTAAATTCTGGAAGAAACTTTTTATCGTCAAACTCCTCTACTGGTTGGTGATTTACGTATTTAATCTTAGTAGATTTTTTACTAAGCTTTGTCCCCATAACTCGTCCTAAGTGACTTACTTGTACTTTAAATCCTTCCAACCCTGGAAATTCGATTTCTACTACTTTTTCTGGGAGTATTAAATCCTTTAGGTTAACTACCTCTGTTGTTTCTTCTGTCATTTTTATTCCTTTGTTTAGGCCCCTTTTACAGGGCCATTATAGTTATGCTAAGCCTATTCCTAAATACCTAACAGTAGCTTCGTCTGTGCCCTCAATAGTTGAAGGTAGTCCAGTAAAGTTACACTCTATAGAAACTACATCCCCTAGCTCAAAAGTAGGTATCTCTAAGTGCGCGTGCTCCAATACGATCTCTACCTTAGGTTTCGTTGAACCTCCAATTGTAAATACAGCTCTGAAGTCTGTGGTTACTACAGATGTTCCTTCTGCTATATCTTCAAACAAGCTAGCGGTACTCTTACTGACCGTATCAGAATCTAAGTAGGCTGTGAAGTTACCATTTACTGATCTTGTTCCTGTTACATGACCTAGAGGTTGATTTACTTGGCCTATTGTTTCCGGTGTTAGATATGTAATATTATTACTAAATGTTACATTTCCACCAGTTAATACTACGCTATATGTATCTGTAGAAGGTGCACTATTCAATCCAACTAATGATAGTGTAGTGAGCTTATTTCTAATATAATTATTAGTACTACCCACTCCCTCATAGATTAGATCTGTTGCATTATTATATTCATCATCAAATGGTATTGTAGTCCCTTCGTCTGTAAGTTGTCCCCCGAATCCTGACCAGCTAATAGTAGAAATCCCTTCAATATCAAAATCAAGAGATGCTTCATTAACAACAGCATCTGCTACTTTATATATCTTCATGCTAGTACCTGCCGTATTCCAATTAAGCATAAAATACAAATTAAAAGTACCTACTGTAGTCGTATTTGATTGATCAAACTCTACCGCTAACTGCGCTACATTGGAAGTAACACCTGTTCCAGTAACGTCTCCATTATATACAAATGCGTCCCAAAGCGTTTCTTCTACAGCATGATGAAAGTCGAGAGTCGCCTCACTATTAGTTCTTCCCAATGTTCCTTTTGTTCCTCCAGTGCTTGCTACAAATGGTCTGACATAAGTACTAAAGCTCCACTCTGTTGGGGCAAAAGAATCATTAAACATTTGTTTTGCTCTTCTTGAGCCACCGCTTGTATCTGCTGCTTCACTTAGTGTTACCTCAGAGGAATTATGTGCTTGGCTAAATGAGAAACCGTCCAATACTGGAATCTCATAGAAGAAACCATTTCTTTCAATAAAGACTTTTGTATCTCTACTAAAATATAATTGATCTGTCATTGTGTATTCTCCTAAATCTTCTTGATATTTTTAATATCTAATTTCTATTATCAGTTCTCCAACACCTAAAGGATCTAATGATCCTTCATCTGTTGAGAGACTAATGATACTTATATCAGAAATATTTTTTATAGTACCGTCACTTTCTGTATAAGCTAAGCTACTATTATCCTCTAATATTGTCTCTAAATCCTCTAAAATTAATGCTAACTTTTTCTGAGGATTATCTTCATCTCTAACATAAACTCTGAAAGTTATTGTTAAAAATCTCCATTTGAATGCGCCAGGTTGATATTCTCGGCCTTCGTTTCCAGCATTTAAATTAATTTCTGGAAATTCGTCGATCTCATCCCAGAATCTTAAATATCCGAATACTTTACTTTGAATATCTGAAACGAAGTCACCAGTCCCATCTATAGTCTTTAATAAGGTTACATACGCAGAAACTATTTCTTCTCTTCTAGTTGTAAATGCCCTGCTTGTCACCGCTAAAGTCTCCTAGTATATAATCTACCTTTTGCTTGTCCTGCCATAATCTCTCTAATTGACTTGTCAATTAAACTTCGAGGATCTCTTTGCCCTCGGTCTTCGAAAATTTGATAGGGCTTACGCATATATGTATAGCCGATGCTTATAAAATTTTGGCGGGTTCGCGTTACGCTAGGGACTGACACACTACCTGCAAATCTACCTGTTCTATTAACTAAAGTAGGTGCCCTCATATTTTCCCTAACAGTATCAGGAAGCTTAGTATTTAAAATTCCCTGTAACTGCAATAATCCAGAATTTCTATCTTTATCTGCACCCTTTTCTTCACCCCGATTCATTAGTCCTTCTATTTTCTGAGGTGAAACTAATAGTATAGGGTTAAACTTCTTTATCTTTATGCGAGTTTTTCTAGTAGCAGTATCTGTTGATCTTAAATTCTTCTTCTGTTTATCATATTTAGGTTTAATTTTAGATTTAAGTTTATAAGAACCTTTCCTTAGCGGGGTTAAAAATGTCTTAAGAATAGAAGCTGTTATAGCCTCAACCATAGACATAGAACCACTAGCTAGTATTAAATTTTCAGCCTCAGCATTTATTCGTCTTTGAAAAGCTTGTTCAACCATGGTCCCCTTTGCCTGGTTCTCACTAGCTAACTCGAGAGTTAAAACTTGAACAAAATTCTCTTTAAAACTACCATCCTTATTAAAAACTCTCTGCCATATTAGCTTCGTAGCTAACTTTTCATTACTAGTAACTACAGTTTCATTTTCGTCTCTAAAGATTCCGGAAGCTTCTCTAAATGCTTTATTTATCTGCCTTCTCGCATTTTGTTTTTCCTTCCTTGTTAAATCCTTATTATTGTTGATATCCTCATCTGCTAGTCTCTTCATCTGCATACTTCTCAGCTGGCCAGAAGAAAAGCTTCCATGTGTTCCATGCCCAATATCTATTTCTGCACTTATCGAACCCAGCTTTTTCCCTTTCTTTCCTTGGGAAGGGTGGGTCCCTGATAGTATTTTGAGTGATTCAGACCCCGATTTTAGATCCAGTGCCTTTTTCACTAAGGATACAACTAACTTACTCAGCTTGTCCTGTTTGATGTCTACAGCAGATCTGTAATGTAATACTGGAGCAGAATATGTACCAGGGAATTTTGTCTTTATATGCTTATTATAATCTTTTGCTACTCTTTTTCGCCTTTCAGGAGACATTTTATCCTTAGGATTTTTTGCTTCCCATTTTTCTAGTAGATCCGTTTCATAGATTGCACATAGTTTTTGAACCTCGGCTAGAGGAATCTCTTTCTTATTATCCTCTAAGCCTTTCGTTCCTGAGACTATAATTTCTATGCTTCTTTTCAATGATTCTGCAGTCCAGGTAAGTATTTGTCCTTGTTGCGTTTTGGCTTGCTTTGTAGTCTGCTTCACTTTTTTCTGCTTGCCTTTGCTCAGTCTGTAAGTAGTATATTGATCATTGTTTTCAATTTCCCACAAAGCAGCCTTTAATGCATCCGAAGCTATTTCTCTACTAGTCTTGATTGACATTAAATAATATTAACCTTATACAAATCTAGTACTCTTCTAATATGATCTGGAAAACCAATATCTCCTGATATAGAAGTAGTGTTAGTATTAGTAATAGTAGTACTACCAATAGACTGCTCTTTCTTGTGCTCAGATTTTAAGTAATACGTTATTAAATCATAAACAGCTAACTCTAAATCTTTAGGGGTATTTTCATAACCTGATTTATATGTAACTTCTACAGAATTTGGACCTTTAGGAAAGCTAATAGGAGTTACATCATTAACTCTATATAGAATACCTAACTCATCATCTGTATAATACTCAAATGGTGTGGTTTTTACTAAAGTAGTATAATCACTTGATTGAGAAATTCTTTCTTTAACAGAAGTGATAGAAACTATAGGCTGCTCATCTAAGAATAAACTATCAGTACCTAGTTCGCGTATAGTAAATGTTTCTGTTTTGTCTGTACTAAAATAATCTATGAAACTTAAACCACAGTAAGTTTTTACAAGAGCACTAATTGATCTAACTAATTGATCTATACGAGCATCTTCACCATTGCTACTTAGCCCTTTGAATCTTTTATAATCATCCTTAGTTACTAGATTAGCCATTAATATCCTTGTAAAAACTTGGTGGGGATTGCTCCCCACCAAAGTAGTTTACGATCCTTTCCACTGGTACCCAAATACAGAGGATACTGTTGAAGAAGTAGTAATAACATCATCGAAACCAATACGTTGACTCATTACAAGTACACGTCTTTGTAACGCAACTTCGTTATCACTTTCTACAGTGAACCCTCTTAATCGAGGCATTATGTAATTACGGGTATTAACCGCAACTGTGTGGAACTTGTCTGCAGCTTTCGTTGCAAATTCGTCCGTAATTATAACTTTGCTTCCAAAAATTGTTCCTACTTGACCATTCACTTTAGTAGCTAAAGCACCAACCAGGTTCACATCTTGGAATTCCGCGTCTTCTAGTAAGTTATAGTATGTATCTAATGACACGATATATATTACGTCAGATGGCTTAACACCATACTTACCAAGACCAATTCTAGCTTCTAGTAATTGTAGAGCTGTTGTTTTATCACCTGCGGCAAATCCTGAGCCAGATGCTTGTGCTGTTAATCCAGCAGCGCCAGCAATTTGAACAAGACCGTCTGGAGATGCTCCACTAGTACCGAAAGCACCGTCACCGTGGTTACCCACTAGAATCATATTTTCCATTGCGCGAGCGTGCGAACGAATCATAGATTCGCGAATCAATGGAAGAATAGGAATAATCGCATCTTCTTCAGTTTCATTAGCTAGATAAGACTGACTTATTAGCTTTTTAGTTGTAACAGTCTTTTCTGTTAAATCAACACCACCATAAGCAGATCCATAAGTATCACCTCTTTCGGCCAAGTTACCATGTGGAGAAGATCCACCAGCTACTTGGGCTGTGGTCCATTCAGCATACCCTGCGTCTGGTAAGATTGGGAATACCATACTTGCAGAATTCATTTCTATTTCACGGAATAAAGGCACTAGAACTAGTTCTAGTTGTATATCCCTTTCTACATTGGTACTAACAGCTAACTCATAGGTGCTTGAAGATACTTGAGTACCTGACCATGAATTAATTTTTTCTGATAGATTTCTACCAAAGTTTGTTTCGTCCCAAGACTTATTACAAGCTAGTCCTAGAATAAATGAGTCATCGATATCCTTTGAGAATTCTTTAGCCCATTCTTTTGAACCACCACTTCTATCGTCAAATAAACGTTTGCTTTCATGTATTTTGACCATTTCTGCAGATTTCTCTGCAATAGTAGTAGTTAACTCCTCTATTTGTGTATTAAATTTTTCTTCAGAATCCTCAGCTGACTTTCTCAAGTCTGCGATAAGAATTTCTGCACCTGACATAGCAGCAGTAATTACAGCCTTATCCCGATCTTTCTGATCTGCTTCAGACTTTTCATCCTTGGCTTTAGTAGCAGCAACTACAGCAGCCTTAGCAGCTTCTTCTGCCCTTTCATGTGCTCTATCTTCAGCTATTCCCTGTCGCGTAGTTTTACCTATCGTCTCAGCTATAGTTAAAGCAAGAGCTTTTAATTCGACTTCATCCATTGATTGGTCCTCTTTACGTGCTTTATGCACTTGGCTTGGCGTATCATCATCTCGTTTAGCACCAGTTGATGACTGGCCGGTTGGATCTACGCTTATTTTAAATTGTCCTAAAAATTCTTCATAATCTTTTGATTCAGAGAAAGCTTTAGAAACTGAAAATGTCGAGTCCGCGTTAGACGGGACTGACACCACTGATATTTCAAATAATTCTGCATCAGTTATAAGAAAGCCTAGAGATTCCTCTCTGAATTCAGCGTCTTTAATTCTAAAGCCTACTGAAAACGTTGATAAAACTCCGGCTTTTATAATATCAAAAACCTTTCCTGCTGACTTACTTATTTCAGCAGTAATTTTCAAACCCTTGGTATCGACCCCTAATGAGGTTGCTCTACCAATTGGGTCATCACGACGGTGATTAAATAGAATAATTGGGTTTTTCTGAAAATTATCTAAACCACCTGATAAGGTCCAAGCATTTGGAAGAATAACATCGCCATCGCGATCAACCTCCTTTGTGCTTGCATACCCTTCTATCTTTAAGACATCTCCATCTATAGTTTTTTGAGTGAAGTTGCCCCCTAATGTAAATATTTTTTTCATCTTTATGTCTCTACAGAAGATGTGATATCCTGTTCTGAGGGGGGTACAATAGTATCGGTTTGAGTAACCTTAAAATCATCTACACCCAACCCCATTTTTTTATTAGCAGCACGTTGTATATTAACCCAGGCCCCCCAATAACGTTTAACCCGATAAGCTCTTATTGGAACCTTAGAAATAGGATAGGCGCTATATTCGCTTTGAGTCATTGCTATCCCATCATTCTCCCTCTCGAAGAAATCTATTAACTTTGATAATATTATTCGTTTATTCATCTTCTTCTTCTTCTTCTTCTGGTCTACCACCTTGCGATGGGTCAACGGCGCTTCCCGCTATATTCTGAGGAACTCTAATTTTATCCATTTCAAGATCATCTAAGGGTTCTTTACCTACACCTACACGACCTTCATTTGGAGTAATTATGCCCCCGTTTACTAAAGTTGTATAAAAAGCTGATTGCTCTTTCAACTCTGGCTGAAGGGCAGGAACATCTTTAACCTCCCCAACTATTTTATAACCAAAGTATCTTTCATACGCTTTGGTAATTTTCTCCACTATAGGTAGTACAGTCTCTAAATAAAATAACCTATGATTCGGTCTTATGTTAGCATTGTTGCCACCCTCGAATAATATATGTGGCACACCTATAGCTTCTAGTATAATCTTTTCATTTGATAAAATGCTTTCTTGAAACCCAATCTTTTTAAAATCTATGTCTACTAGAGTATCTAGTTCGGTGCCTCCGTCTAAAATCATTGGACTGAAGCCACCCCTTGTAGGGTTGTAAGAAGCCTTCCAATTAGCGATGGTTCTCGCTTTAATCCTCTCACTTAAAGTGTTAGGTGTTTTAATTATTAATCCTGGTATTGCACCGTTCTTAAAGAAGTTATCTTGAAACTTTCTCATATCATGTAATAACTTCATAGTTCTTTGAGCTGGCTTTAACCTAGGAACTCCTCTATAAATCGAGTTAAAACTATTGTCTTTTATGTGTATTATTTCGCTAGGCTTAAAGTATACTCTATTATCATAGAAAAACTCTTTAATATAATTGATCTCATCTGGAATGATCTCCATCTTGTTTGCTGGTAGATGAAAAAGTTCCGCTCCGTCAAAATAAATAAATATATTACCGTCTACAATAAAATCTATTACTAGATTTCGTTTAAACGTGCTAATATCCTGAAAACTATTAGGACGTTCATTTAATAACCTCTCTACGGAGGCTCTTCTAGTACCTACAGTAACCTTCTTTTCTTCTGATAGAATAGGAGCTATTGCTAATTCTAATGCTTTGGTTTCTTCTTTTGCTAACCCTTTCTTATCTATACTATCTACAGTACCTATTCTATATGGTATTTGAGATACATCATCAACAATCAGGTTTACAGCTCTATTTACTATCTCTAAATTTTCATAGTAAAAAGTATAAACATATGACTGCTCTCTAGTGCCAATTTGCTTACCTTCGTCCTGAGCAATTATGTCCTGAACCGGATTAGCTTTCTCTCCAAAAAATCTACTATACCAAGCCATTTTTCTCTCTCTGTATCCCTACCCAGCGTGATTGCTTATTGGCCGTATGTAATAAGGGTCTTTTACCGTATATCGAATGAAGTTTCATATGATGTGGGTGACAAAGGGTAACAGTTTCTTCATATAATTCTGTTTTATGTTCCTCTATAAATAGGTCTCGAATCCCTATCACCTTTTCGTCAGTAGAAATATCGTGGCCCTTCTTATCCACCCATTTTTCAAAAAGCTCTGTTAGACTATAATAATGATGGAAGTCTAGCTCTTGGGTACTTGCACAAATGCGGCACTTCGTATCCCTCTTGTAATTTGATTTAGCCTTATCCCTTATATGTTTTATTGGGTCTCTACGCCTTCCCACCTGTTTCCTTTTATTAAATTATTGGCTGGTAAATGTTTTAGTAAGTTTTTCAATATTTTCCCCTGTTAGAAAATAAGGTACTCTTCAACGGGGAAGAACGAAGGTAATTAATCTCCTACACCTTTTTTATTTATAATTAAATACTATTATATCTATTTAAATCGCAATTGTCAACACTTATTTTTCTGAGCTCTAGTAGGGGGGATTAAAAGGTTAAAGCATTTGTTTCGTAAGTATATATTGCGTAGCGTATAGCATCAGCCATATGACAATACTTATTATGGATCGGCTTTTCAACAATTAAATTAGGATTAGCATCCCATTGATATTGGTCTAAAGATGCTAAAGAGTGTACGCAGTTTTCATCAACGATTAAGCGGTCCTTCTCTATTATATTCTCAACATAGGCAATTCCGCTAAGACGGTCTTTCTTTGCATTTATAGTACTAATGTCATGATCAGCTGCAAAGTCATATCGAGTTTGTTGATTAGCTGAGTCTATAAAAATATAATCTACGCTATACTTTTCTTCTAGTCTTTTAACGTTCTCAGCTTGTATCCGAGTACCTTTCTCATTGTCTTGGTACTCATCTAGTAGATAATAAATGTCTTCGTGGCTATCATGAGCTAAAACACAGAATGCAGTTGGGTCACGAAATCCTACATCTAATCCGCCAATCATTTCCATACCTTTAGTATCGAGGTCCGAAAGATCAGCGATGCAGGTTTCTCGATTAAAGGGAAATATCTGTCCTTCGAAAACACAGAAGTCAGCCATATATTCCTGAGCAAATTCATTAGCACTCATACCCTCAATAGCTTCTTCTATATCCGCCGTTGAGGCGCGAGGATTATCTTTCCAAGTAGCATGTATGGATGCCCAAGCAGGATACTTATCGTCAAAGCCACGATCATAGAATTCAGCGAAATAATTGTTTCGTCCACGCGGGGTTGAGATAAAAAGGCACTTTGATACTTCACGTCCTGCTGCATCTAATATATCTAAAGTAGGGCGCAAAGATATGTTGAAAGCATCTTTTCCGTTGGCTAGTGCAGCCTCATCAAAAAGGATAAAATTGTACGAACGACCAACTACAGAGTCCACTTGATTGATTGATCCCATTCGCACCGTTGAGCCATTAGGTAGTTCTAGTACTTTGTCTTTTGCGTTGTCACGTGCTAGCTCAATATCAAAATATTTAAATAGATTACGTTGTAGTTCGAAAGAGATTTGAGAAAGGCTATAGTTTGGAGACATGATCAATATGTTGCAACCAGGTACCAGAGCTACTAATTGAGCTATTATATTAGCTATGTATGTTTTTCCAACCCTTCTAGAAATACAAGCAGTTACGAAGCGATACTTCGGATTATTCAATGCGTTAATTATAGCAGTTTGCGGACAAGAGGGCTCAATCTTTAGGAGCGTTAAATAATTCTCTATAGAGAGCTTTAGAAATCTATCTTCTATAGGGTAGTCTATAATACTATCATATGGTATATCTGCGCGGGATACTAACATTTTTTTAGTGTATTACTGTATCCTCGGGTTTAAGTAAAGCATTTGCGATTACTAGGGCTTGACATATTTCTAAGATATCTGTAGTAGTAGTTTGAAGATTAGCATTAGGATCGTGCTCTATAGCTTTAATAGCGAAGATAACTTCTAGAGCTTTGTTAACTGGATTATCATTAATCAACATGAGCTTTTCTCAATGCTGGGCGATTTTTTAGTCTTCTAGCAATGTTAACCTCTTTCATAAGTTGTGCGCGAGAAATCTTTTGCTCATTTGGTTCGATTTCTTTTTCTTTAAGATTTTTTCTAATTTTATCCGCTAGCGTTGTCAATTGTTGCCCCCTTCATCAGTTCTTGCATTAAGTTTCCATAGTTGCTATTTCCAAAAGGATTAGTAGCATCTATATTTATTTGAGTTGTACTAGGAGTTGGAACTATTTCTTTTACAATACTTTCTCTAAATTTAATAACCATGGCTAAGACTTCTAAAATATCTTTCTTAGTAGTCATTCCAGATTCCTGCATTTCTAATATTTTTTCTTCTAGTATATTATCTAACGTATTTCCTAAAAGTTCCCTGTTTCTATATCCTGTGTCTAGATAGATTGTGTCTATATATCTCTTAACTTCTTGTTTATTTAAGATTTCTGTCACTTTTTCTGTAGATATAGCTAGTTGCTTACTAGTCTCACGAATATCTCCTGATTCTAAATAAGCATTAGCAATGGTTAAGTTCTCTGGGGCGATTGTTAATTCTTTAGTCATATACATATTATATATGTTTCTAGAAATTTTGTCAAGTTATAAATTTGCCTATGTCCCGTTAAAAGCTTGATGGTTGATTAATTTATATACATTTTTTAAATTGAAGAATGAATATAATGTTTGGCTGATTAATTTATATAAGAAACGTTTTATGTTTCTGTATAAATTAATCAGCAGATAGTACGTAACATGCTTTAACATGTGGAGACCCCGTATAGAATGCGTTAAAAAGTGTTTTATAATATATAAAAATCATCTCTTCAAAAGTTAATAAAATAATACTGAA
>Ga0209554_1002910_pt1 | contig 11413 bp, 8 predicted proteins | sample MarorgKNORR_S2LV_5_FD_188221 | JGI IMG/M metagenome (GOLD analysis project Ga0209554, IMG submission 188221) | Marine microbial communities from the Southern Atlantic Ocean, analyzing organic carbon cycling - Bottom_A/KNORR_S2/LV (SPAdes) (version 2) | ecosystem: Environmental > Aquatic > Marine... | reverse complement strand
GCACAAACCAACGCAAGAAAAAACCTCATGAGTTGTGTAATTAATCAGAAACCACGTATAATTGGTTTAAAAATTATCCTTAAAACATACCACCATGCTTGTATTACTTTGTATTGCTATTGTTATTTCCTCCCTCATTGGCGGCGTCGCGCCTTTACTAATTCGTCCGACACACCGGCGTATGCAACTAGCAATCAGTTTTGTGGGCGGTGTGATGGCAGGGGTGGCGATTCTTGATTTACTTCCAGAAGCACTCGAATTGGGCGATACCCATGAAGTAATGGCTTGGTTGCTTGCAGGTTTTCTCACCCTGTTCTTGCTTGAAAGATTTATTCCCTCGCATTGCCACGACATTGCAGAAGATCTCCAAGGGGCTCATTGTGAACACGAACACAGATTAACTGGAACCGGCGCGTTTATTGGCTTAACGTTTCACAGTCTGCTTGCAGGTGTTGCACTAGGCGCAGCATGGACGCTCGGAGGATTACCTATCGCACTTGGAGTGTTTATTGCAATTGTGTTGCACAAACCCTTTGACGCTTTAACACTCGTTGCACTCCTGCGGGTTTCAAATACATCACGATCAAAAATAATACTAACGAATATCGTTTACGCACTGACCGTTCCTTGTGGTGTACTGATATTTAGTTTCGCAGGGAGTGCTTCACCAACAGCAATTTCAGCAGCAATCGCGTTTTCAGCGGGTATGTTCCTTTGCATTTCATTAAGTGATCTCCTGCCCGAGTTGCAGTTTCATGGACATGACCGTCTTTCATTGACAGTCGCGTTATTGCTTGGGCTTGCAGTTGCGTGGGGTATTTCTCAGTCTCATTCTCATGAAGAAACAGAACATGTTTCAGGCAGGCAATTTTCGGAGGAATCGATTATCCTGCCACATTCTTATGACACAAACTGCGCCAAATTATAAAAAGACACTGCATCTTCCAAAGACTACGTTTCCAATGCGCGGCAACTTGGCTCAAAATGAACCGCAAACTGTAAAACGTTGGGAAAAAGAAGATCTATACGCGAAGATTCAGGATGCACGCGAGGGCTCACCACCTTTTGTATTTCACGATGGTCCACCCTATGCAAACGGGTCTTTGCATCTTGGGCACTTGCTCAACAAGGTATTGAAAGATCTCGTTGTCAGATCGCAAATGATGTCTGGGAAAAAATGTCCTTACACGCCCGGTTGGGATTGCCACGGTCTTCCAATTGAACATAAGGTGATGACTGATCTTGTGAACTCTGGCAAAATAGAAAAATTGAACGCGCTCGATGATGACACAAGGCGAATTGCGATTCGAAGAGCGTGTAAAAAGGACGCTGAAAAATTTGTCAAACTGCAAACGGGTCAATTGCAACGGTGGTTGACTCTCGCTGACTACGGGAACCCATACCTCACGATGGATCCTGCATATGAAGCCGCAGTTCTTGAGGTGTTCGCGAAGATCGTCGAAACTGGTGCTGTCTACCGCCGACTCAAACCCGTGCACTGGTCAATTGCCAATGAAACCGCGCTCGCTGAAGCAGAACTTGAATATTACGATCGTGAAGACCCATCAATCTTCGTGCATTTTGATGCAGTGGATAAAGACGCTGTTGCACATGCATTCGGTGTTTCTTTAGATGAAACACCATCATTTATCATCTGGACGACCACACCTTGGACGCTCGTAGCAAACATGGCAATTACTGTGTCACCTCGCTTTGAGTATTCTCTTGTACAACTTGGTGAGAAAATAACCATCGTAGCTAGTGAGTTGCTTGAAAAAGTGGCAGGTGTGACGGGGTGTACTCCGAATGTGGTTGGCACATGCAAGGGTGATGCACTTGTTGGTCTTTCCTACGATCATGTCTTCTGTGATCGAACGTGTCCCATCATTTCCGGTGACCACGTCACCCTCGAAGATGGTACGGGTCTTGTGCACACAGCACCCGGTCACGGTACAGACGATTACATTGTTGGTCTTGCAAACGAACTCGACATTTATTGTCCTGTCAAAGCTGACGGTGTTTACGATGAAACAGTACCAAATTTTCTTGCAGGTCTGACTATCTGGGATGCGAACGAAGTTGTTGTGAGTACACTCAGAGAGAGTGGCCATCTCTACCACATGTCGATGTACACCCATAGTTATCCGCATGATGGACGCAGCAAAACACCAGTTATTTTCAGGTCAACTGAACAATGGTTCGTTGATGTTGACGCAAAAATTAAATCCGGTAATTCGCTTCGATCGATGGCATTAGAAGAAACAGAACATAACATTGACTTCATCCCAGCTTGGGCACAAAACCGCATGAGAGGCATGCTTGAATCAAGACCAGATTGGTGTTTGTCACGCCAACGGGCTTGGGGTTTGCCAATCCCAGCTTTCCTTAAGCCAGACGGTTCGTTTTTACTCACAGCGGATATTGTGCGAGTGATTGCAAATGTATTTGCAGAGCATGGTTCAGATTCATGGTTCTCCCAACCGCCAGAAGTATTGCTCGCAGACTGGGATAATCCAGAGCAAATTGACCTTTCGTCACTCGAAAAAATGTACGATATTTTTGATGTCTGGTTTGAGTCAGGTTCTTCATGGCATGCTGTAATGCAGACAAGAGAGCAAGGCTATCCCATGGATCTGTATTTTGAGGGAAGTGATCAGCACAGGGGGTGGTTCCAATTGTCAATGCTTCCTGCCTTGTGCGTGACGGGCGTATCTCCGTTCAAGCGTGTTATTACACACGGATTCATGGTTGCTAAAGATGGCAGAAAAATGAGTAAAAGTGGCGGAAACGCTTTGGCAGTTGATGCATTGTTGCAAACGTTTGGTGCAGATGTATGTCGATGGTGGGTTGGTTCTCTTGCTTATGAAAATGACAGCAAAGTTGATATGTCTTTCTTTGAAATAGCAAGCGAGAGCTATCGAAAAGTTCGAAACACATTTCGGTTTATCCTTGGAAATGTTGGTGAGAGTTCTGGAGTTGAAATTGAACCCACGACAATTGATGGCTGGGTTTTAAGTGAACTTTCCAAAATGGAGGCCGAAGTAATCGCTTCCTTCGAATCGTTTCAATTCCGCGCTTCGCAGCAAGCGTTGTATAACTTTTGCAACGACACCCTTTCAGCAACGTATTGTGCTGCGGTCAAGGACCGCTTGTATTGCGATGGACTTGATTCACCAAGACGTAAGCGTACAACTGCGACGATGCGAATTATCAGCGACACGCTTTGTCGTTTGATTGCACCGTTTATTCCCCATACGGCAGATGAAGCCTGGCGAGCATTGCATGGCGATGATGCTCCAAGCGTTCACCTTCAAGAATTTGCAAACGTCAAATTTCCTCTTGATGATGCATGGGAAGAAGTTATGCAGGTGAGGGACAAGGCACTTAAGGCGTTGGAAGAAGCAAAACAGGGCGGCATAGATAACCCCCTCGATGCGGGGTTGGTCTTGCCTGAATCACTCAGTGCGTTTGATCCACGTGATATTGCAGATCTTTGTGGAGTTTCAAGAGTTACATTTGAGGGTGACAACGTGGTGGTCCAAGACCTTCGGGAAGAGCCAAAATGTGATCGTTCTTGGAAACGTGATGGCACAGTAAAACTTCGCTCGGATGGCGGCATGCTCAGTGATCGTGATGCGATTGCAGTTGGCGTCGAGTAGGATACGCACATGACAGAATTTCTACCACTCATTCCATACGATGACTTCGCCAAACTTGATCTACGCATTGTGACTGTGAAGAAAGCGGAATTGCATCCAAATGCTGACCGACTTCTGAAGTTACAAATAGATGACGGTTCCCCTGAGGGTCGCCAAATTTGTGCAGGTATGAAGGATTGGTATACCCCCGAAGAACTAGAGGGCACGCAAGTTGTGATTATTGCGAATCTTGAACCACGTAAAATACGCGGTGAAATCAGCGAGGGCATGGTTGTTGCAGCGACGCGCCGAGTTGGTGATGATGCCAAAGACGTTGCAGTGCTTCGCGTCGACCGCGAGATGCCAGCTGGCGCTAAAGTCAGTTAATTCACCTTCGGTGAATTAACTGTCGTCGGTCTCTATCTCAGCCCGACCACGTTTAAAGTTATGGCGATTTGTTAGGTTTGTTAAAGAAAATGCCTCGCCAACTCCTTTTGTACCACCAAGTTCGCTGAACGTCATGATTGTTTGAAGCAAGGGAGCCGATGCTCCGGAAAGACCTTTTGCAAGTTCAACACTTGTAGGCGTCGTGCCAGTAACGCGTACGACGACGAGTGCCATATTTTCTTCAGATGGAACCACGAAGACACGCTCTTCAACAGATAGGTCTGCAACAGGGGTTTCAATGGGAAGATGTGCAGCTCGATCTATGATCGCTTGAACAACCGACACATCTAACTGAGTCAGTGATGGTATGGCTGAAGCCAACTCATCCACTGTTGCTCCGGCACCAAGTCGAGCGAGAATGGATTGGGTCATGAGTGCCTGTCTTGTTGCTGCATCAAGAATGACTGGTACCCCTGCATCAACAATTGAAACTGGCTGAGGTCTACTTACAATAGACCCATAGAGAAGCGCAACATGGAGCAATCCGTATTGTCGAGCTTCAGTTTGTACACCTTCAAGTTTCGATCGCAGAGTATTCCATGCATGCAATCTTGAAACATCACGCTGCACTGCAAACCTCACTTCGTCAAGCTCAGCCGCGGCTCTTGTTGGATCGGTATCTGTGAGGCGAAAAACAATAAGGTCACCTTCGCTTGTTTCGATGACTGGTGCTGTTACACCTTGCTGCACTCTTAAAATACCATTACCACCGAATTCCTTTGCTACTCCAATGAGAGAAGCAAACGTAATGGGTGTGTCCCCAAGATTTGTTGCACTCATCGTTCCAATAACTGGAACATTTGACGCATCAACAGCCGTAGCCCACTCCCCGATACTACCGTAAGCGGGCAAGTCAATGTTGAACACTTCTTGAACGTTCGAAGCAATGTCTTCAAGACTAACTTTTAAATCAATCCAATTGTCTGGAAGAATGATGAATCCATTTTCTTCAGCGAAACCACGACGGGGAAGTCGAAGTTGTTCAGACATCGTTCGCGAAATTTCATCGCGTGTGCGTTCGGTCAGTTGATCTAAAAATGCTTCAGTGACAACCTCTGGGATTTCGCTGGCGCCCTCAACTTTTGGAAATCGTGGATCGTTTTCGTTACGCCTCCAGAACTTTCGTTGTTCTCTGGATGTAAAGTCATTACCCTGTGTTGCGGCTTGTCTAATTGAAGTTGTGGGAATCTTCACCCATTCAACCTTGAAACGATCAGGCAGTCTGTACCCAAAACCACGATCACCTTCACCCGAAGGAACATCTTTCCATGCTTCAAATTGTCTAAGTAGATCATCTTCGGAAATGACTTTGTCATCCGATTTTGCAGGAATGACAACCGTTTCAGCTGCTACAGTAGACAAATATTGATCTGCTGCATGGTGAATACGGCGGTCAGAAAATCGACCAACAGTTTGGTATGTTTGGAGAAGACGCTGTACACCTTCGAGGTGTGCAAGCGTCTCGAGAACTGTTTGGGGACGAACACCCGTATTTCTCGAGATGTTTGTTACCGTTGTTACATCTACAGAAATCGCATTGATTGCAGGTGTAAGACCAGCAAGATCTGCTTCACGCGTTAATAAAAACCAATGGGACGGTGACTCTATAGAACCAATTCCAGGGAGGGAGACACCAAGGCGATCGATGATCTGTGATTCAGATACATTTTTTTGCCATTGATCATACCCAACAGATTCTCCATCACCCACAGTTGCTTGCTTACTTCCAGCGGAACCGGCACGCTGGGCAAGTTGTTGAATGACATTGGGCGCAAGAAACGCAATCAGCAGGAGGGATCCGCCAAAACCGAGGATCCAGACACTGTATTTTCGAAGAAACTTAAACATGTCCGTGGTGGTCCTTAGCCGCTGTAAGGGAAATCCATCACAAGCGACGAAAAAGTTTAACGATAGAATTCGACAATCAGGTTGGTGTTGACATCAAACGGGATTTGATCAGCAGTTGGTTCGGAAACCACATTGCATGAAAGTTCCGCAGGGTTGAGTGTTAACCATTCTGAAACGATATGACCTGCAAGAGTTTCCATATTATTACGTGCTAACGTATGGATTCCAGGTTTGAGTGTGATGACATCGCCGGGAGTAGTAGCAAAACTTGGCCGGTCAACTTTTTTGCCATTGATAAGAACATGCCCATGTACAACCATTTGTCTTGCAGCCCAAATTGTTCGAACAAATCCAGCACGACGAAGTACGTTGTCTAAACGTTGTTCAAGAAGTTGCAAAAGGACTTCGCCAGTGTTGCCACGCATTCGGCTCGCTTTTGCGATGTACCGTCTGAATTGCTTCTCAAGAACGTTGTAGTGATAACGAAGTTTTTGCTTTTCGACAAGACGCACACCATAATCTTTCAAGCGTCGACCACGAAAACCGTGCGGTCCCGGCGCGGTGAGTTGCCGTTTTGCAGTGTGCTTAGGAATATCTGCGATCGGTACGCCGACGCGTCGTGATAATTTTACTTTTGGTCCAAGATAGCGAGCCATGGTGTCGTGTCGACTCCTCAAAAAGTCATACCCCAAAGTCATGTTGAATGTTGCAATCGACCGTCGATCACACACCTGTCACATGGAGGGTGGGGAACGACGAATTTGACCAGAAATACCATGTTTCGTCAACCCCAAAGAGATGCGTATTCGCAGGATCAATGGGCATTTATTCGATAAAACGCCCAAATAGTGTCTGATAAGGCTCTTGACACTGCTTGTGTACATGCAAGTGGTTGTAAACAAGGCAATTATGAACACGCTTCAAGCGTTTGACATGGAGTTGCCGATATGACTTGGCGGCACAAAATGCGAGGCATCACACATGATTGAAACAACAGTTGATTATTGGACCTGTATTGATTTGGCAGAAGCTCTTGAGCAAACCATGCGAAATGATCTTTGGACAACAGCGGATCGAATCGCACAGACAGCATCACGTATATGCAACAAGCCTGATGAGCTTGTTGTTGCCCTCAAAAAATATGAGGTGAGACAGGCTGCGCTTCATGCTGCATCTGCAATGACCACAATACCAATCCAGCAGGATCCGAACCAACTGTCCCGAGCAGGGTAATGGAAGGAGTTTCAAGTGTTGGCTGATTAGTACGCTCGCTTCGAATCGTCGCCCGAATACCAATTCAAATATGCCCGATTAACCACAGCATTTCCACCTGGAGTGGGGTAATCACCCGTGAAATACCAATCACCCGTGTAGTCTGGCATCGCTGCTCGCAAGCCATTGACATCTTGATAGACCACATCAAGTTGACCATTCCAATCAAGATGTGTTGGCCGCACAAGTTCTGCAATTTTACAGGAAATTTCCTTCAGCGAAAATTGTTCATAGAGTGCTCTAACTTGGTTTTGCATTTGAGTGGTAGGAAGTTTTTCTTGCTCTTTGCACTTGTTGGCAATTTCATCTAACAGCGTGTCATTTCCCGCTTCATTTGTAAGTGTAATGGCTGCTTCGAAGGCAATGAATTTTCCAATCTGACTCATATCGATGCCATAACAATCGGGGTACATAATTGGAGGCGCGGAACTCACAATCACAATGCGTTTCGGATAAAGTTGCGACAGGCTTATAATAATCGATTCTCGCAATGTTGTTCCTCTAACAATTGAATCATCAACGACAACAAGCGTGTCATCTCGTTCAATAAGCCCGCGAGTAATATCATAAATATGTGTGACGAGGTCACGCCGAGCAGCATCATGCGTAATAAATGTGCGTAGCCGCTGATCCTTGTGTGCGATAAGTTCTGCTTTTACCCGCGTGTGATTCAGTTTAGAAAGATCTTCTCTAGTGACAGAACCGTCTTGGATTTTATCCCAGATTGCATCCGCTTCAATACATCGAAGTGCGCCGCCAACTGCTTCGAGTAAACCCAGAAAACAAGTTTCCGCCGTGTTTGGAATGTAACTAAAGAAAGTTCGGTTGATGTCGTCACCAAGAACTTTCATAATTCGAGGCGCTAAATTCGCACCCAACCGTTTTCGTTGTTGGTAAATGAGTGGATCGTTCCCACGACTAAAATAAATTCGTTCGAAAGAGCACTGGCGAAGTGCAAGAGGTTTTGTGAACTCTGTTTCTTCGATCGAACCATCACGTTTTACAATCAAGACATGCCCGGGTTTGATTTGTTGAATCTCATTGGGATCGACGTTGAATACATTTGCTAAGGCACCTCGTTCAGAAGCACACGCAACAACTTCATCGCTTATGTACATAAAAGCAGGGCGAATACCCGCCGGGTCGCGGCAGATGAAAGCATCGCCATTGCCAATAAGCGAAGCAAAGACATATCCACCATCCCAGTATTGTGCTGCTTTTTTAAGCAATCTTCCAACGTCAAGTTCTTTTGACACCATTTGTGCAAGTTCGCGACCCTCAAGGTCTTTGTGCTTTTTAATAAGCCGTTCATGTTCATTGTTGAGAAAGTGGCTGATCTTTTCAAGAATGACTTGCGTATCGTTATCGCCAACTGGGTCAAGACCATAATCAACGAGTTTGTCAAACAACTCACTTGAGTTGGTCATGTTGAAGTTGCCAGCAAGTGCGATGTTACGACTTGCAATATTACTTTTTCTAATAAACGGGTGACACATAGCAATGCTGTTTCCAGAATGTGTTCCGTAACGCAAGTGTCCCAAGTATGCTTCACCAAGAAAACGACAACTGCGTTTTGCATCCATCTCAGTTTCCGAGGTAATCGCTTCGCTTAAGCGTTCAGTATCCTCTGTGATCGCATCAAAAATTCGTTCGATTGCATTGTGTTTATCAGAGCGAATGCGAAGTAAAAATTGATGACCGGCGGGCATGTCGAATTTCAGAACACCAAGACCAGCGCCATCTTGCCCTCGGTTGTACTGTTTTTGCATCAGCAAGTATGTTTTTCGGAGTCCCCATGCAGCGTCTCCATACACGTCTTGGTAGTAGTGTAGTGGCTTTCTGAGCCGTACAAAGGCTAGGCCGCATTCGTGGGTGAGCCGGTCACTCATGAGGAGTGGGAATGATACTCATAAACTGACTCGGGGTCAGTTAATATCGATAGTGGTCAGCTTTATATGGTCCTTCAACTGGAACGTTGATGTACGCGGCCTGCTCAGCAGTGAGTTCTGTTAAATCGATACGGAGTTGTGCGAGGTGCAACCTTGCAACCATTTCATCAAGTTTCTTCGAAAGGGTATAGACCTGATGCTCGTAGTTGCTGTGATTCGAATGCAATTCCATCTGTGCAAGCACCTGATTCGTAAACGAGTTACTCATCACAAAACTTGGATGACCTGTAGCACAGCCAAGGTTTAACAAACGACCTTCAGCAAGCACGATGATTGAATGGCCATCAGCAAACTTCCATTCATCAACCTGAGGCTTAATGTTGATCTTTTCAATGCCATCAAGTTTCTCAAGCCCCACCATATCTATTTCATTATCGAAGTGGCCAATGTTGCCAACAATCGCGTTGTGCTTCATTCTTGCCATGTGGTCTGCGGTAATCACATTGAAGTTACCTGTTGTTGTTACAAAAACATCAACATCACCAACAACATCGTCCAATCGAACAACGTTGTAGCCCTCCATCGCTGCCTGCAACGCGCAGATTGGATCAATTTCACTCACCAAAACCCTGCATCCTTGCCCGCGAAGTGCTTGGCAGCACCCCTTTCCAACATCGCCATATCCAGCAACAAGTGCGACCTTGCCTGCAAGCATCACATCAGTTGCTCGCATGATTCCATCAACACAGGAGTGTCGACATCCATACAAGTTGTCAAACTTACTTTTTGTTACCGAGTCATTAACATTGATCACTGGAAAGAGCAACGTGTTGTTGCTTGCCATCTTGTACATGCGGTGAATGCCTGTTGTTGTTTCTTCGCTCACACCATTGATTTCATTTGCCCATGGTTCCCAGAACTTATTGTTGTGTTCTTGTACGTGGGCAAGCAAGTCAAGAATGATTCGCTCGTCATCACTGCCAGCAGTATCGCTCGATGGAACCGATCCTGCAATATTGTATTCAACACCTTTGTGCACAACGAGCGTTGCATCACCACCATCATCAAGAATCAAATTCGGACCATTTCCATCGCCCCAATGCAGGGCTTGGAACGTGCACCACCAGTATTCTTCAAGTGATTCACCCTTCCATGCATAGACAGGTATACCTTGAGGATTTTCTGGTGTGCCAGTTGGACCAACTGCAACAGCAGCAGCCGCGTGATCTTGGGTTGAGAAAATATTACAACTTGCCCAGCGAACTTCTGCACCCAAAGCCACGAGGGTTTCGATCAACACGGCGGTTTGAATCGTCATGTGGAGGGAACCAGTGATTCTGGCGCCAGTAAGTGGTTTTGACTCAGAATATTGCTCACGGAGTGCCATCAAGCCGGGCATTTCATACTCAGCAATTTCGATTTCTTTGCGCCCAAATGCAACCGTTTCAGGTGACAGATCAGCGACCTTAAAGGGGCAAGGTTCAAAGAGGTTGAAGTTGGTGTTAAGAAATGTAGGCATTGTTTCTGTTGTACCAGTAGTCACGGGTATTTTCTCCAAAAGTGATTGTCGAGATTGAATTGGGTACTATACTCTTTAATGAACATGAATACCTCGCAAATAGAGAATTCAGACGCATTTAGACCAACAATCTGGGCAGAAGCAATTGACGCTGCTGGTATCGAAATGGCCTCATCTGCTGGTTCACATAAGTGTTCACTCACGACGTTATGTTGGCCTGCAATGTATGGCTACTCCATCGCAAAAGGATGTAGTGATTATGAAGCATTCATACTCACAGCAACAGGGATTGATCAACTCTTGTGCGAGCGATCAATTCACAAAAACGAAGCACCACCTCGCGGTCGACAACGACAATTATTATTTGAACTTTCGGAATCACACTTGGGTCGGTGCAGAGATCATGGTTGGGAAACCATCGCTCCTCAAATTGATGCGCCTCGTGAGCATATAGATAAAATCCAGCAACTACTAGAGGGAATGCTCACCAACACAACACCAGAAGAAGCCTTCGTTCGACTCTGGGCTGCATCACTCGTACTTGCAGCAATTGATCGAACTCGTACTGATTGTTTAGAAGATGGGCTCGAACCACACTGGCACTTGTTCGAAGCGCGAGTGTTAACACCAGCCTTCGCTTCGGTTCCAAAAAAGGATTACCCGCCTTTACTTGCAGAGTGGGGTATCCCAGATGTTGCCCAAGCATCACTGATGATTGCTGACGTTCAGCGAAGGCTTTCTCGTAAAATTCGCGAGATCGTTGAACAAACTGTCGATGATGATTTGCAAGTTGGTCCAGA
>Ga0209554_1002909_pt1 | contig 11414 bp, 9 predicted proteins | sample MarorgKNORR_S2LV_5_FD_188221 | JGI IMG/M metagenome (GOLD analysis project Ga0209554, IMG submission 188221) | Marine microbial communities from the Southern Atlantic Ocean, analyzing organic carbon cycling - Bottom_A/KNORR_S2/LV (SPAdes) (version 2) | ecosystem: Environmental > Aquatic > Marine... | reverse complement strand
TCCAATAGAAAGAGTGGATCTTTAGTACCAGCTTTTTTCATCTGTTGAATAATTTTACCTGGTAAAGATCCAATATATGTTCTTCTGTGACCTCTAATTTCAGCTTCATCTCTAATCCCACCTAAAGACATTCTAATAAATTGTCTACCTGTCGCTCTAGCGATAGATTTTCCAAGCGAAGTCTTTCCAACACCTGGTGGACCCACCAAACATATAATGGGTCCCTTAATTTTATCTATTCTCTTTTGAACTGCTAAGTATTCAACTATTCTTTCTTTAACTTTTTCTAGACCGTAGTGATCTTCGTCCAAAATCTTCGAAGCTTTATTTAAATCATTATAAACTTTGTTTTTTTTGTACCAAGGGATATCAATCATCCAATCTAAATAATTTCTAACCACTGTAGCTTCAGCTGACATTGGACTCATTGATTTTAGTTTTTTAAGTTCTAACAAACATTTTTTGTTCACGTCCTTTGGCATTTTTGCCTTTAAAATTGCTTTGTGAAGACTACCTGCTTCATCTTTGCCTTCTTCAATTTCACCAAGTTCTTTTTGAATTGCTTTTAATTGCTCGTTTAAATAATATTCTCTTTGTGTTTTCTCCATTTGGCTTCTAACTCGACCTCTAATTCGCTTCTCAACACCAATAATACTTGCCTCGTGATTTAGAATTTCAATGATATTATTAATTCTTTTCTTAACATCTAAAACTTCAAATAATTGTTGTTTTTCTTGAATTGATATATTTAAATGAGACGCAAGATTGTCAACAATCTGCGAAGGATCCTTTAATAGCTTTAAATTATTTAATATCTCGGTTGGAATTTTTCTATTAGTCGCACTCAATTTTTCAAGCCTTCTTAAAGCAGTAATCGCTAAAGGATAAAGATCCTCTTTTTTATTCAAGATATCTTCACAGTACGATACTTTACAGGTAATAAACTCACCACCATCATTAAAGTCTATAATTTTAACTCTTTTAATCCCCTCTACTAATAATTTTACAGTCCCATCTGGTAATTTAAGCAATTGAAGTATCGAACATTTGCATCCGTAAATGAAAACATCTTTTTCCCCTGGATCATCAACTTCAGAATTTTTTTGAGTAACTAATATAATTTTTTTATCAGTTTTCATCACCTCATTTAATGCAGTAATTGATTTTTCCCTTCCAACAAATAAAGGCACCATCATATGAGGGAACACCACGACGTCTCTTAACGGTAAAAGGGGATATAAATTTTCGTTACTCATATCTTAAATATGGCTATAATTGTGAATATTTCAACAAAAAATTTATGCAGCTGAAGACTTGTCTGTTTTATTTTTGTTCTTAGAATAAACGATGATAGGTTCAATTTGACCAAGTACCACACCTCGATCGACAATAACGTCTTGTACATTATCTTGGCTTGGTAAATCAAACATTGTTTTCAAAAGAAGAGATTCAAGTATAGTACGTAATCCTCTTGCACCGGTTTTTTTTGTAATTGCTTTTTTTGCGATTTCTAACAATGCCTCTTCTTTAAAAGTTAGTTTTACTCCTTCAAATCTAAAAATTTGTTGATATTGCTTTATTAGAGAATTTTTTGGTTCTTTTAAAATTTTTACCATTGATTGTTCATCTAAATCTTCAAGTGTTGCAACAATTGGCATTCGACCAATAAATTCTGGGATCAAACCATACTTTAATAGATCCTCTGGCTCTAAAGTTTTAATGATCTCTCCAGTTCTTTTATCTTCTACACTTCTGACTTCTGCACTAAAGCCAATTGATGTTCCTTTGCTTCGTTGAGAAATAATTTTATCTAATCCAGAAAAAGCACCCCCGCAGATAAACAAAATGTTGGTTGTATCAATTTGTAAAAATTCTTGTTGAGGATGTTTTCTTCCTCCTTGCGGAGGTACGCTTGCTATTGTTCCTTCCATAATTTTTAATAAGGCTTGCTGAACACCTTCACCGGATACGTCTCTTGTAATGGAAGGGTTTTCAGATTTTCTACTAATTTTATCGACTTCGTCGATATAAACAATTCCATTTTGCGCCTTTTCAACGTTGTAATCAGCAGATTGTAAAAGTTTTAAAATTATATTTTCAACATCCTCTCCAACATAACCTGCTTCCGTAAGAGTAGTAGCATCTGCCATAGTGAATGGTACTTCTAAAATTCTTGCTAACGTTTGAGCTAGTAATGTTTTTCCGCATCCTGTTGGCCCAACTAATAATACGTTGGATTTTGCTAATTCTACTTCTTTATTACTTTTTGCTTCATAATTTAATCGCTTGTAATGATTGTGAACTGCAACTGATAAAACTTCTTTTGCATATTTTTGACCAATGACATAATCATCTAACACATTACAAATTTCTCTTGGTGAAGGAACACCTTCTTGATATTTGGCTAATGTATCTTTGTTTTCCTCCTTAATAATATCCATACATAGTTCAACACACTCATCACAAATAAATACTGTTGGACCTGCAATAAGTTTTTTAACTTCGTGCTGACTTTTTCCGCAGAAGGAACAATAAAGAATATTTTTATTATTTTTGTTGCTCATAAATTTATAAACGAATCAATAAATCGACTTTATTATATGTAACCGATCATAAGCAAGCGTGAGTTGTGAGTAAGACTAAATGTTGGGGGTTAAGTTCTTTTTTCTACTACTTTATCTATTAATCCAAATTCTTTTGCCTCTAGAGGTGTCATGAACTTATCTCTTTCAAGAGCATTTTTTATTTCTTCAACGGTACGTCTAGTATGCTTTGAATAAATTTCATTCAATCTCTTTTTTAATAACATAATTTCATTTGCATGAATTTCAATATCAGTTGCTTGTCCTTGAAAACCAGCAGAAGGTTGGTGAACCATAATTCTAGAATTTGGAAGAGAAAATCGCTTTCCATTTTCCCCTGCTGCTAAAAGAAATGAACCCATGGAGGAAGCCTGTCCGATACACAAAGTAGAAACCGGTGATTTGATGTATTGCATCGTGTCATAAACTCCAAGTCCAGCATTCACTAATCCACCTGGACAATTAATATAAAAGTAAATTTCCTTTTGAGGATTTTCAGATTCCAAATATAAAAGTTGTGCAGTTACCAAGGTTGCAACACTGTCATTAATCGAACCCACTAAAAAAACTATTCTTTCCTTTAAAAGTCTAGAATATATATCATAAGCTCTTTCTCCACGGCTTGATTGTTCAACAACCATTGGAATTAGGTTGTTCATGTGTTCTTGAATTTTATCAATCATATGGCGATTCGACCCTTATACAACTAGTGATTACTTTTTGCTAACTTTTTTTTGTTTTCTAGGTTTTGTTGTTGTAGTTTTTTGAATTTTTGGCTGTGCTGCGCCGCTCTTTTTGGGTTCCTTATTTTGATCCAATATAATCTTCTCTGCTTCTTTTATAGAAATAGTTTTTTTTGTGGATCTAGCTTTCTCTTTTATCAAGGAAATAATTTTATCCTCATATATTCCTCCTCTTAAACTCGCAACTGCTGAAGGATTTTGTTGATAATATTCCGTAATTTGTTTATCTTGATTAGGCATCATTTGAATTTGTTTCTGAATTTCACTTTTGATTTCTTCCTCATTAACTTTTAAATTATTTTGTTCTCCAAACTCATTTAAAATTAATCCAATTTTAATTCTTTTTTTTGCTGTCTCTTCATTTAACTTTTTATTTTTTTCTATTTCTTCTTTTTGCCTTCCCTGATTTAGCAGTTCAGTTTCTTGTTGAATAAGATTTTCTGGAATTTGAATATCGTGAAATTTATCCAATTGATCGAGAATTTCCTTTTTTGTTATTGTATCAAGAGTATTTTTATACTGTTCTTGAATTTGCTTTGAAACGATTATTTTTAAATCATTTAGATTTTTTGCACCAAGAGTTTTTGCAAACTCATCGTTGATTTTAATTTCTTCTGGACTTTTAATGTTTATAATTTTACAAACAAATTTTGCTTTTCTATTTGAATATTCTTTATGGGGATAATTATCCGGTAAAGTAACATCCACAATCTTTTCTTTCTGTTTCTTTACACCAATTAATTGTTTATCAAAATCTTTTATAAATAAATCTTTGCCCAAAATAATTTGAGTATTTTTTCCTTCACCTCCTTTGAAATCTTTTCCATCAATTGTTGCTTTGTAGTCAAAAACAACTAAATCTCCCTTTATAGCGGCTTTTTTAGTGTTCTTATCTTTGAAATTATTTTGATTTTTAGCAATATCTTTGATTCTTTTATCTATATCTATGTTAGTTGCTTTAATTTCATAATTTGTAATTTTAATTTCCTTTAGTTCTTTAATTTTTATTTTAGGTAATTGCTCAACATGAATTGTATATTCTAAATCCTTGTCTTCTCCATGACTTTTTAGATCTATCTTAGGTTGTCCAACAACCTTTATTTTTTTATCTTCTAAGGCTTTAGTAGAAGACTCTTTTAAAACTTTATCGAGAATTTCACCATAAACTGCTTTTCCAAATTGTCTTTTTAGAATTTCTACAGGAACCTTGCCTGGTCTAAATCCCTTTAAGTTGACCGTTTTTTTTAATTCCTCAAATCTTCCTATTATTTGATCATTTATTGTTTTTTTATCAACAGTAACTCTAAGATCGGTCGTCAATCCTTTTTTTGAATCTATTGTTACTTTCATAATTATTTGGTGGGCAAGAAGAGACTCGAACTCTTAAGCCTTGCGGCACTAGTTCCTAAGACTAGCGCGTATACCAATTCCGCCACTTGCCCAGATTAGTTGAATTTATAAATTATTTATTACTTTTTAGGAAGTGCAGTGTTTAAAATAAATGCTAATAATCCTGCTGGAATTAATCCTGTTGTTAGCAATAATTTTAAACTAATTCCAAAATCCGGTATATGGGCCACAAACTGAGGTAATAAAGACATGCCAATACCAAAAGAAAGTGATAAGGCTAATATTAATAGATTTCTTTGATTCATTTCTGACTGAGAAATCAATTTGATACCTGCCGCTGTTATCAAACCAAACATAATAATAGCAGCTCCACCGAGTACGGATTCTGGCATTGCAGCAATAATTCCTCCAAGTTTTGGAAACAAACCTAATGCTATCAGAATAACACCAGCAATTGTTCCCACATGTCTGCTAATTACTCCTGTAAAAGCAACAAGGCCTGCATTTTGTGAATATGAAGTGTTTGGCATTGCATTAAAAATTGATCCAAATGCTGTACCAAGTCCATCAGCCATTATACCACCTGACAACTCTTTATCAGTAGCTTCCCTATTTGCTCCTCCCATTGTAGTAGCACTTATATCTCCAATAGTTTCAATAGTTGTTACTATGGCCATGAATAACATTAATATGATAGCGGCAGGAATAAAATCTATTCCATACTGAAATGGCATTGGCAAAGCAAACCATTCAGCGTCCGCAATTTTTCCATAATTAACCATCCCCAACGCCATTGCTACTATATAACCAGCAACCATTCCAATTAGAATAGATGCTGAAGAAACCATTCCCTTTCCTTTTTGATGCGCTATAAGCGCAACTATTAAAACTGTAAAAGATATGAATAAGTGATTTGCATTTCCAAAGAATTCAGGTTTATTGTTCATTAACCATCCACCACCGCCGGCGTACATAAATCCAACTTTAAGAAGACTTATACCAATCATTAAAACCACAATTCCCGTAACTAATGGTGGAAACATATGTCGAATAGGTTTTAACATCTTACCAATCCACATTTGGAAAAGTCCTCCAATGAAAGCTGCGGTAAAAACTGCTCCTAACCCAGCTTTTGCAAAAGGTGCCATCACAGGAATGAAAGCAAAACTTGTTCCTTGAATTATTGGAAGTCTTGAGCCAATGTTTCTATAGCCTACTGTTTGTATAATTGTTGCTACTCCAGAAACAAATAATGCCATCTGTATTAAAAAAATCTTTTCTTCTGTTGTCTGACCAAAAATACCTGCGATAATTATCGGAACCGTAATATTTCCAGCAAACATTGCCAACACATGTTGAATTCCTAGCGGTATTGACTGATTTAAAGGCAACACTTTATTTGCGCCTCCAGTTCTGCTGACTGCCCCTCTTTTCCTTGACCTTCTAGATCTAACCATCATTAGATGATAACTAAATTAATAATGTTTTCAATAACCATATTTTATTACCACTTATCAATTTAGTAACTTTTTTATTGAATTATTTCTATTTTTTCTGCTAATTCATTTGAGTTATGTCAAGAACATTTAAAATTGGTTATCCTGTCAATTTTCGAAAAGCTAAATTACCTTCTAAAAAAAAGTTAGTGGGTAACTATACCGTTTTAGAACCTTTGCAAATCAAAAAGCACTCGATTGCTCTCTTTAAAAGTTTTTCCAAAGATAAATCAAAAGACATTTGGAGTTATATGCATTATGGTCCGTTTAAAAATTTAAAAACATTTGTAATTTATTTAAAAAAACATTGTCTAAAGAAAAATCCTTTTTTTTACGCTATTTATTTAAAAAGATTTAATTCCTTTTGTGGTTTGGCAAGTTATTTAAGAATAAAGCCAGATATAGGAGTAATTGAGGTAGGCTGGATTACTTATGCTCCCATCCTTCAAAAAACCTTAGAAGGAACTGAGGCTATGTATCTTATGATGAAAAACGTTTTTGATGATTTAGGTTATCGTAGATATGAATGGAAATGTGATAATTTAAATTTACAATCTAAAAAAGCAGCTTTAAGATTAGGTTTTAAGTATGAAGGACTATTTAGACAGGCAACAATTTATAAAAAAAGAAATAGAGATACAGCTTGGTTTTCAATCATCGATAAGGAATGGAAACGATACAAAAAAGGCTATTCTCAATATTTAAAAAAATCTAATTTTAATTTAAAATTTATTCAAAAGAAAAAATTAAAGTTAACTTAGTTTTTCAAATAATTTTTTCTTCCATTTTTCCAAGACCAATGATTCCCCTACTTATCACATGTAATATTTTAGTGTGTCCGAGATTATATTTTTTGCAACATTTTCCGTTGTTAACCTTTTTTTAGTATAATTAATAAGTTGTTCTTTTATTTCTATTATTTCAGGATAACTGTCAATAAAGGATATACCGGTATGTTTTTTTTTGAATAAATTTTGAAAATACAAAAGAAATTTTTCAATTGTTAAAAACTTTTTTTTATAAATATTTGTGGGAAAAAATTGATTTAGAATCCATGAATATTGTTTAAATATATCAAAAATTATTTTTTTTGGAAAATTTGTTAAAATTTTTTCTGGACATTTATCAATATCTAAAAATAGAGGTATACATCCATTCATTAAGATTTCATAATGCCTCAAAGAATCCCATCCTATTTTCTTATAAGTGAGAGCAAAAATACTATCTTGATACTTCTGATAGTAATCTTGTTCATGTTTATATATATAAGCAGATTTTTTACCAGGTATTAAGGGAGCTAAAACATTTAATGGCTTTGGATTTATTGTATGAATAATTTTTTCTTTCGGTATAGCAAAATTTATTGGATAAACATTCCTAATATTGTCTGAAATTAATTCTCTTTTAAAATAAACTCCTTTGCCTGTGATTTGCTCATTGATAAATGGATGATCGTTTCCATCAACAAATATAATTTTACTTTTAGAATTTATGGCTTCGTTAAAAAAAAATCTAGGTTTATGAATTGAACCAAATATTATAAAATCAAAATAATTTGTCTTAATTTTTTTTTCTATATCTGTTCTGTCAATTTGTTGATAATTTGATAATAAATTATAGAGTGTAAATCCTTTGCCCCAAAGATTGTTAATATCATAATTTCTCTTTTTTACTTCATCACGATACATGTACCAAACTCCAGGATAATCAATTACATTATTGCTATATATCCCTCGCAACCCATGCAAAACTATATCATGCATATAATCATTCAAACTACTTTCTTTCTCATTTAAACTGCTAATAAAAAGAATTTTCATTTTATAAAAAAAAAATATTTTTTCTTGGAGAATATTTTTCTGTAGCTCTCAACGTTCTTAATAATAAAATAGATTTTAAAAAGAAATAATAATACCAGAAATAACAAGGACACTAATTGCTGTCACCACGAAAATAAGTTTTTTTTTATTTTCTTTTTGCTCATTCTCTTTTAATCTTTTCATTAAAAATTGTACATCTCCCCTATTAGATCTCCAATTCACCTGTGTGTTTAAATAAGGATTGATATTTTGATTAAGATTAGTTTTTCTACTTGTATTTGGCATGTTGATATTTAAACATGTGGAAAGTTTAAAATCAACCAAGACTTGTAATCTATTAAAGATTTTTCTGTGATGTCTACCTTTTTCATTAAAATAGTTTAAAACTTGCAAAAAAAACTCATTATTGAGTTGATTTAACCTTTAAGAAGTTTGTTTTCTGGATCATGCAAGGGCTGAGTTTCAATAATGCTTTCATACTTTGATTTTTCCACTTCAATTTCCAGAGATTTGCCGATGAATGAATTTAATTTCAAATCTGAATTGATGTAACCAAATGCCATGTTCTTTTTATAGTTAAAAGAGTAGTTTCCCGAGGTAGTCCTGCCAATAATTTTACCTTCGTTCAAAATTGGCTCATCATGAAGTAGAAGAGGAAACCCGGGCTTGCTATCCTTTAAGGTAAGCATAACAAACTTCTTTTGAGATTGCTGGTTTTTTTTTTTTAATGAGAGATTCTTTACCGATAAAATCTATATTTTTTTTAAAACTTGTTGTAAATTTTAATCCTGCTTCAAATGGATTTTCCTCTGGTGTAATATCGTGACCCCAATGCAAGTATCCTTTTTCCATTCTTAATGTATCCATTGCATGAACTCCCGCATGACAAATCTGATATTTTTTTCCATCCTGAATGATTTTTTCATAAATTATCTTTGCATTTTCTATGGGAATATATAGTTCCCAGCCCAACTCACCAACATAAGATAATCTTTGTGCCCAAACTGTTATATTTAAAATTTTAATATTTTTACTTGTTCCAAATGGGAAATCTTCATTAGCAAAATATTTGCCTGCCATATCGGTCATTAAGCTTCTACTTTTAGGACCAAACACACCGAGGCATGCGTAGTCTTCTGTCACATCTTTAAATTCAACGTCTGGATCTAAATATTTGAGAATATGATGCTTATCATGCTCTCTAACTGCCGCAGAACTTACAATTCTGAAGTAATCTCGATCTAAACAAACTATTGTTAAGTCGGATTCGATGCCGCCACTCTCGTTTAACATTTGTGTATATGTGGTTCGCCCATTCTCATGCTTAATATTTGCTGCACATAAACGTTGTAATTCTGCATGAGCTTTTGAACTTTTTAATTCAAATTTTGAAAATGGTGTTAATTCAAATAAACCAACATTTGTTCTTGTATTAATCGTTTCATATTCTACGGACGGATACCAATTTTGATAATTATAACTATATTCATATTTTGGGTCTGCTCCATTTCTTGCAAACCACATCGGCCGTTCATACCCTGCAACCTCTCCAAAGCAAGCTCTTTCTTTCTTTAATTCTTCATGAAAAGGAAGCAATTTTTGATTTCTTGAAGTCTTATGTTGTTTATAGGGCCAATGCATTCCATATAAATCTCCAAGAGTTTCCGTTACTCTCTCCATAATAAATTTTTTAGATGAATGAAATTTTTCAAATCTTCTTATATCCAAACTAAATAAATCTTCATTAATATGACCGTTCATCATCCATTCAGCGGTGACTCTTCCAGCGCCGCCTGCGCTTCCAATACCTATGCTGTTGAAGCCACAACAAACATAAAAATTTCTTACTTCTGGCACTTCTCCTAAAAGATAGTTTGTATCAGGTGTAAATGATTCTGGTCCTACAAAAAATTTTCTAATTCCGGTTTTTTCTAAAATAGGAATTCTTTTTATTGAAGATGACAAAAAAGGTTCAAAATGATCAAAGTCTTCAGGAAATTCACCAAATGAAAAATCGCTGGGTATTCGCTCAAGATTTTTAAATGCTGGCTTTGCATTTGGTTCAAATATACCAACTAATAATTTTCCGGCATCTTCTTTTATATATAAACAAGCGTTAAAATCGCGTAAGACCGGTAGTTTTTTAGGTAAATCCTTTATAGGTTCTGTAAGGATATAAAAATGTTCATTAGGATATAGAGGTACGCTCACCCCAACATCGCCTGCTATTTGTCTGGACCACATGCCAGCTGTAAGCACAATATATTCACAATCAATTGTTCCTTCGCTTGTTTTAACTCCTGCTATTCTTCCATTTCTTATTAAAATTTTATCTACTGAACATTTCTCAATAATGGTGGCTCCTTCCATTTTTGCTGCCTTTGATAGTACATTTGTGACTCCCACTGGATCAGCTTGTCCATCCAAAGGCATACAAATACCACCAACAATATTTTCTTCATTTATTATTGGATAAAGTTCTTTAATCTTTTTGACATCTAAAACATCAACACCCACATCAAACAATTGTGCAGTTGTCGCTTGTCTTAAAAGCTCTTGAAATCTTGATTTTGTTGTAGCTATTGAAACGGCTCCATGTTGTTTTAAACCACTAGAAAGTTCAGTTTTTTTTTCTAATTCTTTGTAAAGATCTAACGAATATTTTCTAAGTTTAGTAATTGTAGCTGTAGCTCCCAATTGACTAACCAATCCTGCTGCATGCCAAGTGGTTCCTGAAGTTAATTGGTCTCTTTCAAGAAGTACAACATCCTTCCAACCAAATTTAGCTAAATGATAGGCAACTGAACAACCAGCAATACCACCTCCGATAATTACAACCTTAGTACTCCTTGGTAACTCTTTTTCCATTAAAATATACTAATTAATTTACTATTGCTTCGCTAGGAGAAATATATTTATGGCCAAAGACATCGGCAACCGCTTTATAGGTTACTTGGCCTTTGCAAACATTTAAACCTGCTAAAAAATTTTTATCTTCTTTAAGAGTCTTTTCGTAACCTTTGCCAGCCAACTTAGATAGGTAAGGAAGTATTACTTTATTTAAAGCAAGTGTTGAAGTTCTTGGAACACCTCCTGGCATATTCGTAACACAATAATGTACGATATCATCCACAATATATGTTGGGTTAGCATGTGTTGTTGGTTTGCTCGTTTCAATACAGCCACCTTGGTCAATTGCAACATCTACTATAACTGAACCTCTTTTCATAAGCTTCAGCATATCTTTCGTTACTAATTTTGGAGCTTCGGATCCAGGAATTAAAACTCCACCAATTAACAAATCACATTCGGAAATTAGTTTTTTTAGATCAGCTTGATTACTTTCGATTGGAATTATTTTGTCTCCAAAAATCTTTTTTAATTCTTCGAGTCGTTGAGGAGATTTATCTATAATATATACAT
>Ga0209554_1002908_pt1 | contig 11418 bp, 9 predicted proteins | sample MarorgKNORR_S2LV_5_FD_188221 | JGI IMG/M metagenome (GOLD analysis project Ga0209554, IMG submission 188221) | Marine microbial communities from the Southern Atlantic Ocean, analyzing organic carbon cycling - Bottom_A/KNORR_S2/LV (SPAdes) (version 2) | ecosystem: Environmental > Aquatic > Marine... | reverse complement strand
TATTGCACGATCAACGAGGGATTGGGCAAGGTGATGCGGTTCGGGGCCAACGATGACTCGGTTATCGAGCGATTAAGATGGATCGAGAAAACCCTGGCTCCGGCGCTCAGAGAAGCGGTAATCCGGGCCGGCGGTATCGATCTGAGGCCTATCATGGCCCAGGCATTGGCCATGGGAGACGAGATGCACCAGCGCAATGTGGCCGCCACGTCCCTCTTTTTTCGGGCCATCGCCCCCCACCTGGTGCGCGGTTCCTCGGAACAGGCAAGTCTGAGCGAGGTGACCGATTTTCTGGTGGGCAACGACCAGTTCTTCCTGAATCTGGCCATGGCCGCCGCGAAATCGGCGATGGACGCCGCAGCGTCGATAGATGGCTCTACCTTGATAACCGCGATGAGCAGAAACGGCACTAACTTCGGCATCAGGATCGGCGCCCTGGGCAACCGGTGGTTCACCGCACCGTCTTTGATGCCGGAAGGACTGTATTTCCCCGGGTTCACCAGCGACGACGCCAATCCTGACATGGGAGACAGCGCCATCCTGGAAACATTGGGGTTGGGCGCGTTCGCCATGGCCGGCTCCCCCGCCGTTGTCGGATTCGTCGGAGCGGGAACATATCGCGACGCCCTGAACTACACCCAGGAGATGGGTGAGATCACGTTAGGCCACCACCCCCACTTATCCATCCCCAACCTTGATTATCAGGGGGTTCCCTCTGGCATCGACCTGCGAAAGGTGGTCGAGACAGGCATATCCCCCGCCATCAACACCGGGATCGCCCACAAAGAGGCCGGGGCGGGACAAGTGGGCGCGGGCATCGCCAGGGCGCCTCTGGAATGTTTCCACCAGGCTTTAGAGGCGTTGGTAAACGAGATGGAAAGTAGATAACCGGCGCTGAGCGAGCGGCATTTCCCCGTTCGTGGTGAGCTTGTCGAACCACTTCGCTGGGGACCTGAATAGGCTTTGAGGACTTGAGGAGGAATCGATGGACGTCATAAGGAAAAACTACCCGGAACTCCCGGCGCCCGGCGCGCCCCATTTCCAATCGGTGCGGGTGGGGAACATGCTGTTTCTATCCGGGGCCACGGCCCGGGACACGGAGGCGGAGTACGGCGACATGGCCGCGCAGACCGATGTGATCCTAAAGCGGATAAAGTTGATCTTGGAGGCCGAGGGTGGGACCCTGGACAACATCGTCAAGATCACCAGTTTCGTGACGGAAATCTCCCACGAAGCCGGAGCGGCCACCCACCAGGTGCGCATGAAATACTTTGGGGACAACTTACCAGCCAGCACACGAGTCCAGGTCGTCGGGCTGGTGGAGCCGCATCTGAAGATAGAGATCGAGGCTACTGCCATATTGCCCGGCTAGGGGCCGGCCTACCGCAAAATCCTTGCGGCGAGCAGCCCCGGCCTTCGACATGCTCAGGACGAACGCACGGTAACGCTGCTACAGTTCGGGTCGAGCTTGTCGAACCACCTGTTTAATCGGAAACCAGAGACTGATGAGGGCGGCCATCCATTGGCGCCCTCATAACGCCACCAGCCCTCCGTAGGTATCCGGCCTTCGGTCCCGGAAGAATTGCCAGGTTTCCCGTACTTCCCGGATCTCATCCAGGTCGAGGTCGGCTACGATCACTTCATCTTTGTCCCGGGAGCCTTGGGCAACGATTTGGCCTCGCGGGTCACAGAAGTAGGACCGCCCGTAGAATTCGCCCATGTCCCAAGGCTTTTCCCGCCCAACCCGGTTGATCGCGCCGACGAAATAACCGTTGGCCACCGCCGCTGCCGGTTGTTCCAACTCCCACAAATGGTCCGATAATCCGGCAACCGTTGCGGAGGGATTGAATACGATCTCCGCACCGTTCAGCCCCAACTCCCTGAATCCTTCGGGGAAGTGCCGGTCGTAGCAGATGTATACGCCGATCTTCCCGATCTGGGTGGTGAATACCGGATAGCCGCAGTTGCCTGGTTTGAAGTAAAACTTCTCCCAAAAGCCAGGAGGAAGATGGGGAATGTGGTTTTTACGGTACTTCCCCAAGTAGGTCCCATCGGTATCCAGGACCGCCGCCGTGTTGTAATACACACCGGGAATGGTCTCTTCGTAAACCGGCACCACCATCGCCATTCCGTGTTTCTTGGCCAGTTCCTGCATCAGTCCCACTGTGGGTCCGCCGGGAACGGCCTCTGCCATCGCGTACCATCTCTTGTCTTGCTCGGCACAGAAGTAGGGACCGTTGAAGATTTCCTGCAAACAGAGGACCTGCACTCCCTTACCGGCCGCCTCTTCGATGAGAGCGAGATGCTTCTCCAACATGTACTTCTTCGACCAGTCCACATCGTCGGCGGGTTCATCGCCCATTCCGGCCTGGATGAGCCCCGCTCGGACCACTCTTACCATGCCGCCTCCTGAAGATCTCCGATTACCGGTTAGCGCAGAACGCCATGCGTCTGATTATTTTCCCAATGAGCACATAGAAGGAGAGATTAAAACAAACCGGCAGGTACCGCCTGGCGGGACGCTAGCTCTTCGTCGCCAGGTTGACTAGAACGTAGAGAGCCGCCCCCAATACACCGCATATCGGGAAGGTCAGTACCCAGGCGTACACGATACCTTTGGCCACGCCCCAGCGTACCGCCGAGAGCCGCCGGGTGGACCCCATGCCCAGTATGGTGGAGGTAATAACATGGGTGGTGCTGACCGGGATGCCGATCCGGGTTGCCACTTCTATGACGGTGGCGGCGGCGCTTTCCGCGGCGAATCCATGAACCGGTCTCATGGTGATGATACGCACTCCCAGCGTGCGTATGACCCGTGACCCGCCAAAATAGGTGCCCAACGCCATAACGCTGGCCGACAGCAGAATCACCCAGAAGGGTATCTCGAAGGTTTCCAGATCGTAAGCCCCGCTTACAAAGAGGGCCAACGTAATTATTCCCATGGTCTTTTGCGCGTCGTTGGAGCCGTGGCTAAAGGCCATCGCCGCCGCCGTCACGATCTGTAGCTTGCTGAAGATCGCCGTTACCATGGCCGGGCTTACGTGGCGGAACACCCAATAGATGGTCAGCATTATGGCGAACCCGCCGGTAAGTCCAAGCAGAGGGGAAAAAGCCAGACCCAAGACGATCTTTAGGGTGCCGGACCCCACCAAGACTCCGGGGCCGCCATGATGGGCGATACCCGCCCCCGCCACGCCGGCGATCAGACTATGGCTGCCGCTGACCGGCAACCCCATCCGGCTGGCCAGAAATACCCACGTAGCGGCAGCGGCCACCCCGCCCATCACCACCACCAGCGTGACGGAATCAGGGTCGACGACTCCCTTGCCGACGGCTTTGGCGACTGCCGTCCCGGACAAAGCGCCCAGGAAATTCATCCCACCGGCCATGGTGACGGCAACCAACGGGGACATCACCCGGGTGGAAACCACAGTGGCAATGGCGTTTGCCGCGTCGTTGAACCCGTTCGCGAAATCGAATGCAAGCGCGATTACGATCACCGCGATCAGAAAGGTCATTGACGCAGGATCAATCACGGGTCAGAACGGGCATCCGCACCTACCACGAAATATGATGAGATCAGATCAACCTCTTCGGCGGCAAATCGCTTACGGTTGGCCTGCGGGCAACAACTGAACCTTCCCATAGACCATTCCACGAAGTTCGGACCTGCCACTCTTGTAACGCCCGCCATGACTAGGAGTGTTTCAGCACTATTCCTTCCAGGATATCGGCGGCGTCTTCCGCCCTATCAGTGGCCTGTTCAAGATCGTCGTAAATGTCCCGCCACTTCAAAATCATCATCACATCGAAGCCATTGCTGAACAGCTCGCCTTTAGCCCTGCTGTATACGCCATCAGCTTCGTTTTCCAACCGGTTAATCTCAACCACTCGGGGCAGGATATCTTTCAACATTGTGCCTCTGGTCGATAGCATGGCCACCGCCTGCTCCAGTTCATCGGCGCACTCAACGATGATTGCCGCCAGTTTGCGGGCAGACTCGGTGGGTTTTTCGATGTGATATTCCATGGTGTACTGAGCCGCCTCGTCCATGGCATCCACCACGTCATCCAAACTCCCGGCCAAGGCCAGGATGTCTTCCCGGTCGATGGGGGTCACGAAAGTCCGGTGTAGAGACCGGGTGATGTCATGAATGATCCGGTCTCCAAAATCTTCCAGATCCTTGATCTCCTGGACTTTGGCTTCAACATTCTCATAGTTTTCCATGAGATCCAGTAACCGCCGCGCCACCTGTTGGATGTTCATCGCGCTTTGATGTAACAGGAAAAAGAAGGTGTTTTCTCTGGGCATGAAAGAGAATTTTTGTCGCCAGACGTCAGGTATTGCAAGTCGCACAGTCAACCTCGCGGAGTTTTAGATAGTAGCGAGAGCGGAATAGGCAGAATCGGTGAAGAGAAAAAATATAAGAAGAACGAGGGGTACGGCAGTTGACTAAGAGCATTGAGGGAGATGTCACATCTGATATTTTACACCTCTTTTACGTCGTTATGTAATGGGGTGGCGCGAGTTTATAAGGGTAACCACAAGTTGAATCAGCGAGTCCCTACGGCAGCCCAATGCCGTTCTGTTTTGGGAGCATCATGCCCAACAGAATCGATTTGAACAACCTACTCCATAAAGGTATAATGTTGCGAAATTACGGATATCTATATCTAATTATCTGAAATCGCACCAACAGCTCATGTCAATACACTGTAAAGAAGACGAGCGCTGATGAATATTTTTGGTGCTCACATTACTGTCCGTATTGCGATACCAGCCTTGGCCGTCGGTATTGCTATCGCTGGCGTGGGGTTTGTGATCATCAACCAGGTGCAGAGAGCCGCGGTAGAAAAGCAGGCCGTAAAGACCGCTGAATCGGTTGTTGCCCAGATGCTGGCCACCAGAGCGGTATATACCAAGGATGTCGTGAGCAAACTCCAAACAGACGGCGTGAACATCGAGTTTGGACCGGACTTTAGGGAGAAGCAGCGGCATGTTCCCTTACCCGCGACCATGGTTCACTTAATCTCCGACGAGGTCAACAAACAGGGTTTGTACACCATCGACCTCATCAGTCCTTGGGCGATAAATCCGGCCAAACAGCCAGCGGCCGGTTGGGAGAGAAACTCCACTGACGCATTGATCATAGATCCAAAATCGCCTAAAAGCGAGATTGACACGTCGGGAGGCAAAAGTAAATTGCTTTACATGGCCGCTGACTTCGCGTCGACTCCCGCGTGCGTTCAGTGCCACAACAACCTACCGGATAGCCCCAAAAAGGACTACGAACTAGGCGACATGATGGGCTCTTTGGTAGTAACGATACCGCTAACTGAAGAGTTCTCCTCGGCACGAAACCAGTCGGTATATATCGCCCTAGGCAACATCGGAGTTATAGCAGTCCTGGCCGTTCTGCTCGTTTTTCTTTGGCGGCGCATAGCGTAAGGGTTGATTGATCCCTCGGTATCGCCGAACACAAAGACTAAAAATACGAATAGCGCGAGTCCAATGCCGCACTTCGGAACTTTCACTCGGCAACTGAAGTGGTCGCCAATTTGATGCACCAGGGCAGGTCGGACCGATGTCACGTTTGCAAGAACTTTTTAGTTGGGTAACAAACCACGCCACTAGAGTGGTCGCGTTCCTTGGCACTCTGGCCGCCCTCGGGTTTAGCACCCTCTAATTTGTTAGTAAACTTTTGCCAGGTTTGCTCCCCGAAACCTCTGTTTCCGAAGTCAAAACCATTAGCCCCTCAGAAATACACGCCGGCCAATCAGCTGACATCACCGGCACCAACCTTGAGGACGTTTTAGGAGCGTACCTTACAAAGGGGCAGATAGATACCCGTATTTTTTTGTTGCCTATTAGCGAGACGCGATTGACGGTGAGTATCCCCCAGGGCATTGATCCGGAAACATATAATCTGGAGCTAAAGATTGAAGGTAAAGATAGCCGTCTGACTGCCGGGGAGTTGGAAGTGATATCGGGACGAATACAATCTCGCGATGCCCGTGAACAGCCGCCAATTATCTTCGCCAACCTTAACTGGGACAGCGTCCGAATGCAGAACGCTATCGCCAGGTTCATCGTAGAAAACGGCTACGGCTATACCACCGACACGATTCCTGACCTTCCAGGCCACGCAGAAGATGTGTTCAAAAGCCTTGTAAATGGCAGCATTCAGGTTGATATGGAGGTTTGGCTCCCGAATTTGCGAAAGGAATGGGAGAAAGCCTTGGAAAGCGGGGCGGTGATACCACTGGGCAAAAGCCTTGACGTGACATGGCAAAGCGGATTCGTGGTACCTACTTACACGATTAAAGGCGACCCCACAACAGGGAATACGCTAGCGCCGGGACTCAGAACCGTGCACGATTTAAAGAACTACACCGAGGTTTTTGCCAAGCCTGGCAGCGGTGGTAAAGCGGTCTTGTGGAATTGCCCTCCTTTCTGGAACTGCTCGAAGATCAACGAGGGACAGGTGCGTGCCTATGGCCTGGACGATGTAATAGAATTAAGAAATCCGGGCACTGAGGAAGAGTTCTTTAACAAATTGCTTCTGGCAACCGAAGGTAAAACCGCTTGGCTAGGATACATGTGGAGTCCGACCAAAGCCGCGTCAACTTTGGATCTGACCAGACTGGTGGAACCAAATTGCGACGTCGGCCAAAACCCAGAGGATGGCTGTGGCTACGACGACACACGGGTTAGAATCGCGGTACACCCGAGTTTGGTCGCCAACGCAGCAAACCTGGTCGAAATGTTCCGAAAATGGGACTTCAAGGCGTCCACACTGTTCGTTGCCGAGGACTGTCTCAAACAGATGGAAAAAGATTTCGAAAAGGCAGCGGTTTGCTACCTGAAGAAGGAACAGGCTGTTTGGTCCCAATGGGCAACAATCGATGCGACACAAAGAGTTCGCGAGGCATTGCGGCGCCAGTAGACCCATCCGGATCTACGCTCCGAATCCCTTACCGAATCCGGCCTCCCGGGCCGCCCATGCCCCTGCCACTCTGCCGCTGAATAGGGCGGGCCCCAGCATTGTACCCTCCAGTCCGGCTTTGCCATTGATGTGGCCTCCGGCCATACCGGCCAGTTCCCCCGCCGCGAATAGTCCATCGATCACACGGTAATTCTTGTCCACAACCTGACAGCGCAGGTCGGTTTTAACCCCGCCGAAATTCTTGCGGGCCAGGGGTCCGTAGTTCAGAGCGTAGAAAGGCGCTTGCTCGATCTTCTGCCGCCCCGCCATCGGCCTGCCAAAGTCCGGGTCTTTCTCCAGCCCACTATCTACGTGGGAGTTGTAGCGGTCGATGGTGTCTTTGAGGGTGGCCATTGGCACGTCCATATCTTTGGCAAGTGCCTCCAGTGTGGACCCGCGTTTAATGTAAGGCGAGACTTCCAGAAGTTCAGCCACCTTTTCGTAGTCCCGCACCGAGATGCCTTCTTGGTAGTAATATGGGTCGCTGACGACCACGTGCTCTCGCATGGCGCCATCGATGATTGCCCAACACTGGGCCGGTTCCTGGGCCATTATGGCCCTCGTCCCCGACCATCCACCGGTTAGCTCTTCGTTGTGGAACCGGTGTCCCTGCATATTCACCCAAACCGCGTCTGCCATCCCTCTTATCACCAGGCCCCTCCTTTGGTTCGGGTCGCGGTGGTCAGGTATGGCGAAGCTATAGAACCACATGTCACCCATATGAGTCAGGATACCTCCAGCCTCTTGCACAACATGGTGGCCATCTCCTCTGGCCCCGACGTGGGAGCCTTCCAGGATCCGATGGTTTCTAAGATCGGGACGGTGCTCCATCACCATGTCCAAGTTTGACGCAAAACCGCCGGTCCCCATGACGATCGCTTTGGCGAAATACTCCTGGGACTCTCCCGTCTCCAGGTTGTCCGTCCGGACGCCAACCGCCCTTCCATCTTCCACGATTAGCTCTCGAACCGCGGTGGAAGTGATCCAGGACTCTATACCCCGGCTCAGCGCCGTGGCGTAAAGAGCGTGCCAAAGACCGCCGCCGCCCCCTTCGGGCCGGTGCCAACGAGGAACGCTGTTGCCCTCATTGGGGTTCACCCCAACCCAGTTGACCCCCCTTTCTTTGGCCCATTCGTATAGACCTTGGCAGGACTGCTCCACATAGAAGCGGACCCACTCTTCGTCGGCCGAACCCTGACCCCAACTGATCCAATCGTTGAAAGCCAGGTCCGGGCTGTCCTGGATTCCCTTCTCCCGCTGAAGCGGTGTATCCACGATGCAGCAACCTCCGCCGGAGATCGCAGCCGCGCCGCCTAGGTGGTCTTCCTTTTCCAAAACTATTACCTGGGCGCCGGCCTCCTTTGCCTCAATGCTGGCAGCTACGCCGACCGCACCAGATCCCACGACTAAAACGTCTGTCTGGATGATCTTCTCGGAACTCACTCTGGCGAACCCTCTAGAAAGATCTTGTTGCGTAATAATATCTCGGCCAACGAGTATACCATCGGGACGGTCCGATACGTCTCGCACCGGTCAGAAGCAACACGAGTCTCTTAACCGACGCCATTGAGACCCCGGCGCAAAACTTTGCCGGGAAGTTCGCCGGTATGCTCGCCAGCCTCAATGACGACTTTTCCGTTAACAATTACCGTGGAGATGCCCTTGGCGTACTGGTGAGGATCGTCGTAAGAGGCCATTTCACCGATCTGGTCCGGGTTGAACACCGTGATGTCGGCCCAGTTCCCTTCCAGTAACTTTCCCCGGTCGTACATCCTCAGAGCATCGGCCGACCCTCCCGTCATCTTGTGGATGGCCAGGGGCAGCGAGAGGATTCCAAGGTCACGGACATAGTGGCCTAAAACCCGGGCGAACGTCCCGTAGAACCGGGGATGGGGCCTGCCTTGACTGGTGATGCCTTGGATAGCCAGAGAATTGCCGTCGGAACCTATCATCACCATCGGCGAGCGCAATATTTCTTGCACGTCATCTTCCGACATGGAAGTAACCACGATCCGGGTATGTCCTTGGTCAGCCGCGAGAATTTCGCAAGCGGCCGTGAGCGGGTCACACTCACGCTCCAAGGCGGCCTCCTCTATGGTGCGGCCGGCAATCTCCGGCTGGTTGGGAGAGATGGCGATGCGCACGGCGTCCCAAGACGCTACCCGGCCGAAATTGGTTAGTCCGTCGCGCTGGATATCTTCCCTCATACGCTGGATGGCTTGGGGGTCGACCAGTCGCTCCAGCATCGCCTCAATCCCGCCGGCCTGGACCCACAGGGGCAGCAAGTTGCGCAGAGGGTTGGTCCCGGCAGTGTAGGGATATTGATCGCAATGAACGTCTACTCCGCGTCCTCTGGCCGCTTCGATGCGCCCCAACAGTTCCTCGGTCCGGCCCCAGTTGTCCAATCCAGATAGTTTTATGTGGGCGATCTGTACTCGTACACCGGTGGTCTCGCCAACGGATATAGCTTCGTCTATGGCCTCGAGGACATGATTAGCTTCGTCCCGGATATGGGATGCGTAGGTGGCGCCCCGTTGTTTCAGAACTCGAGCTAGCGCGGCGAGTTCGTTAAATTCGGCGTAGTTTCCCGGAGCGGTAAACAGCCCGCAAGACATCCCCAACGCTCCCGCATCCAACGCCTCTTCCAAGAGCGATTCCATTTCGGACAATTCTTGGGCGGTAGGAGCCCTATCTTCCATCCCCATCGTCATCAACCGTAGCGTGGCGTGGCCCACTTGCATAACGGTGTTCACCGATGTTTGGGGGAAGGTGTCCATATAGTCGGCGAAGCTGGTTTCCCGGAAACTCAGCCAGGGCGCTCCGGCGGCTAGGAAGTCCTTTAGCTTGTCGGCCTGGCCGGGCAATACCGGAGCCGTGGAATATCCACAGTTTCCTACCACTTCAGTGGTTACCCCCTGCCGGATCTTACTTTCCGCCTGGGGATTAAGGGGAAGGGTGAAGTCGGAGTGGGTGTGAATGTCGATAAACCCCGGCGCCACGACCTGACCCGATGCATCGAGAACTCTCAAGGCTTCTCGGCCGGCGCAATCCCCGATCGTCACAATCCGTCCGTCGCTGATCGCCACGTCAGCCCGGCGAGCCGCCGCGCCAGTGCCGTCGATCACCTCTCCGCCTCGAATCAGCAAATCATCCATTTAGCCTGGTCCTCCATCGACCCAACGACGAAATCGTTACGGGCCTGTCTACGCCGGGTGATCCATGGGTTTTTACGTCTTTAGGCACAAACGCTTGCCAAACCTGTTTTGGTTGTGCTACAATAGTTGCAACGCCTCAACAGAAGTTGAGGCCTCTTTTTTTGTAACGAGCGTTTGGCCCTGCCTGATTTAGGCCACCTCAAGTACGCCAAACACCGGAACAATCTGCTCAGGCAGATAGCCTCCCCGCAGAATCGGACTCAGGTGGAAGATGGTTAGACCCAACTGGTACGCGGAACATCCTCAAGCTTGCACCTGCGTTCAGTGCCAGGAGAAGCGGACCTTTGCCACCCAAAACCCCGGTAAGATCGGCCGCAACGAGAGATGTCCCTGTGGCAGCGGCAGAAAGTACAAAAGGTGTCACGGAAAATAACCGCCCGGTCCCCATCCTAATTTTAGCGGCCTAAGCAAGCCGCCCTCCGGACCACTTTTAGGCAAACTGCCCGATCAGCCGTCCGGCCAGGAATCCCAAGGCCACGGCGCCCAATCCCGCCGCCAAGCTCCCGAAAAGATTAAGCAAGGCCATCAACACCGAGCCGTTCTGTGCCAACCGGAAGCTGTCCCACATCAACGTGGCGAACGTCGTATAGCTGCTGATGAATCCCACGGCGAGAAGGAGCTGCAACCCGGTTGGGTACGCGTTCCTGGTCAACCAGAACGACAGCAACAACCCCAACGCAAAGCTCCCGGATACGTTCACCGTCAGAAGACCGATCTGGCCGGTCAAACCGATGCGCAGAGCAAGCTGTTGCAGCATATAACGGGTCAGCGCGCCACTGGCGCCACCCAGCATCACCAAAGCGGCTTCTTTCAATTCTTACCCTTCCCTTGGCGAATATCCGAGCATACGGGACGGTGTTTCAACAGGGTGAACGATATCACAATTGGGCTTGACCAGGGCGGATCTCCGGGATGACTGGGAACAGCCTGTGGACTATACTTGACCGATAGCTTCAGAATTAAAAAGGACGGGCCGATAATGGTAGAAGCTGACAACAAGATATTACTGGACTGGGACGCTTTGGAAGTGGGGGAGACGTTCGAGAAATACGAGTATGTTTTGACCCAGGAAATGATTGATACATATCGGAAAGGGGTCATGGACCTTGAAGCCGGCTTCCCCACCATCGCTCATAAAGTGGACGTTAAACAGTACAACGCCAAGTACCGGGACAACGGATCGGTCAACGCCAGATGCGCCTTCTATTGCTACAGCCC
>Ga0209554_1002907_pt1 | contig 11423 bp, 10 predicted proteins | sample MarorgKNORR_S2LV_5_FD_188221 | JGI IMG/M metagenome (GOLD analysis project Ga0209554, IMG submission 188221) | Marine microbial communities from the Southern Atlantic Ocean, analyzing organic carbon cycling - Bottom_A/KNORR_S2/LV (SPAdes) (version 2) | ecosystem: Environmental > Aquatic > Marine... | reverse complement strand
CGATGCCCAACTCGGCTATGGCACGCGCCGTCGCCTGGGTCATCGCATCGGTGATGGAGGTGGCGGGATCATCGGTGTCCGTCATTCGCAGTTCGGACAACTCCGACATCCAGCCGCGGTGATCGAACGCACGGTCGGCCCTCTCGGCGATGCGGGCCATGGTCGCGACCACGTTCACCGGATCAACCCCTATGGCCGTCTCTCCCGAGAGCATCACGGCGCTGGAACCGTCCCACACGGCGTTGGCCACATCTGACACCTCGGCCCTGGTCGGCTCGGGGTTCGTCACCATTGTCTCGAGCATCTGTGTGGCGGTGATCGCCGGTCGACCCAGGGCGATGCACTGCCTGATGATCTCCTTCTGGAGGATCGGCAGCTCCTCGATGTTGCATTCGCTCCCGAGATCCCCACGGGCGACCATCACCGCTCCGGAAGCAGCGATGATGGCTGGCAGGTTCTCGATGGCCGCCCTCGTCTCGATCTTGGCGACCACGAGGGGACCCTCAGGGTGGGGCGCCACCGGGAGGCGGGCGAGGTCCTCAGCAGACCTGACGAATGAGAGGGCGATCATGTCCACGTCGAGTTCCACGAACCGCTCTACGGCCTTCAGATCCTCGTCGGTCGGAGCCGTCATGGACAGGCGGTCCGATGGAATGTGCAGACCCGGGCTCCCGTTCAGGATCCCACCGTGGGCCACACGGGCTGTCAGGCGATCATCGTCGGCCTCCAGGATCTCGAGGATCACCCTGCCGTCACCCATGCTGAGACGGTCGCCGGGTTCAACGTCGGACAGCAGGCCCTCGTAATCAACCTCGATGTCGGATGCATCGCTCCGGGTTCCTCCGACACGCAGGTTCACGCGGCTGTCCTCGACCAGGGCGACCGGCGCTGATCCGAACGGAGCCGCCCTGACCTTCGGCCCGGGGAGGTCAACCAGGATGCCGACGTAGCGCCCCTCGCTTGCGGCGATCCGTCGGATATCAGCCATACGGGTGGCTGCCTCGTCAATCGTGTTGTGTGCCAGGCCGAGACGTGCCACGTCCATGCCTGCACGGATCAGCCCGCGGATTGTCGCCTCGTCCTCGGATGCGGGTCCAATGGTGGCGATGATCTTCGTACGACGGGCCATCGGGCCACGCTACCGATCAGGTCACGGCACACCCCGGGCGGTTCCAGCGGGGCACTACCGTCACGTGGATGCCCGGCCCGGCCCTACACCCGTACCTCGACCATCCCGGAACCCTCGCGTTCGCCCACCGCGGGGGCACCGAGGCTCACCCGGAGAACAGCCTGGCCGCCTTCCGTCATGCGGTGGATCTCGGCTTCTCCTATCTGGAGACCGATGTGCACGCCACCTCGGACGGAGTGGTGATCGCCTTCCATGACGTTGCCCTGGATCGCGTCACCGACCGGGTCGGACGTATCTCGGAGTTGACCTGGGCGGAGGTTTCCGAGGCCCGTCTGGACGGCACCGAACCCATCCCCCTGATGGAGGACCTCCTCACCGCCTTCCCCGAGGTGAGGATCAACATCGACCCTAAGGACGACCGTGTGGTCGACCCACTCGTCGAGGTCCTGAACAGGCACGAGGCCCTGGACCGGGTCTGCCTGGGTTCCTTTTCGGATCGACGCCTGAGGCGTTGCAGGGACCTCCTGGGACCTGGGCTCTGCACGTCCGCCGGCCCCCTGGCGGTAGCCCGGATCCGTCTTTCCAGCTTTGGCCTCCCCACTGGCCGACCATCGGCCAGGTGCCTGCAGGTCCCGGTGAGACAGGGCCGTATTCCCCTTGTGGACCGCCGATTCGTGGACCATGCCCACGACAGGGGGCTGCAGGTCCACGTCTGGACCATCGACGACCCGATGGAGATGCACCGCCTTCTGGACCTCGGGGTGGATGGAATCATGACCGACCAGCCCAGCGTGCTGAGATCCGTGCTGATGGACCGCGACGACTGGCCGGTCTGATCGGGGCGAAGGAGTAGCCCACGGGCAGACTGCCGACATGTTCGACATCGACAGCATCCGCGTATTCCTCCACCTGCTCGGCGTCGCCGGCTGGATCGGCGGTCAGATCCTCATGGTGGGCCTCCTGCCCCTGCTCCGAACGCTCGGACCGGACGTTCCCCGTCTGGCAGCGGCCCGTTTCGCCCGGGTGGCGTGGCCCTGCTTCGGTCTGGCCATCGTGACCGGAATCTGGAGCCTCTTCGCGGTCGATCTGGGCGATCGCGACACGGGTTACCTCACAGCCCTCCTGGTGAAGCTCCTCCTCGTCGGGTTGTCCGGCGCCGCAGCCGCTATCCACTCCACGACCCGCAGTCCCGCACTACGTGGAGCCACGGGCGCCATCGGTGGTCTTGCCGCCCTCGGAGCGCTCTTCGCCGGCGCAATCCTCGTCACCTGAGGCCTGCACGTAAGGCCTTCACGCCAGGCCTGCACATGAACAGCCGGCACCCCTGCAGGGCCTGGACTGTGCCGTTCTGCGGACCAGCCTGTGGATGAAGTTGTGCAGGACGGCCGTTCTGCTGGGGAAATACCCTCCGGAATTGGGGAATACCCCCAATTCGGTTGATTCCGGTCCCCCACCCGTGCACCATGCATCCACGCCGAACACGGCGAGGGGATCCTGAACCGGAGAACCGACCAGCCAACCAGAACTGGAGCTTCGGCTCCGGTCGAGGGCGGAGGGTCGAGAGCCTGGAGAAGCCCCCGGATCGTGTTCGGGGAGGACCGCAACCACGCTGGCCCCGCGAGGGACCAGCTGGTCGGCCACCGGCACACGGGTGTCGAGGCCGGGCGGGACGACGGAATGCCTTCGGGTTGACCGTCGGACCATCCGGACGGAACCCCGACCGGGACCGGGCCGCTGCTGGTCACTCCGACGCCGACGGGCGACGGGGTGAATCACGGTGGAACCGGACTCGGAGTGCCAGGTCGATCGGGTCGCTCCGGTGCCGTCGGGTATCGGAGAGGCACGATGGACCAGGGTTCCTTCGGGAACCAGTGGCCGACTCAGGTTCGGAGACGGAGCGTTGACGGATGCTCCGGTTCCGGATCAGGGACCGACCCTTCGGGGTGGGGCCCCGGATCGTCTGACGGGATGATCCGACAGGTGGAAGTGGAACGACGTGGTGGCTCCGAGGAGTTGACCGGTTCGCCGGGAGGCTACTCGGGGCCACTTTCGCGTTTTGCGACATGTCGGTCCCACCGCTGCCAGCCGCAGTCGGGCAACGGCCCTGACGGTCAGGGCACGTATGAACCCCACCAGGCCATCGCCGCAAGAACCGGCATAGCCACCGCTGAGAACGCCATCACCACGGGACCCAGCCGAGGCTTGGAGGCCAGGGTGGCAACCGCCAGCACGAACGGGACCCCGTTCAGGGCATAGCGCTCCAGGCTGTTGAGGTTGTCGGCAGCGAGCGCCACCAGCAGGCTCGAACCCGCAAATGCGCCGTAGCGAAGCGGCCAGTTCCTCAGAAGGACCACCAGCAGAACGAGTAGGGCGGCCACAGCCACGATGTGGAGGCCATCTCCGAGGGCCTCACTTCCGAACATCTCACCGACTCCCTCCACCAGTCGGCGGATCGGGTTCACGGGGTCTCCCCTGAGGCTGCGTTGGACGTTCATCGGGATGAACGCCTCGCCGAAGTGCACCGAAGCCCACCAGACGAAGATGCCGACCCCGGCAGGTCCCGCCAGGACCGCTGCGACACGACCGGGTAGCCGGCCTGTTCCAGTGACGGGACGCCAGGCAGCTGCCAGGACCGGTACCGCCAGGAGGGCTCCGGTCGGGCGCACCAGGCCAGCAGCCAACGCCAGGAGGGCGACCGTCAACCACCGTTCACGGCGGGCACACAACAGCACTCCGATGGCCAGAGCGAGGAACAGGCCCTCCCCGTAACCCCAGACCAGGACGAATGCGGGTGGGAAGAGTGACAGGGCCCAGACCGAGCGGCGGGCCAGAGCCCGGTTACCGGTCTCGAGCAGCACAAGCCGGTGCAGGAGCACAGTTGCCACCAGGGCAGAGAGGTTGGCGAGGACCACAAGGGCCACTCCCGGCCCTCCCGGCAGGACCACATCGACGAGACGGCCGGCCAGCACGAACCCGGCGAAGAACCGCACCCCCTCGATCGCCACCCCGTCGTAGCCGTGCACGAGGAGGGACTGGTACCAGTCTCCGTCCCATGCAAGAAGGCCCCGGTCAAACGGTCGGGGCACACCCGCACCTCCGGACCCGGCAAGCCGCACCGCCAGCCAGGCCCCCGCCACCAGGAGTCGTGCTGTGATCCATGCAGGCACAGCGACCTGCAGGTCGACACGCACCGGGCCGGTCCGGCCCCCGGTCATGGCCTGCCCGGAAATCTGGAGAGGTTGGCCGCATCGTCGTAGGCGTCACCGTCGGCACGGACCACCTTCGTCGGGTTGCCCAGCCGGTCCGCCAACTCCCGACGGAGCTCACCGCACTGTGCGCCGAAGGTCTCGTATCCGTCCATCCAGACGAGCCAGACCACGGAATCGGCGTCAGCCCTGTCCACGATTCCGTCGGCCACAGCGGCTATGTCCACCGCTGCATTTCGTAGTGCGTAATCAGCCCAGTCGACCCGTCGACCATCGTCCAGCATCGGGTACGCCAGCGTCGTGATGCGATCCGAGAGGAGCCGGTACCCAGCTGGCGCCAACTGGTCCGGGCAGAAGACGGCGAGGTCGCCAGGGCTGGAGGCCTCCAGGATCGCATTGGCCACGACACCAACCTGGGTCCGATCCCTGCTCAGCTCACGGGCGACCGAGACTCCGGAGAGGAGGACCAGCAGTGCCAGTGCGGCAACCGCACCTGATCCGGGTAGTCGTCGCAGGCCCATGCCCGCTGCCAGCACCACCGGCACGAGGGCGAACATCCCGTAGCGGCCCTGGAAGGCGGTGTCGGTGGCGAGGCTGACCGCTGCCCCCAACAGCATCGTCGCAAGACCGATGCCGGCTGCCACCCGTAACCAGCCCAGGTCGGTCCAACCCAGAACCGATCCCGAGACCGTGGTCCTGGTTCCGACACCCAGGACCACCAGCACGGAGAGCACCACCGCTACCAGGAGGGCCTCCGAACCCCGGCCACCTCCGTATGCCTCAAGGGTGAGGGCGGCCACGACCGTGGGCCGAGGTGCGGGCGACCACGGGGTCCCGGTGTGCGCCAACTGGTCAAGGAACACGGGCAGCCATGGGATGAACGCCATGCATCCCGCTGCAACAGCCCCTGCCAACCTGAAGGCCCGCTCCCGAGCTCCGTGGCGACCACCCACGAGGAGCCCGATCCCGACGACGGCCACGAGGAAGAACGACCAGTAGTGGGTCAGCAGGAGGGCGGCGACAACCGCTGAGACCGCAGCCAGTCGTCCAAGAGAGGGCGACTCCCATGCCCTCACCACCGCCAGGTGGCCGAGCAGCAGGAGAACCAGGATCAACAGGTACATCCGCGCCTCGGTGGAGTAGCGGATTGCGAACGGGCTGGATGCCATCACCCCGAGGACCAGCCAGGCTCCCGTCCGGTCCAGATGACGGCGCGCCACCAGCCACACGAGGGGCAGGGACACCACGCCCAGCACACCTGAGAAGGCCCTCACCGCAACGTCGCCTTCGCCGAGCAGGCTCGTCCAGAGGGCCAGCAGCACGTAGTAGAGCGGCGGGTGGCCGTCGTGACGGAGAGCCTCGACGAGATGTGACCAGCCCAGCCCGGCTTCCTGGGCAAGGGAGGCGGAGATGGCCTCGTCCAGCCACATGGGCGACGCCGGGAGAAATCGCAGCAGGATGCCGCCGACCAGCGACACCACAACCACGGCGATGATCCGGTGCTTCCGGCGGGCCTCCTCCACGGCCGATGAGCGTACCTTCGGGCTCCGGAGGAGTCCGGTACGCTCGGTCCGCACCCGGTCGCCCTGAGGCCGGTGGCGGACCACTAATGATGACCACCCCCCCGCACGCATCCGCCGACAACGAAGCGGACCGACTCCGACCGGTCATCATCGGTGCCGGACCTGCCGGTCTGACCGCCGCCTACCAGTTGGGCAAGGCCGGCGTCAGGTCAACGGTCCTCGAGGCCGACGAGGTGGTCGGCGGGATCAGCCGGACCGTGGTACGCGACGGTTGGCGGTTCGACATAGGCGGCCACCGGTTCTTCACCAAGGTCCGTGCCGTGTCAGACCTATGGCACGAGATCCTGGAGCCGGAGGACTTCCTGCTGCGGCCCCGCATGAGCCGGATCTTCTACCGCGGCAAGTTCTACGACTACCCGCTGCGTGCCATGAACGCCCTCCGGAACCTGGGGATCCTGGAGGCCATCCGCTGCGTGCTCTCCTACATCTGGGTCCGGATACATCCCCCCAAGGACCTCACCTCCTTCGAGGGGTGGACGGCCAGCCGGTTCGGGTGGCGCCTCTACCGGACCTTCTTCAAGACCTACACGGAGAAGGTCTGGGGAATTCCTGCCGACGAGCTCCAGGCTGACTGGGCGGCACAACGGATCAAGAACCTGTCCCTCTTCAGCGCCATCGTGAACTCCCTCATGCCGCGACGCAACCAGAAGGACATCACCAGCCTCATCGAGGAGTTCGAGTACCCGCGATACGGGCCAGGAATGATGTGGGAACGCTGCCACGAGCTGGTCACGGAGCAGGGATCCGACGTCCTGCTGGAGCATCCGGTCCGAAGGATCCGCCACGCCGATGGCCTGGTCCACGAGGTTGAGGCCGATGGGCCCGGTGGCCCCACTGCATTTCCCGCCAGCCATGTCATCTCGTCGATGCCCCTGCCCCACCTGCTGATGGCGATGGACCCACCGATTCCCGAGGATGTACGCACCGCGGCGGAGGGCATCGGGTACCGGGACTTCCTCACCGTGGCACTTGTCATACCGGCCGAGGATGGATTCGAGGACAACTGGATCTACATCCACTCCCCCGAGGTGCGGGTGGGACGGGTGCAGAACTTCGGGCAGTGGTCACCGCATCTCGTCAAGGAGGGCCGGACCTGTCTGGGGCTCGAATACTTCGTCAACGAGGGGGACGACCTCTGGAGTGCGAGCGACGAGGACCTGATCGAGCGCGGCAAGGCCGAGATGGAACACCTCGGCCTTCTGGACCCCACCCGTGTGCAGGCTGGCTACGTGGTCCGGATGCCCAAGGCGTACCCGATGTACGACGCCGACTACCAGGCCAACGTGGAGGTCCTCCGGGGATGGCTGGCGACGAATGCCCGCAACGTCCACCCGGTGGGTCGTAATGGCATGCACCGGTACAACAACCAGGACCACTCCATGTACACGGCGATGCTGACCGTCGAGAACATGCTGGATGGTGGCGACGGACCGGGCCACGACGTCTGGCAGGTGAACGTGGAGGAGGACTACCACGAGGAGCTCCGGACGGCTGAGGCTGACGGGGCCTGACTGTGCCGCCCAGCGCGCTGCGGCCCGACGGCGATGTCGCCCGCCGCGATCCGGACTTCCGAGGACGCCTCGCCCTGATCTTCCTCCTGGGCCTCGCCCTGAGGGTTGCCTACGTCCTACTCGTGGAGCGGGGTGCCCCCCTCTCGGGAGACGGTGTCTACTACCACGAGGCGGCGAACCTCCTGGCTGACGGCCTGGGCTTCACCGAGCCCTACAGGTACCTGCACGGGGGCGCCCAGGAATACCTGTTCGTAGCCGATCCCTCGACAATCACGGCCACTGCCAACACCGTGCTACCAGTGGGCCATATCGAGCCCACGGCAGGCCACCCCCCTCTATGGGTGCTGCTACTCGGATTCTCATCGATGCTGGGGTTCGCCAGCGTGACAGCCCACCAGATGCTCGGCGCCCTCGTCGGAGCCCTGGGGGTGGTCGCTGTCGGGTGGGCCGGCCGGACCCTCGACGGGCCCAGGACCGGCCTTGTCGCCGCCGCCCTCGCCGCAGTGCACGCCTGCCTCTGGCTGAGTGACGGTCTTGTCATGTCCGAGAGCCTGGTGGTCACCGGGACCGCCCTCATGGTGGGGTGTGCCGTCCGTGCGCAGAGGTCTCCGGACAACCGGTGGATCCTCATGCTGGGGCTGGTGGGAGGTCTGACCGCCCTTGTCCGCGCCGAGATGCTGCTGGTCCTACCCCTGATGGCCCTGCCCGTCCTGTTGACGCCCGGAATCGCCGTCCGACGTCGCCTGGTCCGTTACGTGGTGATCGGAATCGTGGCAGGTTCGGTGCTGTCCCCATGGGTGGTTCGGAACATGGGCGCCTTCGAGGAGCCGGTCCTGCTCTCCAATGGGCTGGGAATCCTGCTCGCACAGACCAACTGCGACGCCACCTACTACGGGGACAAGCAGGGATCATGGGAGTTCGAGTGCGGTCTCCCCCAGCCGGTGAGGAGCGATGGCACGCGGGGAGATGAATCAGAGCGGGAACTCGTCTATCGGCAACGGGGACTGGACTATCTGACCGAGCATCCCGGGCGGCTCGTCAGCCATGTCGTTCCCAAGCGCGTGGGGCGGCTCTGGGGGGTCTACGCCCCGATCCAGCAGCTGCGTGCCGACATCCTCGTGGAGGGCAGGAACTTCAGGCTGTCGGTTCTGGGCCTTGTCCAGTTCTACCTCTCCGTTCCATTGGCAGCCACCGGGGCGGTCTGGCTACGGCGGCGCGGCCAGACGCTGGTGCCGCTGCTGGCCGTACCGCTGGTCGGGACCGTCATTGCCGCCCTGACCCTGGGGGCCACCCGCTACCGGGTCCCGAGCGACGTGGTCCTCGTGCTCCTCGCCGCGGTCGCCATTGCCCGGATCCGTGACCGGCGATCCTCGCTGGACCCGGCACTTAGGCTCCCCTGATGCCCCCCGCCGTCACCATCACCCTCGACGTCGAGGACCTCCGTCCGGACCACGACCTCCCGGAGCGTGTCGGGGTCATGACCGAGCTCGTGCTCGACATGCTGGCCGACGCCGAGGTCAGCGCGTCAATCTTCGTAGTGGGCGACCTGGCCGAGCGACGACCCGATCTGGTGCATCGTGCTGCCGGCGACGGCCACGAGATCGGCCTCCACTCCTGGGCCCACGTCCCTATTCCGACCCAGTCGCCTGAGGACTTCCTCGCCGACATCCGGCGCGGACGGGCACTCCTGCAGGACCTCTCCGGTCAGGAGGTGGCCGGCTACCGGGCTCCGATGATGTCGCTTGTCCCGGCATCGGCCTGGGCGGTTCCCCTCATTGCCGAGGCCGGCTTCACGTACTCCTCCAGTGTCCTTCCGGGACCCAGTCCCCTCTACGGATGGCCGGGGCTGCCACGCAGGCCCTTCCGATGGAAGGACGGCCCCATCGAGTTCCCGTGTCCGATGGTTCGGATCGGCCCGATCGATCTCCCATACCTGGGCGGCACCTACCTCCGACTGCTGCCAGCCGCGGTCAGGCGGATCGGACTCCGTCGTGCCGCTGCCGACGAGGCCCTGTGGGCCTACTGCCATCCGTGGGAGTTCGACACCGATGAGGCATTCCATCCCCATGACCACATCGGGACCCTCGCCAGTCGCATTGCATGGTTGGGACGTTCGCGTATGGGGCGACAGCTGGGGCGCCTCCTGGGCGAGCCGGTGGCTTCCCCCCTTGGTGAGGTCGCCGCTGGTCTGGCTGCCGATGACCTTCCGGTCGTGGACCCGAACCGACCGCCAGAGCTCGGCTCTGTAGCGCGTTGGGCAAACGGTCGGCTACGCCAGAGGTGAACACAGCAAGGATCGGGCTCCGACTCCCAGAGACATTCCGTGGGCGGCTGGCGGCGATCACCTGTCTGGGCCTGCTGGTCCGCCTCGCCCACCTGATCCTCATCGCCGCCGACAACCCCCTGAGTGGCGACGCTGCCGGCTACCACCTTGCGGCCAACCTCTTCGGTGACGGCCTGGGCTTCCCGGAGCCCTTCCGCTACTACTTCGGAGGCATCGACGTCGTTCCCCTGGCGGCAGGCGAGCTGATCGTGGAGACACCCATCGGCCATCTCGAGCCGACTGCGGGGCACCCGCCGGTGTGGACGATGCTGCTTGGGGCCTTCGCCTTTCTGGGCTTCACCACCGTCCTGCAGCAACAGGTCGTGTCAGTCGTGCTGGGGGCGCCCGCAATCATCCTGATGGGGCTCCTCGGCCGGGAGATCCGATCCGAGCGGGTGGGCCTGCTGGCCGCCACGGCCACGGCCGGGTATGCCTTCATCTGGGTGAATGACGGCCTCATGATGGCCGAGACCGCTGCCATCGCCATGGCCACGGCCACCATGCTCGTAGGTGTCCGCTTCTGGAAGGACCCGACCCGTGGTGCCGCCGTGGTCCTCGGGGTTGTGGGTGGGCTGGCGGCCCTCACCCGGGCCGAGTTGGTCCTCTTCCTCCCATTGGTGGCCGCCGTCGTGCTGATCCGCTCACCGATCCCGTGGAGGGAGAGGATCGTGCGGTACGCCTGCTGCGGGCTGGCTGCCCTGGCGATCTGCATGCCGTGGTTCGCCCGCAACATCGCCATCTACGACGCTCCGGTATTCCTCTCAAACGGGATCGGCACCGTTCTGGTCCAGGCGAACTGCGATGCGACCTACTACGGGTCCGACCTCGGCTACTGGCAGATCACCTGCGGCAATCCCACGCCCTACGGACCCGAGGGCCAGATTCTGGCCGAGTACGAGCGTGACGTGGTCGTGAGGCAGCGGGCCACCGAGTACATCTCGGCCAATCGGACCCGCCTACTGACCGTGGTCGTGCCGGCCCGGGTGGGTCGCATGTGGGGTGTATACGAGCCCATCGGACAGCTCCGTCGGGACGTGCACGTGGATCGACGCTCGATGTCCGTCTCCCTGCTCGGGCTGGCCCAGTTCGCCCTCCTGGTGCCGCTGGCGGTAGCCGGAATGGAGGTCGTCCGGCGACGCCGTGGACCGCTGCTGGTGCTGGCCGCCTGGATTCCGATCGCCACATTCACGGCGGCCACCGCTTTCGGCAACACGCGCTACAGGACCGCGGCCGAAACGTCCCTGGTCATCCTCGCCGCCCTGGCTGTAGACGCCCTGATTGACCATCGCCATCCGGGCCTGCCCGCAGTTGGTCAACCGGTGGAGGCATCGCAGCCTCCGGGCGGGTCGTCGTAACGGGCGTCGCTGGTCCAGTCGCCATCCCACCAACGCCTCGACGGCTCGCCCACGTCGAGCGAGGTCCGAAGGGCCGCCAGCACGAGGTCTCCCAGGAGGGCAGCTCCCCCGGGACAGAGATGGCCGTCGTCGTGTCCTCCACGTACCTTCCGGACCTGGACCGGCACGCCGTCCATACCGATCCGGAAGCGGGTGAAGCCGCCAGCCGGGTCCCCGAGTGCCTCCCCGCTGTCCAGGTACACGACCTGTCCACGACGATCTACCAGGGCCTCGAACTGCACATTGGCGGCACGACGGGCCGCCTCTAGGTCCTCCG
>Ga0209554_1002906_pt1 | contig 11423 bp, 6 predicted proteins | sample MarorgKNORR_S2LV_5_FD_188221 | JGI IMG/M metagenome (GOLD analysis project Ga0209554, IMG submission 188221) | Marine microbial communities from the Southern Atlantic Ocean, analyzing organic carbon cycling - Bottom_A/KNORR_S2/LV (SPAdes) (version 2) | ecosystem: Environmental > Aquatic > Marine... | reverse complement strand
CGAGATGAGCGACACACCGTGGGAGGCCCGAAGCTCCGCCCCAACCCTGGGCCAACACAACCAGGAAGTCATCGGCTCCAGGCTGGGGCACACCCCTGAACAACTGGCCCAGATGCGGGCCATGCAGATCATCTGATGGAGAACTCTTAACCCATGCCAGATTCGCCAAGCCCCGTAGGTCCATTAAACGGCGTCCGAATCATCGAGATGGGCCAACTCATCGCCATCCCCTTCGCCATGAAGATGCTGGCCGACATGGGCGCCCAGGTCATCCGGCTGGAGTCCACTGGGCGTCTGGAGAGCTACCGCAGCGACTCGGTCTACCAGAACGATGTCTCGGGCGAGTTCTGGAACAAGGGCGCCAATTTCTACGAGCAGAACCGCAATAAACTGGGCGTCACCCTGGACCTAAGCAAACCCGAGGGATTGCAGTTACTACGCGAGTTGATCTCCGTTGCCGACGTTTTCGCCGAGAATTTCACACCCCGTGTGATCAAGAATTTCGGACTGGAATACGAGGATCTCAAGAAGATAAAGCCGGACATCATCATGGTGTCTTCCACCGGCTACGGGTTCTACGGCCCCTGGGCCAACTACGGGGCCACCGGCCCGGCCACCGAGGGCGCGGCGGGCCTGGCCTACCAGACCGGATACGTGGGCGGTCAACCCGTGATGTCCGAGATTCCCTACACCGACTACACCTCCGGCGAGCACACTGTCTTCGCCGTGATGGCCGCCCTGATGCACCGGCTGCGCACCGGCCAGGGCCAGTTCGTGGACATCTCCCAGACCCAGGCCACCAGCGCCACCATCCCCGAGATACTGATGGACTTCTCGGCCAACGGACGCTCCGGGCCGCGCATGGGCAACCAGGACACTGCAATGTCGCCCCACGGCTGTTATCCATGCCAGGGCGACGACCGCTGGATCACGTTGGCTGTGGCCACCGACAACGAATGGCAGGCCCTTTGCCGGGTGCTGGGACAGGACGGCTGGGCCGCCGACGCCAGGTTTGAGGACTCGCTAAGCCGGTGGAAGAACCGGGACGAATTGGACGCTCTGATCGGGCCGGTAACCAGATCCCGGGAAGCACATGAACTGATGCACGCCCTGCAGAAAGAGGGCGTCGCCGCCGGGGCCGTCATGGACAGCAAAGACTTGCTCTTCGACCCACACCTGAACGAGCGCGGGTTCTACGAGGTTGTATCCCATCACGAAAGCACCGGCATCCCGCCGCTGCCCTACGCCGGCCGCCCCTGGAAGCTGTCGAAGACACCGGCGGTAAAAGGCATGGCGGCCCCGCTGATGGGGGAGCACAATAGCCTGATTCTGTCTGAATTATTGGGCAAGACTGCCGCAGAGATGGCGGCCCTGGAAGAGACCGGCATCATCGGCTACGGACCCACCACCCCCCGCCCGGTGCAGCGTCCATCCCTAGACGAGCAGGTCCGCCAAGGCCGCATGCAACGCTACGAGACCGATTTTGAAGAGCAGGTAAGGCGGGCGTTTCCCGGGTAGTCCCGATTTCATCGAGGACTTCCAGCGGTCAGCTATCAGCTATCAGCTATCAGGGAAGATTGTAAATTGATCCTTCCCAAGAGCCCCCTTTCGTAAAGGGGGTTGGGGGGATTTTCGTACTTCCGCCGCAAACCCTCTACCACTATCAGCGAAGGGTTTCTTTGCTCTCGACTGTTCTTTCCCACCGGCAACGAGATTCCTCGGCTTCGCCTCGGAATGACAGGGGCTGAAAAGAATAGGGGCATCCCGATCTGGTCGGGGTGCCCCTAATTTTTTCCGGACGGCAACCAAAAAGCTGAAAGCTGATTGCTGTTAGCTGACAGCTTTAAAACCCATGCTTGGTCTCGTAGGCGTCTATGTCCTTCTCCATGCGGAGGGTTAGGCCGATGTCGTCCAGGCCGTTGACCAGGGCGTCTTTCCGGGCGGCGTCGATCTCGAAGGAGATGGATATCTCTTCGCTCTCGTCCCAGACCCTTTGGCTGACCAGGTCGACGTTCAGCTCGATGCCGGGGTCCGCCTCGGCCTTGTCCATGATCTCCCGCACCTGCTCGGCAGGGAGCACCAAGGGCAGCACACCGTTCTTGAAGCAGTTGTTGTAGAAGATGTCGGCGAAGCTGGTCGAGATGATGCACTTGATCCCGTAGTCCCGAAGCGCCCAGGGGGCATGCTCACGAGACGACCCGCAGCCGAAGTTAGGTCCCGCCACCAGGACGTTGGCGTTCCGGTATCCGGGTTTGTTCAAGATGAAATCGGGGTTCTCGCTGCCGTCTTCTTTGTAGCGCCACGAGGCGAACAACGCGTCCTCGAAGCCGCTACGGGCGATGCTCTTCAGGAACACCGCTGGGATGATCTGGTCGGTGTCGATATTGATGCGGTCGATGGGCGCGACCACGCCGGTTAATTTCGTAAAGGCGTCCATGGTTGATCTCCTAGATTCTCGGAAAGTTAAACTTAAAAGCTAAACTTAAATGTCTCTAACGTCGACGAAGTGGCCGGCGATGGCCGCCGCCGCCGCCATGGCGGGGCTGACCAGATGGGTGCGGCCGCCCTTGCCCTGACGCCCTTCAAAGTTGCGGTTGGAGGTGGAGGCGCAGCGCTCTCCCGGCTTCAGGATATCGGGGTTCATTCCCAGGCACATCGAACAGCCGGCGATCCGCCAATCGAGACCGGCTTCCACGAATATCTTGTCTAGACCCTCGTCCTCGGCCTCTTTCTTGATCTTGGCCGAGCCGGGCACGACCATGGCGTAGACATCGTCATGGACCTTCTTGCCCTTGACCACCTCGGCGGCGGCCCGTAGGTCCTCCAGCCGGGCGTTGGTGCAAGCGCCGACGAAGATGCGGTCGATCTTGATGTCCTGGATGGCGGTGCCGGGTTTGAGGCCCATGTATTCAAGGGCCCTGACCGTGGACTCCCGTTGGGCTTCGTCTTCTATGTCCGCCGGGTCCGGCACCTTGCCGGAGATGGGGACGACCATGCCGGGGTTGGTTCCCCAGGTAACGTGGGGTTCCAGGTCGGAGGCTTCGAGTTCGACCACGCGGTCATACTTGGCGCCGGGGTCGGTGGCCAGGTTCTTCCAGCGCTCAACCGCGGCGGCGAAGTCGGCGCCTTGGGGTGCGAATTGACGGCCATTCAGGTAATCAAAAGTCGTCTGGTCGGGGGCGATCATGCCAGCGCGGGCCCCCGCCTCGATGCTCATGTTGCAGACCGTCATCCGGCCGTCCATGGACAGCGAACGGATGGCCTCACCAGTGTATTCGATGACGTGGCCTACGCCGCCGTAAACGCCGATCTTTCCGATGATGGCGAGGATGATGTCTTTGGCGGTAACGCCACGGGGCAGTTGTCCGTTAACCCGGACCTCCATGGTGTCGGGCTTGAACGCCCGCAGGGTCTGGGTCGCCAGCACGTGCTCAACTTCAGAGGTGCCGATGCCGATGGCGAATGCTCCCAGTGCGCCGTGGGTGGAGGTATGGCTGTCGCCGCAGACCACGGTCTTGCCGGGCTGGGTGTAGCCAAGGTCCGGCCCGATTATGTGGACGATGCCCTGTAGGGGGCTGAACCGGTCGTACAGCGTGACGCCGAACTCGGCGCAGTTGCGATCCAGGGCGTCTAGCTGCGCTTTGGATACCTCGTCGGTCACCGGCAGGGACAGGTCCCAGGTGGGGGTGTTGTGGTCAGCGGTGGCGACGGTCAGGTCGAGACGCCGCACCTTGCGTCCGGCGTCCCTGAGGCCGTCAAAGGCCTGGGCGGAAGTAACTTCGTGGACCAGGTGCAGGTCGATGTATATCACCGCGGGCCCATCTGGTTCCTGTGCGACCACATGGTCGTCCCAGATTTTCTCGAACATAGTCTTGGGAGGCATTTAGGTCTTCCTTAGAAACATCAAATTGAGGTCTTGTCCCACGCCTGAACGGAGCGACGAAAACCGGGCCGTATTATAGCACCAAGAGGGCTGGCCGCGGCCCACTGCTCGATCACCGCCGTGGGTAGAGCCGTCGCCGGGTTAATGATACACTGGCGCTGCGCCTAACCGGCAGGCTCAAAGCCCGTCCCAATGCCACCGATTTCCCTGGCCGTCGGGCCTCCCAACGCCTGCATTTGCAACGGTTTTTCCGTACCCCTAAACCCCAGGCCAAAACCCCAGGCCAAAAACCCCAGGGAGGAAGATTGTAATGCCCGCATCCGACGCGGTGGTCCTGCCCGAAACAGCCCGCCCCAGCAAGTACCGCATCAAGCTCCAGCCTGACCTTGAGAACTTCACCTTCGACGGCGAGCAGAGCGTGGACATCCAAGTCTTGGAGCCGACTTCGAAAATCGTGCTCAACTCCATCGACCTGAAGATCAGCTCCGCCACCCTTCACGCCAACGGGACCACCCTGTCGAACCCCAAGGTGTCCTTCGATAAGAAAGCTGAGACCGCGACCCTGGATTTCGGGGAGACCATCCAGCCCGGCGATGCCCGGTTGGAGATGGTTTTCAACGGCGAGCTGAACGACAAACTAATGGGCTTCTACCGGTCTGAGTACACCTCCCAGGACGGCGAGACCCGCTACCTGGCCACCACCCAATTCGAGCCCACCGACGCCCGCCGCGCCTTCCCCTGCTGGGACGAACCGGCCAAGAAGGCGACCTTTGAAGTAACACTGGTCTTCTCCGATGAATACCAGGCTGTCTCGAACACTCCGGTGGTTGAGGAAGCGGTCCCCGGCCCCGGACTGAAGTCGGTCCGGTTCGCCGAAACCCCGGTTATGTCTACCTATCTGCTGGTTTTTATCGTCGGCCATTTGGTCTCGATAGAAAAGCGGGCTGAAGGCGGCACCACGGTCGGCGTGTGGACCACCCCCGGCAAGGAGAGCCAGGCCACCTTCGCCCTGGAGACGTCGGTTAAGTTGCTGGGCTACTTCAACGACTACTTCGGCATCCCCTATCCACTGCCCAAACTGGACCACATCGCCATCCCCGACTTCGCCGCCGGCGCCATGGAGAACTGGGGCGCGGTCACCTACCGGGAGACCGCCCTGCTGGTGGACCCGGCCAATTCTTCCGCCGGCACCCGCCAACGGGTCGCTGAGGTGATCGCCCACGAGATGGCCCACATGTGGTTCGGCGACCTGGTGACCATGGAATGGTGGGACGACCTGTGGCTGAACGAAAGTTTCGCGTCGTGGATGGGCAACAAGGCCGTTGACTGGCTCTTCCCCGAGTGGGAGATGTGGACCCAGTTCGTCAACATGGACACCAACCGGGCCCTCAGCCTGGACGGACTGAAGAACTCCCACCCCATCGAGCAAGAGGTCAAGAACCCGGCGGAGGTCAGCCAGCTCTTCGACGCCATCAGCTATAGCAAGGGCGCGTCGGTGATCCGCATGCTGGAGAACTTCCTGGGCGAGGAGACTTTCAGGAAGGGACTGAACCGGTACCTTTCCAGCCACATGTACGACAACGCCCGGACCGAGGACCTTTGGTCGGCCCTGGAGACGGAGTCGGGCCAGCCGGTCACCGCCATCATGGACTCCTGGGTGAAGCAGATGGGATACCCGGTGCTGCAGGTAGAGACTGAACGCAGCGGCGGGCAGACACGTCTGTCGGTCACCCAAGAACGCTTTGTCTACGACCATTTACTGGGCGATAGTGAGCCCGATACCGAGGTCTGGCGAGTGCCGGTCAGCGCCAGCCATGGCGGTCAGGAATCGGCGGTCATCGTGATGGAAGGCAGGCAGGCCCAATTGGACGTTCCCGGCGGAGAAGACGGCTGGATCAAGGTGAACCCCCTGCAAACCGGCTTCTTCCGGGTGAATTACAGCAACGAGGACTGGCAGCGGCTGGTCCCGGCTATCGAGTCGTTGGAACTGCACGCCACCGACCGTCTGGGCATCCAGAACGACGCCTATGCCCTCTCCCGGGCCGGGCTACTGCCGGTGACCCAGTTCCTATCACTGGCCCAAGCGTACAAGAATGAGAACGACGCCTCGGTGTGGAGCGACCTGGCCAGCAATCTAAGGGACATCGAGCAACTCGTCTCCAACGAGCCAGTGCACGCGGCATACCAGGGATTCGCGCGGGAACTCTTCGGCCCGGCGGCCCGGAAGACCGGCTGGGAACCGAAGTCCGGCGAAGGCCACCTGGACGCCCTGCTTCGGTCCACGGTCCTGAGTCAGGCCGGCAGTTACCAAGACCCGGACGTGACGGCCCAGGCAACCGAGCGTTTCAATAGATATCTGGAGGACCGGGACACGCTGGCGCCCGATCTTCGCGGCGTGGTCTTCTCGCTGGCGGCCCAATCGGGCGGCAAGGAAGTCTACGACCAGATATGGCAATTGGAAGGCGAGACCGACCTGGCGGAGGAGAAGATCCGGCTCCTGATGTCCTTGTCCAGGTTCCAACAACCGGACCTGTTGAACGCAACTTTGGAAGACTCGCTGTCGGCGAAAGTCAGGTCCCAAGACAGCATCACTCTGGTGGCCGGAGTGGCCGCCAACCCCAAGGGCCGCGACCTGGCCTGGGAGTTCGTGAAGTCCAACTGGGCCGAGTTCGACCGGCGTTACGGCGGCGGCGGGTTCGGTCTCATGCGGTTGGTCTCGATCTGCGGCAATTTCAACACCCAAAAGAAGGCCGACGAAGTGGACAGCTTCTTCGCCGAGCACCCGGCCCCAGCCGCCGAGCGGACCATCCGCCAGGCCCTGGAACGGGTCCGCCTAAACATCAAATGGCTGGAGCAGAACCGCCAGGAATTATCTGACTGGTTCGCGGGGTAGGCCGCCCCATCAAGGTGTATGTCATTCACTGACGCATTCAAAGCCCTCAATGGACTTAAACGGCGCTAGGTGATCAGGGATTACGTGGTCATCGGTGCAGTCGCGGCCACTTCATATATGGAACCTGTGTTCACTGACGACATCTACGTAATCGTCCTCGTTGATTCAGACGAGGAGTATCTAACGACATTCGAGGCTATTTCCCAGGAAGCCGAATCGCAGGAGGGTATGCATCAGGTTTTGGGAGGCGTGCCGGTGCAGTTGTTTCCTACGACCATAATGCCCCTTTACCGTGATTCATTGGATGGCGCCCGACTGGCGAGGCTTGGCAATCTTCGAGTGAAAATCGCCTCAGCCGAGCACCTGATATTATTGTATCTACTGGCCTTTAGAGAAAAAGACCAACTCCGAATACGCTATCTTCTCAGTAACATCGACGAAGGAAGATTACGACACCTACTGGAACGGTTTGACGATGGCCAAAATACGCTTGCCGGCAGACTCCAAGGCTTACGGGGAACTAGTGTTCCGAGAGAAAGAGAAGTGGCACCGCCGTCGGGCCCGGATGAGCTTCTCCCGTAAGCTGGAGGTACTCGACCGATTGAGAGAACGAGCGCGAGAAATCGCCAAACTGTCCTGGACTTAAGCCTTTGGTCCGTCCTTCAAGCCCACACAAGTTGGTTTCCCGGTTCCATCATCCACGCCCCGGTGCTACAATCGTAGGCGTACCGTAGTCGAATCCTGTGCAACCATTGAACATATATGACAACTATTTCCCGTATTGATGAACTGAAATCGGCGCTGGCTCAGCGCCTGCTTGTTATCGACGGCGCCATGGGCACCGCCATCCAGAACAAAGACCTGGGACCCGATGACTTTGGCGGTCTGGAGTACGAAGGGTGCAACGAGTACCTGACCGTCACCCGGCCCGATGTTATCGAGGATATCCACCGGAGTTATCTGGATGCCGGCGCCGACATCATCGAGACCAATACCTTCGGCTCCACCCCGGTGGTGCTGGCCGAATATGGCCTCGCCCACGAGGCCCGGCGGCTCAACCGCGACGCCGCCATCATAGCCCGGCGAGTGGCCGATGCCGCATCGACCACGGACAAACCAAGGTTCGTTGCCGGCTCCATGGGCCCCACCACCAAGACGATCTCCGTAACCGGCGGCATCACCTTCGATGAACTGGCCGCCGACTACCACACCCAAGCCGCCGGACTCATCGAAGGCGGCGTTGACCTGCTTCTGCTTGAGACCAGCCAGGACACGCTGAACGTCAAAGCCGGCTTGGAAGGCATCGACCGGGCATTCGCCGAGTTGGGGCAGGAAATTCCCGTGGCGGTGCAGGGCACGGTCGAACCCATGGGCACTCTGCTGGCGGGCCAAGACGTTGAAGCCTTTTATACCTCGCTGGCCCACCGCGACCTGCTCTGGATCGGGCTGAACTGCGCCACTGGGCCCACATTCATGACCGACCACATCAGGTCATTGGCCGCCCTTTCTAGATTTCCGGTGGCCTGCGTGCCGAACGCCGGCATGCCCGATGAAGACGGCAACTACAACGAGACCCCCGAAGCCATGGCCGAGACCGTGGGCCGGTTCGTGGAGTCCGGCTGGGTCAACCTGATCGGCGGCTGCTGCGGCACCGTTGCGAAGCACATTGAACTGCTGGTGGAGACGGCCTCCGGTAAGCCGGTCCGCCCCGGGATCGACTCCTCAGAGACCCGTGTCTCAGGGATCGAAACACTGTTGGTTGACGACGACGTGCGGCCGGCGATCGTCGGCGAGCGCACCAACGTCCTGGGCAGCAGGCGGTTCCGCCGTCTCATCAAAGAGGGCTCCTTCGAGGAGGCAGCCGAGATTGGCCGCCGCCAGGTGCGAAACGGCGCCCATATCCTGGACGTTTGCCTCCAAGACCCGGACCGGGACGAAGAAGCCGACGTGGCCCGATTCCTGGACCTAGTCACCAAGAAAGTCAAAGCGCCCATCATGATCGACTCCACCGATTCCGCGGTGATCGAACTGGCGCTGAAGCGGCTCCAGGGCAAGTCCATCATCAACTCGATCAACCTGGAAGACGGCGAAGAGCGGTTCCAGGCGGTGGTCCCCTTGGCCCGCCGTTACGGCGCGGCCCTGGTTGTTGGCTGCATCGACGACGACAAAGAACAGGCCCAAGCCATCACCAAGGAACGCAAACTTGAGGTGGCCATCCGGTCGGCCAAGATCCTGACCGAGAAATACGGCGTCCCCATAGAGGACATCATCTTCGACCCCTTGGTGTTCCCCGTGGGCACCGGTGACCAGAACTACGTCGGCTCGGGCGCTGAGACCGTTGAGGGCGTGCGGCTGATCAAAGAAGCCCTGCCCGGCGCCAAGACGATTCTGGGCATCTCCAACGTTTCATTTGGACTGCCCGCGGCGGGACGGGAAGTGCTGAACTCGGTATTCCTGTACCACTGCGTTCAGGCGGGCCTGGACATGGCCATCGTCAACTCTGAGGGGATGGAACGCTACGCCTCAATTCCGGAAGAAGAGCGCAAGCTGGCCGAAAACCTGATCTGGTACCAGGGAGACGACCCGGTGGCGGCCTTCGCCGACCACTTCCGGGAGAAGGCCCCCAAAGCAACCTCCGAAGAACGCAAGAACCTGCCCCTGGACGAAAGACTGGCCCTCTGCATCATCGAGGGCTCCAAAGAGGGGCTGGCGGAAGACTTGGACGAAGCCCTCACCGGGCGGACCCCGCTGGAGATCATCAACGGGCCCCTGATGGACGGGATGGCCGAAGTTGGCCGCCAGTTCAACGCCAACCAATTGATCGTGGCCGAGGTGCTGCAGTCGGCCGAGTCCATGAAGTTCTCGGTGAGCCACCTTGAGCCTCACATGGAGCAATCGGAGTCCGCCATCAAGGGCAAAGTGTTGCTGGCAACCGTGAAGGGCGACGTGCACGACATCGGCAAGAATCTGGTTGAGATCATCATGGGCAACAACGGGTACCAAGTGATCAACCTGGGCATCAAGGTGCCGCCCCAAGACCTGATCGCGGCCTACCAGGAGCATAAGCCCGACATGATTGGCCTCTCGGGCCTGCTGGTGAAATCGGCCAAGATGATGGTCGAAACCGCCCAGGACTTCCGGCAAGCAGGGATCAGCTGTCCGGTGTTGGTGGGCGGCGCGGCCCTTTCCAACAGGTTCACCCGGCTCCGCATCGCTCCCGAGTACGACGGCATGGTCGCCTACGCCCCAGACGCCATGTCTGGCCTGGCGCTGGCCAATACCATCCAGGACGCCGACGAACGGGCCAAGTTGATCGCCTCTTTTGATGCAGAGGCCGAGTCCATGCTGGCCGCCGATGAAGCGTCCCAGAAAACTGAAGACGCCGGGGAAAACGTGCCTCCGGCCCAAGTTCGGCATGACTTTGACATACCCAACCCGCCGGACCTCCGGCTGCATGTCCTGAAAGACCACCCGCTGGAAGAGATATTCCCGCTGATCAACCCGCAGATGCTCTACGTGAGACATCTGGGTTACAAGGGCCGGTTCGCCGATGACCTGGAGTCCGGAGACCAGGCGGCCATCGAGCTACACGATTCCGTGCGGCGGGTCGAAGACCTGATGCTGGCCCAGAGCAACATCAAGGCCAACGGTATCCTGAAATTCTTCCCGGCCAACTCAGATGGACAGCGGATACTGGTCTACGGTTCCGAGGACCGAGCCCCTGACAACCGAGCGCCTGAGAATAGAAAGATAGCTGAGGAATTCTACCTTGGCCGCCAGTCCCAACGGGACGGCCTATGTCTAGCGGACTACCTGCTGCCCCAGAGCAGCGGACAGGTGGACTATGTCGGCATGTTCGTCGTGTCCATCGGGACGGGAGTCCGGGTGTTGGCTGAGAAGTGGATGGCTGAGGGCCAGTTCCTGAACTCCCACATCCTCTCGGCTTTGGCTTTGGAGAGCGCCGAGGCGTTCGCCGAATTGCTCCATCAGCAGATCAGGCAGATGTGGGGCTTCGGCGACCCGGCCGGAACGAAGCCGCAAGACCTTTTCCGTACCCAGTACCGGGGCAAGCGATTTTCCTTTGGCTATCCGGCCTGTCCCCGGCTGGAGGACCAAGAACAGCTATTCCGGCTGCTGGACGTGTCCGCCAACCTGGACGTTGAACTGACCGAAGGCTACATGATGGACCCCGAGTCCTCGGTGTCGGCCCTGGTCTTCCACCACCCCGACGCCAAGTACTTCAACCTCAGCGAACGGGACATCGAGCGGCTGGAAGAGCGGTTTTCTCAGGGTTAACCGGTCGGGCACTTGCAATCCGTTCGTGGTGAGCCCCGTCGAACCACCTGTTAGGCGTAAACCTGGCCTAAAAAACACAAGCATGACTGTGGCGCGTCCTTCGACGGAGCTCAGGGCGAACGGATTGTTCTTTTACTCAAGTTTGGTTACTAGAGTTTGGTTACTCAAGTTTGGTCCGTTGGTGGTGAGCCCCGTCGAACCACCTGCTAGGCGCATGTCTGAGCTCATGAAACACAAGCATGACTACAGCGCGCCCTTCGACGGAGCTCATGACCTTACCCCCGAAAACAGTATCACTGGCAAGTAGAGTCCTCCGCTAGAATGGGATATCGAAGGAGGGCTCATGGCTCG
>Ga0209554_1002903_pt1 | contig 11433 bp, 11 predicted proteins | sample MarorgKNORR_S2LV_5_FD_188221 | JGI IMG/M metagenome (GOLD analysis project Ga0209554, IMG submission 188221) | Marine microbial communities from the Southern Atlantic Ocean, analyzing organic carbon cycling - Bottom_A/KNORR_S2/LV (SPAdes) (version 2) | ecosystem: Environmental > Aquatic > Marine... | reverse complement strand
TCCCGCTGCGGGTAGGAAGTTCAAAGGCCCTTTTCACACTTCGACGTGCATGATTTCTACTCAAGAGGGGAAATCAGGGATCTCGATGGCAGGCCGGGGCCCGTAAACGGACTTCCCGCTAGACATTTTATCCGCCCCCTTGCCAGTCTAACCAAAGCTCTTACGACACAGACAATCACAGAGACGCCCACAAGCACAGACCGCAATCGCCAAGGGTCCATGCTTAGCGATAGAATCGGCTGATGGACGCGGACCGCTTCATCAGCCTACTCAACCCAATCTTGATTCCGATCCTACATTCGCCCCTTCACTTTTTAGCAAGCGGTGGTTTGATGACACTGCGCTATCAAGGCCGCAAGAGCGGGCGCACGATTACGATCCCAGTTGGCTATCAGCGATGGGATGACCGGATCGACATTCTCGTTTCGAAGGCGCTGCGAAAAAAGTGGTGGCGCAATTTTGAAACACCCGCAATGGTCGACTTGCGGGTAAGGGGAGAGCAATTGCAAGGCAAAGCTTCCCTTGTCTCCACTGGTGATCGTGCTTTCCGCCAAGCCTTTGAATACACCTTCAATCGACTTCCATTCTTACCCTCTCAATTCGATATCAAGGACTACGACCGATCGTTGGGTTTGTCCGAGGCACAGCTCGCGACCCTCCAGCAGCACGGTCGGTTAGTCAGCGTCGAGCTCTAGTCCGGGAGGCAGCATGGCGGACAGGAAGTCCAAAGGCCCTTTTGACCGCCTTGTTGGGCGGCGAGCTTCTATGCTTCTCTGGGAGATTCCGAATACAGCATTCGGAAGCGCTCCATGACGAGCGGTGCATTCGGTTCAGGTGTACGCCCGATTCTCATGCATTCCTTCACGATGTAGCTCCAGTACATCCTGCGCCAGCCATCGAGGCTTCGAGGGGATAGGAAGTTCAAAGGCCCTTTTCACACTTCGACGTGCATGATGCCGACTCAAGAGGGGAAATCTGGGATCTCGATGGCAGGCCGGGGCCCGTAAGCGGATCTGGGCTAGTGCCGCCGCCTCATCCCCAACCCCGCTAGGCCGAGGGTGAGCAGGAGGGCCGCTCTGCGAGCGTGCCCAGCACGGTGTTCCCTGCGTGAGGAGTCAGACGGAAACGCGCCGTAAATGCGGAACGGGTGCGCCTACACCCTCATGGGCAGCTGACCGGCTACGACGATGACCGCATCAGCGAACTCGTCAGCGCGGGTGTCCTCGAATAGGTGCGGGAAATGGTGGAGGCGCCGGGAATCGAACTCGCGAGCGAACTCAAGAAAGCGATGACTTGGCTTTTCGATTGGAGTGTAGGACGAATCCGGCTGCCTCACGTCGTCCGCTCGAGGAAGCCGGCGTGCCTCGCGTGCGCGACCGATCAGCCGATCACTGCGCCCAGGCCAGCTGATAGGGCGTCCGCTCGAGTCGATGGACCGGTTCGAGGCTGAGCAAGGGCTCCCACCCAGTTCCCGCCAGCGCCGTATCGACCTGTCCGCGCTCCGACGCGGTCAAGGATCGGTACGCGTCGAGGCTTCGCTGCACCATCCACAGCGTATACGGTCGCACCGCCCCGACGAACTCGACATCGCGGTAGCGCGCCACGAGCCCGGGGAATCCGCGCGGGATCGGCTCGCCCGTTTCGGCCTGCCCCGGTGCAAAGGCGTCGATCGCCTCGACGGCCGCCACGAGCATTGGGACGCCGTCGGCCATGGTGGCCAGGACGGGCCGCAGTGTTTCCGGCAAGGCATCGCCCGCCAGCCACCCGGTTTGGTCTCGAGGCGGGCGGTTCATGCGTTCGATCCAGGCGCAGACGTGGAAGGCTGTGGTGTAGAGCAGCCTTTGCGGGACGGCGTCCCGGAAGAGGTGGCCGTACAGCGGCCCCATCAGACCGCAATCCCCAAGCGACATGGCATCTCCGAGCAGATACCGATGAGACGCGAAGTGATGGGACAGGCGGTCCAAGAGCTCGGCGGTGTGAGCCTCGATAGCGGGAATGGTTTCGGGCGTGACACCCATGAAGGGAAGCGCGCCACGCATCTTCTTGGCGAAGCCGTGACCGCCTTCGGGATCGCCCGTCGGCGTGGAGAAGTCCACTGCGACCTTTTCGACGCTTTCGTCGAAGCTCCACCGGTAGTGCATCGCGGGCAAAGCTCCAATCTCGTCGCCGTAGAGTTCGACGAGGTAACTCACGACTCGCTGCACGGGCGTCGTGGGATAGAGGGGCGGCTCGGGGTGGAGCACCTCCAGGCGATCCAGGATGTCGCTGGAGTCCTGCCAGAGCTCATCTTCGGGTGTCACCACGGCGGGGAACATTGCCATCCCGGTGCGCCGCTTGATCTCGCGGATGTCGGGCAGCACTTCCCGCACCCACAGGTTCTTCTGAGGAAACGCCGGCCGAATCTTGCCCGAGTAGTAGGACACGTCGTGACCGTGAAAGATGTAGGGGGCCTGCTGCTTCATTTCGGATCACTCCATGCGGGCGGACACAGTCGGGCCACTTCGCTCCGGGAAGCCGACGTGAAGGCTTCGTCGTTCATTCGCTTGCTTTGTCGAGCTCGGAAAGCACCGGGATGCTCGCGACCGCCAGCGTATCGCCGAGCTGTTTGCCGGCACCGATTCGGTTGATGAATGTACTGCCGATCATGGCGTGCATGAAATCGATGCCCGGGTAGTAGACCGCCACGAACTGTTTGAATCGATGCTCGCCCTCGACCCGGGTCGCGCTTCCCATGTGCATCGGACCGTATCCCCCTTCGGCCATGCCGCGGATCATCTCTCGGCTGTAGGCGCGATCGGCCGCCTGTTGTTCAGCCGTGCCCGGCTGGATCAAGTTGACGACCACGACCGCGTCTTCGCGGAACTCCCTGTAGTCGTCGAGCGCCAGGATTTCTTTGCGCTTCATCTGGACCTGGGGGATTGCGTCCTCGGCAGCCAAAGGCTCAAAGGGCAGGACTGGCTCTCGGCGAAGGACGATGTCGAGAAGGCGCATCACGCCGAGCGCGATCGGGACCATCAAGTTGAAGAAAGCTGGGCGTCGGAAGCCGTGCACATAGCTGCGCTCACAACCGCTCAGCACCTGACTGACTTCGGCGCTCTCGTGCTGGCGCTCGAAGGCGTCTCTAGATTCGTACTGGGCCAACAAGACCGCGCTCCAGTCGTTGGCGAGCTGCGTCGACTCGGCCATGGTCACGGCAACCAGGCCCGCGTAGACCACGCGCCCACCCCCCGGCGCCTCGATCGCAGAGCGAAGCTCGCGAAGCGCTGCCAGCTCTCCCTCGCGCCCTTTACCGGCATCCAGCTTGAGAAGAGTCACCGTGTGAAACGAATTCCCGGGATAGAGGAGAGGCTGTCGGTCATCGACGCGCTCACGCCGAACCCGCAGATACCGCCGGTGCTGCCAGATGGCCGCTGAACCCAGAGCGATCACGCCTCCTGCCAGCAAGACAGACAAGACACTCGTCATTGCAGAATCCTCCGGTCGCGCGTAGGTGAATCAAGATGCCGCTACCTGGAGAGCGCCTACCCGGAGCCGGGAAGGAGAGATCTCGACACGATGATCTCGGTCCTCGCCAGCCCCGCATCCCTGTGCACCAGTCCTTCTTGATAGTCGGGGTCCTGGAGCATGTCGATGAAGGCGTCGACGTCGTTGTACTGCATGGACGCGATCTGATGCCAGCCACCTTCGGCGCCGATCAGCTGTTGAACCACACCGTTGAACAGGACCAGCTTGCCGCCGCGCTGGGTTACGTGCCGAATCGCATAGGCGCCGTAGAGGTTGTAGGCCTCTAGACCGCTGAGCCCCTTGGACTCGAGCTCGTGGCCTTCCGGATAGCGGGCCCGATCGTGAAAAGCCAGGAGGTTGACGAACTGAAAGGGACCCTCGGAATCGATCGCCAGAAGTGCTTCCAATTGAGCCAGGGTGGGGCCGAGCCCCGGCGCGCCATGGCCCACCAACAGGTGGTGCAGTGCTTCGATCTCTTTGGCATTTCTGGGCATTTCTTGATCTCCTTGCTGGAGGATTCATGTGGTCCGGCCGCTTCAGTCTTCGAACGCCGACCGGATCAGACGGGCGAACTGCATCGCGGCGCGTGCAACTACCGTACGACGGTCATTCCACCATCGACCGCAATAATCTGCCCAGTCATGAACCCACCGGCCGGACTCGCCAGCATGACGGCGACCCCTGCGATATCGACTTCGCCGCCCCACCGATGGAGCGGGATCATCTTCAGCTCCTGCTGGTACATTTCTTCGTCTTGGCTTGCGTACTCCGTCATCTTCGTAAAGAAGCGGCCGGGAGCGATCGCGTTGACTCGGATATGGTCGTTTGCCAGAAGGCTCGCCAAGTTTCGCGTCATCTGATGGATCGCAGCCTTGCTCGGGGCGTACGACAGCGTGTCTGTGGTTCCGCAGATCCCGGCAATCGAGCCGATGTTGATCACTGAAGCCGTGGCTTCATGCCGAGCGCCGTGCTTGAGAAGGGGAAGGAGAGCCTTCGTCAGAAAGAAGGGCGACTTGACGTTGAGGTTCATCACCTTGTCCCAACCCACTTCGGAGAACGACTCGAAGGGTTCGAGCCATCCGCAACCTGCATTGTTCACCAGGACGTCGATGGACTCCTCGCGCTCCGCCAGTCGACCCGCCAAGCTCTCGATCTCGGACATCGAACTCAGATCGCCCGGAAGAGCGCTGCAGTCACCGAATTCGGAGAGTTCTCCTGCGGCGGCCTCGCATTCGGCGACCTTTCGGGCGGTGATATAGACGCGCTTCGCGCCGGCGGCAAAGAACCCTTTGGCCATGTAGAAGCCGAGGCCGCGCGAGCCGCCCGTGACGACGCAGGTTTTGTCTTTCATCGAGAAGAGCGATTCGAGCATAGTTTCCTCAGGGTTGGTTGCTATTCATCCGTCGCGATCTCGAAGTCACTCGCAGCGTGACGTTCGGGAACGCGCTCCTCTTCCGGTCCCCAGGCTTTGTTGACCCGGCGGCCCCGCCCCACCGCAGGTCGTTCCTCTATTTCGGTTGCCCACCTTACGACGTGGGTATAGGAGTCGACCTCGAGGAATTCCCCGGCCTCGTAACCATCGTTCAAGACCAGGTTGCCGTACCAAGCATATGTCGCGATGTCGGCGATGTTGTAGTCGTCACCACATAGATAGCGTCGGGCCGATAGATTTCGGTCGAGTACGTCCAGCTGGCGTTTCACCTCCATCGCAAACCTGTCGATGCAGTATTCGATTTTCACAGGCGCATAACTATAGAAATGACCGAAGCCCCCACCGAGGTAGGGAGCGCTCCCCATCTGCCAGAAGAGCCAGGACATACATTCTGCGCGTTCGGAGGGTTGCAAGGGCAGGAATGCACCAAACTTCTCCGCCAGATAAACGAGAATCGCTCCGGATTCGAACACCCGAGTCGGTGGCGACGTCGAGACGTCTAGCAGCGCTGGGATCTTCGAATTGGGATTCACATCGACGAAGCCGCTTCCAAACTGCTCGCCTTCGCCAATGTTGATGAAGTAGGCGTCGTACTCGGCTTCGCTCTTTCCGAGTTCGAGGAGTTCTTCCAGCATCACCGTCACCTTCACGCCATTGGGGGTCGCCAGGGAATAGAGCTGAAGCCCATGTTCGCCGACGGGCAATTCCTTCTCGTGGGTCGCCCCAGCAATCGGCCGGTTGATCTTGGTGAATCTTCCGCCGTCCTGGGAATCCCATTTCCAGACTTTGGGGGGTGTGTACTCCGCTGCATCAGTCATGTGGCTCTCCTGTACTAAAAATTCAGGGGAAGGGTCAGATCATGCGCGTTGGTCAGTTGCATAATAGGATCTAGTTCCTATTCTTAGGATGTTTCTCCTATAGCGGCAACATCCCGCACCCAAACCGCCGGAGACAGCCGTTCATGTCCGATCGCTCGACGACCCGAGAACGCATCCTCGAAGTCAGTCGACACCTCTTCAACGAGAAGGGGTTCGCAGCGACCCGCCTCGCCGAGATCGCGGCGGGCGTCGGCATCGCCACGGGAAATCTCACCTATCACTTTCCAACCAAGCTCAGTCTCGTCGCCGCCCTCGAGAAACGCGCGCGACAGGGCGCGCGCGCAAAACTGTCCCGCAAAAGGCATGGTGCGATCGCGGACGTCTATGTTGATCTATTGCTCGTCGGAATGAAGCAACTCTGGGAGAACCGGTTTCTGTTTCGCGACTACGAGCAGTTCCGCGGCGACCCCAACGAGCTGCGTCTCGACCCCGACATGACGGCCGAACTCGAAGAGGGCACCCAACTCTTGCAGATCATGCAGAAGGAAGGTTTGTTCCGCCGCGACATGCCGGTCGATCTAAGCGTGCTCGCCCGAACCTTAATGGTCGTCACTCGCTACTGGATGGACTATCTGCGCGAGTTCGAGGGCCTTAAACGGGTGACCTTGGCGGACCAGGAACGCGGCATTCAAAGTCATTTCACCATATTGCTTCCCTACTTGACTGCATCCGCAAAGCGAGATCTCGAATCCGCGCTTCTCCGCGCCTCGACCCGACTCGCCATCCTCGAAGAAGAGACCCAAGAAGAAGGGACTGAACGGTAAGTTCGACGCACGCGCGACGATCCGGCTCGTGCCGCTGCTGATCGGGATCGTCATCGGGCTGGTCCTGAACCGGATCGGCAACCGGTCGAGCAACACACCTTAAGTCAACCATCCATCAAAAAAGGACCAAACATCCAATGATCAAGCTATACGGCGCCAATGCCTCTCCGTTCGTCCGCAAGGTGATGGCTGTCCTGGCCATCAAAGAGCTGCCCTACGAGCACATTCCCTCCATGCCTTTCTCAGGCGATAAGGAACTGGCCAGGGTAAGCCCACTCAGCAAAGTGCCGGCGTTGATCGACGGCGACCTCAACATCGCCGACTCCAAGGTCATTTGCCGCTACCTGGAGAGCGCCTACCCGGAAGTGCCGGTGTACCCGACCGACCTGCAGCAACGCGCTCGCGCCGACTGGTTCGAGGAATACGGCGGCACGGCGCTGGCTGAGTCTGCCGCCGGCATCTTCTTCCAACGCTTCATGCGCCCCAATGTGTTCAAGCAGCCGGTCGACGAGGAAGTCGTCGACAAGATCATCAACAAGAACTTGCCACCCATGCTGGACTACCTCGAGAGTCAGGTGCCGGCAGAAGGTTTCATCTTTGGTGATCTCACGGTGGCCGACCTGGCTCTGGCCTCTCCGTTCGTAAACGCCGGCTATGCCCAATACACCATCGACGCTGCAAAGTGGCCGAAGGTCTCCGCACTGGTAGAACGGGTAAAGGCGCACAGTGCCATGGCTCCGCTGCTGGAAGCCGAAGCAGCCATGTTCGGCGGGTAGCAGCAAACTCCCATCCCTAACGGGCTCATGAACGAGGAACACCCGATGAACAGGTTCGCCAAAATCACGAGCGCAGCGGCAGTGCTGCTCGCGCTCTCGATCCCCATCGTCTGGATGAATCGTGCCGAGATCGTGCTCGGGATCATCGAGTTCGCCGTGCCGCGCGTGATGCCGGTCGGCCCAAACGTTCCGGTCGAGTGGCAGACGGGGTCCGATCCATCGGGCAGACCTCCTAGCGAACGGCCGCCGAATATCGTGCTCATCCTGGCCGACGATCTGGGGTGGAACGATCTCACCTTCGGCGGTGGTGGGGTCGCCGGTGGAACAGTTCCGACGCCGCACATCGACTCACTCGCGGCAGAGGGCGCAAACTTCGTGAATGGTTATGCCGCCAATGGCACTTGTGCGCCATCTCGGGCCGCGCTCATGAGTGGCCGCTACGGCACGCGCTTCGGCTTCGAGTTCACCCCCACCCCGCCCGGCATGGCCACGATGATCGGCATGATGCGAGACCAGAGTGGCGAGGCGCTTCGCCCGATTATTCCGGGCCAGGGCAACACATTCGGCGACTCGGTATTCACCCTCGGCATGCCCGCTTCAGAAATTACAATCGCAGAACTGCTCAAGGGGCAGGGATACCACACAGCGCACATTGGCAAGTGGCACCTGGGTCGAACAGCCGGGATGACGGCCGAGACGCAGGGGTTCGATGAGAGTCTCTTGATGTCGAGTGGCCTCTATCTCCCCAAGGATGATCCAAATGTCGTGAACGCCCGGCAGGACTTCGACCCCATCGACCGCTTCCTCTGGCGCGTGCTTCAGTTCGCCTCTTCGTTCAACGGAGGTGAGCAATTCAAACCATCGAAGTATCTGACAGACTACTACACGGAAGAAGCCGTCAAGGTCATCGAAGCCAACAGGGATCGCCCCTTCTTCCTCTACCTCGCGCACTGGGCGCCCCATACACCGCTCCAAGCAACAAAGGAAGACTACGACGCGCTCTCACACATCGAACTCCATCGGGAACGCGTCTATGCGGCGATGATCCGATCCCTCGATCGCGGGGTGGGTCAGGTGCTGGACGCCCTGAAGGCAAACGGTCTCGAAGAGAACACGCTTGTGATCTTCACCTCGGACAACGGTGGTGCGCACTATATTGGCCTTCCCGATGTCAATGCCCCGTTCCGGGGTTGGAAGATCACTCTCTTCGAAGGCGGAATCCACGTTCCCTACTTCATCAAATGGCCCGCAAAGATTCCGGCGGGCACGACGGTGACCCAGCCTGCCCACCACTTCGATGCGTATGCCACTGCAGCGGCAGCAGCAGGGGCCCCCATTCCCGACGACCGCAAGATCGACGGGGTCGACCTCGTCCCATTCACGAATGGCCAGGCCCAGCAAGAGGGTCGAGAGACCACCCACGAGCGCTTGTTCTGGCGAAGTGGTGCTTCGCAAACAGCCCTCGTAAAGGGGTGGAAACTCAATGTCAGCAAACCGGGTGAGGGACACGCGACTCGGAAGTGGCTATTCGACTTGAGAAGCGACCCCACCGAGCAGAAGGACCTATCCACAACCCACCCTGAAAAGCTGGCCGAACTGGAGGCCGCCCTGGCCGCTCATAACGCTGAGCAAGCGCCATCGATGTGGTCCAGCGCAATGACATTCGCTGTTGCCATCGACAAGGATTTGACCGTCGCCGAATCCCCGGACGATGAGTACATCTATTGGTCGAACTGATGAAGCGGCCGGCCCGCTACACCATCGCCTCGATCCCGCACCCGGTGAAGGTGCTCGGCCTGCTCACGCAGCCGGCCGAACCCTTCGTCATGGTCAATATGCTCGTCTACAAAGATCAGGCGACCGGCAAATTCGCCCACCTGACCGGGCGCGAGGCGTACAGCATCTACGCGGAGAGCGCGATGCGCGCGCAGAGCACGATGGGCTCGCGACTGATCTGGACGGGCGAGGTTACCGAGCAGCTCGCAGGCAAGGCGCTGCCCGACTTCGGCACCGTCGCGCTGCTGGAGTACGCGCGGCCGACGCGGCTCTTCCGCTTCATGGCCGGCGGCAACTATGACGAGAAGGCACGCTTTGCCGGGTTGGCGGGCCAATGGCTGGTCGCCGCCAAGACGCTCGCGGAAACCCCGGGGCCGGTCGACGAGTCCGACGCGGTGCTCGTCGAGGTGCTGTCGGGCGCCGCGTTCACCGAGCGGACCGCGCCGGGGTGGCTTGCGACCTGGCAGCGGCGCAAGGAAGCCGCGGGCGGCCGTCTGGTCTGGATGGGCCGCGCCGGCGTGCAGCCGCTGGGCAGCGCAAAGCCGCGCCTGCGCCGCTTCATCGTCACCCGCTTCGCCGACGACGCCGCCCTCGATGCGGCGTTTGCAGCCGACGACGCGCAGCCCCTGCGGAACCGGCAGGTGGCAGGGCTGTCCGACTACATCGCGCTGCGGGCAACGACGACGCATGAATTCGACGAGTTCCTCGCCGGCGACGTGTAGCCCGGCGGCAGAACTCGGACATTCACGGGCATTAAGCTAAGAGGCACTTTGCGGGCGATCCCGATCGCTCGCATCCTCGACCCTAAAGGCGAAAGTGCCTCAGAGGTGCCTCAAACGAAAAAACAGCCACTTAAGTAGCTGTTTTTTCAAATAAAATGGTGGAGGCGGCGGGAATCACACTGAGCCGCTAAGCCTCTGGATTCACTTGCCAATCCGACAACGCACCGCGTGATGTCCCCCCAAATGTCCCCCCAAGCGGACAATCCTTCGCGCGGGCGAGACAGCCGGTACCCCACCCGCTCGGCTGCCGCGGGTTGTTAGGCCGGGGAAGATCTCGTCGAGTCGCTAGAGCCCCCGCCGCGCTGCTCCCTCGGGGACGTGTCATAACCTCCAACACCGGACGTTTAGCCAGAAGCCAGCTTGAATGTCCTATCGCCTGACGACTGCAATCACGATTCGTTTGACGAACTTCATTTCGGTCATCCGGATTGGTCGACTAACAGGAACGAGCCTTAGCACGATCGACAGGGAACTTGCTCAGGAACGAAGGCGGGCGTAGTTGGTGTGGGTCTCTCCGCGATCCTGGGGAAACAACATGCGTTCCCAACCGCCGTATTTTTCGAGAAACGCCTCGTCGATCCGGATTTTCTCGCTCGACTCGGTCACGAACTCGGCGCGAAAGAGATGGTCCGTTCCCGAGAATCGAATCCGAATCGCGGGATCACGCTGGAGATTGGCCCACCAGCGACTGTCCCCTGTCCGAAGGACGGGATCTCCATCGAGCACACCGATCCAGATTCGTGTGACCCGTTCGGCGCCGTCCGCGTCGACCGTCACGACATGAAGCGACCAATATTCGTCGATTTCCGCCGGGTCAACGGAGCCTGTCGCGACCGGAATCGAGCCCGATGCACACGAGAGCGTCAAGAGACATGCGATCCAGACGATATTTTTCATTAGGCTAACTCTACTAAGTCTCACCCGAGCACCCAGGGCGCGGTTGCTCGTAGGCGGTCGGCTCCACCCCGGATTCCTCCGGTGGACGGCCGGCCATGCATCGAGCCCGATGTTGGGCATCTGCCGCCCAACGAAAACCCAGACGCCGGTGGCGGATAGGAATTCCAAAGGCCCATTCTACACCCTGGGCCATGTCCGGAAGAGGCTAAAGAGAGACACGGGGGTTCTCGGGAGAGGGCCGGGGTCCGTAGGCGGACTCACGCGCCTAACGGATTCAGCGTGTTCTGTAAAACGCAGATTGAAGTTCCTATCCTCTCACGCGACGGTCGAAGAGGAGCGAGGCGGGGGAAGGGCGCGACAGTGGGCCTAACGTCAGGAGCAGGGAAATGTTGACGAGATTCACGCGGGGAAAAATTGGCTCCCAGGTTGGAGCGGTCGTGCTCGTTGCGATTGCCGCCATGGTGTTATGCGGAAATGCGTATGCGGCACAGTGGGACCACACCAATGTTTCCTACGGACCCGAGGCTCGCCAGTGGATGAACATTGCTGTGCCGGGTACAGCATCTCCATCCGGGATCTTCTTCTGGGCGCATGCCAATGGGGGTACTCCCGGAAGTCTGACGC
>Ga0209554_1002902_pt1 | contig 11434 bp, 9 predicted proteins | sample MarorgKNORR_S2LV_5_FD_188221 | JGI IMG/M metagenome (GOLD analysis project Ga0209554, IMG submission 188221) | Marine microbial communities from the Southern Atlantic Ocean, analyzing organic carbon cycling - Bottom_A/KNORR_S2/LV (SPAdes) (version 2) | ecosystem: Environmental > Aquatic > Marine... | reverse complement strand
CCGTTGGCGAGTGGGCCGTAGACGATATAGCTGTGTCCCGTGACCCATCCGACGTCAGCCGTGCACCAATAGACGTCGTCGTCTTGAAGGTCGAAGACGACCTTTGTGGTGGCGGCGACCTGGGTCAAATACCCGCCGGTCGTGTGCACGACGCCCTTGGGTTTTCCCGTGGTGCCAGAGGTGTAGAGGATGAAGAGGATGTCTTCGGCGTCCATCGGCTCGGCCGGGCAATCGGCCGAGGCCGCTGCGACCAGATCGTGATACCAGTGGTCGCGACCCGGCTTCATCGCAGCGTCCACCTGCTCACTGAGTGAACCCCCTCGTCGCACGACCACTACGTTCTCGACCGTCGGCGAAGATTGGAGGGCGGCGTCGACGTTCGCCTTCAGCCCGAGGATCGCACCTCGCCGCCAGCCACCGTCCGCGGTGATGAGCAGCTTCGCTTTGGCGTCGTTGTTGCGGTCGGACACGGATTCGGGACTGAATCCACCGAACACGACAGAGTGAATCGCCCCGATTCGGGCGCAGGCGAGCATCGCGACCGCGGCCTCGGGGATCATCGGCAGGTAGATCGTAACCCGGTCTCCCTTGCCGACCCCGAGCCCCTTCAGCGAATTAGCGAATCTACACACCTGCTCGTGCAACTCTCCGTAGGTGAAGGTGCGTGTATCGCCCGGTTCCCCCTCCCATATGAGCGCGACCTGCTCCGCCCGCGGGCCGTCCAGGTGCCGGTCCAGGCAGTTGTGAGCCACATTCAACCGCCCCCCCAGAAACCACTTCGCGTGCGGCGGCGTCCACTCGAGCACCGTATGCCACGGCTCGAACCAGTCGAGCTGCTTGGCCCACTCCGCCCAGTAGGCCTCCCGGTCGGCAGACGCTTCTTCGTAGATCTCAGCACCCCGCACCACCGCCCTCTCGACGAAGTCGGCCGGCGGAGCAAACCGTCGTGTTTCGGAAAGAAGGGCGTCGAGCGCGCCAGAATCGTTGCTCATTGAAGTCCTCGTGGTCGTGGTTCCCGAGCATCCCACCTGAGACCCCAGAAGCGGCGTCCCGCATAGGCGGCTGATCAATCTGCATGCTTGAAACCGCGTTGCAAGCCACCTGTTTCGCGGACTTCCGTCCGCACCGCCTGGAGCATACCTTATCAAGAACCATTCTTGATAAGGTATGGCATGGGTAGTTGCTGCAATCCGTACGAGGACAAGCACGAGGAACGCTGGCGGAGCGGGGCGTTGTCCACGTCAGCGTGTGGTGTGCTGGCGCTCGCGGGTTGGGCGGCGGCCCTACTCGGTATGCCACAGGTGTCTCTCGCCCTGCTGCTCGCCGCATATGCGGCTGGCGGTTGGGAGGCGGCCGGACGGGCCTTCTCCGCCCTAAGAAAGGCCCAGCTCGACGTCGATCTCCTCATGCTGCTGGCGGCCGGAGGGGCCGGCGTGGTGGGCCACTGGTTGGAAGGCGCCGCGCTGTTATTTCTGTTCTCCCTCGGCAACACACTGGAGAACTTCGCCTTCGGCCGTACGAGACGCTCGATTCGAGCGCTCATGGAGTTGCGGCCCGACGAAGCCGCGCGTGTCGAGGGCGGGGAGGTGCGCACTGTGCCGTTGCACGCTCTCAGCCCCGGCAACATCGTTCGCGTTCGCCCGGGTGAGCGCATCGCCGTCGACGGCGAGGTGATCGACGGCCGGTCGCACGTGGACGAATCCACGTTGACCGGTGAAGCGATGCCGGTCGCCAAAGAACTGGGTTCTCCCGTATATGCCGGCGCCCTCAACGGTTCGGGTTCCCTGGACGTACGCATGACGAGCGCGGCCGACGACACCACGCTGGCGCGGGTCATCCGGCTCGTGGAGAACGCCCGCGAAGCCCGTGCTCCTACCCAGAGCTGGATCGAAGCGGTCGAGAGCCGCTACGCGGGGGGCGTCATCATCGCCTCGGTGGTGGCAGTGCTGCTGCCCTGGCTGGCGCTCGGGTGGACCTTCGATGACGCATTCTATCGTGCGATGACGTTGCTCGTCGTCGCTTCCCCATGCGCCCTGGTCATCTCGATACCGGTGTCGATCGTCTCTGCCGTGTCGAATGGAGCCCGACACGGGGTCCTATTCAAAGGGGGCGCTTCACTAGACGCTCTATCCGACGTTCGCGTAATCGCGTTCGACAAAACCGGGACACTCACCGTGGGCCGACCGGAACTGGTCGGCATTCTGACGCTGGCCAGTGCCGCCCACGCCCCCGCCGCAGCACCAGCTGGACAGGCGCCCACCACGACCTGGAACGCCGAACGGGCATTGCTGAGAATGGTCGCGGCCGCCGAGTCACGCTCCGAGCACCCGCTCGCCGGGGCGCTCGTGCGCGCCGCACAGGAGCGGGAGATCTCGGTGCCGGAGCCCGAGGCATTCGAGTCCATGCCAGGGCTCGGGGTCGAGGCCGTGGTCGAGGGGACGCGCGTTCGGGTGGGGCGACGCTCATGGGTCGATGGCGCCAACGGCGACAACGGTTTTCGTGCGGCGAGTCATAAGGGTCGCTCCCGGGGCTCGACGCCGGTGTACGTGAGCCTCGACGGACGCCTGGCGGCGGAACTCGAGATCGCCGACGCGCCCCGGCGCGGGCTCGACCATGCACTGACCCACCTGAGAAAACTGGGCGTGCGACATTTCGCGATGCTGACGGGTGACGACCGCGGCACGGCCGAAGCCATCGCGGCGGAACTCGATATCGATGCCGTGCACGCGGAGTTGCTCCCTGACGGGAAGGCCGAAGTGCTGGACCGGCTACGAGAGCAGTACGGCCCGGTCGCGATGGTCGGGGACGGTGTGAACGACGCGCCCGCGCTGGCAGTCGCGGATGTCGGGATCGCCCTAGGGGCCGTCGGTACGGACGTCGCCCTCGAAACCGCCGACGTCGTAGTCATGGGAGAGGACCTGGACCGGATCGGGCACGCCGTGCAGCTGAGTCACAGGGCTCGCCGCATCGTACGCCAGAATCTGGTCTTCTCGGTCGGTGTGATGGCGACTCTGGTCGTACTCGCGCTCGTCGGCCAAATCGGTCTCACCGCCGGGGTCCTCGGACACGAGGGGAGCACGATCATCGTCGTCTTCAACGGCCTGCGACTGCTCGCAGACAGGCGCGCAGGATGACACTACTCGTCAGCAGATATCATCCCTCGAAGAGCGTCAGCCGCGAGCACACGTTCGAACGCTCGCACCCTCTGGTGGGCCAGTCCCGAGACTGCGGCGTGGCCCGCATGGATGGTCGCGCGTGGGATTCGCAGTTTGAACCGAACCTGGGCCTCCGCCCCCGCTGGGTCTTGTCCCGCGTCCGGAAAACGCAGGCGGAACGACAGAGGCGTACAGTGTCCCTTAGGCAGGGACGCCGCGCTCAGCCCACCAAGGACGCCCAGGCAGTCCTCGACTCGGCCCAACTCCGAGAGATCGACCAGGTCGACCACGACCGCCATGTTCCCCATGAGTCCACGGCTCGTCTCGTCGAGATAGACGTCGATACTCGCGTGCGTGCTGGCATGCTCGAGGTGGAAGAAGAGGTACGCGCTCCGCGTCGACTCTCCGTCCCACCGACCCTCGAACTGATGGCTGGTGGTCTTCTGCAGACCGGACAACTCCCACCCGGCTGCCTCGACCCCTTGCTGCACGGACTCGATGAACGGCCCGAGCGTGAGTATCGCCTCTGGTGGAAAATCCGTCACGACCGGTTGACACCCTTTCCAATGGCTAGGTAACGTACTGCCCATGCGCAGTGAGTCGAGCGAACTACGTTTACGAGAGGCCCTCGAGGCCAGTGGTCTGAGGTTCACCGAGCAGCGCGCCGCCGTCTACCGGTTTGTTGCTGGTACCGACGTGCATCCCACCGCTGATGAGGTCTTCCTCGCAGTGCGACAAGACCTGGCCGGAATCTCGTTGGCCACCGTGTACAAGAGCCTCGAAACGCTCGTCGGCTGCGGGCTGGCGGTCAAGCTGACCTACAGTGACGGCTCCGCCCGGTACGACGGCCGGACCGAACCCCATCATCACGCGCGCTGTCTCGCGTGCGGGAGCGTCGTCGACATCCAGGGCAAGATCGCCGACTCGGAAGTCGACGTGCTGCAAACGCGAGCACCCGGCTTCACGGTGACGGGCTTTCGTCTCGAGCTCTCTGGATACTGCGCTACCTGCGTACCCGAGGGCGGGCCGGGCCCCCTACCGGCTTGAGCGCCTTCGTTCCGGGGTGAGGTCGCCCCTCCGCAAGCTGCTGACCTCGAGTTCGTCCTGCTTGAACTCCTCGCCTTGCGCACTGCTGTCTCCTCGCCTGTTCAAAGGGGCCTTGCTCGTCGCCGCTCTCGCGGCTGCCCAGCCTGCCTCGGCCCAGGAGATCAACCAGCTCCGGTCGGACCTCACCCAGGCGCTGGAGACGTACAACTGGCGGGATGCCCAATGGGGAGTGCTCGTGGTCTCACTGGACCAGGGTGACACCCTCTTCGCGTTCGGGGCCGATGCCCCGCTGGCGCCCGCGTCCAACATGAAGCTGCTCACGACCGCGGCGGCGCTGCGGCGCCTGGGGCCCGACTTCCGCTTTCAGACGTATCTCTTGTCGGAAGGAACGGTCAGCAACGGAGTGCTGCACGGCGACCTCGTGCTTTACGGTACCGGGGACCCAGGCATCTCCGACCGCTTCTTCTCCTCGAAGGACGAGGTCCTTCGTCTACTGGTCGATCAACTCGAACAGCTCGGCATCACTGAGGTCAGCGGGCAATTGGTCGCGGATGCGTCGCATCTGCCGGGGCCGTTGCGACCGACGGGCTGGGACCCCGCTGACCTGAACGACCACTTCGCCGGCGCCGTATCTGCGCTCTCCTACAACGAGAACGTGGTGTCTTTCCGCGTGGTCGCGGGGGAGCGGATTGGTGTGCGACCCGAGATTCACACGGTGCCCGACGACGCGGGGCTCGACATCGTGAACAACGCGTTGACGGTCTCGGGGCGTGCGCGGCCACGGCTGGCGATCCTGCGGGAAGACCCCCTCGACCCCATTCGGATCGAGGGTCGGATCACCCGCGGATCCCGAGACGTGTGGCGCCAGATGACCGTGCCCTCCCCGCCCCACTTCGCCGCGTCCGCCCTGCGGGCCATTCTCGCCGAACGGGGCATTCGCGTGAGCGGTGGAATCCGCGTCGTGGAGACGCCGGCCACCTCCATTGTTCGGCGTGTCACGGCGCCGAGCATTCAAACCCGAGATCGCACGCGCATCCTCGCGAAACACGTGTCCGCACCCCTCAGCGACTACCTCGCGGTGGTCAACAAGCGCAGCAACAACCTGTACGCGGAGCTCGTCTTCCGTACCGTCGGCCGCACGGCAGGGGGCATCGGTAATCCCCAAGCGAGCGCACAGGCCGTGCTCGAGGCGGTGGCCGACATGGGCGTCCCTGTCGCCGACCTGGTCATGCTCGACGGATCGGGGCTCTCAGCAGGCAATCGCGTGACGGCCGCCGCTTTCGTCGCACTCATCGCCGGCATGGCCAAAACCGAACAGTGGTCCGCGTACTGGGCTTCACTTCCGGTGGCGGGCCGACGAAGGGAGCTCGGGCGCATGTACCGAACGGCCGCCGCCGGCAACCTGCGCGCCAAGACCGGCACCATCGAGGGTGTTTCGGCACTGAGCGGACTGGTACGCTCTCGAGACCAGGAGCGTTTGGCCTTCTCGATCATGCTGAACGGCACCCCGTCCACCTCGCGCGCGAAACGCGTAGAGAATCTGATCGGCGCTCGGCTCGCCCAGTTCGCGCGCGGCCCGGGGGGGGCTCCGTCTGCGATCGTCGCGGAGATCGTGCCGGACCCCGCGGAAGACGGTCGGTATCGGGTGCGTTCCGGGGAAAACCTCAGTGTGATCGCACAGCGCCATGGGCTCACACTCGACGACCTGCTCCGCGCCAACCCTCGTGTTGAACCCAACCGCATCTTCGCCGGGCAATGGCTCGCAATCCCCCACCAGGGGGGAGGCTAGCTTCCCCTCACACCGCGGCGTCGAGGATCTCTACGACTCGCTCCATCTCAGCCACCGTGTTGTAGAAGTGGGGCGCGAAGCGGATCGCACCTTCTCGCAACGAGAACACCACCTTCTCGCGCCGCAGAACCTCCGCGACCTCGCGCGCGTCGCGGGGGAAGAAGGAGACAATGCCGGCTCGCCTGGACGCTTCCAGCGGGGTCCACAAACGTAGGTCGGGCTTCGCCGCTGCCCAGCGCAAGATCGGCTCCTGCACTCGAAAGATGTGCTCTCTGATGGCCTCGATGCCCACTTCGAGCAGAATCTCAACCGACCGTGCAAGACCCAGGTAGTCCTGCACACCCAGAGTGGCCGGCTCGAACTTCCGGGCGTTCGTCCGCCACTCGAGGCGGTACTCGGATGTGTCCAAGCGCGCCGGAGACCCCAGTAGCGCCAGCCAGGAGATCACAGGAGGGTCGAACCGACTCTGCAGCTCCTTGCGGATCCAGGTGAAGCCCGAACCCCAAGGCGAGCAAAGCCACTTCTGACCACCGGCTGAAACGATGTCGGCTCGCGTGTCGGAGACCCGGAACGGAACCGCACCTACACCTTGAATCGCATCGATGCAGAAGAGCACCTCGTGCGCCTCACAGGCGGCCCCGAGCAGCGCGAGGTCCATTCGATACCCGGAAGCGAACTGCACCATCGACACCGAAAGCGCACGGACGCGGGGACCCTCGATCGCGGTGAGCAGCGCCTGCTCGTCCGGAAGCCCATCCGGGCCGCACGGCACGACCACGACCCGGAACCCCCGACGCTCCAGGGACCTCCACGGCAGCACGTTGGCGGGGAACTCACCGGCGCTGACGATAACGTCCCCGGGCGGACCGCTTGCGGTCATCGCCACCGCCAAGCTCATGCCGAACGTCGTGTTCGGTACGAGAGCGATCTCATCGGCATCTGCGCCGATCAGGTCGGCCAGCACGGACCGGCAGCGCCGCTGACCCGCACCGAGCTCCCGCTCCTCGAAGCCATGGGTCCGGTTGCGGCGCAAAGACAGGTCGGCCGATTCCTCGGCCGATGAACTCGGGATCAGGCCCCAGCTGGCGCTGTTGAAGAACACCCCCTCAGGGGGCCGAGCGTACTCGCGTGCGCAGACTCGCTCGATCGTCTCGCTCACGGCGCCCGCGGTGCCGTCAGTCGGAGACTACCGCGGTCCCGCGCCCCACCGCCGACCTCAGCCTTCGTCGCAACTCGACGACCGACATGGTCCTGAGCGTGCGCTGCGCCGTGCGTTCGGAGTTCCACCGGACATCGACCAGCGAAATCTCACCCCCGGTGTCATTCGTGAGGACGAGATAGAACCGGCCTTTGTAGTCCACGCCCGCCTCTTCTTTGACGGACGCCGTCCAGGGACGGCTTTCCGCATCTGAGAACTCTCTCATCGTGCTCCTGGGTCCGATCGCTGGAAACGTTACGCCACCGACAGATCTGCCGGTTCGCTGGTTGCGAATTGGCACACGCCGAGGAAGGTATCCAGCACCGGCTCGAGCCCACCGGCCTCCCGGATCGCCATCGGGGTCGCCCCCGTATAGTTCCTGAGCGCGCGCCGAAACGCCGCCCCACTAGAATACCCCAACTGCCGGGACACGCTCTCCCCAGTCCTCCCAGGATCGCTGAGCCAGCGCCCCGCGTGCAGCAGCTTCGCCCATCCGAGCAGGTGCCCGGTCGAGGGAAGGCCGGTGGCCTTCAGGCGCGCGGAGAAGTGCGCCCTGGAGAAGCCGGCGCGTTCCGCCAACTGGTCCGTTGTCCAGCCGAGTTGCGCCCCGCACAGCGCGAGACGCACCGCCCGCACTTCGCGGGCCGGTAGATAGGCACTCATTGCGCGAGTGACCAGAGCCTCCGTGCTACGGCCAAAGCCGGTACGAATCGCCCGGGACACGCCCGATCGCAGTTCATCGAGATGCGTGAGCACGAGGCCCCGAAGCCCGGCCCGCCCCAAGCGGAAGAGTCCCCAGGGATCGGTCCCCGAGCGGGCTACCAGCACCAGCCACAGACTTGGAAATCGCTCCGAGAGTTCGGCGACGGCCGGCATCAGGCCCACGTCCGAGGGAATCCGCTCTGCGTCGAGCACGACGCCGGTCAGCGGACGCTCCGCGACCAGGCGAACGGTCCGCCGCCAGGAACTCAAGCGGGCGAGCGCATGATGCATCCAAAGCGCGTCCGATACCGCCCGACGGACCTGTGAGTCGCTGGTGAGAACCGCCACAAATGCCATGATCTTCGAAAAAGGTATAGTCACAACGTTAAGAGATATTAACGGCACGCCCGCGGAACTCAAACGTTGGCTTGGCAATGCAAACCATCTGAGCCAAGGCACCAACCGTGAAGAACCTCCGTCGCTCTCTTTTCGTCTTGCTGCTCACTCTGGGTACATCAAGCGCGTGCACGACTTCCGTCCTCGGGCCGGACCACACTCCCGACGCCGGGAACCACGCTCCTGACGCCGGGAACCACGCTCCTGACGCCGGAAACTAGACTCCGGCGCCGAGCGACCCTTCACGCATTTCCCTCAGCCCGAGGCGTATCGCCGGCAAGCTGGCGACGAGGCGCACTGGCGCCGGCATCGGCTCTGGGCTATCGAGTAACTTGAGCGCCTCTTCGGCGTCGAAGAGGGTTTTTCCGAATCGGTGTTCCTCGGCGAATTGCACCGCGCGCGTCAGCCAATCGCGAGCCTCGTCCCGAAGGCCGAGCGCGCGGTAGGACAACCCCCGGTAGTGCAGTATCTCCACCGCGGCCGCTCGTGGGCCGTCTTGCCATCCGAGCGCATCACATCGCCCGGCGCGAACTTCGAACTCACGCCGGTCGCCGCGCATCGCGGCGAGGTAGGCCAGCGCGTCCCACGCATAGATGAGGTAGTAGTTGTCACGAGACTCGTGGGCCACCACGGTCCACGCGTCCTCAGCGGCGCTCCACTCGCCCGCCTCCGCCAGGCTCCCGCCAAGCACCGCCAAGCAAGTCAGGCGATCCGTCTGTGATTGGGCCCTCGTGACCGCCTTCCAGCCGTACTCCAACGCCAGCGGCGTGTTGTTCGAAGTCTGCTCGACGTTGACCCACTCCAGGTACACCGTCATTTCGGCGCTCGAGTCCCCGCCCGCGATGGCAGCCTCCAGCGCCTCTCCAAGCACGACGCGCGCCGCCGGAAGGTTGCCGCGCACACGATCGACCGCCGACCGACCGGCCAGCACCAGAGCGGCCCTGCGATGGTCGCCGGCAGCGAGCGCCACGTCCTTCGCGACCGAGTACCATTCGTTGGACTCGTCGAAACGACCGAGGCGCCGCAGCGTACGCCCGGAGAATCGTGCCGAGTCGATCGCCTGTGTCGTACGGCCGGTCGCGGCGGCAATGTCGTACGCGCAGCTGTAGAGCTCGAGCGCGCCGTTCACGTGCCCGCCCGACTCTACTTCGGAACCGAGCTCCGTGAGCGCGGAAGCCAACTCATCGAGGCGGACCGCCTCGAACGCGTCGAGAACACGATGCCAGAGGCTCACCTCGGCGCACTCATCGAAACCCGCCGACGCAATTTCCTTGCGAGCCGAAACGACTTGTTCCGCCACTCGGTCCGCCGGCAACGTCAAGTCGTCGTCGATCAGCATGCGAGCCAACCGGGCGACGGCGAAGCGTTGGCCGATCCTCAGGCTGATACGCTCGTCCGACTCTCGCCCCTCGATGTCCTTGAGGATCGGCCAACCGGCGAACCTTTTCTTGGCAGACCCGCCCTCTCCGTCCTCGGCCTTCATGGACGTGTCCAGGTCACGGTGGAGCACGACGGTGGAGCACTCGCCGGCGATGAACATGATGCGCTCGCGGAGGCCATCGCTGAGCGCCGACCGGGCGGCGCCGGACTCTGTGATCAGGAACCAGGCACGCGTTCCGTCACTCCCCAGCGCGACCGCCAACAAACTTCGGGCACCCAAAGTGCCCGGCTCGTCCAAAGCGCCGGGGACACCCAACTCCCAAGCCTGGCGGAGAGGCTCCGGAGAGAACGATCGGCGAGGCCGATCCGAGCGGAGGTCCAAAACCACGTGGGGGTGGACCAAGCCTGGGCCATACTCATCCACCCACACGATGCCAGCGCGATCGGCCCCCGTGACGTCGCAGGCCTCGGAGACGTGCGTCAGAAGCGCTAGGCGGCTCTTGGAGGAACTGTAGAGCGACTCAGCGATCCGCAACCGCTGAGCACGCCGGTCACGATAGTCCTCGAATCGGAGCACGTTCGAAGTGGACACGGCTCTCCTGCTACGTATGTTCGGAGGGGCACATTTTCAATTTAGTGACGGCCGCGCGGGTCGCACAACGAGGCATTTTGGACACCTCTCAATGACCCGCAGGAAGCGGGACCTCTCGCCCGACCTGGGCTTGCTGTTCCTGGCGGCAATCTGGGGCGTCAATTTCTCTGTGCTGAAGGTCGTGCTCAGGGATTTGGAGCCGCTGGCCCTCAATGCCTTGCGATTCCCTCTCGCGTCCCTGGCCTTGTGGATACTGGTCCGTCGACTGCCGGGACCCACGAGGCCGCTACCGGCGGACGTGGGGCGTGTGATCGTGCTCGGGGTACTCGGCAACATCGCCTACCAGCTGTGTTTCATCTTCGGACTCGACTGGACCCTCGCGGGCAATGCCAGCCTGTTGCTCGCGACGACGCCCGTTTGGACCGTCGTGCTGTCGAGCGCCTTCGGACACGAACGCCCCGGGCCTTGGGTGTTCGCCGGGATCGTGGGCACGGTGCTGGGAATGTTCCTGGTGATCGGCGGACGCGGTGCCCTCGATTTCGGCAGCGTCTCACTGCGAGGGGATCTCTTGATGGTGCTGGCCGCCATTCTCTGGTCGATCTACACCGTCGGCGGCCTCAAGCCCGTCGGGCGGTACGGAGCCTTACGGATGACAGCGTGGACGCTGTGGGTCGGCACACCGTTGCTGGTGCTACTCGGAGCCCCTTCCCTGCTCAGGACGGACTTCAGCGCGCTCCCGATCGGGACCTGGATCGGCGTCGCCTACTCCGGCCTGATGGCCATCGGGGTTGCGTATCTGCTGTGGTACCGTGGCGTGCAACGCCTCGGCAACAGTCGGACGGCCGTCTACTCCAACCTGGTTCCGGTCGCAGCGCTGATCACCGCATGGATCTGGATCGGCGAGGTGCCTACGCCGCGTCAGGTGGCAGGCGCGGCGGTGATCCTGGCGGGGCTGTCCGTCGCGCGCCTAGCCCAGTCGAACTAGCCGGGTCTTAGTCGGTTCGTCGCGTCGGTTCGTCGCCGGAACCGATCTGATTGCGATGGACGAGCTCCGGGAATTCGTAGTACAACACGCCTTCCTTCGAGATCTCGGACCGGATGCGGAAACCGTCGTCCATCGACGTCAGGATCTTGTCCGCGGTGGCGAGTGGCAGGTTCATGTCCGCCGCCACCTC
>Ga0209554_1002898_pt1 | contig 11439 bp, 14 predicted proteins | sample MarorgKNORR_S2LV_5_FD_188221 | JGI IMG/M metagenome (GOLD analysis project Ga0209554, IMG submission 188221) | Marine microbial communities from the Southern Atlantic Ocean, analyzing organic carbon cycling - Bottom_A/KNORR_S2/LV (SPAdes) (version 2) | ecosystem: Environmental > Aquatic > Marine... | reverse complement strand
CCAAATTAATACACTATATTTATTCAAATAAAAATTACTAATATGCTAACCAAAACTGAAAAATCTTTTAGTGCCCTGTTCTTTATAATTGTTATTGTAGAACTTGTTTTCGGAAGTACTGAAAGCCTCTCACAATTACATTATTTTTCAAAGCCTCTGATAATTATTGCTCTTATCGTTTTCTTTTACAAGCAAAGTAAGCATCTAAATAAAAGCATTAGAGTAATTACATTATTAGCTTTAATGTTTTCTTTAATTGGTGATGTTTTATTAATGTTTGTAAACAAATCCGCAAACTTCTTTATGAGTGGATTAGTTGCGTTTTTAATAGCACATATTATGTATATTTCTGTATTTTACAAATCGAGAAACAAAACAGCAAACAAATTACCCATTATTGTAATTTTATTAATTTATGCTTCAGGACTTTTTTACTTTTTAATAGATGGATTGGGAGAAATGCTAATTCCTGTGTTGCTGTATCTATTGGTGATTTTAACAATGGCAACAACTGCTTTTATACGTAAAAGGTCGAATAGAGATAGCTACAAATTAGTATTTGTAGGTGCTGTGTTTTTTATGATTTCGGATAGTTTATTGGCTCTTAATAAATTTTACGAACCTTTACCTTATTCTAACATAAGCATTATCTTGACCTATGCTTTTGCACAATATTTAATTGTTCTTGGAATTTTGAAGCAGAAAGATTAACCATTCTTTTTAAAAGGTCTAATAATAAGACGTGCTGCTTTATCAAAATTGATATAGTTGTAACTCCAATTGAAGAATACAATCACTCGATTTCTAAAGCCTACTAATGCCATTAAGTGTATAAACATCCATACAAACCATGCAAAGAAGCCTGCAAATTTAAAACCCTTTAAATCAACAACAGCTTTATTTCTTCCAATGGTAGCCATAGATCCTTTGTCTTTATATGTAAATGGTTTCATAGGTTTACCATTGACAAATTTAATAAGATTTTTTCCTAACAATTTCCCTTGCTGAATTGCAGGCTGTGCTACTTGTGGATGTCCTTGAGGATAAGCTTGAGTCTCCATAAGAGCAATATCTCCAAGAGCAAAAATAGTATCGTAACCTTCTACTTGATTAAAACGATTTACCTTATAACGGTTAGAACGCTCCATTAGCGAATCTGCCGGCAACCCTTCTACAGGATCACCAGTAACTCCTGCTGCCCAAATTAATGTTTCCGATTGCATTTGTAAATCGGAATTAGTAACTACAGTTTTTCCGTCGTAATCTTTAACAAAAGTATTGCAATGTACTTTAACCCCAAGTTTTTCAAGAAATTGTTCTGCTTTTTTTGAAGCATGTTTACTCATAGATGGCAACACACGATTATTACCCTCTAACAAATGTATGTCCATATCGCTTGAATTTAAGTCGCGATAATCTCTAGGCAAAATATGATTCTTTAATTCTGCAATAGCACCTGCTAATTCTACTCCCGTTGGTCCTCCTCCTACAATTACAAAATTCAATAATGCTTTTCGTTCTTCTTCTGTATTTACTATGGTTGCCTTTTCAAAATTTTGTAATATTAAACTACGAATATTTAGAGCTTGAGGCACTTTTTTCATTGCCATACTATTGGCTTCAATTGTTTTATTGCCAAAAAAGTTGGTTTTTGTTCCGGTTGCAATTACTAAATAGTCAAATGTAAGGTTTCCAATATTGGTTTCTACTACATTATTGGTTGTATCAATATGCTCGACTTCAGCCAATCTGAAAAATGTATTGTTGTGATTCTTAATAATTTTCCGAAGTGGATATGCAATAGAATCCGGCTCCAATCCTGCAGTCGATACTTGATATAATAAAGGTTGGAACGTATGATAGTTATGCTTATCTAACAACACAACCTGAACGTTCTTGTTCGCTAAGGTTTTTGCCATACTTATACCGGCAAATCCACCACCAATAATTACAATTCGCGGTAAATTGGATATAGGAATATTCATAAAAAATTAACTAAATATCTTTTACAAAGATATAATTTAAGCGTCTTAAACACTATTTTTAAATATTGTATTAAAATTGTAACATTTATAAATTATAAGCTACTTATAAGCATCTAACCAACCAGTATTGAAAAAAGAATTAGAACATAATTTTGTTGAATTGCTCCAGAAGCATCAAAACATTGTGCATAAAGTATGTAGGATATATACCAATAACCAAGATGCGCACAATGATTTGTTTCAGGAGATTGCAATACAATTATGGAAAGCATTTCCGAAGTTTCGAGGAGATTCTAAATTCAGTACGTGGATGTATCGTGTTGGACTAAATACTGCTATAACACTTTACAGAAAAAATAAACGCAGAATTATAACACAGGAATTTGATGCGGTTCAGTTTAAAATATCAGCCGAAGCTTACGACAATTCCGAAGAAGAACAATTAAAATTAATGTATCAAGCTGTGCATCAGCTTAACGATATAGATAAAGCACTTGTCTTTTTGTTTTTAGAAGACAAGAACTATAGAGAAATAAGTGAAACTCTGGGAATAAGCGAAGTCAACGCTCGAGTTAAAATGAACCGAATAAAGACAAAGCTAAAAACCATTTTAAATCCGTAACACTATGGATGAATTAGAATTATTGAAGAAAGATTGGCAAAAAGAAGATAATGCCTATCCAAAGTTATCTTACAACGATATTTATAAGATGATATTGAAAAAGTCGTCATCTATTGTTAAATGGATATTTATTATTAGTCTTTTGGAATTTAGTTTTGGTATACTTTTATTATTGATTAATCCGGAATTTGAATCAGAAGCAATAGTTCCAGATTGGATTGATACTATGACTTATATTATGCTTCCAATAATTATTTATTTTATCTATCGCTTTTATAAAAATTACAAAAATATTTCAGTAACGGATAATATCAAAACACTAATCAATAATATATTAAACACAAGAAAAACGGTTAAATATTATATTATTTTTAATCTAGTTTTTGCTGGTATAGCGTCTATGTCTACTTTTTTTGCAGGCTATACAGAAGCAAGTGGTGTGACATTGAGTGAGTTGAATGCTTCAGCAAATTTTGGTAAGCTTTCTATAATAATACTTACTGCCCTAGCGGTAACTATATTTATTTTGGGTATAATATACGGCATCTATTATTTGCTTTATGGCATACTTTTAAAACGCTTGAATAATAATTATAAGGAATTAAAACGGATGGAAGTGTAACGGTTAGTTGTTAGATGAAATTAAATACATTTTTAACTTTTAACTTTTAACTTTTAACTCATAACTTTAAACTTTTAAATTTAAACAAAACTACCACTCTCGTTGTTTATTCAGTTTTTCTCTGGCTTTCAATTCTTTTTGAGAGATTACCTTTAAAAATGAAGGATGTTGCTCTATGGCATATTCAATTTTCTCAACAATTTCAGCAACAGTTTCATTCTCATAATCTATATTAAGAGGTTTTTTTATTTCAATAGATTGAAGAATGTTTTTCTTTTTAATTCGCAATCCTTTTTTATCAAAAGAACGCCTAAAACCATCAATAACAATTGGAACAACAATAGGTTTATAACGTTTTATAATATGAGCCGTTCCTCTTCTAATTGGTTTAAATGGCGTTGTGGTACCTTGAGGAAATGTAATTACCCAACCATCGTTTAAAGCTTTAGCAATATTAGATATATCACTCATTTTCACTTGTCTGTTTACATCTTTTCCTTCGGCTCTCCATGTACGCTCAATACTTATAGAACCCATATATGCAAAAATTTTAGGTAATAAACCAGATTGCATCGTTTCTCTTGCAGCTACATAATATATATTTAACTTTGGATTCCATAAATAACCTACATTTTTTATAGAATCTACACGACCGCTTAAACTCGCATTAAATACATGAAACATGGCTACAACATCTGCGAAATAGGTTTGATGATTAGATATAAACAACACATTGGTATCAGGCAAGTCTTTGATGTGTTCTGAACCTTCAATTTTTAATTCGTTAAACCCTCTAAAACGTTGATGAGTAATAGCACCTAATATTCTAATCAACCACTTTTTTAAAAAGAGTATATGTCCAAAAGGATTTCTTTTAAATAATCCCATAGTATTTTAGTTAGTTAGGATTGCAAACGTACATATTTTTTTCCATGTGTCTATATTTATTGCTTTTTATTGGTCATCCCGATAATTATCGGGACTGTTCGCTATTAATCATTTTTCAATGTTAAGAAAAATTTTAATATGTTCGTTTCGTTTTAGAATTACAATACCTTTTTTAACAAGTCTTTTATTTCGCTTAACATCATAGCAGTTGCTCCCCAAACAATATGACCATTAAGTTTATAAGCTGGAACTTTGACCTTAATTTTGAAAGATGTTTCTACAGAAGTATTTATAACATTCACTTCATTAAATAAATGGTTGAGCAAAACTTCAATAATTTCTTCTACCTCATCATCCTGCTTGTTAAATGTTGGTGTGTCTTTAATAATACCTAAAAATGGTTGCACATAAAAATTGCTTGGCGGAATATAAACTTCGGTTAATTTCTTGATAATTTCAATACTTTGTTCTGGGATTCCTATTTCTTCTGAAGTTTCACGTATCGCAGTTTTTTCCAGTGAAACATCATTTGGTTGAAATTTGCCTCCAGGAAAACTAATTTGTCCAGAATGAACGCCATTATAAGTGTTTCGTAAAATTAAAACCAATTTGGTTTGCTGCTGTTTATCTGGATAAAAAAGTGCCATCACTCCTGCTCTATTGGCGTTTTTCATAGACTCTTTATACATTTTTATTAATTCTAACCGAAAAGGAGGAGACATTTTAAGTTGAGATACTTGAGCTGGAAGCGGTAAATTTTTTACTTTTGTTAGCGATATTAAAAAATCATCAAAATTCATATATGTGACCCATAATGGGGATTTAACTTTTAAACCATTTTTATTAATGAGACTTTCATTTATATTTTTCATTCTTCTTCTATTTCTGAATTGTGAAAGTACGCAATCTAAAAAGAAATCTGAACCCACTAACTTACAAGTAAAACCTATACAAGAGCAAATTGTAACACCTAATTCAAATAAAAAAACCGAAAGAGAATTTCCGGTATTGACCGAAAAAAATGCTATGGACTTTTTTTTAGAATACGAAAAACATAACAAAGAAAACAAAGTAAGAATGACAACCGATTTTGGCGTTTTTGAAATTCTGCTATTCGATAAAACTAAATTCCATCGTGCAAATTTTATTTTTTTAACCAAACAAGGTTATTTTAACGACACACAATTTTATAGGGTAATTAATAATTACATTGTTCAAGCAGGAAATAGTGATGATAAAAAAACAGCTGTAAAAAGAAGAAAAATAGGCAAATACTTATTGCCAACAGACACAAAACGAGGTTACAAACATGATAGAGGCGTTATAAGTATGCCAAGTAGCGAACTCGAGAATCCACATAAATTAGCATCACCATACGAGTTTTTTATTGTACAACAACGAGGAGGTGCACATTTTTTAAATGGCGATTATACCATTTTCGGAAAAGTAACAAAAGGCATGAACGTTATAGATAAAATTGCTGCTGTTAGTACTGATAATGCCGATTGTCCTTTGCAAAATATTTATATTCGCAAAGTGGAGATTATAAATTAATTACTTAAAAAACGACTTAAAATTACTCTTTAGCCAATTACTAAATGAGTTCATTTAACCATGCTTTCATCATCCAAACTGTTTTTCTTGTTCGGTAATGAAATTGCTTACCTTTAATATTCCAATGAATACCTCTTAAAATCTAATAATATATTTGATAATTTGCCTGTAAATTATTCAAATCTTCAGCTAAATATTTAGTTTTATTTATACCTAATCCTATACTATTAAGTATCATCATTTCTATATTCTTAATTTACCACAATTTTAATCTATAATAAATGTGCGTTTCAATAGATTTAATTGATAGTTTTAATATCTTTATAATCTAAATTGATATCTATGACAATTACACAATTATACTATGTTCTCGCAGTTGCCGAACATCAAAATTTTACAAAAGCAGCAAAGAAATGCTTTGTAACACAACCAACATTAAGTATGCAAATACAAAAATTAGAAGACCAACTAAACATCCTGATTTTTGACAGAAGTAAGAAACCTATTGAGCTTACAGAAGTTGGCATAAAAATTGTTTATCAAGCCAAAAATATTGTAAATGAAGCCAATAGAATACAAGATATTGTGGATCAGCAAAAAGGGTTTATTGGTGGCGAATTTAAATTAGGAATAATCCCAACGATAATGCCAACATTACTTCCAATGTTTTTAAAGACTTTTATTAAAAAATACCCTAAAGTAAAACTAAAAATAGAAGAGCTTAATACTGAAGAAATAATTATGAAAATTAACGATGGGCATCTCGATGCAGCTATTGTTTCTACGCCTTTAAAAATTGAAGATATAAAAGAACGTGTTCTGTTTTACGAACCTTTTGTGGGTTATATTCCAAAACATCATAGATTAAGTGAAAAGAAAAAAATAGATGTTTCAGATTTAGATATTAATGATATGCTTTTGCTACAAGATGGACATTGTTTTAGAGATGGTGTAATAAATCTTTGTTCTGCATTAAAAAATCAAAAAGAGGGAACTTTTCAACTTGAAAGCGGAAGCATAGAAATGCTTGTTAAACTTTCGAACGAAGGTTTAGGAATGACTTTATTACCTTATTTACACACACTCGATATAAAAGAGAAAGAAAGAAAGAATTTGCACAATTTTAATGAGCCTTCTCCTGCAAGAGAAGTTAGTATTATATACCATAAAAGCGAATTAAAATTTCAAATAATAGAAGCATTACAAGACGTTATTTCAGGAATAATACGAGGTGCTATCGCATTTCAAGATGTAAAAATAATCAGTCCATTACCAAATTAAAAAAGCGACCTTTTGGTCGCTTTTTTTATGGTTTTAAATAGATTAAACATTTACTTAATTCTGGGTTCTGTAAAATTAGAGATTTAATAAAAATCTTTAACTCTTCAATCTCGTAAGGTAACAAGCGTTGAAGTGCTTTTTCTAACTCTTTACAAAACAAATTAACATCAAAACTAACTTTTTTCAATATTGTTTTGGTGTACTCAAACATTGCTCTTGCCATAGGAAATCTCAAATTAATTAATAAAAATAAAAGTAGATTTATACCATAGATAGCTTTTAAAAGTTTCAATAAAGTTATAAAAATAAATGACATAATTATTTTTATGCAAAACTTTAACACTTAAAATATTTTAAATACTTCTGTATTAATTAATTAGAAAAAAAGTTTATTTTTTTGTTTTCTTCTGAAACTAAAACCTATTATCTCCATCAATTAAATCTCCCAATCCTCCTAAAATACTGCCTTCTCCTCTGTCCTTTCCTCCTCCTCTTGGAGCAGTAGCCAACACTCGTGCAGCTAATCGACTAAAAGGTAAGGATTGTATATAAACTATTCCTGGTCCTTGTAGTTTTGCAAAGAACAACCCTTCGCCACCAAATATAGTATTCTTAATACCTCCAACAAATTCTATATCATAATCTATATCTTGCGTGAAACCAACAATACAGCCTGTATCTACTCGCATTGTTTCACCAGATTGCAATATTTTCTTTGCCATGGTGCCTCCAGCATGTACAAATGCCATGCCATCGCCTTCTAACTTTTGCATAATAAAACCCTCGCCTCCAAAGAGTCCACGACCCAAACGCTTACTAAATTCAATACCAATACTTACACCTTTTGCAGCACATAAAAAAGCGTCCTTTTGACAAATAAATTTTCCTCTGAATTCTGTTAAATCTATAGGAATAATTTTTCCGGGATAAGGCGATGCAAAAGACATTTTACGTTTTCCGAAAAGTATATTGTAAAATGCGGTCATAAATAAACTTTCTCCTGTAAGTAATCGCTTGCCTGCTCCAAATATCTTCCCTAAAAAACCTTGATCTTTTTCGGAGCCATCACCAAAAATGGTTTCCATTTTAATACCATCGTCCATCATCATAAAACTACCTGCTTCGGCTATTACGCCTTCATTAACATCGAGTTCTAATTCTACATATTGCATTTCTTCACCATATATTTTATAATCTATTTCGTGTGCTGTCATAATTGTTAAGTTGTTTGTTGTAAAGTTGGTTATATGTTGATTAATTTCAATTTTTGTTACAATGATTATTAAAATAACTGACTGAAGACTGAAGACTGTAAACTATCTACTGCTTTACTTTAATCGTCCATTCAAAATTAAAACTGGAAACCTGTACACCTTCGGCATTAGTACCAATTGAATTCAACCAAATGGTTTGCCCTTCTCCAGTTTCAATAGCTTTTATAATTGTCTTATCAATCAAATAGCCTTCAGTACATTCAAACGTAATTATTCCAGTTGCCTTTTTTGAAAAATTAGCATTGTTATTAGCAACCAACATTGAAATATTTTTACCACTTTTTCTAATTTTAGTTGTAAGCATGGCACCTGTTGTTAATTCGGCAGCCATACCTTGTACTGCCCAAAACATAGATTTAAATGGATTTTGATTGATCCATCTAAGTTTCACTTTTACAATACATTTCTTGTTATCTATAAATTTTGCTCTGATGCCACAAAAATAAGCAGCAGGTAATTTAAACATTAAAAAAGTGTTGAGTTTACTGGGAGTTATCTTCATTTTTATTTTATTTTTTTGACTAAGTTATGCAAAATATTCAATATCTCAAATGTTAAATTCATGTTAATTATAGTACTTTGTTTTACATAATACCATCCTTTATATATATATTTGCATAAGAAACTACTATACAGTTTAAATTATGATAGAAAATCATCACAAAAATATCGCAACATTTATACATTTATCTACCTTTGCAAGGTTTATTATTCCATTTGGAAACTTTATAGGGCCACTAATATTGTGGGTTGCTAATAAAGACAAGTCACCATTTATAGATGCACATGGCAAACAGATTATTAACTTTCAAATTAGTATTCTGTTATACAGTTTAATAATTGGAGCTATAACAATCCCATTCTTTATTTTCAACTTTTTTAATGGAATAGATTTTATTGACTTTCATGGATTTAGTGATTTCCATTTTAATATTAGAAGGCCTTCTCCACTTTTATATTTTACTGGAGCTTTAGGCGGCTTAGCAATTATTGCATTCATTTTAGAAATCGTATTTATAATAAAGGCAAGTTTAAAAGCCAGAGATGGTGAATTATACAAGTATCCAATAACCATCAATTTTTTGAAATAATATAAAACATTCATCAATCAATAAATCAATCAAAAAACGAACAGTTTTAAATTAAAATCTATTTAACAAATGAAAATAGAAAACACAAAAGCACAAATGCGCAAAGGTATTTTAGAATACTGCATACTAACTATCTTAAAAGATAATGAGGCTTATGTAGCAGAAATACTAGGTACTTTAAAAGACGCAAAACTGCTGGTAGTAGAAGGTACAATCTATCCTTTACTCACACGACTTAAAAACGCTGGACTTCTTAATTATCGTTGGGAAGAATCCACTTCCGGACCACCAAGAAAGTATTATGATTTAACAGAAACAGGAAAATTATTTTTAAAAGAATTAGACGCTACTTGGAGCGATTTACAAAATGCTATTAATTTAGTAACACGCAAAAAAACAAAAAAAAATGAATAAGACAGTCAACATAAATTTAGCAGGTATATTTTTTCATATCGACGAAAACGCATACTCAAAATTACAACGCTACCTTGAGGCTATAAAACGTTCATTCACTGATTCTCAGGGACGTTCTGAGATAATTTTAGATATTGAAGCTCGTATTGCTGAGTTATTTAATGAACGAATTAAAGATGAAAAGCAAGTAATCTCTATTAAAGAAGTTGAAGAGGTGATTACAATTATGGGGCAACCTGAAGATTATCTTATAGATGAAGAAATATTTGGAGACGAGCCACAACCTTGTAAATCAAGTAAGTCTTCAAGACGATTATTTAGAGATACCGAAAACGCATATATTGGAGGAGTTTCGTCTGGATTAAGCCTTTATTTCGGCATTGATTCTTTATGGATTCGTTTGGCTTGGGTTTTCCTATTCATTTTTGGTGGTACAGGAATTTTTATATACATATTATTATGGATTGTAATGCCTGCTGCTGAAACTACAGCAGATAAATTATCGATGTCGGGAAAGCCTGTTAACATTACTAATATAGAACAAAAAGTAAAAGAAGGGTTTAGTAGTGTTAAAGATAGTATTGAGGGAGTTGCTGACAAAGTAAGACAAAAAGACTTTAGCAAAGTAGGTGATAAAGTACAATCTACTTCGAGATCCTTTTTTGATGCCCTTGGAAATATCTTTTTGTTTTGTTGCACCATATTTGCAAAGTTTTTTGGAATTATACTAATGATAGTTGGTGCTTCAACCTTAATTGGGCTTGTTATAGCATTGTTATCTTTAGGTGTAGTAGACATCTTTCATTTTCCAGGAGTTGACTTTGCTAATGTTGTTATCTCTACAAATTTACCAATTTGGGTTGTTTCGTTCTTAACGTTATTTGCAGTAGGAATCCCATTCTTCTACATCTTTATTCTTGGGCTTAAAATTCTTGTAAACAATATTAAATCATTAGGAAAAATTGCAAACTTTACACTGCTTGGGCTTTGGTTAGTTTCGGTTATTATTCTTTTAATTTTCGCTGCAAGAGAGGTGACAGAATATGCTAGGGAAGCAAGTGTTACACAAAAGAAAGAAATTAATATTGCGGTTAATGATACTTTATATGTAAAAATGGTAGGTAACGAAATGTATTCTAATTATATACATAGAAATTATAATTTCGATATTACTTATGATGAAAATGACCAAAAGATAATCTATTCTTCTAATGTGAGATTAATATTTAGATCTACTAAAGATTCATTAGCTTCTGTAAGTGTAGAAAAAAATGCTAGAGGAAATAATTATCAAAACGCAAAAGAACGTGCAGAAAATATTGAGTACGATTTTACATTCTACAACAATGAATTATTATTAGACGCATATTTTTTAACTAATACAGAAAACAAATTCAGAGATCAAGAAGTAGAAGTAACACTTTATTTACCCGAAGGTAGCATTGTAAATACAAATGATAACACCTATTCTTTTCATAGAAATTCCGGTCATTATAGAGACATCCTCGATAATGGATTAGAGGAACACTACCTTAAGGTAATTAAAGATGATGTAATTTGTTTAGACTGTTCAAAAGACAAAAGTTATAAAGTCAAAATCGATATTAAGAGTGGCAATGCTCAATTCAAACTTGATACAGATGGTTTAGAAATCAAAGATGAAGATGCAAGAATAAAAATAAATAGAGATAGCATTATAGGAGAAACC
>Ga0209554_1002893_pt1 | contig 11457 bp, 8 predicted proteins | sample MarorgKNORR_S2LV_5_FD_188221 | JGI IMG/M metagenome (GOLD analysis project Ga0209554, IMG submission 188221) | Marine microbial communities from the Southern Atlantic Ocean, analyzing organic carbon cycling - Bottom_A/KNORR_S2/LV (SPAdes) (version 2) | ecosystem: Environmental > Aquatic > Marine... | reverse complement strand
ACCACCTGAAATGCCACCGATGGATGCACCTGCAGAAATGCCTCCTATGGATGCACCTCCTGAAATGCCACCGATGGATGCACCTCCTGAAATGCCACCTATGCCAGAAATGCCTCCTATGGATGCACCACCTGAAATGCCACCTATGCCAGAAATGCCTCCTATGGATGCACCTCCTGCTCCACCTGGTATGCCGGAAATGCCGCCAATGCCTGATGAAGCAACTGAAATGGAAGAATCAGAACAAACTGCTGAGAAAGAGAATTTCGATGCATTGCTAACTCCACCTGCTGCGCCAGAAATGCCGCCAATGCCAGATGCACCTGCTGACTTACTAGCACCTACTGAACCTGAAGAAACGATCAGTGTCGGAGGTGAATTAGCAGGAGCAACTATTCGCTCTAGTGCTGAAGTAGACGAAGTATTTGGTGACAAACTTGTAGGTACAATTCACGAAATCGAGAAGTCAACACTTACTGCAGATGGCGAAATAATTAAACAAACTGTAAAGGGAACTCTTACTGTTTCCAATCCATCTAAGGACGACAGAATTTATGACATTGATGTAATATTGGACAGTGCAGAAGCGACAGACATCGGAGGAGACCAAGTTTCCGTTGATGAATTGGAAGCTGGAAAGAACTACAGTATGAAATACAAGGTTAATGGAAAGCGTATGCTAATTTTACGAGAGCGTTTAGACACACACCCTGCAAGGACTGAAAAGCGTACATTATCTGTAGCCACTGGAGAAGAAGGAGGACCTATAGCCCTTGAATTAGAAGTTGAAAATGTTTCAAGTGTATCATTAAGAGATGTACAAGTAACTAGACCATTACCAAAGGAGATTTCGTTTTCAAATTCTGCTGAAGCCAGCATTGAGGATAATGTGATTTCTTGGGATATTGGAGTTCTTGCTCCTGGCGAAAAGAGAGTGCTAAGCATTGAAGGAATAATTGTTGTCACCGGTACAAAAATAATCAAGGCTGGTTCTGCTTCTGCAACTTACGGTGCAGATTCAACCCTATCTTGTTTAGCATTCAAGGAATTAGACGCTTTCTGTCGAGGATTTACATATATGCGAGTTCGTGAAGATGAAAGACCTGACAATTGGCTTTGCAAGGCAATATTCGAGAACAGATCTTCCTTTGCAGTCGATTTGGTGAAACTACAAGTTAGAATGAAGGGTAGTGATGATTTATTATTTGACATCTCAGATGTACCTGACGATGTTGCGCCAAATGGAAAGTGGGAATCGGAAGAGCGTGCGGTCATGGCACAATCTGAACCTGATTTCACCTACGACCTATCATATACAATTTTACCACGTGCTACTAGTACAACAGAAGGTTCAGTCACATTGGAAGAGAAGAAATTCGAAATATTAGAAGCAGAAGTTAAGAAGACTTACTCAACATCAGGACTTCGTTCTTATAGAAGCCAGAATATCAGTTCATGTTTGAAATTGACTAACACTGGTTCATCAGACATTAATTTACTGCGTGTAACAGAAGATGTCCCAGGACTATTTTCAGCACCAGATGTTTCAGCACTTAGAATTAAAGTGAACGGAAAGGAAATGGAGGATGACCAATACAAGGCTGAAGTCTCTACAGGGATTACTTTGGAGAAAGAACACCGTTCACCAGATGGCGATGGCCACACATTGACAATGACAATTGGAATGAATGGACCCGTAGGTCTAGTGCCAGGTAAGAGCATCACCATAGAATATGATTTGAATGCTCCAGACCCAACTCCTCAAAACACTCGAGTTGACGCTCCTGCAAGAATAGAATTTGGTTCTGAAGTACATGGTCCGGTTTGTACACGTGATGTTGCACAACCACCGAGCATCAAGGTTATTCACCACCGTAGAAATTTTGCTGCTGGAAAGCAAGCGATACCTCTGGGTGGAAATGGAAGATACGAAGTTCTAATTCTGTTTGAAAATAATGGAGACACTGCTCTACGAGATGTCTACCTCAATGATGTTCTACCTAGCAACTTTGAGGTAAAGAACTGGCATGTTAGAGGCGTTGGAGGAAAGAAGAGAGATGATGTTGAAATGACCACCGAAACACAAGATGATGGAACTCACATCACTTGGCACATACCTCTTGTCGCCAAGGGTGAGAGATTAGATGTTTCATTCGAAATTCTTGGTAATGGTGAAGTTGATGCAGAAGCACTGAACAGATTCCACGGAGCGCATTTCGGCGATGAAGTTGAAACTGAAGATGTTGCTGAAATTGAACAACCTGAGGAAGAAGTTGCAGAAGAATCCGCTGATGAATATCCAGATATGAATTGGAGGGAGGATGTTCTCCTTCGTGTTATGAAGTCACATGGAATAGAAGATCGTGATGGTTTCCTAGCCCATTCAATGGCATTTGATTCCGATGATAATGGATACCTAAAGAAGGTCGAGTTGGAAAATGCAGCAGAAGCATGGAACTCTAAAGATTCCGCCGCTGAAGAAGCCGTTGAAGAAGTCGATGAGGAAGCAGCCCCTGTTGAAGAGGCCGTTGAGGAAGTCACTGAGGAAGCAGCCCCTGCTGAAGAGGCCGTTGAGGAAGTCGCTGAGGAAGCAGCCCCTGTTGAAGAGGCCGTTGAAGAAGTCGCTGAAACTGAGATGCCTGCTGAAGAGGCCGTTGAGGAAGTCGCTGAGGAAGCAGCCCCTGTTGAAGAGGCCGTTGAGGAAGTCGCTGAAACTGAGATGCCTGCTGAAGATGGGGATGAGTCAAGTGAAGGTGACAATAAATTGTGCCCGATTTGCTCAACTGAAAATGATGCAGACTTATCAGAATGCTCCGCATGTGGATTTGCATTCTGAATAAGCGTCTAACATTGGTCAAATAGCAAAGACCCTTGAGTGACCTCTCTCTATAGATTTTAAAGTGGTAATTGCCACTGAGGCCAATCGGAATTATTTGATGATGAACTTACCATTACTATCACCTGGCGACCAATTGAAGACAATACATCTGTTAGTGGTCGCGAAATGCTTGGAGGAATTACCCCATCTCTAAGATCTACAATTAACCAAGCATCCGGATATTGTTCACACCATGCAAATAATTCTGCCTCAATACCCTGTGGTGGAACTCCTTGACGAACACTTGCGATAAATTCCCAACCTTGTTTACAACGTCTTTCAGAATCGGTCCAAATAAATATTCTAGGATTAATTGAAAGATGTTCAATATATTCTATCACTTCAATTTCTGTTGCGCAGACCGGCTGATTTGGCATTGGCATTGGAAGGGGATGATGCCACAATTCATCCGCAAGCATTGGTTCAGTTCGGCGCATTCCATTCCCTCTTGTCAATACCTCTAACTCCACCCATAAAAGCCCTATTACTTCGCGTATTGCCAAATTATTGGCTTATGTCAATTGCCCGTATATTTCTCAAATTATGCCATAAGCAATGCTAACCTTCATGCCCTTTATGCTCCGCCCACCAAATATGACAGGTAATTCTGCGCCTCCACCACCCGCGCCCCCGGGTGGTTCAATGGGAATGATGTTGGTCATAATGATTCTAATGACTCTGTTGATATTAAATCCTGGAATCAGAAATTCATTAGGAGATATTGCTGACCCAATTCTTTCTCCAATACTACCTGAACAATCATACTTCGTGTTAACTGTGCTAATCCTCGGTACATTTTCCATGACAATAAATACTGTTCTTCGTAATTTTTTTATGGACCCAATGGCTCAAGCCCATATCGGACACCGCCAAGGTCAAGTTCGAAAAATGATGAATGATGCAAGGATGTCCCGGGACCCAATATTACAGGAGAAATCAACCATTTTGCAGCAGCAAATGATGCCTGAGCAAATGAAAATACAGATGGGTGCTATGAAACCAATGATGTTTACAATGATTTTCATTATCGGTATTTTTGCTTGGCTAACCTCTTCGGTAGAACAATTCAGAGTTGATTATGTTTCATTGCCTTGGACACCTGAATGGAATTTATTAGACGATAAGTTCCTATTCTTCCCAGCATGGATTTGCACTTATATTTGCATGAGTGCTCCCTTTGGAAGAATTGTAGACCGCCACATCAAGTTATTTAGATATAGAAATAACCCACTTATTTCTGCTGGAGAGATGATAAAGGAACCACTATTGCACTTGGTTGCGGTTAAGCCTAGTGAAAAATCTGAGCAGGTCAAGAGAAGACAACGTTCACAGCGCAAGAGTGGGCCAAAAAAGCAAGCCAATACCAAATCTGCTTCAGCAAAGAAACAGAGTAAATCCGCTGAATATAGTGGCAAAAAAATAGAGTGTCCCGATTGTGGAAGCGTTGCTTTCACAAATGATGGCCCAAGAACGAAAAGATGTAATGTATGCCTAACCGAGTGGGTGTGAGCAATGGTCAAAATCACCGTATCTGGGCATCCAGGAAGCGGTACAAGCACTCTGGTTAACAAACTGGTGCAATCCAATAGTTGGACCTCATTAAACGGAGGTGATGTTTTTCGTTCAGAGGCAAAGAATCGAGGAATGTCACTTGCAGATTTTGGCGAATTGTGCAAAAGTGATTTGCAAGTGGATAGAGAATTAGACAATTTACTGAAGGAAAAAATGACTGGTGATAATTCTATTGATGTTGTAGAATCAAGATTAGCAGGTTGGTGGGCATACCTATTGAATATTGATTGCGTTAGACTATGGATTGATGTCAGCGATGAAGAAAGAGCTCAAAGAGTGGTTGCTAGAGAGGGTGGAACCATCTCTCAAGCACTAGAGGCAAATGCCAAACGTTCTGCTGTAGATGCTGACCGTTTTTCACAACTTTACGATATTCAGCCCCAAGACCCCGAGGCATACACCCATGTACTGGATGCAGGTGAGATGAGCATTGACGAAGTGTTTTCTGCCGTCACTATTATTTTGGAGGACTTTAATTGAATAGAATAATGCTCGATTCCGCAGCAAAAACTGACACTGATGTCGGAAAAATCCCCGATGCGCGTTCGGTTGAGGAAAGGCTCAATTCTGGCTTTATTCTTCTTGACAAACCTGCAGGCCCTTCCTCGCACCAAGTTGCTTCTTGGGCTAGAGATTTGTTTGAATTAGAACGCTTAGGCCATGGTGGAACATTGGATCCGTTTGCAACAGGAGTTTTACCGTTGATGGCTGGTAAATCCATGAAACTTACCAAGAAAATATTGTCCCACAATAAGACATACATCTGTGTATTCCGCTTTGCATCAGAACCAGATGCCGACACCTTGGATGAAGTAATAACAAAAATGACTGGAAGAATATTCAATGTCCCTCCTGAAATTTCTGCGGTAAAGATACAGGTGCGAAGTCGTCGTATCTTCAAATTTGAAAAATTGGATACCAAGAATAGCCAGATGGTCGCAAGAATTGAGTGTGAGGCTGGTACTTACATTCGAACAATGGCTCGTGACATGGGGCTATTATTGGGTATGAAAGTTGAATTAAAAGAATTAAGAAGAGAGTCTTCAGGCGTTTTTACTCTCGATGATTGTGTAACTCTGCAACAACTGGCCGATGCATATTGGCTGTGGAAGGAGTTAGATCAACCCGAAGCATTGTTAAGAATAATTCACCCTATAGAAAAACTACTCCTCGATTATCCTAGTGCAACTGTAAAAGATAGTGCTGCTGCTGCAATATCACATGGTGCGCCATTATTGCGTCCTGGAATCGTCAGCATTGATTCTTCTATTAGCGAAGGCAGAGATCTTGTCATCAACACAATGAAGGGTGAAACTGTTGGCATAGTCAAATTGAATGTCGCCAGTGATTCTGTAAAAGAAATGGAAAGCGGAGAAATAGCAAGACCTAGTATGGTACTTCTAGACCAAGATTTATATCCAAAACGATGGAAAAAATCTGAGTAAGCATTTACCCATTATTTACCCAGTTAAGGAGTATATAATGTAACGGTGATAACTTAAGCTTCAAAATATTCTTCGTAAATATATTCATCTGTTTCAATACGAATTTTTAGTTCAGACATTGTGGTTCACAACCTACTTTGTCACCTATGGTGAACGGCCCCCCAGCCTCAAAGCAAGTTGCTCTGACACGGTTTGCCTATCAAGTTTGAGGGTGTTTGTAGCGTTATACGACAAATGATATTTGAAATCAATAGTATTTGCAATAGCAATAATTTACTCTACTTTTCTTATTTTTGAAGGAGCGAATAGTGCAAATAATCCAATTATTGCGATAAGTGAGGCAATCATTAGAGTCTTCATTGTCGATGAGGAAAGTTCCAAACCACTACTTACTGATTGTTCTTCTAACGCAGCTTCGATAATAACAACAACCTCTGCCTCGTTATTATTTTCATCCACTTCATCTATCTCCAATCCTCTATCGACTACGGCTGATAGTAATACTACACCGTCTCCTTCAGGGACAACCCAATCACAGGTAACGACACCTAATTCACCCGGCTGAAGGAATGAGATTGGTTGAGGAATTGCAATCAGAATATGATCTGCATCACAGCGGACGGAAATTAAATTGGCATTTGTACGTCCAATATTTCTAACATATACTCGGACACCGATGTGGTCTCCTTCTCTAATAATATCATCACCGATATCAATTGATTCAATTATTAAATCTGGCAGTGCCAATACTTCCAAATCAAGCACTCTCTCTGAACAGGAATTTGCGTCACAAACAGAAATTAGAACTGAGTGATAACCAGGATTTGGGGCAGTGATTTCAATTAGGCCTAGTTCTAAGTTGATTATTGCCCAACTGCGATTTGAAAAGGCGGTCAATGATGACGAATCAATATCATAGTACAAAAATTCAACTTGGGTCAAGTAGTCGTGTTCTACTGGCACCAAAGAAGGGAATTCGTTAACCACAGGTGCATCATCAACTGATTCCACAATAACCGTGAAAGTTTCACTCCAAATATTCCCTGCTGAATCACTAACAGTAGTAGTAATAACTGCCTGACCTGATTGTTCATTTACCAGTGATAATCTAATATCTCCGTTAGTAATGTCAACTGTAATAACTGCAGGATTTGTATTTACAAGAGAAATTTGTAAATTGTCCAATGCAGTTCTATCATCGATGCAACGATTTGTAAATGGCAAAATAATTCCACTTCCATCTTCAATCAATGTTTGGTCTCCCACAGCAATACAAACTGGGTCCTCATCCCATTCTAACTCGTATCCACCAGTGATAGCAACTGAATTAATTTCAACAATTGTTGTGCTTTTGTCGCCGTCTGAATCCCAATTAAACCAAGACTTAATTTCAACATTAATCGATGTTTGTCCGGCAGACAAATACTTGCCAATAGGGAAGCTTAATGAAAATGAACCTGAAGTTATTGGTTCATTAGAAATTACTTCACCTCCAACATATATCATCCATCTTGTATATTGATTATTAAATCCATCTACGTCGCCAAAAATATGCCCTGCAATACTGAGTCTAGGATCATTGATATCAATTGATACCGAATTAATACACGCTGTTATTGTGCTCAACTTTACTTTGATAAAGGCAATATCAGGAAGTAAAGTATTTTCATCAATCGCTATGAAATTTGTGAACACACTTCCATCACTGGAAGATGCATATTCAAGAACAACATCGTTCAATGATTCATTTGCCAACTGATAATGGATACGACCAATTCTCTGAGAAGGTGGTGTTTCAAAAGATTCACTTGTCCAATTTCCACTCGTCCCCTCAATACTCGTCTCTAACCCACAAGAAGAATATGCAATATTATCAAATGTGCCCATTGTCAAATCAAGGGAACTAATAGGCACCTCAAGACCAGAAAATGTTGAACTCGCTTGGCCCACTTCTCCACCATACCAAGGTGAACGATATTCTATTCTCAAACCAACTGCATCAACATTCAATTGACTATCATCAGTACTTCCCACGGAAACATAATCCAATGTAACAACTAGTGCTGATAAATTTGACCAACTATTATTTCCTCCATCTCCAAGCACATATGTCCAAGCGGCATTATTCATATAATCTAAATCGCCTGTAGTATGTGCGAATGTTTTGATTAGGTCATATTGACCTGATAATTCTGTGGTGATTCTAACTGAATCTTGATAGAGGGCGTCTGGAATCTGAATTTTTAGTAATAATTCAACATTCAATAATTCATATTGTTCATATGAAGTGAAATCAAATCCATTAACAGATATTTCTGGCCCAGTGCTCCAAGTATATGCCATGTCTGGAGCATATCTCGACGCATTGGAATCTGTTGGAGAAGTTTGTGCCCAGAATGTGTATTCCGCTGTATTCAGTGGGCGTTGGTGAACAAAGGATAATTTATTTTCTGCGACCATTGTTTCAGTATATGTTGCTGGATTATTGGAATATGTAAGAGTATCAACTACTGCCCATTGAGTTGAATCTGAAAAATCCCCCGATGGGAATAGATCAACAGAATGTGCATCATGGATTGTTCTTGCTGTAACACTATTATACGGCGCTATTAGCAATAATCCCAGAACCACTAAGACCAGAGCGGCTGGATTTAGACCACTTCGCATATATTGGCCAGAATGCGAATGCACTTGAGGATAGGGGTTGACCGATTCACTGCAAGCCAAAAACATAATCAAGATTTGAGGGGGGATTATTGAAATACCTCGCGCTTGACGGCAGACTACCTCTTGGCTGTGGTGGTGTAGGGGTTAGCACGGCAGATTGTGGTTCTGCCAGCCCGAGTTCAATTCTCGGCCACGGCCCTCGTAATATTAAATGGTGAAAACTATAGCATTTTCAACGTTATAACAAATCTGAAGGTTTGATATGATGACCCATTCTTTGTCCTTTTGTTTGTAAATAATCACGATTGTGCTCCCCAACTCCGACGATCAGTGGAACCATTTCAGTTACATTGATCTGATGGGAGCGAAGTTGCTCGACCTTATTTGGATTATTTGTTAGCAGGCTTACTTCGTGAATGCCCAAAGCAGAAAGCATACTTGATGCAATTGAATAATCTCTTCCGTCTGCCGGTAATCCTAACATTAAATTAGCATCTAAAGTATCAGCGCCCTTATCTTGTAAGTGATAGGCTTGTATTTTTGCATGCAGACCAATTCCTCGCCCTTCTTGTCTCAGATATAGTAAACAACCCCATCCACGTTCAGAAATTGCTCGAAATGCGGCTTGCAATTGTGGACCACAATCACAACGGCGACTAGAAAATGCATCTCCAGTCAAGCATTCGGAATGGACTCTAATCAGCACAGGGTCTGGACCTTGCATATCTCCGAGTGTCAGTGCAACATGATCTAGGCCTGTACTTTCTTCATGGAATACTCTAATCAAAAACTCTCCATATTCAGTAGGCAATTTCGCCTCACTAGGAACCTCACTACTCTCGATGAGGGTTATTTCTCCATCGCGTTCTCTAACATTCATTGTTTCACCTCAATGATAAATTTATACTCTCCAGCATTGTCTTCTATAGATAATAACTTGTGATTCAATCGCATTAAAAGAAGTGGAATGTCGTGATAGGTTTCAGGATCGTCCGACAATACTTCCAATATGTCACCATCCTTCATATTTTGGAATGCTCTTTTTAATTCTGCAACAGGGATAGGACAATGAAAACCAATCACATTTAGTCTGTGAGTAGGTATATTTTGCGCATCAACGCTCACCTGTGAGACTTCCACCACATTACTGCGATATCACTTCATGCTTTCAACGCATCCATTGAGTAAGATTGCAATATGAATATAGTAATCAGGCAAATACTCAAACCTCACTTTGATGTGTGATGAATGTTTGAGTTAACTTATGGGAAGCACAGCGACTCCACCAGAGGACCTCTCTTGGAAAGAAGTTGCTCAATTGGGATTGGTCTATGCGAAAATACCTATTGCACTATTATTCGTTGAGGCTTTTTACTGGTTCTTAACGATGCCAACTGACACTTTAGGACCAATTCAAGTAACCGAAGCATGGCTGTGGAATGAAATTGGAAATGCTTTGTACGGTGCAGGTTCGCATTCTCTATCAACAAATAACGGATGGTTAACAAGAATTGAATTTCATCATGTTAGTTTTCCAGGAGCAATGAATACAGTATCGCTCTATGTTTCTGATGAATGTGCTGGAGTTCATGAAATGATTTTCATTTCGACATTGGTGGGAATGACCGATGGTGTTTCTCAAAAATTAAAAATAAAAACAATTGTAGTGATGTGTACATTAGTATACATTCTAAATTTAACTCGATTAATCGTTTTTTATCCAATCGCACTGGATGAATGCTTAGCTAACCCTGACCAAGCATCCTGCCTATATCGAATGTGGAGTTTTCATACTGCTGTCTATCAATGGGGATTTTTGTTGGTGCTAGTGATGATGTGGGTGATTTGGTTTTGGAAGGTTGGTGGCCCATCAAGAGCCATGGATAAGAGTAAGGCTGGCAGTGATAAATGGAGACTAATTGCAAGAAAGAATTGGAACTCCAAGCATTTTATTGCAATTGTTTTGGCATTATTATTCATAGTTTCAGCAGCATATAATGTGACTTCAAATGAGGAAGCAATGAAGGCAAAGGAAACTCTAGATGACTGCGAATTGTGGAATTCAATCAGCGCACAATGTGGTAATGCAAGGAATAGATGGGATGATGCAATTGGTTATGCATGGTCACTTAGTGCACTTTCGCTAGTTGTTGCTGCCATGACTACATTCACAATTGAAAAGCCCAATAGTGACGGTAAATGGCCATCGGAAGTAGAACGAATTGCCAAGAAAGAAGATCGTCTAGAATTGCTCAAAGAGCAACAATTGGAATCTGCCATCCAAGAAAAAGAAAGGAAGAAGGCGCTCAAGAAATCTGGTTCTTGGAAAAAACGTAGTAACTCTGTTAGCGAAGAGGAATAACCTTGTTAAGATTAGATAACCTCTACCAATCCGGAGTTTATTTTATTAGATGTCCCATTTACCACTGTGTGGGAATAATTGTGCAATCTGGCGACAAATCCCCTTCAGAACAACAGAGCCCCTTTTTGAATTCTGCTCAAGCACCACAAAGTGCAGCCTCTCCACAACCAGAAGCGCAATCAGTTTCTCCACCGCAGGCACAAATGGTTGGCAATGTCGCACAACAGCAATCTACACAATTTTCTGCAACAGTCAATAATCCTGCTCTAAATGGCAGTAATATTGGTTCTGCTTCTTCAATAACTACTGGATATGATATGACTGAAAAAAAGAAGGGAATGAATTGGAAACAATTCGCAATCGGTTTTTTTGCACCGATAGTGATTTATTGGATTCAATATGAGGTGGGTCTTTGGATTTGGTCGGACACTTATGATGACATATCATTTTGGTTGATGCCACTAATAGGGATTGTAGCAATTATTGTTTCTTTTGCAAGAGGAAACAAATCATTAGGATATGGAATGGTCACT
>Ga0209554_1002889_pt1 | contig 11470 bp, 11 predicted proteins | sample MarorgKNORR_S2LV_5_FD_188221 | JGI IMG/M metagenome (GOLD analysis project Ga0209554, IMG submission 188221) | Marine microbial communities from the Southern Atlantic Ocean, analyzing organic carbon cycling - Bottom_A/KNORR_S2/LV (SPAdes) (version 2) | ecosystem: Environmental > Aquatic > Marine... | reverse complement strand
CCACGCAGGCTAACGCTCGCTTCGCGGCGGATTGCGGCGTACGCCGCAATCAGAGCGTTTCGGGCTTGAGTGATTCCATTCAAACCCGAAACGCTCTAGGCGTCGGTTATGAAAATAGCGCGGAAATCATTGACGTTGGTCAGGGTCGGCCCGGTGACCACCAGGTCGCCGAGGGCCTGGAAGAAGCCGTAGGCGTCGTTGTCGTTGAGCAGGGCGCGGGAATCCAGCCCCACCGCCCGCCCCCGGGCCAGGCTGTCCGGGTCGATGATCGCGCCGGCGTTGTCCTCGCTGCCGTCGATGCCGTCGGTATCGCAGGCGATGGCGTGAACCCCTGGCGCGCCGTCCAGGGCGATGGCCAGGGCGAGCAGATATTCGGCGTTGCGCCCGCCGCGCCCGGCGCCGGTCACGGTCACCGTGGTCTCGCCGCCGGAGAGGATCACCAGGGGCCCGTCATCGAGCCTGGAGCGCGTCATCGCCCCGTGCAGGGCGCCAAGTTCGCGGGCCTCCCCTTCCAGGCTGTCGCCCAATATGAGCGGCTCGATTCCGGCCGCGCGGGCATGGGCCGCCGCCGCCTTGAGCGACGCGCCCGGTGTCGCGATGAGATGTAGCTCGGTGTTCGCCAGACGCGGATTGCCGGGTTTGGGCGTCTCGTCGGCGGCCGCCGCAAGATGCGCCGCCACCGAGGCGGGGGCGGCAATGGCGTATTTTTCGAGCACCGAGCGGGCGTCGACGAAACTCGTCGGGTCGGCGACCGTGGGCCCCGAGGCGATCACCGCCGGGTCGTCGCCGGGGACATCCGAGATCACCAGGCTGACGCAGCGCGCCGGGGCCGCCGCCGCGGCGAGACGGCCGCCCTTGATCGCCGAGAGATGCTTGCGCAGGGTGTTCATCTCGGAAATCGTTGCCCCGGCGCCGAGCAGCGCCTTGTTGACCGCCTGCTTGTCGGCCAGGGTGACGCGCGCCGCCGGCAGGGCCAGCAAGGCCGAGCCGCCGCCGGAAATCAGACAGAGGGCGAGATCGTCGGGCCCCAGGGCTTCGACCAGCCCGATGATCGTCCGCGCCGCCTCGCGCCCGGCCGCATCGGGCACCGGGTGGGCCGCCTCGACCACGTCGATACGGTCCGTCGCCACACCGTGGCCGTAGCGGGTGACCACCAGGCCGCTGAGATCGCCCGCGCCGCCCGGCCAGCTCTCCTCGACACTGCACGCCATGGCCGCCGCCGCCTTGCCGGCGCCGACCACGACGCAGCGCCCGGCGGGAGCCGCCGGCAGGTAGGGCGGCAGACAACGCCCCGGCGCCGCCGCCTCGACGGCGGCGTCGAACAGGGCGCGCAATAGATCGCGTGACGATTGATCGGACTGAGGAGTTATCATCGATCCCTAGTATTCGTATTCGGTCCTGTTCCACAGCACTTGCGAAGGTATAGGACGAACCGCCGCCACTGGCCAGATGATCGGCGGTGGTTATCGCACTTCACAATTGCGTTATAGTCGCGTCATGAACGCCACCGTGCATTCCCTTGCCGCCGCCCGCCCGCCCTTGCTCGGGCCCGGCGATCCGCCGCCGTTCGAGCTGGTCAATCCGCGCGGCGCGACGCCGCTACTGCTGGTCTGCGATCACGCCAGCCACGCGGTTCCGGCGGCGCTGCACGGGCTCGGCCTGGATGAATCGGCGCTCAGGCGTCATATCGGCTGGGATATCGGCGCCGCCGACGTCACCCGGCGGCTGGCCGTGCTGCTGGATGCGCCCGCCGTGCTGGCCGGCTATTCGCGGCTGGTCATCGATTGCAATCGCCTACCGGATTCGCCGGACTCGATCCTGGCGGTCAGCGATGGGGTGGCCATAGCCGCCAACACCGCTCTCCATGAGGCCGCTGCCGCGGCCCGCACCGAGGCCTGCTATACGCCCTATCACAATGCCATCGAGAAGACCCTCGACGAGATGGCGGCGCCCGATCCTGCCTTCGTCGCCATGCACAGCTTCACGCCCCTGTTCGAGGGCTTCGAGCGGCCCTGGCATATGGGTGTGCTGTGGGATCGCGACGAGCGGCTTGCCGCGCCGTTGCTGGCGGCTCTCGCCGCCGACCCGCTGATCCATGTCGGCGACAACGAGCCCTATTCCGGCCGCGCGGTGACCGCCTATTCGACGCCGCGCCATGCGGAGCGGCGCGGGCTGGCCCACGTCACCGTGGAAATCCGCCAGGACCTCATCGACACCCATCACGGCGCCGAGGCCTGGGCGCAACGCGTGGCGGCGGCCCTGCGGGTGGCTCTGTGACATGCCGCTCCGTGAACCCAAGCTGACCGTCGGCATAGAAGAAGAATATCTGCTGGTCGATCGGGCCAGCCGCGATCTCGCCATCGAGCCGCCCGAGGCCATGCTGGCCCAATGCGAGGCCCTGCTCGAAGGCCGGGTAACGCCGGAATTCCTGCGCGCCCAGATCGAGGTCGGCACCCATCCCTTCGCCACCGTGCGGGAGGCGCGCGCCGATCTCGCCCATTTGCGCGCCACCGTCGCCAGGGTGTCCCATGAGCACGGCCTGGCGCCGATCGCCGCCTCGACCCATCCCTTCGCGCGCTGGCAGGAACAGCATTTCGTCGACAAGGACCGCTACCACGCCCTGGCCCGCGACCTGCAAGCGGTCGCCCGCCGTCTGTTGATCTGCGGCATGCATATCCATATCGAGGTCGACGACGACGACCTGCGCATCGATCTGATGAACCAGATGAGCTATTTCCTGCCGCATCTGCTGGCCCTGACCACCTCGTCGCCGTTCTGGATCGGCGAGGATACCGGGCTCAAGTCCTACCGCCTCACGGTGTTCGACGCCCTGCCGCGCACTGGCCTTCCGGATTATTATGAAAGCTACGGTGAATATCAGCGGGTGGTGGCCCAGCTGATCCAGGGCGGGCTCATGGCGGACGCCACCAAGCTGTGGTGGGACCTGCGTCCCAGCGCCAGATTTCCGACCCTCGAGATACGCATCACCGATGTCTGCACCCGCCTCGACGACGCGGTGGCCGTGGCCGCCCTGACCCAATGCATCGTCAGCATGCTCTACCGCCTGCGGCGCTCCAACCAGCGCTGGCGCATCTACCCGCGCATCCTGGTCCATGAGAACCGGTGGCGCGCCCAGCGTTACGGCGTCGGCGGCGAATTGATCGATTTTGGCAAGGGCGCGCTGATCCCGTTCGGAGAGCTGCTCGACGAGCTGATCGAGCTCGTGGCCGTGGATGCGGAACGCTTAGATTGCGTCGCCGAGGTTGCCCATACCCGCAACATCGCGGCCCATGGCACCAGCGCCGACCGCCAGTGCCGGACCTTCGCCGAGGCCCGCGACAACGGCGCCGATGAGCGCCAGGCGCTCAACGCCGTCGTCGACTTTCTGATCGCCGAGACGGTTCTCGGCCTGGATACACATTAAGGAGACCGCCATGGACGATTCGACCCGCACCGAGATCGAGGCCGCCGCCTTCCGCCGCCTGGTCCATCACTTCCGGATGCGCAGCGATGTACAGAATATCGACCTCATGAACCTCGCCGGCTTCTGCCGCAACTGCCTGGCTAAATGGTACCGCGCCGCCGCCGCCGATCATGACGTCGAGATCAGCTACGACGACGCCCGCGAGCTGGTCTATGGCATGACTTACGCCGAGTGGAAGAGCAACCACCAGACCGAGACCACGCCAGAGAAGGTGCGGCAATACAAGGACGGCCTGGCTGAGCACGGCGAAGCCGGTGAAGACTGGTTCGACAGGCCGGTCTAAGGCCGGGGTATATTTTGGTTTGGGTTTTTTATGAAACGCGTTTTGGTTCTGGGCCTTGCGGCCCTTGTTCTCGCTTCCTGCGCCGGGTTTGGTCTGGGACGCTCTCCTGCCCTGGAGCAGCATTTTTAAAATGCCAAGAGCGGTGATGCGGACAGCCAGTACGAGCTGGTCATGCGCTATACCAACGGCTACGGCCTCGATCAGAACTACGCCTCGGGTGTCGGCTGGTTCCGCAGGGCCGCGGAACTGGGTCACGCCAGGGCCCAATATATGATGGGCATTGCGTACTCGACCGGTCGCGGCATCGACCCGGACGCGGCCACGGCGGCGAAGTGGTTCGAGGCATCGGCCGGGCAGGGAAACGCCCATGCCCAGTATCAGATTGGCGAGGCCTACGTGAACGGACGCGGGGTTGATAAGGATCTCGCCTTAGGCGCGCGCTGGTATGGTCTAGCCGCGGAACAGGGCCATGTGGAAGCGCAGTTCAGTCTTGGTGTGGCCTATGCCGCTGGGCTTGGCGTTCCGCTAAACAATACCGAGGCCGTGAAATGGCTTGATCAGGCAGCTGAATCAGGCCATTCAGGCGCCGTCGAGGTTCTGGCAGCGATCAGGAAAAAGATAGATAACTGAACATCGGCTGATCAATCAATCCATGTCAGAAAAACGCCCGGCGACCGTGCCGGGCGTTCTATTCAAGGGGCGCTTGGAGACCTTCCTTGCCGGGCGGGTGTATCTCCGGTGTCGCCGGTTTATTCTTCGGGCGTGTCGCTATCCAGCGGATTGTTGCCCAGCAGTTCGTTGACCGCCGCGACAATTTCGTTATCGACGGTCTTGTTGGAGATTTCCGCCAGGGCCTCGGCCTCGTCGACCGCGGTATCCTCAAGCGCGTTTTCCAGACCGGCCAGTTCCTCATCGGCGTCGTCCAGATCAATCTGTATGACGTCGATCTCCGCTTGCAGCGTATCGATCGTATCCGTGTCCTCTGGATCGGCGGCGTCTATCAGCTCCTGTAGGTCGTCGATATCACTTTGAAACGTTGTGATTGTTTCCGACAGAGCGTCGATTTCATCAACCGCGGCGGCGCTGGCGGCTATTGACCTTTCGTAATCGGCCAACAAGCCGACGATCGAACCGGCCGCGGCATTTTCCTTCGCCGTTGCCGAAGCGTGGGCAGCGTTCAGCTTACCGAGTTTGCTGGCCAGGGCGGCGCTGGTGTTGCCCAGTCCTTGGACGTTGGCGCCGGAATTAGCTTGCCCGGCGTTCGCAGACGTAATATTGCCGCCGCCGCCGAAACCGCCGACGGCATTATCTCCGCTGCCACCGGAGCCACTACCGCCATTGAATCCAGCGACACCGAAGCCACCACCGCCGTTACCGTCACCGTTGCTTCCACCGCCACCGGAGCCACTACCGCCATTGCCGCCGCCGACACCGTTATCACCGTCGTTGCTATGCGTTCCCGCGTAAGCACTTGAGATCACGGGTGAAAGCGAACCGGGGTCGAGTGTAACCGGTGTTGCCACCCCGATCAGGGCGAGCCCACTGGAGGTGGCGAGAAGCAGGCAAATCCGCCGAATGTGATGAATCGTTGGCTTTTTCATAGTCATCGTTTTCATAGTCATCGTTTGGTCTCCTTTGTCTCGACGGCCGAACTGGTGGACTGGCGCGCCGTGACGCCGTTCCCGCCGGATCACACCACCCACGAAAATACGAACTCACACGCGTGACGCGACGCGCGTACGCTTAAATCATTCCTTATCTCCTGATTCCCCTTTGGCGAACGCTCGTTGATATCCGGCCTCGTCCTGGGCTGGGCGGCTTGGCTGCCCGTTCGCGTTCGACAAATTATTAGACCACAACGGTTGTCACGGTACAATCAAAATTTCTGTTGTTAAGCAAGGTGTTATTGCGATCACCGAAACAACGACATTTTTTTTCGCCCCCGAAGCCAACTGCTCGATCGGGCTTGAACCCGATCTCGAGCGGTTCACGAAAGTGAAAGTCTTACTGGTGTGATGGGAGCCTGGAGTGATCGGTTATGGCGAGGGCGGAAGGAGGCCGGTCTATAAATATTGAAAGGCGCCGGTGGGAACGGCGTTGATGATCCGGCGGATGGACGTCAAAAACGCTTGCCCGGAACGATTGAACGATTACCGCCGGCGCGTTAAAATAGGCCTCGCGCTATGAGATTATCTATCGGTTCCGGCGAGTCCGGGGAAAGGCGTGTGCGATGTTTCAGAAGGATCGTTTTGTCGAAGATTGTAAGTCAGCGTTAAGTCAAGGGCAGAAGGCGATCCGTGAACTCGTGCTGGAGGCGGTGGCCGATCCTTCCGCCATCGTCGCCGAGCTGGGCGAGCCGAACAAGCCCGGCGTCTACCCGCTGTATAGCGGAGACGACCTCACGGTGATTAATTTCATCTGGGCGCCCTGCATGACCCTGATGCCCCATAACCACAACATGTTCGCCGTCATCGGCATCTATCAGGGGCGCGAGGACAACCTGTTCTGGCGCCGTATCGGCAACGGCGCCGAGGACGGCGCAAACCCCGGCATCGAAGCCGCCGGCGCCGACTCCCTGGGGCCTGGACAAGTCGCCACCCTGGGCCGCGACATTATTCATTCCGTGGCCAACCCGATCGCCAAACTGACCAGCGCGATCCACGTCTATGGCGGTGACTTCTTCAACCCGCCGGAACCGCGCAGCCAATGGGGCCACGAATCCCTGGTCGAGCATCCCTGGAACATAGACGATGTCCGCGCCGTCTTCAGTCAGGCCGAAATGCGCTACAACGCCGGCCTCGCGGCGGGGCTGGACGCATAGGGCGCCAAGACCGACGCCGCGCCGCCTTGCGCCTGTACGGCCTCGCCGCTATACAGGGCGGCCCGGTATTTCGCCGGGCGCGGGTTTCATGGGAAGGACATGGGGAATGGCGGAAGTCGGCGGCATCGCGGGGGAGAATTTGCGCTCCTATATCGATCGTATCGAGCGGCTGGAAGAAGAAAAAGCGGGGCTCGCCGCCGATATTCGCGAGATCTACGCCGAGGCCAAGGGCAACGGCTTCGACTCGAGGACCATGCGCCGGATCGTCACCTTGCGGAAGCTCGACCAAAGCGAGCGCAATGAACGGGACGCCCTGCTCGATCTCTACCGCCGCGCCCTGGACATGGATTAGTTAGCTATCAGCTATCAGTCGTCAGCTTAGAATTACTTCTTGGCTGAAAGCTGATTGCTGACGGCCCTTCCTGGTTGCCAGGGGCGGGGCCGCCCGGCATCATCCGGCCATGGGGACTTACGATTATATCGTCGTCGGCGCCGGCTCGGCGGGCTGCGTCATCGCCGCTCGATTATCCGAGGACCCGGCCATCCGCGTGCTGCTGCTCGAGGCCGGCGGGCCGGACCGCAACCCGTGGATCCACATTCCCGTCGGCTATTTCCGCACCATGTTCGACCCACGCTTAAGCTGGTGCTACGCCACCGAGCCCGACCCCGGCTTGGGCGGACGCCGCCTGGTCTGGCCGCGCGGCAAGGTGCTCGGCGGTTCGTCCTCGATCAACGGCCTGATCTACATGCGCGGCCAGCCCCAGGATTACGATCATTGGCGGCAGCTCGGCAATGCCGGCTGGTCGTGGGACGACGTGCTGCCGTTCTTCAAGAAATCCGAAGATCAGGAACGCGGGGCCGACGATCTCCACGGCGTCGGCGGGCCGCTCGGGGTGTCGGATATGACCGACCAGCGGGAAATCAGCCGCGCCTATATCGCGGCCGCGGTTGAGGCCGGCATCCCGCGCAATCCCGACTTCAACGGCCCCGTACAGGAAGGCGTCGGCTATTTCCAGGTGACCTCGCGGGGCGGCTGGCGGTGCAGCGCCGCCACCGCCTATCTCAAGCCGGCGCGGCGCCGCGGGAATCTCCATATCGAGGTCAACGCCCTGGCATCCAAGGTGGTCTTCGAGGGCCGCCGCGCGGTCGCCGTGGAATATCGCCTGGCCGGCGAGACGCGCATGGCGCGAGCGAGCCGCGAGGTCATCCTGTCGGGTGGGGCGGTCAATTCGCCGCAGTTGCTCCAGCTTTCCGGCATCGGGCCGGGGGCGCTGCTGCGCGATCACGGCATCGATCCGGTCCTTGCGCTGGCCGGCGTCGGGGCCAACCTGCAGGACCATCTCCAGGTCAAATGCGTCTACCGCTGCAACCGGCCGATCACGGTCAACGACGACACCCGATACCTCCACCGCAGGATCGCCATGGCGCTGCGTTTCGCCCTGTTCCGCAGCGGGCCGATGACCATCAGCGCCGGCCAGGTCGGGGTCTTCGCGCGCAGCCGGCCCGAGGTCGAGACCGCCGATTTGCAGGTCCATTTTCTGCCGCTCAGCACCGGCAAGGTCCTGGCCGGCGCGCCCGGCACGAGGCTCGATCTGGACAGCTTTCCGGGGGTTACCGCCTCGGTCTGTCAGCTTCGCCCGGAGAGTCGGGGCACGGTGACCATCGCCTCGCCCGATCCGGCGGCGGCGCCGGCGATCCGGCCCCATTACCTGTCGTCCGAAATCGACCGCCGAACCATGATCGACGGCCTCAAACTGCTCCGCCGCATCGCCGCCCAGCCGGCCTTCGCGGGCTATGTCGACGAGGAGTTCCTGCCCGGCCCGGCGGTGGCGAGCGACGATGATCTGCTGGCCTATGTCCGCGCTACCGGCGGCACCATCTTCCACCCGGTCGGCACCTGCAAGATGGGCGCCGACGAAAATGCCGTGGTCGACCACAGGCTGCGGGTCCATGGCGTCGATTCCTTGCGCGTCGCCGACTGCTCGATCATGCCGACCCTGGTCTCGGGCAACACCAACGCTCCGGCCATCATGATCGGCGAAAAAGCCGCGCATATGATCCGCGAGGATCGGCGATCGGGCTGACGGCTGACCGCCGGGGGCTACTTATCCCCCCATATCAACAGATATTGCCGCGAACCCTTGATCGGGCCCTTGGCCAGGTCGGCCTCGAGGCTCTCCAGGCCGCGCGCAAAGGCGTCGTCGTCGATCTCATGGAGCGGCGAATAGGCCCGTCTCGCATAGAGGCCGCTGTCGGTGACTTCCACCGGGAAGGCGATTTGGATCTCGCGCAGGCGGCGAAATCCGGCGCCGCTCATGGCGTGATGCAGGGTCGCCACCGGGGGATAGCGGTCGAGATTGATCTCGATGGTCTCGGGGAAATATTGACTCGACACGATGGTGTTGCGGAACATGTCTTCGGAATGGGTCACCGTGCAGAACCGCCCGCCGGGCGCCATGGCGCGATAAGCCTCGCGGTAATGATCGGCCGGGCTGCCCAGGTGATGGACCACATCGACGGTGAAGATGAAATCCAGGCTGCCGTCGGGCACATCGAGAAATTCCGCCGTTCCAACCGAGAAACCGACCGGCGAATCGCGGCGCTCGGCGTGGACCAGCATTTCCTCCGAGATGTCGATGCCCTGGGCGGCGCAGCCCGAGACGAACTGGACGGCGATGATGTAATTGCCGGTGCCGCAGCCGACTTCGAGGGCGCGGGCCGCGCGATCGACGCGGCTGGTCTCGATCAGGACCTTGAGCAGCTCCGGCCACACCCCGCGATGGCTGGCGTAGATCTCGGCGATGTCCCGGTCGTAGTTCAGGCGGGGGTTCATGGGCGCGGGCCTAGAATTTCTCCACCGCCGGGCGCAGGTCGAGCTCCTGGGTCCAGGCGGTGCGGTCCTGGAGGTGGATCTGGTAATAGGTCTCGGCGATGGCGTTGGGGTCGAGCAGGGCGCCGGCGGCGATATCGGCCGCCCGATCGGCGTGGGCCGGCCCGTCGATCTGCCCGTCGATCACCGCATGGGCGATATGGACGCCCCTGGGGCCGAGTTCCCGCGCCATGCTCTGGGCCAGGGCGCGCAGGCCAAACTTGCCGACCGCCAGGTTGATGAAGCCGGCGCCGCCGCGCAGGGCCGCCGTCGCACCGGTGAAGATGATGGTGCCCGAGCCGCGCGCCGCCATGCCCCGCGCCGCCGCGCGCCCGACCAGGAAACCGCCGAGGCAGCCGATCCGCCAGCAGCGCTCGAAATCCTCCGCGCTGGCCTCGAGCACGCTGGTGCGCTGGAAGGCCCCGGCGTTGAAGACCACCAGGTCGGGCTCGCCGAGATCGCCGCGCAGCCGATCGAACAGCGCCTCGACGGCGGCCTCGACGGTGACGTCGACCGGATAGGCCGAGCCTTGAATTTCTTCAGCCAGGGCACCGGTAATGGCATCGCCGCGTGCCGCCAGGGCGACTTTCATGCCGGCCGCGGCAAAGCGCCGCCCGAGCGCCGCGCCCAGCCCGCCGCCGACCCCGACCACCATGGCGACCTGATCCTGGCTCATGGAAATCTCCCTCGGTTATGGTCACTCCGCCGCGCTGGCGGTGGGGTTGCGCTCGCGGAAGCCGGCCAGGAGCTCGGCCTCGCGCTGCCCGACCTCGAGGATCGCCGCCTGCTTGATGTGACCGTAGCCTCTGATCCGCTCGGGCAGGCTGGCGATCTCGACGGCGAGGGCGTGATTGTCTTGGTCGAGCCGGGCCATGATCTCCTCGATCACCGCTTCGTAGTCGGTTATCAGGCGGCGCTCGGCGCGGCGCTCCTCGCTTCGGCCGAAGGGGTCGTATGGGGTGCCGCGCAAGCCCTTGAACCGCGCCAGCAGGCGGAAGGCGGTGGCCATCCAGGGGCCATAGGCGGATTTCAGGGGGCGGCCGGTCTCCGGGTCGGTCTTGCCGAGAAACGGCGGCGCCAGATGGTAGCGCAGGCTGTAGCCGCTCTCGAAGCGCGCCTTGATGCCCTGCTCGAAGGCCGGATCGGCGAACAATCGGGCGACCTCGTATTCGTCCTTGTAGGCGAGCAGCTTGAAGTAATAGCGCGCCACCGCGTGGCCGAGGCTGCTCCGGCCCGGCGACCGCTCGGCCTCGGCGGCGCGCACCCTCTCGACCAGCGCGCCGTAGCGTTCGGCGTAGGCGGCGTCCTGATAGGCTATGAGTTCCGCCGAGCGGTGGGCGATCAGGCCGTCAAGATCGCGCGGCGGCGGCGATATCGGTTCAATTTGCGGCGCGGCCCGAGCGGCGGCGGCGTCGACCAGGGCGGGGTCGTGGGCGCTGAGCCGGCCCCAGCGGAAGGCGCCGAGATTCTGCTCGACGGCGACCGCGTTGAGCCTGATGGCGCTCTCGATGGCGGCGCCGGTGAGCGGGATCAGGCCCGCCTGATAGGCATGGCCGACCAGGTACATATTGCTCAGGATACTGTCGCCGAACAGCGCCTCGGCCAGGGCGGTGGCGTCGATGAAGGCGGTGTTCTCGGCCCCGGTGGCGTGGCTCACGGCATCACGCAAGGCGGCGTCGGGGAAGGCGAGGTCGGGATTGCGGGTGAACTCGCCGGTCGGCGATTGATGGGTATTGATCACGGCGGCGGTCTTGCCCCGGGTGATCTTGGCCAGGGCGTCGAAGCTCGCCGCGACCACCAGATCGCAGCCCAGGACCAGGTCCGCGCCGCCGGCGGCGATGCGCACGGCGTGGATTTGGCGTGGATCGGCGGCGATTCGCAGATGACTGACCACGGCGCCGTATTTCTGGGCCAGCCCGGTCATGTCGAGCACCGAGACGCCGCGCCCGTCCATATGGCCGGCCATGCCGAGCAGGGCGCCGATGGTGACCACGCCGGTGCCGCCGACGCCGG
>Ga0209554_1002888_pt1 | contig 11471 bp, 4 predicted proteins | sample MarorgKNORR_S2LV_5_FD_188221 | JGI IMG/M metagenome (GOLD analysis project Ga0209554, IMG submission 188221) | Marine microbial communities from the Southern Atlantic Ocean, analyzing organic carbon cycling - Bottom_A/KNORR_S2/LV (SPAdes) (version 2) | ecosystem: Environmental > Aquatic > Marine... | reverse complement strand
ATTTACAACAACTTTCAACTAATCGATTCGGATAGATTGCAAGGGGTTATCCGATGACCCATCCAACTTCAAAATACAGTTTGAAGGGTATTCAGTGGGTCAGTTTAGTCGCTACCCATTGTATTTGTTTATTGAAACAATTTTTCCGCAACAAAGAACGCGTCAGTATTTGTTTGCAACGATGCGCGTCGAATCGCCGCACAAGAACGGCGGCAGGGTAAAGTGCAACGAAGCGATGATTGGTGCGGATAGCGGGAGTTGAACCCACGATATGAGGTTGGAAACCTCAGGTGATAACCACTTCACTATATCCGCTTGATATTCCTACTGCGCGCAGATATACTTCTTAGCCGATTCGGTGTTCAAACGAGCATTCAATAACAAGTGGCATTGGAGGGTATACGTGGATGAAGAACAAGGGGAGACTGTTGAAGCAACAGGTGAGGGCTCCCAAAGTCTGTGGAAACTGGTCATGAGCAGTGGAGTCCTGGCCAGCATGTGTTGTCTGCCCAGCGTGGTATTGGTAATGTTCGGATTGGCTTCGGTATCGACCGCGGCGGCGTTATCGGACACCCTGTATTGGGGGCCTTTTCGACCGATTCTCTATGGCTTTACCCTCATCTTCATCGGCGTCGGCCTGACCTTCCATTTTCGTAGTCAGGGTATCTGCACTCTCGATGAAGCCAAACAGCAGCGAACCAGAATCATCAACACCGCGCTGTTGGTACTGATTGCCTCATTGGTCACCTATCTTTTCTTCAATTACGTGATTCTTGAATTAGTGGGTCTCGCCGTCGGCTTACCTTGGGAAGATGGTGCGCTCTGGAACTAACTGAAAGCCATTTCATTATTATTCAATAATCAGCCTTCGCTGCGAATGCCAAAGAAATCCTCAGGTCATCGTACTGCCATGTTTCCAATTGGATTTGTTTCTTTCCAATTGGGATAATTACCGCAAAGTCAGCAATTGGGTTCGGCCATTTCGTGCTGACTTTTCGTGGATTCAGGTTCATCCCGAGATGAAGGGCTTTCTGCACCGCCTCTTTAGCGGTCCATATCGATATGGCCGATTCAGGGTAATCATTGAGGTGTTGCAACTCATTGCCACTGGCCATCATCACAAATGCAGAGGAAGAAATTTCTCTGCTACCCGGCTCAGCATCGATTCCAACGTGATGATTCGCCTCGCTCAAAGCGGCGATTGCCCAACCTTCACTATGGCCGATGGAGATACTGGGCAAAGGTTTGGTGAAGTCTGGCTCTGCCCGCCAAGATAGTGACGGGGCGCGATTCTCATCTCGGATGATTTCCAATCCGGCAATCTCAATTCCCCATTGTTTGAGTAATTCCTCCACCAACCACCTCCCGGCAAGATGCTCTTCGTATCGTTTGGCGGTGGAAAACCGTGATACTTCAGGTGGCGAACAAAGATGAGGTGATTCATGGTTGGTCGGCGGCCTTGCATCAGGTTTGGCGATACGAATCGGTATTCGACCGATCAAGGTTGATGGACGAGCCCATTCCTCGCTATCTGAAAAGGGTGAGGAGAGAAATTCGACCTCTCCCTTCGGTGACCACACCATCGCCATACCACCCACATCAACCCTCAGTAACCCACTTAGCGCGGCAAAGTGAATTTTTGCTCCTCGGGCACCATACCCATTGCCTTCAGGCGCAAATCCTTGAGAGTGAGGACCGGTGCATCGTCATCACCGAATACGCATACATCATGGATGGTGATTCCACCTTCCGCTCTCCCGGTCAGGATCGAGCGTAGTCGTAGATTCTCGCCTCGGTCGGGAACCCTGAGCAGAGATGACCACCCGATTCCAATCGGTAGTGAGGAGATGCCATCGGATTCCATCGCCACCAGACCGGCATTCTGGAAACCGGCTTCAATCAGCATTGGCAGGGCCTCGAGAAGTACCGACCCACCTTGACTCTCGACCAACCATTGGTCGCTGGCCGGCAATTGGTGACGCATCAGCGCAATACCATCGCAACCGGGGGAGGTGGCATCACCGACTCCCCGCAGTACACCACCATGTGATTGGAATCTCGGGCCGTGGAAATATCGCTCGTAGATGAACGAGGCCGGCAATTCCAACTCACCAGCCATCGGCACCCCGAGTCGAGGAGAGGCAGCTAGTTCGGAGACGAAATGACCGGTGAGGTCGTCGTCCTTGTGCACCAGTCTGACCTCAGCCTTGTGGTGTATGCGAGGTTGACCCAATACCTGCCCCCTTGAGTTGACCAAGTCACTTTCAATGTGCGCCTCAAGCCAGATCAGGTCACCTTCGCTTCGTTTGACCTCGACCACGGTGCGAACTTTCATCTCGCCTTTCATCAATTTGATTGGCAGGCCGAATTCCACCGCCTCAAAGCCGGCCAGGGCATGCTCCGGGCAAAGAATCAGGGAATGCTCAGCGAACATCTCCAAGGCCATCACCCCGGGATGATATGGAACACCATCGATGGTATGGTCGGCCAAGAATGGCATTTCTTCGACCGATAAGGTCGACTCTCCGGTCAGTGACTTACCCTGTTCAAATGCGAGTAGCCGGTCGACGAAGGGAAAACGTTCCGGATTATCCAAAGCCGCACTGACATCGCCTGGTAGGCGTAGCGGTGGGGCGCGGAAACTATCGAATATATCCATCTGCCCAAGCGCCCCACAAGCCACGACTCGGCGCTTACCGCCACATAACATCTCATCGACGAAAATGCTAACCCCCACATCGACCGGTAAGGTCTCGATTCCGGCGGCGGCAAAGATTGCCGCAATCGAACCCCGGGTCGCCATCCCGACATCACGCCAGCCGGTCCATGCGATGGCTACGGCCCTGGTTTCCCCGCCCGCGCTCAAACGCGCCATCTCGGCATCGAGGACATTGTTTGAGGCGGCGTAATCGCTCTGGCCACCATTGCCAAAACGTCCGGCGACGCTGGTGAAAGCACAGGCTGAGCGCAGATTTTCGCTGCCGCTGGCCTCGGCCGCCGCCATTAAGGCGCTCCAGCCATCGACCTTGACCCGAACTACATTGGCGAATACATCCCATTCCTTATCGGCGACCATTTTTGAATCCTCGATACCGGCACCGTGGACAATTGCGGTGATCTGCCCCTTATAGGAGCCGATTTTCTCGCCGATTGCGGTGAGTGTTTCGGCATCAGTAACATCGCAGGAGTAGTATTCTGCACTATTTCCGGTAGCGTTGATTGCGGCGATTGTGGCGTAGATATCGCGACTGCGAAGATATGGACTCCATGCATTATTCCATTCGACGATTGAGACCTTGCCGACCTCAGCCGAGGCGACCAACTCCTCGCGCAGTGCTGACTTGCGCTGTTCAAGTTGCTCATCAGACCAAGCCAGCCAATCGCCTGGCTCTTCCAGCAATTCGGTTCGCCCTAACAAGACGAAGTGTGCCTCGCTCTTCGCACTGGCCTGGCACAGACCGATGATACATGAGGCGGTGACCCCCGAGCCACCACCTGATACCAGCCAGACCTCATCATCGGCCAACCCACTACGCGGTTTCTCAAGCGCCTCATCGAAGAGCACCAGTGCCCATCGCCGTCCATCGATATCCAAACCGATTTCAACCTCCCCGCCGCGACCGAGAAGGTCGTCGACCAATCTCGTCGCCAACTCGCTCTCCTCAAGAAGCATTTCTGGGTGAACATCGTAGGCTCGGCAACGGATGTTACCACGTTCGTGCGCATAAGCCTTGACCACCCCGGAAGCACCTGCTGCCAGGCTGTTGAAACGTTCTCCCTTGTTGCCATGGCGACCATCGAGGGCGGTGAGAGAGGCGAGGATGCCATCACCTTGTGAATATGCTGAGTCAAAGTGCTTGAGCAATCCGAATAATCCCTGCATCACCACTGCTCCGGTGGTATCAGCATCACCGGTCGTCCATTCATGGCCGGCCAGATGGGTTGGTGCGAGATGGATCATACCTCCGAAGTTACCCGAGTTCAATATCGCCTGTGCCGCCTCGGCAATTTGACCCGGTGATGAAGGGTCAGCCCGCAGGATGCGGCGACCTCCATCATTCTCTTCGGTGAATTTCTTGTGCAATAATTCCAATGATAAGCGCACAGCACCAGCGCCGCGGCGCTCAAGTTCGCTACAGACCAGCTCGGCCAGCCCCCAACAATCTTCAGTAACCACGACGAGCCGCCCGCGCAAATCTAATTCCTCGACAATACCCTCGCACTCCTCTACCTCGACCTGCCAGCGACGAAGACCGGTTCCGGGTTCGGTAATCGTGGTATCCTGTGTAGGAAGGGGTTCATCCATTGCGCTGGATGAGTCCACGCCGGGTGGCTCTACAGGTGCGACTTCAGGGGAAACGGGAAGTTCGACGGCGGTCTCGACGGCGGATTCAATGACCGATGATGGCGTTGGAGGAGAGGTTTCTGAGGCGGCTGGGGGAATGGGGGTGGTCGGAGAGGGAGTTGATTCCTGTTGAAATCTGTTGATGTAGGCAATGAAATGGTTCAGCGTCGGGTGTTCAGCCAAACTGAATCCCTCATCGAGCGGTAGGGTGAATTTCGCCCTAATATCACCCATTATCTCGGCCTGCTTGACCGTATCAATCCCCAACTCTCCCTCGAGGTCCTGGTCTAATTCAAGAAAATCCTTTGGATATCCGGTATGCTCGACGACAACATCGAGAACTATATCGGCAACATCGCCGGAATCGCTGGCTTGAGTTGAAATCTCTGAAATCACGGTGGCTTCGGAGACATCGGCATCCACAGTAGAAACAGAAAGTTCTGGTGTGGTGATTACTTCGCTTTCTGACGATAAAATCTCAAGTTCAGGATCGGGAGTGTGCGGGATCGATTCTGTCGGAGCCGTCGTGACTGGCGCCGAAATAGACTCTTTACCAACACTCATCTTGACTATGTAAGCGATCATGTGATTGAGGGACGGATGCTCTGAGAGGACGAAATCCTCGTCGACCGGAAGGGAAAACTTCTCACGGATATCGCCCATTATCTCGGCCTGCTTGACGGTATCAATACCCAATTCACCTTCCAGATCCTGGTCTAGTTCGATGAAATCAGCGGGATAGCCGGTGTGTTCGACAACCACCTCGACAACTAAACTCTCAATCTCTGATGTATCGCCGCTATGGACTGGTGGGGGTTGCTCTGCGGCGGACGATTGTGGCGCCGATTCTGGTGTTACAGGTGCTGCAGGTGCTGCAGGTGCCGTAGGTGAGGTGAGTGTCTGAGGTGCCGGTTCGGAATCGGAGACATCGGTTTCTGTAGGTTCGGGAGTTGGTTCGGGTTTGGCGAGATTGGAGGTGACGGAAAATACCTCGCCCTGAAGGCCACCATGAAGGTTGTCTTCACTGCCGACATATGCAACCAATTTATTATCGAGAATTCTCAGTTCAAGGTCGTCGCGTCCGGCCAAATTACGATTCCAAGCCATCAGTCGTTGACCGTTGATTCTCTCACCCTCGATTGCACATCGCTTCCACATCGTCACCGCGAGTTGGCTGCCGAATCCGGCGGCGAAGCGTAGACCATACTCCATTCCGGCAAAATCTCCGCCCTTGGAGATATTGAGGTCACCCAGTTCAGGGTCGACTTCTCGGTGGTTGGCAACCGGTGGTGCACGGCCAGTCGCAAGGGCATAGATGAGTACCGCATCTTCGATACCCACTCCCATCGGATGACCGGTGAAACCCTTGGTATTGGTGATGACCAGACTATTGGTCGACTCACCAAAGGTATCGCGCAGTGCCTTTACCTCGGCCTGTGCCGATCCGCCTCTGGCCGGTGTGTAGGTCTCGTGGCTCATGAAGAAAGTATGGGGGGCGATGCTATTGCGATTGAACCCCCACTTGGCCTCCATCTGGCCAACGAAATTATTGACGCTGGCGGAGACGTGTTCAACGTCCAGGCGGGTGCCGTGGAAAGATGAGTTCGCCAGCGTCGCCCCCAGCAGTTCGGCATAGGGCTGTACTCCTCGCTCGGCGGCGTCGCGGCGACGCTCGATGACGAAAGACGCCGCCCCCATCCCGAGAATCATCCCATTTCGTCGGGCATCGAAGGGTAGAGCCGCTTCCTCGACCACATCTGAGGTCGAGGCGGCTCCACTGGCGGCGAAGCCCGAGCCGATCCATTCCCACATATCTTCTCCGGTGGCATTGTCGGCAGAGATGATGACCACCCGGTCGACGCGGCCGCAATCGAGCCAGTCTTCGGCGATGGTGAAGGCGGCAGCAGTCGATGCACAGGCCAGATTAATCGTGGTATTCGGGCCGCGGATGCCGGTCATCTGGGCGAATTGTGAATGCCCCATATTGAGAACCTGAAACAGAAATGAGCGGTCGAAGTGACCTTCGCCATCGTCGCCATCACTCTTCACCTTCTCTGCCATCTTGGCGATACCGGGGAAACAACTTGCGAATACCACACCGGTAGTATCTCGGTAGACACTGGGAATCTGCCAATTTGTTATCAGGCGTAGTCCGCCCTTGCCGACCTTCTCCACGGGTGTCAGGGGTATCGCCGCATCACGCAGGGCGAGTAGACCGCTGGCGACCGCTAATTGAGTCGAAATATCCCAGGCTTTGACGACTTTTGCGTCTATTCCGAATTCTTCGGTCAAATCGAATCCGGCCATCTGCCCGGCGAGTTGCGGAATATCATCGAACTTAGTCGCAGTTTCCATTCTCGCTTGGCCTTCACTTCCTTTGATCAGCCGGACGATGTTCTTGTCGAGGATACGCTGTTTGAATTCATCCGAAACCTTGCTGATACAGGTCTCGCCACGCACAAGTTTCTCAAAGTTATCATCGTCGAAGACCCGCTCTCCGCCGGGCAGACCCAGACTTATTCCAGTGACCACGTAGGGATTGTTATGCCGCGATGTGGTCGCAGAGGCCACTGACCTTGGCCCGGTTTGCCCACCTGAGGGAAACGTGGAAGTGGTTGTAGCAGGGGATGCGCTGGAAGAAGGTGTCGGGGTGGTAATCGTGGTAGCGAGAGCATCGTGGGGGGCCGTGGTTACCCAGCGGGAAATGTCAGCCGCGGTCACTGCTGAGGTGATGTCGACTGCGGAGTCGGTGGTCACTGAGCCGGCGATATTTGCTACCAACATCGAAATCTGCGCATCACTCAGCCCCAAGCCGTTTCGCAGGCCTACCTGCCCCTCGCAGAACCGCGCCGGATAGCCACAGATTGCTGATAATTCACCAGCAACCCAACGTTCAATGTTGCGTCTGTCACCTTCAGAACTTATTGCTGGGCTTACCGCATCTCCGACGATTGATGCGCCAGCCTGAATAGTTGTTCCAACCGAGGGAAGTGGGCGACTCCTGGTGCGCAGATCCTCCCATTCAAGGCTACTCATAATTGCACCGGATTTGTAGGCCTCAATCGGGCCGGCGCGGAATCCTTCGACGAGTTCCGGTGAATCATTCTCCGGCCATTGCGGCGGCCGGCCGGCCAAAGCAAGCATCCCCATCGCCTGTAACAGCGAGGCGATTCCACCTTGTTTGGGATGATTGCTCATCACCGCTAAATGCGGTTTATCCTCAAGAATCTGACCGGCGAAGACCGTCAATGCACGCTTCGGGCCAACCTCGACAAAAATACGGGCTCCTCCCTCATACATCGTCTCAATCTGCTTCGTCCACTCGACCGCTGAAGCCATCTGTGGCGCCAGTTTACCCAGTATGGCTTCTTTAGCACCACCGCCATTGGCACTGCTGGGATACCAGTCGCCATCGACATTACTGGTAATCGGAATCTGCGGCCAATTTATGTCCAAGCCGCTGAGGAATTTCTTCAATGGTTCGTTTGCAGGGGCGACAATTCGGCTATGGAAAGCATGGCTGGTCTGCAATATCACCGAAGTAAATCCTGCTGCTTCGAATTTGGAAATCGCCTGCTTGACCGGCTCGGTCTCGCCGGCGATAACCGTCATCTTCGGTGAATTCTTATTCGCCGCTATCACATACCCGTCGACGCTCTCGATAATCTCGGCGACTCGCTCATATGGCGCGGTGACGCTAGCCATCAATCCGGTGTCATCTATGACTACTGCACCCATTTCGGTACCACGGGCAGCAGCTGCCCGCAGAGCGCCATCCATCGCCAGTATACCCGAGGACATCAGTGCGGCATATTCCCCGAGAGAATGACCAGCGACCATGTCCGGCTTGTAACCATGTGAACTCAGGGCTCCTTCGATGGCGAGGTCGGCGGTGAGCATAGCCGGTTGGGTGTACTCGGTCTGCTTGAGTTTGTGTTCGGCCACTTTTTGCTCATCATCCGAAAGGTTTTCTCGTAAAACGAATGAGGATAAGGACTCACCTTCCAAGACTTCGACCATGGTTTCATCTGACAGTTTCCATACCCGGCCAACCGCGCTCCAGCGTTTGGACAAGTCAAGAGTCATTCCGACATATTGACTTCCCTGCCCTGGATAGAGGTGGGCGATTTTCGCCTCTTCGGGAAGGGTTGGGTCGGTGGATATCATAACCCCTTGAGCGGCTAGAAAACCCCATTTTTTCGGGTCACTCATAGTTTGCAGGGCAAGTGCCACTCGTTTGTCTAACTCGGCCCACGAGGTGGCTACCAAAGCCATCCGCACACCGGTTGCTGAATAGCCCTTGCTCGCCCGAGGTAGTTCAACTGAGAGTCGGCGACCCTTGGCGTCGTCATCAAAATTAGTTCCGGAACCTGAGAGGATTTCACTGAGTTGTTGGAGTTTAGCCGCCAGAGCGCCGATGTCGGCGGCATTCAACAATAGCAGACTACCTTCGATGCTCTTCAATTCTTCGTGGGTCATGCTCGGACTGGCGCTGACATCGAGAATCGAGGCTACCGAACTGCCGGCCGAAGCGGCCTTGGCAGCACCTCTGGCTGACCCGAGGGCGGCCATTGCCGCGGCATAACTCGACTCCCAGCGTGTGGCCAGAGCAAGGTGGAATTCAGGGTCATAGGCTTCAAGAGCGACGTGAAAATTAGTTCCGCCGAAACCGAATGCTGATACTCCGGCACGGCGGGGCGCCCCGCTCTTGGGCAGTGGCCATTCACGTGGTTCGGTCGGGACGAAGAATGGATTCTTGCTCCAGTCGACGGTATCGTTGGGATTGACGAATCCGGCGCTCGGGGGAATCGTTCGGTGATGCAGAGCGAGAATACTTTTGAGCATGCCAGCGATTCCTGCAGCCGCTTTAAGATGGCCAATCTGACTCTTGATTGAACCAACTGCGACATTGTCTCCGGCGGGTACATCGGAAAAGACATCGGCCAGCGTGGCCAATTCGGTCGCATCTCCAACCCGGGTCGAGGTGCCATGTGCCTCGACCAACTCGACACTGGATGATTCGTAACCGGCCTGGGCATAGGCACGGATCACGGCTTGGCGCTGTCCTCGCCGGCTCGGTGCGGCGATTCCCTTGCCGCGGCCATCACTACTGGCCCCGACCCCACGAATCACACCGTAGACCACATCACCATCGGCGATAGCCTCGCCTAGGCGTTTGAGAATGAATGCTCCGGCGCCTTCACCCATCACGAAACCATCGGCACCCGAATCGAAGGGGGTTGAATGAGTGGCGGAAAGTGCCCCTATTGCACTGAACTTGGCGTAGGTGCTGGGGTTCATCGAGCGGTCGCTGGCGCCACAGACGACTACATCGACCTGGCGAGATTGCAGTTGTCGGCAACTGTCGACCAAAGCCGCCATGCTCGAGGCGCAAGCGGCATCAGTGGTGTAATTCGGCCCCTGTAAGTCGAGCAGATTCGCAACTCGCCCGGCGATGACGTTGGCCAACTCGCCCGGCATGGTATCCTCATCGAGTTTGGGTAATCCCTCAGTCCACTTTTTCCGAAACGACTCGGCATCGGTCATCCCGCCCTCCTGGGCAATTCGAATCGCTTGGTCGACATGAACGTGAAGAGTTCCGGTATCTCGATTCTCACCACCCACCGCGTTGGCGAAGACTACCCCGGTCGAGGCGCGATTGAGTTCCTTACCACCCTCGCCGTATCCTGCATGTTCCAATGCTGAAGCACTCACTGCAACCGCCCATAATTGTGTCACATCGATTTGCGGCAATGAACCGGGTGGTATTCTCCAGCGCCGCCAATCGAATTCAAAATCACGGACGAAACCACCAATCTTGGAGTAGGTCTTGTTTTCTGCGACCGAGCCGGGGGAACCATTCGGGTCGTAGAAGTCCTGGGGCTTCCAACGGTCACTGGGGACCTCGGAAATCGAGACCCGGGCCTTGAGTACATTATCCCAAAAAATGTCGATCTCGGGAGAATCGGGGAGCAGGCACGCCAGACCGATGATGGCAATCGGCTCAAACGGCCCTTGCTCAAGGCCCTCAGTGGTTGATTCTGTATTCGCGGAAATAATCCTCACCTCATGGATCCATGATGCTCTGCGGCACCATGGTAATCGAAAAACCGGCATCGACATGAATACACTGCCCGGTAACCCCCGAAGAGAGATTGCTGGCCAACCACAGTGCGGTTCCGGCTACGTCATCTTGAGTTACATTTCGCCGTAGTGGTGAATTTGCCGCGACGTGGTCGAGAATCTTATCAAAACCGGGAATCCCGGCGGCGGCCAGGGTAGGGATGGGGCCGCTGGAAATAGAATTGATGCGATGACCCTCGGGTCCGAGGTGGCACGATAACTCGCGGGTCCAGCATTCCAGTGCAGCCTTGGCCATGCTCATTATCCCATATGAAGGGACGTAACGGGTACTGGCGGCATAGGTCAGAGTGATGGTCGATGATCCGAGATTGAGGTGCGGCAAGGCGTGGCGCAGACAGCGTTGTAGCGAGTTCGCCGAAATCGTCATCGCGGCGTTGATTTTCTCATCTTCAACGAAAATTATCGGCCGGTCAAAGCATTCCCGCGGCGCAAAGCCGATTGCATGGATGAGTATATCTGCCTTCAAACCCGGATTCTCAGCGGCGAATGCTGAGAAAAATTCAGCCGTCAGTTCATCACTGGCAACATCGAGAGGATACATTCCGGCAATCTGAGGCAATTTCTCCTTCAGTTGATAGACCCGGCTCATGAAGCGTTTCTGGAAGCCGAGATAGAGGGTGACTCCGGCCTCGGCCAACTTCTCACATATCGCCCATGCGATACTGTCCTCGCTGGCCACACCAAAAACAAAAGCGACTTTACCTTGTAAACCAAGCATCTGCTCACCTGCCCCTACGGGGCAGACAACCAGCCAAGAGGTCACCCTTTGAGGGTTGGGGTGGCACATCGGCGCATATGCCCGGTTGCATGGTCTCGCGGTACGGCGATTATCGCTTCAAAGGTCGCCGAAATCCAGGTCGTCGTCATCGAAACCATCCAGGTCGTCGTCGAAACCATCCAGGTCGTCGTCGAAATCATCATCTTCCGGAATCGAGGCGATTCGTCTCTTCTTTGCCTTACCTACCTTGAGCACAATCATCAT
>Ga0209554_1002886_pt1 | contig 11471 bp, 3 predicted proteins | sample MarorgKNORR_S2LV_5_FD_188221 | JGI IMG/M metagenome (GOLD analysis project Ga0209554, IMG submission 188221) | Marine microbial communities from the Southern Atlantic Ocean, analyzing organic carbon cycling - Bottom_A/KNORR_S2/LV (SPAdes) (version 2) | ecosystem: Environmental > Aquatic > Marine... | reverse complement strand
TTATTTTACTCTTTTTGTAATACAATAATAATTTATTCTGAAACAAATTTACTCCGTCAGAAATATAATTTTCCTGGTAATTTGTTCTGATAAATGGATTTAAAATGGAGTAATAATCCGGACCGTGTCGTTTTTTACCCAGCTCAATTCGATGTCCCAAATAGCGTAATTGTAATTTACTGTATCTATTTAATGATGAAAGATTCAATAACTCTGTTAGAGTTAAGGTGTAATTTCTTAAAAGAAAGGGTATCAAAGGTTGACCATTTTTACCAAAATTAAAATATGATTCGTATTGGGAAATATCTAAACTGGTATCCAAATTTATATATTCAAAGAATTGACCATCATTGGGAACATCATAACTAAGACTGTCCAATTCGTTAATGTTCTGAATATTGTTCCATTTATTTAGGTTTGAAAAACTCAGTGAAAATCCACTTTTAATTAATATTCTTGAATCATCAAACCCAAATTGTAGATTTGAACCAAGTATAAAATTCCCTTTAGGTTTTTCACCCACCCAATTTTTAGTTGGAAAGATCAAAGCATCAACAGTATTAAATATATTTTGATAATTATTTATTAAGGTGTCGAATCTGATAGTAAAATTATTTCCCGTATTAATAAAATAATCATCAAGGGTTATTTCAGGATTTATTCTGGATACCAATCCATCTGGCAAGGTCATTACAGCATTAGAAATCTCTCTTGATACAGTGGAAATATTATCCTGCACTTTGATATAATTCAAATCCCAAAATGCTTTTTCTCCAAATTTCAATTTCAATTTTGCTGCCAATACATCCTGCTGAAAAGTATAATTATATCGACTCACTCCAATTGTCCAGGCATCTAAAGTGGAGTCAATATTTGAAATAATTATGGCATTATTGGCAGGTTTTCCCTGAATGGCTCGTTTTGTTTTCCCATTGATTATATTAAGGTAAAATGGTCCTTTGTTAAAAATGAAATTAACTCCCCTGACATGTTTGCCATTCCAACCATATTCATCAATATTCGGGTATGAATCTCCCAATTTTAATTTCAAAAAATCATTTTTAAAATGTAAAAAATATCGATCCATTGGTTGAGCGTATTTATTTTCAAGGCTGGATTTTGAATACATCATATCCATCTGTAACCAGTCTAAATCAATATTGTAACTAAAATTTAATTCTCCAATATCTATGATTGACCTATTCACCTTGCCGCCTGTATAATTTGTCCATATTTTGCTGGACTGTTTTTTAATAGTACCAAAACCAATCACTTGTCCCGGCAACACCGTAAAACTCCAACTGAAATCGTTAAATTTTTGACCATATATATTGGATATGTTCACGCGGACAGTGTGTAATCCCGGTGTAATAGCATCTGAGGGAATAGATAGATATGACGAATCAATTTGGGCTTTTTTGCTTACATCCTTTTCATCCAAAAAGACCTTCACACGTTCAGGATCAACATCCTTTATGGGGAAGTACGATAAAGCAATAAATAAATCCTGACGTAAAACCCTCTCTCCGGGTTTTGGACTGATTATTACCACATCAGGTATTAATCCCTCTATATCAAAATCACGAATATTTTCAGGTAATGTATTATCAAATAATATCCTGGATTCAGGGATATCTATATGAATGCGAATAGGATTAGTTGCGGATTTAATTGATGGGAAATATGCCCTGGTTTGATTTGACATTTCCAATAGCAAATAATATTCTAATATGCCTCTTTTTACAAAATCACCAGGAATTTCTGCCAAATATATAAAATTTCCCATTTGAGTCAGGGGCGCTTCAATAAATTCAAGATTGCCTATTGGTCTGTATAATAATGAAAAACGGTGGACATCCGTTTCACTTATATTTAAGAATGCCTTTATGGGAACCGATATTCCAAAAGGTGCTGTCTGTACTTTTTCATGAATAATTATATTTCCAAAAGTAGTGGAAAAAAGTATTAAAGAAAGAATTAAATAATTTTTCAATAAATCGATAATATTTATTGGGTATAGGTCAAAATAATTTTCCGCTCCACATTGGCGGCATTCTTCAATTTTATCACTACAACATTAGTAATTATTTCTAGAGATGGGTCATCCGTATCTTCTTTTTCATACTGAAGATCTCGCTCATCAACTTCCAACATAAGCGACTCTAGGTATTTTATATCTGTAACTGGTGTTTCAAATATTTGAAATTCTTCATTAATTAGTGAAATAAGTGTAGTGTCCGAGACTAATACAGAGGTTCGATTCAGAGATGGATTCCATATAGAAATATTGCCGCTTTCTTTTATGAATTTGTCACCAGTTAGCGGATTTGACAACACCCAAAATCTACATTCAGTACAGCTAAGTTCCGAATTTGGGGTCACTAATTTGAATTCTTCAAGTACCTGATTTGTTACATTGATGGTAATTATACCAGTAATTAATTCAATCTGTTTGGAGATCATCCGTTTGTCGATTTTACCTTTAATTATAATTTCACTCTCAGAATAGATTGAAATGGATGTTCCATCGTCCAAAAACACAGCTTTTGCAAATGCTTTATCCTCAGTTCGAATTTGAGTTTCTGAAAAAATGGGCGAATTCACCCGGGTTTTGGATTTAAATTTATTATCGCTGATCAATTTGTGTTGAACATTGCCCCTGATTTTAGAAATTACAACAATAGGTTCATTTGCCCAGAATAGTTGAAGAATCATAATGAATGAGAAATATTTGATCATTTAATGCGCACGCTTTCCAAGGTAGCATTTCCTGCTTTAATTTCCGATAAAATTGAATGCAGCGCTCCAATATGAATTTCATCATCATTTATCCAGATTGCATCCCCATCAGTGGTAAATCGTTCTAATTCCCCGCCCGGACTAAATAATAAATAAAATTTGTCCGTACCAATTATGGATTCAATAACTGCTAAATATGGGTCTGAATAATCAAGCTGCAATTTATCAGGTGAGCGTACCTCAAACACATTAATACCACTATAATCATGATTAACATCCAGTTCAATACTGAACGAACGGCGGACTTGCCAAAGGTAATATTTTCCCACTTCCATATCAACATGACCAACAGACGGATATTGAAATGAGTGTGCATTCCACCCCAGGGAATAATAATCTTGTGACTGATCCATGGGTACGAGAGACCACCCCACCAGTGCATCTTCCAAGGATTCGTGCTCATTTTGATTGTATTCACAAACTCTGATGGCATATTCACACAAAGGGCAGTAATCTGAAAACCAGGTGAATAATGGTACTGTGCTAAACGTATATGCGTTAGATAATTCTGATAATGTTCCGCCCGGTGATAATAATTCTAAGGTTACTGGAGATTGAACTTCAATTATTTTTGGAGGAACGATAAATATTGGTTCATCACTACTATTTAAGGTGAAATGGATTAAGTATTTTCCATTTGGCATTTTCCCCGATTGACTTACATACGAAATAAGAGATTCCAATTTAGCATTTCCAGATATAATTGGTCCTGATGCAGATTGAATCTCATTATTCGTAAAATACTTTATGGGGATTGCATTTAATACAATATTTCCTGTATAAAAAGTCTCATAGGAGTTAATGCCAATTTCAGGGGAAAATATTTTATATTCAACCTCGATGGATAGATTGGAAGCGCAGCTCTCCGTATTAATTTCATATTGATACAATACTGGTTGATTTGCAGCAGTACCTGTATCAAAAAAACTAAATGGATAGCTTAATATATTTTCATTAAAATATTGTTCTGTTAAACAGCAAGTGCATTCGGCAGGAAAACCCCATGCAAGAAGGATGATATACAGAAAAGATTTGATCCGGTGGATACCCATGATAAAATAGAATTTGATAGTTGCTGGCTTGGATAAATATTAGGCAGATTTTCCAAGGTTGACAAAGAGATTTAGATGGTTTAAATAATCAATTATATAATTGATTATTTAAAAGAAAAAGCCCCCAACTATTGTCAGGGGCTTTTAGAAAGACCGGCAACGTCCTACTCTTCCACACTGGTCTCCCGTGCAGTACCATCGGCGCTATAGAGCTTAACTTCCGAGTTCGGAATGGGATCGGGTGTGACCTCTATGCCATTGTCACCGGAAAAGATTTGTGAGTTTATAAACAGACTGTAATATCGTCTATCGGAAAAATAAAAATTGATTAAGTCTCACGACTAATTAGTATCACTCGACTGAGTACATTACTGCACTTACATCTGTGACCTATCAAACCAGTATTCTACTGGAAGTCTTCAGTCCCACCGAGGTGGGAAGGGAAATCTTATCTTGGGATGGGTTTCGCGCTTATATGCTTTCAGCGCTTATCCCTGCCGAACGTAGCTACCCTGCAATGCCGCTGATGCGACAACAGGCACACTAGAGGTTCGTCCACTTCGGTCCTCTCGTACTAGAAGCAGATTCCCTCAAATTTCCTACGACCATAGAGGATAGGGACCGAACTGTCTCACGACGTTCTAAACCCAGCTCGCGTGCCACTTTAATGGGCGAACAGCCCAACCCTTGGGACCTTCTCCAGCCCCAGGATGCGACGAGCCGACATCGAGGTGCCAAACCTCCCCGTCGATATGAGCTCTTGGGGGAGATAAGCCTGTTATCCCCGGAGTACCTTTTATCCGATTAGCGACGGCCCTTCCACACGGGACCGCCGGATCACTAACCCCTGCTTTCGCATCTGCTTGACCTGTCGGTCTCGCAGTTAAGCCACCTTATGCGTTTGCACTCTACGCACGATTACTGACCGTGCTGAGGTGACCTTTGGGCTCCTCCGTTACATTTTGGGAGGAGACCGCCCCAGTCAAACTACCCACCAGACACTGTCCCGAATCCGGATAACGGATCACGGTTAGACTTCCAATGATGCAAGGGTGGTATTTCAAGGATGACTCCACCCTGATTAGCATCAGGGCTTCAAAGTCTCCCACCTATCCTACACATACAGAATCAAAAGCCAATATCAAGCTATAGTAAAGGTTCACGGGGTCTTTCCGTCCTTCTATGGTTAGCCGGTATCTTCACCGACATTACAATTTCGCTGAGTTTCTGGTCGAGACAGTGGGGAAGTCGTTACACCATTCGTGCAGGTCGGAACTTACCCGACAAGGAATTTCGCTACCTTAGGACCGTTATAGTTACGGCCGCCGTTTACTGGGGCTTCAACACCGAGCTTCTTCAGACAAGTCTGAATGACAAAGTATCTTAACCTTCCAGCACCGGGCAGGTGTCAGTCCATATATTTCCACTTACGTGTTAGCATAGACCTATGTTTTTAGTAAACAGTCGCTACCCCCATTTCACTGCGGCCCGCCAGATGGCGGGCACCCCTTCTCCCGAAGTTACGGGGCTATTTTGCCGAGTTCCTTGACCAGAATTCTCTCAAGCACCTTAGGATTCTCTCCTCGCCTACCTGTGTCGGTTTACGGTACGGTCTCCTTAGCATACACCGGGCTTTTTCTTGCCACCTCTTACTCCTGAAAGTCAAATCAATAAGACAGACAGGTCTGGAAGATGGGTGTCCCGGTTTAAGGGTCGGAGGTTCAGGAATATTCAGAAGTTACCTGATTTCCATCGACTACGCCTTTCGGCCTCGCCTTAGGGGCCGACTAACCCTGATCTGATTTGCATTGATCAGGAAACCTTGGGCTTACGGTGAACACGAATTTAACGTGTTTTATCGCGTACTCATGCCAGCATCCTCATTTCCATTTCCTCCAGATGCCCTCCCGGGTCATCCTTCGACGGTTGATGGAACGCTCTCCTACCACTTCCGATAAATCGGAAATCCTAAGCTTCGGCATTTTACTTGAGTCCCGGAGATTATCGGCGCAGATTACCTTGACTAGTGAGCTGTTACGCTTTCTTTAAAGGAATGGCTGCTTCTAAGCCAACCTCCTAGCTGTCTGTGCTAATCTACATCCTTTATCACTTAGTAAAAATTTAGGGGCCTTAGCTGTAGGTCTGGGTTGTTTCCCTCTCGGCATTGAATCTTATCACACAATGCCTCACTGCTACGAAACATATCGATGGAATTCGGAGTTTGATAGGGGTTGGTATCCTGATAAGGACCCGAGCCCATTCAGTGCTCTACCTCCATGATACTATGTCGTAACGCTGCACCTAGATGCATTTCGGAGAGAACGAGATATCACCGAGTTTGATTGGCCTTTCACCCCTTACCACAGGTCATCCGCTCGGTTTTCAACCCAAGTCGGTTCGGTCCTCCACTCCATTTTACTGGAGCTTCAACCTGCCCATGGTAAGATCACTCGGTTTCGCGTCTACCGCACCTAACTAAACGCCCTATTCAGACTTGGTTTCCCTACGGCTCCATCCCTATAGATTTAACCTCGCTAGATACGAGTAACTTGCTGGCTCATTATGCAAAAGGCACGCCGTCGTCCTTGCGGACTTCGACAGCTTGTAGACATTCGGTTTCAGGTTCTATTTCACTCCCCTCTCGGGGTACTTTTCACCTTTCCCTCACGGTACTGTTACACTATCGGTCATATGAGAGTATTTAGCCTTACCAGGTGGTCCTGGCAGATTCAAACGGAATTTCTCGTGTTCCGCCCTACTTGAGAAAATGACCCAACGAGACCAATGCTTTTCGGATACGGGGCTATCACCCTCTATGGCTGAACCTTTCCTGATTCAATTCTCCTAAGCAAAAGTTTTCTGACTCGCCGAAGGTTCTGTCACACCCTCTGGTCATTCCACACAACCCCAATATAGCTAAAATGACAGTCATGACACTATATTGGTTTAGGCTGTTCCCAGTTCGCTCGCCGCTACTACGGGAATCACTTTTGTTTTCTTTTCCTGCAGGTACTGAGATGTTTCACTTCCCTGCGTTGACTCTTACCACCCTATATATTCAGGTGGCAGTTTCCCGGCATTACCCGGGAAGGGTTCTCCCATTCGGAAATCCCCGGATTAAAGGTTGTTTGCACCTACCCGAGGCTTATCGCAGCTTACCACGCCCTTCATCGCCTTCATATGCCAAGGCATCCACCAAACGCCCTTACTAACTTAATCAAAGCCTTTTACTTTTCCAGATAGACATTTATTACAGTTATTTGGATATAAACTCACAATTTCAAAAAACAGATTCTTTACTTCTGGAGTAAAGATTTTTGCAATCCATCTAAAAGATGGAGTTCAAATTTTTTAAGATATTCCATCAGAAGATGGAAGGTAAACTTTGTGGAGCTGACAGGGATCGAACCTGCGACCCTCGCGTTGCAAACGCGATGCTCTCCCAGCTGAGCTACAGCCCCTGAATTAGTAGGGTCTGAAATAACACATAACTCTAAAAGTGGGTCTGGGTAGACTCGAACTACCGACCCCCGCCTTATCAGAGCGGTGCTCTAACCGACTGAGCTACAAACCCCAAATATGAGAATGTGTGCGTAAGTTGCCGAAACATTGATGTTCGACCGTATTTCCGGCTATTGCCGGAAATTACTCCCTAGAAAGGAGGTAATCCAGCCGCACCTTCCGGTACGGCTACCTTGTTACGACTTCGCCCCAGTTACCAATCTCACCTTAAGCAGCTCCTTCCCGAAGGTTAGGACACTGACGTTGGGTGCTACCGGCTTCCATGGCGTGACGGGCGGTGTGTACAAGACCCGGGAACGTATTCACCGCGCCATGCTGATGCGCGATTACTAGCGATTCCTGCTTCATGCAGTCGAGTTGCAGACTGCAATCCGAACTTGGGGGAGTTTTTTGGGATTGGCTCCACTTCGCAGTATTGCTACCCTCTGTACTCCCCATTGTATTACGTGTGTAGCCCTGAACGTAAGGGACATACTGACTTGACGTCGACCCCACCTTCCTTCCGGTTATCCCGGGCAGTTTCCCTAGAGTCCCCACCATTACGTGCTGGCAACTAAGGATAGGGGTTGCGCTCGTTATCGGACTTAACCGAACATCTCACGACACGAGCTGACGACAGCCATGCATCACCTGTGATAGTGTCCTTGAGCAAGCTCGCAGAGGCTCTGGCTTTCACCAGAGTTTCACTAACATGTCAAGTCCAGGTAAGGTTCTTCGCGTTGCATCGAATTAAACCACATAATCCACCGCTTGTGCGGGTCCCCGTCAATTCCTTTGAGTTTCAACCTTGCGGTCGTAGTTCCCAGGCGGAGTACTTAACGCGTTAGCTCCGACAGTGAAGGGGTCGATTCCCCCACCACCAAGTACTCATCGTTTACGGCGTGGACTACCAGGGTCTCTAATCCTGTTTGCTCCCCACGCTTTCGTTCCTCAGCGTCAGTATAGGTCCAGTAAGCTGCCTTCGCCTTTGGTGTTCCTCCTGATATCTACGCATTTCACCGCTACACCAGGAATTCCGCTTACCTCTACCTCACTCAAGATTGGCAGTATCGAAACCGGGTCCACGGTTAAGCCGTGGGATTTCAATTTCGACTGACCAACCAGCCTACGAACTCTTTACGCCCAATAAATCCGGACAACGCTTGCCCCCCTCGTATTACCGCGGCTGCTGGCACGAAGTTAGCCGGGGCTTTCTTATAGGGTACCGTCACATCCCGATGGTGTTAATAACGGGACTTATCTTCCCCTATGACAGATCTTTACACTCCGCAGAGCTTCTTCGATCACGCGGCGTTGCTGCGTCAAGCTTTCGCTCATTGCGCAAAATTCCCCACTGCTGCCTCCCGTAGGAGTCTGGGCCGTATCTCAGTCCCAATGTGGCTGATCGCCCTCTCAGACCAGCTACTGATCATTGCTTTGGTAGGCCATTACCCTACCAACTAGCTAATCAGACGCAGGCCCATCCATAAGTGATAGCCGAAGCCACCTTTAATCTTTACCCCTTATGAGGAAAGATATTATCCGGTATTAGCTCACCTTTCGGTGGGTTATCCCGAGCTTAAGGGTAGGTTACCTACGCGTTACTCACCCGTTCGCCAGTTTACTTGCTCCCGAAGGAACTTTCTCCTTAGACTTGCATGTGTTAAGCACGCCGCCAGCGTTCGTCCTGAGCCAGGATCAAACTCTCCATTGTATGTTTGTTTAATCGTTTTATTTTATCTCACTCAAAGTTTCGACTGACTCTTACGCACACTCTCAATTTCAAAAAACAATTGGTTTAAATATTACTTTGCTGTTCCTGCACAGCGAGGAAAATTAGAAGCTTTTAAAATCCCCCTGCAAGACTTTATTTACATTATTAAAAAATAATTTTCCTACCGTATATATACTACTTTAATAATACTAATTTTTGGGTCTGAATAGGCTTTTTATTTGACCCTAATACCACAAAGTAAATACCGGACGAAACTGGATTGCCAAAGCTATCGACACCATTCCATACAGAAGTATACTTCCCTGAATTTACAAATGCATTTACCAAAGTACTTACTAAGCGTCCATTTAAATTGTAAATGGACAATTCCACTTTGGAAATTTCAGGTACCTCAAATTGGATATTTGCAATTGGATTAAAGGGGTTGGGATAAATTTGATTTATTCCCATTTTAACAGGAAATAAATCATTTTCGATCCCAAGCATTTCGGAATTCAGAAAACACCTATATCCTAAATTACCATTTACTGCTGACCATCCATCTCCTATATTCTGCGATGAATTATCAGAAATTGAATTTGTATCCAATCCAAATGGTTGTGATGAACTAAATTCTTTAATTCCTATCCAGAAATCATCATATACCATTATATTCTCTTCCGAAAGATCCTTTTCATTCCAGCCATCTATATTACCTGAGGCCTGTACAGCCGAATAAATTTCAGCACCTGGTATGCCACCATCATCATCAAATACTTTAATATAGAAAGCACCACCACTACCAATCTGGTACCATTTAAACCGTACTATACTTTCACCTAAAGCATTTGCTGAATATTTTACAGCAGAAAAGTTTCCAGAACCTGCGATAAATTCACTTTCAAAGCTACCATCATCATGTGATTCTTGGTGAACAGTACTTGCTAATGGGGTAACAGATACATAACTAGATTGACCGCTTTCTTCTCCATCATCGTAGGTTGCACTTACGGTATATTCATAAGTAGTATTATTTTCAATACTCACATCAGTGTAACTATTTTCAAGAAGACCTGCTACTATATTCTCATCATCCCTGTACACATTATAGGTAACCCCTGCACCTTCATAAGTTATATTTGCACGAATACCAAAATTACCTATGACATTATAGTTTAATGCAAATTCCCAAGTACCACCCAACCGTAAAACAGAGTGCAATGTTGTTTGGGTTGTATCTAAAGCCACACCAAAATAGGGATTAATTTCATGGGCAATAACGAAATAATTTTCAATATTCCAATCATTAACAGAATATACATTCCACCCATTAACAATATCAATTTCCACGGAATAAGTTGGTTCAGTATCGATAGTAGAACCAAACATACCATAAACTCCAATGGAAATTGTTGTATCTATATTATTGCTATTATAAATGGAAAATGAGTTGATTTGTGCTGGTCCAATAACGTCGAATAATACACCTGCCCAACCCGTTCCATTAACTGTGGAAATGGTATTTTCGGGTGAAAATACACCATTTTCATATATAAAATCATCAGTCCCAGCGGCATTCATATCTGCCCAGACAAGAGATACTTCACTATCACCAGCCTCAGCTTCTAAACCCCAAGGTGCAAAGTAGGCGCCAGTAGAAAGTTTATAAATCATAAAATCATCTATATACAATCCACCACCCTGGCCCCCATCATGATTATCATCATATCTACTTTGTATTCGTAATTTTATAGTCTTACCAGCGAACTCACTGATATTTAAAAAGGTATTCCCATTAAATGGCAAACCCGGTGCATATTCCTCCCAGCCAGAAGCACCCGGACGTTCATCCTCTATTGAGCCATAATCATAAAATTGATCTATCCAGACTTCACCACCTGCTATCATATGAGACATATTATCGCCTGAGTCAGAAAATAATACTCCTGAATTATCAATAACGGAGATATTGTCAACCTGAAATCCAGTTAATGAAGGAACAGGGTTACCATTACCATCATCGGCTGTACTGTAAGCTGGATCAGAGCCGAAAGCGAAGCGAATAATTATTTCCTCCCCTGCATAATCAGTAAGGTCTGCGGAAAATTCAAACCAACCCCCACTTTCGCCTCCCCATCCTTTTGCAAGGTGATTCAAGGTGCCACCGACTTCATATTCATTATCATTAAAAATCCAGCCATACCCACAGTCAAAATGATACGGGTTCATACTATCCTCAAGTAATGCCCAGGTTGCACCCCCATCTTTTGAAATACGAATGTTTGCAGCATCCCAACCATCTGTGCATGAACCATCAACTATACCTGCGGCGCCATCTGAGCTTTCAATGGCATAGTAAAGCCGAGCAGATAATTCACCGTCATTCCCAATGGCAATCGAAGGGG
>Ga0209554_1002885_pt1 | contig 11472 bp, 9 predicted proteins | sample MarorgKNORR_S2LV_5_FD_188221 | JGI IMG/M metagenome (GOLD analysis project Ga0209554, IMG submission 188221) | Marine microbial communities from the Southern Atlantic Ocean, analyzing organic carbon cycling - Bottom_A/KNORR_S2/LV (SPAdes) (version 2) | ecosystem: Environmental > Aquatic > Marine... | reverse complement strand
CCGGAGGCATCAGCCAGGGTGGATCCACCATCACGCAGCAGTACGTGAAGCTGGCCATCATCCGCAACTCCGAACAGACAGCCAGCCGCAAGCTGGAGGAGGTCTGGTACGCCACCCGGTTGGAGGACCAGTACGGCAAGGACTTCATCCTGCTGCAGTACCTCAACACCGTGTACCTGGGGCACGGTGCCTACGGCGTGAAGGCGGCGGCGCAGACCTACTTCAACAAGGACGTGGCCGACCTGAACCTCTCCGAGGCAGCGCTGGTAGCCGGGATCATCCAGCTCCCGGGCCGATACAACCCGTTCCTGAACTACTCCAAGAGCCTGAAGCGAAGCCACCTGGTCCTGGACCGCATGCTGGCTAACGACTTCATCACGGCAGAGCAGCGCGATGCCGCCATCTCCATGCCGCCCAGGCTGGAGGAGTACTCGGCACGCCTCGAGACCCGCTACCCGGCCGGGCACTTCGTGGAGGAGGTGCGCCGCTGGTTCCTGGACAACCCGGCGTTCGGTGCCAGCCGTGGAACCAGAGAACGACTCCTGTTCGAGGGCGGCCTGAGGATCGAGACCACAATCGACCTCGACCTCCAGGCGGCCGCCGAGCAGTCCGTTGAGAACCACCTTCCCTCCGGGCGCAACAACCCCGACGCCGCCGTCGTGGTTCTCGAGACCGGCACCGGTCAGGTGCTGGCAATGGTGGGTGGACGTGACTTCTTCGGAAGCGCCGACGACGCCAAGGTGAACCTCGCCGTCGGTGCAGGTCGACAGGTCGGATCGTCAATGAAGACAATCGGCATGGCCGCAGCCCTGGAAGCCGGCTGGAAGGTCACGGCCACCTATCCGGCACCAAACGTCCTGGAGTTCGAGATCCCCGGTGCGGACGACGACAACAAGGTCTGGCGCGTCACCGGCGGGGTGGGCGGTCACGACGCCACAGAGGCCCGCTTCGAACATGGGCTCCAGGCCCTCCTGCAGTTCTACCTACGCGAAGAGCACACCGACGTCCCACCCGACCACGTCGAAACCATCCGGATCGTCAAGGAGATCAAGGCGAAGGACAGGGACCCGGAAGACGTCGACGGCGACGGAACCGAGATCACCTACCAGGCCGTTGACCTCACCCAGTGGGTCGCCAACCGGCGGTACGACTTCGACCGGGAACGCCTCTTCCGGGATCGTGTACGTGCCCTCGAGGGCCTACCCACCTGGAGCTGGGACCCCCCGGAGGGAGAGGAGCTGATGGCACCCCCGGGCGCCGAGGAGGTCACCCTCATAAGGGCGCTTCGCAGCTCCCTCAATACCGTGTTCGCCCAGCTCAGCATGGAGATGGGCGCCGACAGGGTGGTCTCGATGGCCCGTCGGCTGGGAATCCGGTCGACCATCCAGAGGGTGAACTCGAACATCCTGGGCACGTCCAACTCCACGATGCTGGACATGGTCACGGCCTACCACACGCTGGCCAACCGGGGAGTCATGATCGCTCCGAGTTACGTGACGCGCATTGTCCGGGCTGACGGTACGACCATGTGGTCCTGGACGAGGGAGCAGTCCAGGGTGCTGGATGCCCGCGTCGCCGACCAGGTGACCTGGATCCTGGAGGGAGCGGTCTCCCAGGGAACCGGCTGGCGTTCACAGTTGGAGGACCGTCCGTCGGCCGGCAAGACAGGCACCACACAGAACTACGCCGACGCAGTGTTCGTGGGCTACACCCCACAGCGGACCGCCGCAGTCTGGGTCGGCTACCCGGAGGCACAGATACCGATGATCCCCCCGACCACCGACCGCAAGGTCTACGGCGGCACCTATCCGGCGATGATCTGGAAGGACGTGATGGAGATCGCCCACCTGGGCCTCCCCGTGGAGGAATTCGCCAGCATCATCCCCGCCCGGAGCATCGTCCCGACTCCTACGGCCCCGGACACCACCGTTGATGTGGAGGCACCCGACGACGGTCGTATACCCACGCCCGACCTACTCGGCCTTACGCTGGAGAACGCCCGAGCGCTCCTCGCCGGGTCGGCTGGTGACATCCGGATCGTGAGCGTTGTAGAGGTCGAGATGGAAGGCACCGAAGCGGGGACGATCATCGGTCAGGCCCCGGCGGTCGGCTCGATGATCCAGCCCGGAGGCTCACTGCTCCTGGAGGTGACCGTGGAGCCGCCTCCGATGAGCCCGGTGGTCGTACCGGAACTGGTCGAACGCCTGCTGGCCACAGTGACCCCGCTGCTTGAATCGTTGGGCCTTGGTTACCAGGTGATCCGTGTGGCTGACCCGGACGAACCCGGGCTGACAACCGACCTCGTCTGGTCACAGGAGCCGGCGGCCGGCACGGTCGTGGAACCCGGAACCGTAATTACCCTGAGGGTGGCACCATGAGCACGCCGGGCCCGGTACGACCCGGCCTCCACACCATCGTGGTCCGGGCGCTCCTGGGACTGCTGGGCGTGGCCATGATCGTGCTGTGGGTCTACGCCTTCTTCATTGCTCCCTCTGGAAACCCTGACCGCCTCCAGGATCGTGCCTGGCCGGAGTCGGCCCAGGAACGGTGCCTTGAAGCCCGAGCGGTCATCGCCACGATGACCCCTGCCGCCGAAGCCATCTCGCCCGCCAGCCGGGCCGACGACCTGGACCTGGCTACCGACGCCCTCGCCGACATGGTCGCCGATCTGGCACTGCTACCGGGCGGCATCGACGACGACACAGAGCTCGTCGGGATGTGGCTGGATGACTGGGCGATCTACGTATCCGACCGCCGCAACCACGCAGAACGCCTACGCGTGGAGGGCGACGTCCGGCCGCTGCTGACCGCCCTGCCCAGCGGCACCGGGAGCGTCCTGAAGCGCATGAACGGCTTCGCCCGTGTCAACGACATGGAAGCCTGCCTGGACCCGGGAGACGTATAGGTCCCACCCGCCGGACGCCCGCCAGATGCCTGTCTTCAGGCAGGCCCGGGTTTCCAGAAGGGTCGGGCCTGCAGGCGACTCAGGACTTCAGGGAATCCAGACGGGTGAGCGCCCGCCGCGCCAGCCGGCAGAGGCCCTGATCAGCCCCCAACGACACCAGATCGGCCTCCGACACCCACCGGAGGGCCTCCGACTCGTGGTTTCCGACCGGTACCGAACCGGGAGGCGCCAGCACGAGGAACCTCACGTCGTGGTGGTCATGGGCGTCCTCGGCAGGTGGTTCGACCCGGTGGACGTCCAGGTCGACAGCCGGTTGGGCCACGCGCAGGCCGACGATTCCCGTCTCCTCGACCGCCTCGCGCAGCGCTACCCGTGCGAGGTCGGCATCCCCATCGGCGTGACCCCCGGGCTGCAGCCAGCGCTGCAACTTGGTGTGGAACAGGACGAGGATCCGCCGATCCGACGGGTCCACGACGAGAGCCGAGCCGGTCAGGTGACCGGGCCGACAGGTCCGGTCAAGGGGGTCGACAGCGGTGTCCAGGAAGTTCAGGATCGCGTCGCGTTCCGGACCGGCCGGACCCGCCTCCACGGCAGGTCGCGGATCGCTGATCCGGCGATCCGCCAAGGCTGCCATGCCAACCGGTTCGGCACCGGGCGTGGTCGTCTGAGGCGAACGCCCGTCCGATCCGGGCTCCACGTTCAGCCGACTATCCGCTTCGACTGGGCCGCCAACCGGTCGGCGAACCGGACCCGCTGTACGGCTACGGGGCCGGGGCCGGCACCACCCGGGGTGGTACGCCGGCGAACAGGTGAGCCCTTGGCCAGCAGGGCAGCCGCCTCGGAGCCGAGGCGTTCGTCGGCCGTGACCAGGTCCACCAGCGACCCCTCACCAGCCAGGGCCGCACGCACGAGGGCTCCGACAATGGCATGGGCCTCCCGGAACGGCGTGCCCCCGGCCACCAGGTACTCAGCCAGATCCACCGCTGCCGCATACGGGCTGTCCGCTGCCTCGGCCATGCGGTCGGTCCTGAACTCAAGGGTCGCCACCATCCCGTCGAGGGCCGACAGGGTCAGGCGGACGGTGTCGAAGGCGTCGAAGAGGGGCTCCTTGTCCTCCTGGAGATCCTTGTTGTAGGTCATCGGCAGGCCCTTGAGGGTCGCCATGAAGCCCGTCAGATGACCGATCAGGCGCCCTGCCTTGCCCCGGGCCAACTCGGCGACATCCGGGTTCTTCTTCTGGGGGAGCATCGAGGATCCGGTAGAGAAGGCATCGTCAAGATGTACGAAACCGAACTCCTCGCTGCTCCAGAGGACCATCTCCTCACCGATCCTGGATAGGTGCACGCCCAGGAGGGCCAGGGCGAACAACGACTCGGCAACGAAGTCCCTGTCTCCGACGACGTCCATCGAATTCTCGAAGCGGGCAGCGAAGCCCAGGTCGACAGCGACTGAGTCCGGGTCCAGGGGCAGCGAGGAGCCTGCCAACGCGCCGGCACCCAGCGGGGACACATCAGCCCGGGTCCGAGCGTCCAGCAGCCGGTCCACGTCGCGCGCCAGCGCCCAGCCGTGGGCCAGGAGGTGGTGCGCCAGAAGTACAGGCTGGGCCTGCTGCAGGTGGGTGTAGCCGGGCAGGTACGCCTCGGCGGCACCGTCTGCCCGCTCCGCCAGGGTTCCCTGGAAGGCTGTGACCATCTCCGCTATCTCACCCAGCTCCCGGAGGGTCCAGAGCCGGAGGTCGGTGGCAACCTGGTCGTTCCGACTCCTACCGGTATGCAGTCGGGCCCCGGCATCGCCGGCCAGCTCCGTGACACGCCGCTCCACGGCAGTATGGATGTCCTCGTCACCGACTTCGAAGGTGAACGATCCGTCGGACATCTCCACCTCGACGGTGTCCAGCGCTGTCAGGACCGCCTCGGAGTCGATGACCGACATGAGGCCCACCCTGGCCAGCATCCGGACATGGGCCCGCGAGCCAGCCAGGTCCTCCCGGAACATCCGCCGGTCGAACCCGAGACTGTCGTTGAGGGCCTGGAGGGCCTCAGCGGACCCTCCCTCGAACCGTCCGTGCCAGAGCGTCGCCATGGTCCTAGCCCTCCGACCTTGCGGCCCGCCGGGCCAGGGTCCGGAGCCTCAGGGCGTTCAGCTTGATGAACCCCTCGGCGTCGGCCTGGTTGTATGCGCCGTCGTCCTCTTCGAAGGTGGCGATGGCCTCGTCGAAGAGGGTGTCGTCCGACTCCCTGCCCACCACGGCCACGTTGCCCTTGTAGAGCCGCAGCCGGACCCGACCGTTCACATACGCCTGGCTGTGGTCGATTGCGACCTGCAACATCTCGCGTTCCGGACTGAACCAGAAGCCGTTGTAGATCAGCTCGGCGTACTTCGGCATCATCTCGTCCTTGAGGTGTGCCACCGCACCATCCAGGGTGATCGACTCGATGGCCCGGTGCGCCCTCAGCAGGATCGTTCCGCCCGGGGTCTCGTATGCCCCCCGCGACTTCATGCCCACGAACCTGTTCTCGACAATGTCGGTCCGGCCAATGCCATTGGCCCCGCCCACCCGGTTCAGCTCGGCGAGCACCGTGGCCGGCGTCATCGGCGTTCCATCCAGGGCGACCACGTCACCGTTCTCATAGGTCAGGTCCAGGTAGGTGGCTTCGTCGGGCGCCATCTCCGGGCTGACCGACCAACGCCACATCTCCGACGCAGGCTCCTGCCAGGGATCCTCCAGCGGGCCGCCCTCGTACGAGATGTGGAGCAGGTTGGCGTCCATGGAGTACGGGGACTTGCCCCCCCTCTTCATCTCCACGGGAATGCCGTGCTTCTCGGCGTAGTCCAGAAGGCTCTGCCGCGAGCTGAGGTCCCACTCCCGCCATGGCGCGATTATCCGGATGTCGGGCCTCAGGGCATAGGCACCCAGCTCGAACCGAACCTGGTCATTGCCCTTACCGGTGGCACCGTGGCTGATCGCATCAGCTCCGGTCTCGTCGGCGATCTCGACCAGGCGTTTGGCGATGAGCGGCCGCGCTATCGACGTTCCGAGCAGGTACTCGCCCTCGTACAGGGCGTTGGCCCGGAACATCGGGAACACGTAGTCGCGTACGAACTCCTCGCGGAGGTCCTCGATGTAGATCTCGGACACCCCCATCGCCTCGGCCTTGGCCCGTGCCGGCTCCAGCTCCTCGCCCTGACCCAGATCGGCGGTGAAGGTCACCACCTCGCAGCCATAGGTCTCCTCCAGCCAGCGGAGGATTATCGAGGTGTCCAACCCACCCGAATAGGCGAGCACCACCTTGTCGACCGACATCCGGCCCGTCTCGTCACTGGTCATCCAACTACCTTCCATCATCGGCCACGGGCTCTCGCCTCCGGACTCTCCGGTGCCCGCTGGTCCTTCTCGTTTCTCAGAGCCCCGCCAGGTTCCTCAAGATCACGGCGAGATCCTCCCCGGCCGTTCCCTCGGCTGCCACCACCATCAGGGTGTCATCACCGGCAACAGTTCCGATGGATCCTTCGATTCCCGTCCTGTCCAGCGCTGAGGCGACCACGTGGGCCGAACCGGGCGGTGTACGCAACACCACCAGGTTGCCGGATGACTCCACCTCGACCACCCACTCCCCCATGACCCGCCGCAGTTGGTCAACGGGAACAACCCGATCAGCTGGATATTCCGGAATGGCGTACACGCTCTCGCCGCCCGGCACCCGGACCTTGACCGCCCCCAGATCATCGAGGTCGCGCGAGACGGTCGCCTGGGTTGACTCGACGCCGTCATCGGCCAGCAGGTGGACCAGTTGCTCCTGGCTGGTCACAGCCTGGTTGGCCAGCAGCAGTGAGATCCGATGCTGGCGTTGGTGCTTGCTCATGCGGGCCCTCCCCCGGGGTCGGCTTCGCCCAGAAGCCAGGCGAGGAGTCCCCTGGCTGCGTGCATCCGGTTGGCTGCCTGAGGCCAGACCCGACTGGACGGGCCGTCCACCACCTCGTCAGAGACCTCCTCGCCCCTGTGGGCGGGGAGACAGTGCAGGAACAGGGCCTGGGGGCCGGCGCTCTCCATGAGCCGACCGTCCACCTGGTATCCCTCGAAGTCCCGGAGGCGTCGAGTCGACTCCTCCTCCTGACCCATCGACGTCCAGACGTCCGTGTAGACCACGTCGGCACCGGCGACCGCATCGACCGCCCGGTCGAACTCCGCCACAGCCACACCGGCCGTAGCCAGTCGATCCCGGTCCACCTCAGGCAGTCGATAGCCGGCAGGACCGGCGAACCGGACGTTGGCGCCGAGCATGCCCGCCGCCAGTGCGAGCGACCGGAACACGTTGTTGCCATCGCCCACGTAGGCAATGGTCCGACCGGCCACCTCGCCGAACTCCTGCCGGATGGTCAGGACGTCAGCGAGGGCCTGGAGCGGGTGGGCGGCGTCCGAGAGCATGTTCACGATCGGCACCAGGTCCTCGCCGGCCATCCGCTCGACGGTGGAGTGGGCGAACACGCGGGCCCCGATACAGGCGTGGTAGCTCGAGAGCGTCCGGGTGACGTCCTCCACCGACTCGCGGACATCCAGGCCCACCTCGGCCGCCTGTATGTACACGGGGTGGCCGCCCAGTTGGAAGACGGCCATCTCCATGGAGTTACGGGTCCGGGTGGACGGCTTTTCGAACACGAGAGCCATGCCAAGTCCCTCCAGCACCCTGGGTGGCGACGAGTCCGTCGCCAGGTCCAGGACCCGGAGCAGTTCGTCGGCGGTCAGGTCATCCACCTCGAGCAGGTGTCTCATCAACTCGCCTCCCCGGCGGAGCCCGCCGCGATGACACCGGCGAGGATCTCCACGCCTTCGGCCAGCTCACTGCCGGACACCGTGAACGGGGGCGCCAGCCGCAGGGCTGTCGGCGTCACGCCGTTGACGACCAGGCCGGCATCCAGACATGTCCGGGCGATCTCTGGAGCGGTCCGCCCGTTCAGCGCCTCAGGCCTCAGTTCAGCCGCCAGCAGCAGTCCCAGTCCCCTGACGCCCGCCACCCCGGGCACCGCCTCCAGAAGAGCGGTCAGCTCGGCACCACGTTCACGTGCCAGACGGGGTGTGTCGATCTCGACCATGACCCGGAGTACCTCGCGGGCGGCAGCGGCGGCCAGTGGCTGGCCGGCGAAGGTGGAACCGTGGTCGCCCGGCCCGAATGCCGAAGCCACCTCGGCGGTGGCCCAGACGGCACCGATGGGCACCCCGTTTCCGAGAGCCTTGGCGACGGTCACGATGTCGGCGTTGATCCCGGCGTGGTGGAACCCGAACCATTCGCCTGTCCGGCCGAGGCCGGTCTGGATCTCATCCATGATGAGCAGGAGTCCCCGCTCGTCACACAACCGCCTGATGCCCCGGAGGAAGTCCGCATCGGCCGGGTTCACCCCGCCCTCACCCTGCAGCGGCTCCAGCAGGATGGCTCCGACGCTCGGATCCAGCGCAGCCTCGAAGGCCGCCACGTCATTCCACGCAGCGTGCCGGAAGCCCTCTGGAAGCGGCTGGAAGGGCTCGTGCTTCTCGGGTTGGCCCGTGGCCGCCAGGGTGGCCAGCGTCCGGCCATGGAACGACCGGAATGCGGCCAGGACGGCGTGCCTGCCCCGGCCGTGGTACTTGCGGGCCAGCTTCATGGCGGCCTCGTTCGCCTCCGCTCCGGAGTTCTGGAACAGCACCCGACCGGGTGTGTCCTGATCGGTACCGGACCGCACCAGGGCGTCCAGACGCTCGGCCACCTCCAGCTGCGGTTCGGTGACGAACAGGTTCGAGACGTGCAGGAGGGTGGAGGCCTGCTCTGTCAGGGCGGCGGCCACCCGGGGGTGGGAGTGCCCGAGGCCGGTCACCGCCAGGCCGCAGAGGAAGTCCAGGTACCGCTTCCCGGTGTCGTCGAACAACTCGGTGCCGGATCCCCGCACGAACGTGAGCGGTGGAATGCCGTAGTTGCCCATGAGGGCCCCGGCCCACCGCTCCCGGCTGTCTCCCGGGCCCGGGGTGGCGGCGCTCATGACGACACCCCGTCCACGCCCCTGCCATCGGCGGCCACGCCACCGTCGGGCAGGACCATCGTGCCGATGCCCATGTCGGTGAAGAGTTCGAGGAGGAGTACGTGGGGAATCCGACCGTCGACCATGTGGGCCGACCCGACCCCCGCGTCCACCGCGTCTATGCAGGCCTGCACCTTGGGGATCATCCCGCCGTTGATTGCGCCGTCGGCGGTGAGCTGGGCCAGGCCGGAGAGGTCGATCCGGGAGATCCGGGATGTGGGATCGTCAACGTCGGCGAGCAGGCCCTCCACGTCTGTCAGGTAGAGGATCCGTTCGGCACCGAGTGCCCCGGCCACCGCTGCGGCCACCGTGTCGGCGTTGATGTTGTAGGCCTGTCCGCTGAGGTCCACCCCGATGGTCGACACGACGGGGATGAGCTCCTCGGCCAGCAGTCTCTCGACGATGGCCGGGTTCACTGATTCGACGTCGCCCACGAATCCCAGTTCGGGATCACGGGCCGAGGCACGGATCAGGCCGGCGTCCTCGCCGGAGAGGCCCACGGCCAGCGGTCCGTGCCTGTTGATACCCGACACGATGTCCCGGTTGACCTTTCCCACGAGGACCATCCGGGCCACGTCGAGGGTCTCTGCATTGGTCACCCTGAGCCCGTCCCGGAACTCCGAGACGATCCCCAGCCGGTCCATGAGCGCACCGATCTGTGGCCCACCACCATGCACGACGACCGGCCTGATGCCGACCGAGTGCATGAGGACGATGTCCTCGGCGAAGTGGGCGGCCAGGGTGCTGTCGCCCATGGCGCTGCCCCCGAACTTCACCACGATGATCGAGCCGGCGAACCGCTGGATGTACGGCAGGGTCTCGATCAGCACGGAGGCCCGCCGTTCGGGCGAGAAGCCCGAGAGGGGACCTACGTCTGCAGGTTGGGCCTGATCCATTTCGTCCTCCACGGCCCTACGAGGTCCGCATGTTCTCGTCGATGTAGGCATGGCTGAGATCGGTCGTGACAATCCACGCCGAACCACTCCCCTGCCCGAGGTCCACCTCCAGGTGGATCCTCCTGCCCGCCATGTGGGCTCCCAGGGCGAGCTCGTCCACTGGCTGGACCTGCTCGGCCGCATAGACGACCTGGCCCCCGTAGGAGATGGTGATCGTCGCCGGATCGAAGGCGATCCCGGCCGCCCCCATCTCAGCGGCGATCCGGCCCCAGTAGGGATCCTCGCCGTACCAGGAGCACTTCACCAGCTGGCAGTTGGCGGTGTCGCGGGCTCCTTTCGCTGCTTCGGCGTCATCTGCCGCCCCGGTGACGGTCAGGAACACCGTCTTGGTGGATCCCTCGGCGTCATCGGCCATCTGGATTGCGAGGTCCCGACAGGCATCAGCCAGCAGGTCACCGAATGCATCCGTCTCCACCGCACCCGCCGTACCGGATGCCAGCAGCAGGACCGTGTCGTTGGTGGATTCCGCTCCGTCCACCGTGAGGCAGTTGAACGACACCCCCACCGCCGCCTGCAGCAGCGCCGTTGCGGTGGTCGCGTCCAGGAGAGCGTCGGTGGTCAGCACGGCCAGCATCGTGGCCATGTTCGGCTCCAGCATCGCCGCGCCCTTGGCCACCCCACCAATGGTGAAGGTGGTGCCGTCGAGGGTCGTGCCCGTGGCGACGGTGGTCCTCGGCACGGTGTCGGTCGTCATCATCGCCCGGGCGGCGGCCGGGCCACCGTCCTCGGTGAGCCCACCGGCCAGGAGTGGGATGGCGGGAACGATCCGATCCATGGGCAGGGGAAAGCCGATCAACCCGGTGGAACAGACCAGGACCTCGTCCGGCGAGCAGCCGAGTGCGTCGGCGGTGAGGGTGCACATCAGCTCGGCGTCGGCCATGCCCGCTGCGCCTGTCGCTGCGTTGGCGTTGCCACTGTTCAGGACAACGGCGGCAGCCAGGCCTCCCGTGGCCACCAGGTGCTCCCGGGTCACCAGGACGGGAGGCGCCGTCATCTTGTTGGAGGTGAACACGCCGGCTGCGGTGACAGGTGTCCCGTCGAGCGTGGCCACCATGGCAAGGTCGTCCGCCCCGGAGGCCTTCACGCCGCAGGCGAGGCCGGCAGCGACGAATCCGGGCACCGCCGTGACGCTCACGGGTAGAGCCCGATCGTCGTGAGGCCTGTCGTCTCGTCCAGGCCCAGGACGGCGTTGGCGCACTGGATGGCCTGACCCGATGCGCCCTTCACCAGGTTGTCAATGGCGCATATCGAGAGGAGGAGCCCGGTTCTCGGGTCCACCCGTGCTGTCAGGTGGGCGGCGTTGGAGCCGAGGGTGGCCTTGGTGGATGGCGAGCGCTCGTCGACGACCACGAACGGTTCGTCGGCATAGAAGTCCGAGAGGATCCCCATCGCCTCGGCGGTGTCCATGCCTGCGGTCGTCCGTGCGTAGCAGCTGGCCAGGATCCCCCGGTTCATGGGGGCGAGATGGGGGGTGAACAGGACGCTCACGCCCGCAGCGGCCACCGGGGACCCGTCGGCGGCCGTGGCCAGGGCCTGCTCGATCTCCGGCGTGTGCCGATGCCC
>Ga0209554_1002884_pt1 | contig 11476 bp, 7 predicted proteins | sample MarorgKNORR_S2LV_5_FD_188221 | JGI IMG/M metagenome (GOLD analysis project Ga0209554, IMG submission 188221) | Marine microbial communities from the Southern Atlantic Ocean, analyzing organic carbon cycling - Bottom_A/KNORR_S2/LV (SPAdes) (version 2) | ecosystem: Environmental > Aquatic > Marine... | reverse complement strand
CGTTACCCTTTTTGTATCTGCAAAAAGTCCAGTTCAACCGGTGTCTCTCTTCCGAAGAAGGACACCAGAACGCGTACCTTGCCTTGCTCTTCGAGCACGGTATCTACGGTACCCATGAAATCAGCGAACGGCCCGTCGGTGATACGAACGCTGTCGCCCTTCTCAAAGCCGATCCGGACCTTCGGCTCCTCTGCCCTCATCTGGCGCAGGATCCGGTCCACTTCTTCCTGCTCTAATGGAATCGGCTTCGGCCGCTTTTCAAGCTCGTCCTCGGCGGAGATGAAACCCGTTACGCCGGGAGTGTTCCGGACCACGTACCACGCTTCGTCATCCATCACCATCTGGATGAGCAGGTAGCCGGCGTACATCTTTTTAGCGACGGGACGGCGTTGGCCGTCCTTAATCTCGATCTCTTCCTCGGTCGGTACGACTACGTCAAAGATCTTGTCTTTGACGTCCATCGTCTCGATCCGTTGTTCGAGATTCCGCTTTACCCGGTCTTCCTGACCGGAGTAGGTGTGGATGATGTACCAGCGGCCGCCTTTATCGATGATCGTCTGTTGCTCTGCGGTCATGCCTCAGGCTCCGACGAGGAATTCAGCCAGCCGGCCGAATCCGTAGTCAATTGCGCCAAGAAACACGCCGAAAAACGCGGCGACGATTATGACGAGTATGGAGAGACGCGTCGCCTCTTGCCGTGACGGCCAGGTGGTGCGTCTTAGCTCAGCGAAGACTTCTATGAAAAACCGGAATACGCCACCCCTTGGGGCAGCGCCGGAAGAACGTATAGCTCGCTGTGCTGATTGCCTGCTGGCCATATTTATTCCCTACCTGGTTTCTCGGTGCAACTGGTGACTACGGCAGCGTGGGCAGAACTTGTTCAGCTCAAGCCGCGCGGTGTTATTGCGCCGGTTTTTGGAGGTGTGATACCTCCGCTCCCGGCACTCCGTGCACGCCAGGGTTATAGACCCTCGGGGTCCGCCCTTAGCCATACGGCGGCCACTCCCTTGTACTCATCCCCGCGAACGGGGTTTCAATTATGTGGAGCCCATCTTCGCTGATGGACCCTTCATACCGTTGATTTACGTTCGGGACGTGCCGCCGGATTCGGAAGCACGTCCCGAGCAATTACAACTACTAGTCGTCGATGGAGATGAAGACTCCAGAACCTACGGTCCTGCCGCCTTCACGAACCGCGAACCGGAGCTCTTCTTCCAGAGCCACCGGGTACATCAGCTCGACGTCCATCTCGATGTTGTCACCGGGCATGACCATCTCAACGCCTTCCGGCAACTGAATCTCGCCGGTCACGTCAGTGGTTCGGATGTAGAACTGCGGCTTGTATCCGGTGAAGAACGGCGTGTGACGGCCACCCTCAGCCTTCGTCAAGACGTAAATCTGCGCCTTTGCCTTCTTGTGCGGCGTCAGGGTTCCTGGCTCGCACAGAACGGCTCCGCGGGAGATATCCTCCCGGTCAACACCACGTAGAAGACAACCGACAGCGTCGCCGGGGAGGCCTTCTTCAAGCGTCTTGTGGAACATCTCAACACCGGTAACGGTGGTCGAGGAGGTTTCGCCAAACCCGACGATCTCGATGCTGTCACCCATCACGACCTTGCCGCGCTCGATTCGGCCGGTAACAACCGTGCCACGCCCCTTGATGCCGAAAACGTCTTCCACCGGCATCAGGAATGGCTGGTCAACCGGTCGGTCGGGGATCTCGATGTAGGTGTCGACGGCGTCGGTCAACTCCATGATCGCCTTAACCCACTTGTTGTCCGGGTCTTCGAAGTTCTCAAGCGCCTCGAGAGCGCTGACCTGAACGATCGGAACTTCGTCGCCCGGGAATCCGTAACTGTCGAGCAGCTCGCGGATCTCCATCTCGACAAGTTCCAGCAACTCCGGGTCGTCCATCATGTCGACCTTGTTCAGAGCGACGACCATCTTCGGAACGTTCACCTGGCGAGCAAGCAAGATGTGTTCACGGGTCTGGAGCATCGGGCCGTCAGGCGCCGCCACGACCAGAATCGCGCCGTCCATCTGGGCGGCTCCCGTGATCATGTTCTTGATGTAGTCGGCATGACCCGGGCAGTCAACGTGGGCGTAGTGACGGGTCTCCGTCTCATACTCCACGTGCGTGATCGCGATGGTTACACCACGCTCACGTTCCTCCGGGGCGTTGTCGATCTGATCGAAGGCCATGGCCTTAACTTTGTCGTTTCTTGCTGACAGGACGCTAGTGATAGCGGCGGTCAACGTGGTCTTACCGTGGTCAACGTGACCAATAGTGCCAACGTTTACGTGCGGTTTGCTGCGGTCAAATATTTCCTTGGCCATTTACCCAAGTGCCTCCGGGCCTTCGAGTTACGATCGACTAACTGGTTGATTTAACGAGGAGAGCTGGAGCCCACAACCAGGATTGAACTGGTGACCTCGTTCTTACCAAGAACGCGCTCTACCGCTGAGCTATGTGGGCCTCTCGTCGAGGTACGGAAAAGCGCTCTCTATAGACTGGTGCAGGGGGTAGGATTCGAACCTACGTAGCCGTACGGCGGCAGATTTACAGTCTGCTGGATTTAACCACTCTCCCACCCCTGCGCCAAACGATAATTCTAACATTAACACCGCGGCATTGGCATCGGAAAGACGTAATTCGTAACCAACTTGTCCCAGTCGAGCCCTTAATACCGCCTTTTTACGAGTTTGGAGCCCCAGGGGGGATTCGAACCCACCGACCTGCCGATTACAAATCGGCTGCGCTGCCACTGCGCCACTGGGGCATGTTGCCGGCTCTCACCCGACGTAGATGTGTCGAACCTCGGCTTCCTAAATGATCGCCATTCGATTTTTGGACCATTTCGAATACCAACGCCCGAACAGCCAATTTTGAAGGTATACGGCTCTGCGATCAAGTGGCAGGGATTGCGCATCTGCGCATAGACGAGAAGATTTGGACCCAGCAAACCTGGATCAGCCATCCCTGGTGCCCGTCCCGGAACGCATCACAGGCGGGTTCGCCGGCGCGCAGATCTACGGCGTCGGTAACGTTGACTCTCGGTTCCTGGACGCCTGCCGGCCCGTCGAGATCGTTCAGATCCGGGTACGCGCTTCGTCCCCGACGCGTCTCATGACTTCTGCGAGAGTCAGCCCGTGCTTGATAGCAAGCGTCCGGCAATCTTCATATTCAGGCGCAATCCCGGCCACATCGCCATTCACGCGTTTTATCTTGACCCGCGCCTTGCCCAGAGATGTTTCTACTTCCACGATCTCTCGATCCGCTGTGTATCTCTCGACCGCCCGGCGACGTACTCCGAGTGTGGACGTCTCACGCAGGATCACCATGGCGGTCTGATCTGCATCGCTTTCCTTCACGAGTACGGACAACAACACCGCGGGCCGGTTCTTCTTCATCTGGATCGGCGTCATCCACACGTCCAGAGCACCGGCCTCAAGAAGCCGCTCCTGGACGTATCCAAACCCTTCACCGCCCATGTCGTCGATATTGGTCTCTAATAAGGAAAGGCCACCGGCCAGCAAACCGTCTCCGGGATGTCCAGCGCTCGTCTTCGTTTCGCCGAGCCAGAGCCCGAGAGCGTTCGGATAGTCATCCGGATCACGCGAGCCGGCGCCGTATCCAATCTTGCTGACGCTAATCTCGGCCTGATCGAAGCTGGCGATGGAGGTTACAAGTGATGCGCCAGACGGCGTAACCGTTTCGCCCTTCGGTCCCCACTGGGTCGCTGACCGTATCGGCGCATTAGCCGCCGCATAGATCTGCGCCGTAGCGGGGGCGATGCCGGGGATTCGGCCGTGATCGCTCATTACAAAGCCGGTTCCGGCGGGGAACGGCCCGGCTGAAATCTGTTCTATCCCAAGGAGACGGAATCCGGCGATGACGCCGACGATATCGACCAGCGTGTCGACAGTGCCAAGTTCGTGCGGCGTCAGGTGATGCCGGTCAACGCCATGGACCACCGACTCTGCGTCGGTAAGCCGGTCCAACACTTCTATCCCTTTTGTTCGTACTTCTTCAGGCAGTCGGGAGGATTCGACCGTGCCTGAAAGCTCGTCCCATCCGCGTCTGCGTTGACCTTCTTCATCAAGGTCCACGTGTAAAAGGGTGCAGTTCAATGCACCGCGCGTTACGCGTTCCGACCGAAGCGTGTAGCCGCCGATGTCCATCAGGGCCAGTTCTGATCGCAGAACATCAATCGATAGACCGACGTCGATCAACGCGCCCAGCAGCATGTCTCCGGACGCCCCGCCGATCATGTCGATGTACGCGGATTTCATCGTGAGTACATCCCGTCAGCATGCTTCAAAAGCAGAGTTTTGAGCGTTACCGGAGAGGCTATGAACTGCCGCCGCTCTTCTCCGCCGCAGCCGTAGCCACCGACACCCCGATAGCCTCGTTCATGGAGCCAGACCTGAACCCGGCCAGATCCATCGTCACGTAAAGGTAACCAGCCTCGCGAATTTTCTTCACGATCGTGTTTCTGGTCTCCTCATCGATCAGCGACGCTAGATCCTCTACGGGTACCTCTATGCGCGCGACATCGCCGTGGTGACGCACCCGTAGTTGACGGAACCCGGCCTGTCTCAAGCCGCGTTCGGCTTTTGCTATCTGGGTCAGGGCTTCAACCGTGACCATTGTTCCGTACGGAATTCTCGAAGCGAGACATGCCTGTGCTGGTTTGTCCCAGACCGGCAGATCCATCTCCTTTGAAAGCGCCCGGATATCGGCCTTCGTGAGTCCTGCTTCAACCATAGGACTTCGGACAGTGAAATCACGCGCCGCTTTTAGGCCAGGCCGGAAGTCACCGAGATCGTCGGCGTTCGTGCCGTTTGCGACCTCGTTCCAACCCTCGGATCGTGCGATTTCAACAAGGTGCGTGTACAGCTCTGTCTTGCAGAAGAAGCAGCGTTGAAGATCATTTACCGCGTAACGGGGATCGTTGATCTCGTCCGTGATTATTACCCGATGGTTCCAGGACTGCTTTTCCGCAAGATCAACGGCGTCTGCGAGCTCATCTTCGGACAGACTCGGGGAGTGGGCGGTGATGGCGATCGACTTGTCGCCGAGCGTCTCATGCGCGATGGCCGTGAGGAACGCGCTGTCTACGCCTCCGGAATACGCCACGATCAACGAGCCATACCCGCGCAAAATCTCGGTCAAGCGCTCGCGCTTTTCGTCCAGGGTCAATTCTGTTGTGGGACTCACCGGTCTCGCCGGGGTGCTCGTCATCGGTCACTCCTCAGAATCTCGGGAGCAGCCGATCCTAACTTCAAGCGCTCGGCTCGGATACCACTCTCGATTCGCCGTAGTGTAACCCGTTACCCTGCCGTGGCAGAGCTATCCGAATGGCTTCTGCGAGTGTGGCAACCCCGCGTTTGGCTTCGAGAGCTCCTGAATTCCCGGAATTATTACTCGTAATTGAAGGAAGAAGACATCCCTGGAAACCGAGCCGCTCCGCCTCAGACCGCCTGCGATCCGACTGCGGAACCGGCCTTAACTCCCCGGAAAGGCCGATCTCGCCCGCCGCCGCAAGCACGGGATCTACCGCGACGTCCAGGAGACTGGACGCGATCGCCAGCGCCACCGGAAGATCAGCGGCCGGTTCAGTGAGTCTCATCCCGCCGGTCACGCTGACGATTACGTCCTGCGAAGCCAGCGGCAGTCCGACCCTTCTGGCCAGCACCGCCACCACTTGATTCATACGTGCAAGATCGATACCCGTCGCAACGCGTCTCGCCGTCTGTCCTCCAGAGGGTGAAGTCAACGCCTGGACCTCGACGATAAGCGGGCGTGTGCCCTCGATCACCGCGGCAACCGCGGTCCCCGGCGCCGGTTCCGGGCGGAGTGAACGGTCGGTCAAAAGAGACTTTGAGGGGTCCGTGACCTCCAGCATGCCCTTCGCCCCCATTTCAAATATGCCGACCTCGTTGGTGTGGGCATAACGGTTTTTGATGCCGTGAAGGGTGCGTAGGCTGTTTGAGGGATCGCCAGATAGCTGCAAAACAACATCCACCGTGTGTTCCAGAATCCGTGGCCCGGCAATCGAGCCGTCTTTCGTCACGTGCCCCGCAAGTATTAGCGGAATGCCTGATGTTTTGGCGCGGGCGGTCAGCCTTCGGGCGCTCTCTCGAACCTGGCTGACGCTTCCTGCTGAGCCGGGGATGTCCGACGCAGTCACCGTCTGTATCGAATCAATAACGACCAGACTGGGTTCGAGGAGATCGATCCGGGCAATGATGCCGTCTACATCATCCGTGCTGAGCAAGAATATGCGGTCACCGGTGATGCCCAGCCTGCCGGCACGCATCCGAATCTGGTCCGCGGACTCTTCACCGGAAACATACAGAACCGGGCCGTGATGGGCGGCGACCGATGCGGCGGTCTGAAGTAACAGAGTAGATTTGCCAACACCCGGCTCGCCGGAAAGCAGCATTACCGAACCAGCGACCGCTCCGCCTCCCAGCACGCGATCGAACTCGCCGATCCCGGTGATCAATCTCTTAGACGTATCGAACGTAACCTGGGATAGCTCGATCGGTTCAATAGACGAATATGGATTGAGCTGTTCACGGCCGTCTCCGACCATCGCCCGAATGCCGTTGGCCGCCTGTTTCTTCCTGGGCTCTATGAACTCGTTCAACGCGTTCCATGCGCCGCAACGGGAGCAACGACCCTCCCAGCGCTGGAAGCGAGTCTCGCACTCGGAGCAGATGTATACGGTCTTCACGTTGCTTCGCGGCAATCCGGTGACCCCTGACCTGTATTCACGAAAGGTGTTTCAGGAGTATCCGGTTTACCAGCCTGATCGACAACAACCGCACGTCACAGTCCCACAAGGGCGGCTATATGGTTCGATTGGATTCTTCGGCGCGTTAAAGCGATCTCCACGACGCCTTTTCGCCAGAGCGCACAACCTTGCCGATACTCTTGTCGATTCCGAGATGGCCCGAGAACACAGTCCAGTCCTCACGCTCTGCTCGTCCCAGGAGTTCCCGACGGGATCGCGTGGAGATAGTCGTGTCCCAATCAAACACGGGGCACCAGTCCTGCTCTGAAATCTGCGCCACGTTATGTAACAGGTCGCCGGTGATGACGCCGGTCTGACCGTTGGATTCAACCAGCACGCACTGATGGCCGGGTGTGTGGCCGTTGGTCGGCAATGTAGAAACGCCGGGCACGATCTCGTGAACTCCGGAAACTAGATCAAGAACCCCCAGGGCTTCGAGCGGCTTAACGGAGTGTTCAAATGCCTCTTTCGAGTTTTCAGGCAAGGAGGAGTAGTCCCAGTCCGCCCGGGCGACTAGATAACGTGCGTTCGGGAAGGTAGCCCTTGCCGAGTCGCCGTCGTATAAGACGTTCCAACCGATGTGATCTCCGTGGGTGTGCGTGATCACCACGATCCCGATCTCTTCCGGGCTCACGCCGAGTGCGTTCAAGCTATCGATAAGCTCGCCCGGCTTTCCTGTGTGATCATGTGGACCCGGGCCCATTCCCGTATCTACCAGTACGGACGGTCCTCCACCGGACGAGCGAATCAGATGCCCACGCCACTGCGATCGGTAAAAGCCGTCCGGGTCCAGCGCGAATTCCCGGTATGGATCCCAAGCCGCTGCCGGGACCTCTGAGTAGATTTCTGATGGATTCCGATCCATACCCTGATGATCCTGGACGGTCGTGATCTCAAACTCACCAATACTGAGACTTTTGGACATGGCCGGCTCCGTCAGCTTGTGATTAAGAGGTGCGAATGTATGCGACGACACGTGCAGAAGGAATCGAACCCAGCGTGCCGTCGAGAGCAGGGTACCGCCCAAACGCAAGAAGAGGGAGCCGATGGCTCCCTCTTCTATTAATCCACTTGCTCTACGGAGGATGCTTAATCGGCGTCAGCCGTCACAGCTTCTTCGCCCTCTTCATTAGAGGTAGAGGGCGAATTGCCCTTGGACTTCGGCGTCGTCACCGTGACGTCGCCTTCCTTGTCGATATCCAACTCCACCAGGTCGCCGGGACTAAACGCGCCGGCAAGGAGTTCGTCGGACAGCCGGTCTTCGATCTTGTCCTGGATTAAGCGGCGTAGTGGACGGGCGCCGAAGGTCGGGTCGTAACCCTTTTCGGCCAGCCAGTCTTTCGCGCCGTCCGTAACCTGGAGCACCATGCCCTTCTCGAGCAACTGTGCACGAACAGTTTCCAGCATCAGGTCGACGATCTCGACGATGTGTCTCTTGGTGAGCGAGTGGAAAACCACCGTGCCATCAAGCCGGTTCAAGAACTCAGGCCTGAAGAACCGTTTCACCTCATCCATGACCTTGTCAGACATGCGCTTGTAGCGCTCTTCGCTATGCGCCTCGTCGAGTTCGCTTACCCGGCCAAACCCGAGCGTGGTGTCACGCTTGATCAAATCTGAGCCGAGGTTGCTGGTCATGATGATAACCGTATTGCGGAAGTCCACTTTCCGACCTTTAGAGTCGGTCAGGCGACCGTCTTCAAAGATTTGAAGCAGGATGTTGAACACGTCCGGGTGAGCCTTCTCGATCTCGTCGAGCAGGATCACGGAGTATGACTTCCGCCGGACAGCCTCTGTGAGCTGCCCACCGTCTTCGAATCCGATGTACCCGGGAGGCGCTCCCACAAGTCTCGCAACCGTGTGGCGCTCCATGAACTCAGACATGTCCAGCCGCACCATTGCGTCTTCTGCGCCGAACATAAATTCAGCGAGTTGTTTCACAAGGTGGGTTTTCCCGACACCCGTCGGGCCAAGGAACATGAACGCACCGATGGGGCGCGCCGGGTCCTTGATTCCTGCTCGCGCTCGGCGGACAGCCTTTGCGACCAGCGAGATCGCATCGTCCTGCCCTACGACGTGCTCGTGAAGAGCCTCTTCCATTTGAATCAGGCGCTCGGTCTCTTCAACACCCAGGCGGGTGACGGGGATGCGCGTCCACATGCTCACGACTTCAGCGATGTCTTCATCCGTGACTTCTTGAGCGTCCGGCTTCTCCGCGTCCCATGCGGCCTGAAGCGTTTCGACCTGCGTGGACAGCTTCATTTCACTGTCCCGCAACTCGGCGGCGCGCTCGTATTGCTGGTTCGAAATCGCGTCATTCTTGTCCGCACGAACACTTTCCAGTTTCTTGGAAGCCTCTTTGAGCTCCTTGGGCTGGACACTGTTCTTGATGCGGACACGAGAAGCTGCTTCATCGATCAGGTCGATCGCCTTGTCCGGCATGTGCCGGTCAGGGATATACCTGAGAGCAAGTGATGCCGCGGCACGCAGAGCCTCGTCCGTAATGGCGAGGCCGTGGTGCTCTTCGTACTTGCTCTTGATGCCACGGAGGATGTCCACCGTGTCTGTGACGTCCGGCGGGTCAACCATCACCGGCATGAAACGTCGTTCCAGGGCCGGGTCCCGTTCAACATACTTCCGGTAGTCGTCCAGCGTCGTCGCGCCGATCGCCTGCACCTCGCCGCGCGCTAGCGCAGGCTTGAGGATGTTGGCGGCATCGACAGCGCCTTCCGCCGCACCGGCGCCGACCATCGTGTGCATCTCATCGATGAACAGCACGCAATTGCCAGCCTGCCGGAGCTCGTTAATTACCTTCTTGAGACGCTCTTCAAATTCACCACGGTACTTCGTGCCGGCCACGAGAGATGCCATATCCAGCGTCACCACGCGCTTACCTGTAAGGGTTGGCGGGACGTCGCCGGACTCAACCATCTGTGCCAGCTTCTCGACGATCGCCGTTTTACCGACGCCGGGTTCGCCGATCAAGACCGGGTTGTTCTTCGTACGGCGGCTCAGGATCTGAACCACACGCTGTACTTCTTCTTCTCTGCCGACAACCGGATCAAGCTTGCCCTGCCGTGCCCATTCCGTCAGGTCCACACCCAGTTCATCAAGAGTTGGGGTGCGCGTGCCGGTCTGAGCCTGGCCTCCGCCTTGCTGCCCGCCGCCCTGTGAAGATTGCTCCGGGATCCGGGCGGTTTCTGCACGGACTTTATCCAGAGAAACATCGAGGCTCTCGAGCACGCCAGCGGCAACTCCTTCACCCTCGCGCATCAAACCGATGAGGAGGTGGTTGGTGCCGATGTAGTGGTAGTTGAGCCGGCGAGCCTCGTCGACCGCCAACTCAATGACCTTCTTTGCGCGCGGAGTAAGTCCGATCTCACTGGACGAAGGTCGTTCACCACGGCCGATTATGAATTCGACTGCAGATCGTACCCTTGTCAGCTCGACGTTCAGGTTGGACAGGACCTTTGCTGCGGAGCCTTCGGTCTCGCGCACAAGTCCAAGCAAGATATGTTCCGTCCCTATGTAGTTGTGGTTGAAGCGCTGGGCTTCTTCCTGGGCAAGGGACAAAACGCGTCTTGCGCGTTCCGAGAACTTTTCGAACCTGCCTGGCATGAATTGCCCTTCCTGGTGTTGGGTCGATTCGTCTACTCGTTATCCGAGAAGACTTCGGCTATTTCCGATAGAGACTGTGCATTGAAAATTCCGGTCGATCGCGGCGCGGCGGCTTCCGGTCGTCGATCGTCCGTTGGTTCGTACGCATCGTCACGTGCCTGCTTGAGGCTTAGCCCCAATCGGCGTCGTTCCGGCTCGATGCGAAGAATCCTTAGCTCAAGTTCGTCACCTTCCGTGACGACCTCTCGCGGATGCTTGATCATTTGCGGGCCGAGCTCTGAAATGTGGATCAGCCCTTCGATTCCGCCTTCGATACGAGCAAATGCCCCGAAGTTGGCTAGCTTGGTCACAGTTCCGGTAACGGTCTGACCGACCGAGTATTTCTCCTCGATCGTCTCCCACGGCTCCGGTCCCAGGCGCCGTAGGCTGAGCGCTATCTTGAGGTTATCCCTGTCAACGCGCAGCACGTGCACGTCCAGTTCGTCGCCAATTGAGACGACATCTTCAGGACTCTTCACCGGCTCCCAGGATAGTTCTGAGATGTGGATAAGGCCGTCTGCCCCACCAAGATCTACGAATGCGCCGAATGAGGAGATTCCGGTTACCCGGCCCTTCACAACGTCGCCCTCGTTTAATTCCTGGACCAGTCGCTTCTTTTGAGTAAGTTTCCACGCCTGCAGCGCAGAGCGCTCCGAGAAGATCGCACGGTTTCGGCGTCGGTTGAGCTCAATGACCTTGAACTCGATGTCCATGCCGATGAAGCCTTCTTTGGGGTCTTCTCCGCCCGGTACGTAAAGCTCACGAGCCTTGCCGACCAGCTGAGACAACGGGATAAAGCCCTGTACGCCCTCTGACTCCACAACGGCGCCGCCGCGGTTGGAACCGACGATCTTGCCGGTAACGGTTTCCTCAACCTCCATCGCCTTCTCAAGTATTCGCCAGCCCTGCTCGCCGCGTGCCCTGTCGATCGATAGGATGGCCGATCCGTCGTGCCCTTCCGGGTTGAGGACGTAAGCGATTACTTCCTCGCCGACCGTGAGGCCCGCGATGTCTTCTTC
>Ga0209554_1002880_pt1 | contig 11499 bp, 13 predicted proteins | sample MarorgKNORR_S2LV_5_FD_188221 | JGI IMG/M metagenome (GOLD analysis project Ga0209554, IMG submission 188221) | Marine microbial communities from the Southern Atlantic Ocean, analyzing organic carbon cycling - Bottom_A/KNORR_S2/LV (SPAdes) (version 2) | ecosystem: Environmental > Aquatic > Marine... | reverse complement strand
ATGGCGTACGGTTTGTACGACCAGGCCGCGGATCTGATCAACGGTGCATTGGAGGTGGAGTCCGAGCGACCGGACTTGCTGACCAAGCTCTGTGAAATCTATTTTGTGTGGGGCAATCGGGATTCGTTTGTCGACGCCGCGACACGACTCAAAAACGTATCGTCGGGCGAGCAGGATTCCGAATGGGACAAGATCGTCATCATGGGTCAGCAAATTGCGGCCGATCATGAACTGTTCGCTGATGCGCAGCTCGGCGCAGCAACCCGCGCCGTTGATCTGTCCTTCGACGCCGGAGAGGGTGAAGTCGGTGAACTGGATCTGGATTTCGCGGCCGAATCGGATATTGACGATGGCGGCACCATAAACCTTGGCGTTTCGTTCGAAGAAGGAGGCCCGGCACCGGGCAAGGCGGATTCCATCGACTTTGCGTTCAATGAAGCGGATGCCGATGTTGCGGTAACCCAGGCGATGCCCTCTGCTGACGCGTTGGGCGATGCCGCGGACGAAGCCACGCTGTCCGTGGATGCGCCGGATGACGGCACCGATTCCCCGACCGTCGAAGAGCAGCTGGCGGTCACCAGCGAGATGCCAGTAATCCCATCCAATGCCGCGACTGAAATTGCCAGTCTGGATGATCTTGATGCCGACGCCACGGCGGAGATCGACCTTGACGATCTCGGTCTCGAAACGACTCTACTGCCGCCGCGATGCCTGTCCCGAACAGAGGCAGCGCGCTACCTTGGCATTGGTAGAACGCTGCTGTCCCGCATTGGCCCGCCACCGATTCGCCTGGGCCGGCGGCGCGTCTATGATCGGGTTGACCTCGATCGCTGGCTGGACGACCATAGGTCCCGGCCGGATATTGCAGATTCGGCGGATGACGAGTCTCCAACTGCTGCGATTGCCCCCTCCGAAATGTCCGCCGATCTCCATGACGCGAGGACGATGACGGAAGTTGGCACCAAACTCGATCTTGCTCGTGCTTACGTCGATATGGGCGATCCCAGCGGCGCACGAAGCATCCTGGAAGAAGTGCTTGCCGAAGGGGACGAGGCGCAACGACAACAGGCGCAGCAGTTGCTTGAATCCCTGCCGGGTTAATCCGGCAAGAAAATTACACTGACTTTTCCCCGCATGCGTATCGCACTCGGTATTGAGTATGACGGTACGGCGTACAATGGCTGGCAACGACAGAAAACCGGTACGGGCGTGCAGGAATGCGTGGAAAAAGCGCTCGGCGAAATAGCGGATCACCCGGTTGAAGTTGTTTGCTCTGGACGAACAGACACCGGCGTACATGCGAGTGGTCAGGTCATCCACTTTGATACTGACGCCGATCGCGAACCGCGTAACTGGATCCTCGGTGCGAACAGTCGGTTACCCGACGACGTCAATGTGCGCTGGGCCAAGAGGGTCAGCGACGAATTTCACGCCCGCTATTGCGCAACCGCACGTACGTATCGCTACCTGATTCTTAACAGCTCAATACGATCATCGCTTTTTCGTCACCGAGTCTGGTGTGTTCACGAGCCGCTGGCCGAACAGCACATGCAGGCGGGCGCCGATTACCTGACGGGCAAGCATGACTTCTCGGCATTTCGCGCTTCCGGCTGTCAGGCGTCGACGGCGACCCGGAATCTAACGCACCTCAATATCAGCCGACAGGGCGATTGGCTGGCCATCACCGTCACCGCCAATGCATTTCTGCAACACATGGTCAGAAACATTACGGGAACGCTGACCGAAATTGGCAAGGGCGCCCGCCCGACGGAATGGGCCCGGGAAGTACTTGAAAGCCGGGACAGAACGACAGCAGGAATTGCCGCGCCGGCCCAGGGCCTGACGCTGGTCAACATCGAATACCCGGTTGCATTCGACATCCCGGGCTGCGCACTGCCAAGGTTACTTCCCGGCATTGAATAAGTGCCGGAAGTCGCGGCTGTTATTGGCCCCGTATTTAGCGAACCCTCGCCTATCAATTTTCGTTTATGATGCGAGCCTATGAGCTGGTTCGAAAAATTAATGCCTTCAAGAATCAGCACCGAAAAGCGTACGCGCTCGGTGCCGGAAGGCGTCTGGATCAAATGCGGGAGCTGCGATGCGCAGCTGTATCGCACGGAGCTCGAGCGTAATCTCAATGTTTGCCCGAAATGCGATTACCATATGCGTATCGGTGCTCGCACTCGAATCGATTATTTCCTGGACCCGGACAAACAACAGGAAATTGCAGGGAACCTGGAACCACTGGATCCGCTGCGCTTTCGTGACAGCAAGAAATACCGTGATCGCATTACCGCGGCACAAAAGAAAACCGGCGAAACGGATGCCCTGGTCGCCTGCAGCGGTCAGTTGCTGGGTCATCCGATTGTCGTTTGTGCTTTCGAATTCGGATTCATGGGCGGATCCATGGGTTCGGTCGTCGGCGAACGGTTTTGTCGCGCCGCGGCATATTGTGCGGAGAACAAGGTTCCGTTGATCTCGTTTGCGGCCAGCGGCGGGGCACGCATGCAGGAAGCTCTGTTTTCGCTGCTGCAAATGGCGAAGACCTCGGCTGCGCTCGCCGTGCTGGGGAATCTGAAAATCCCCTTCATTTCCGTATTAACGGATCCGACAACGGGGGGTGTTTCAGCCAGCCTGGCTATGCTGGGAGACATCAACATTGCCGAACCGAGAGCCTTGATTGGATTTGCCGGACCGCGTGTCATTGAACAGACTGTACGACAGAAATTGCCGGCCGGATTTCAGCGCAGCGAGTTTCTGCTGGACCATGGCGCAATCGATATGATCGTTGATCGACGCAAGATGCGTGAAGAAGTGGCCGATATGCTCGCAAAATTCGACCACCGCGCGAAGCCATCGGCGTAAGCACCGTCGGATACAAATGAACCCACCAGGTAGTCGCAATGGCCTTGACGACTGGCTTCGCTGGCTGGAAACCCTCTCTCCGAATGAAATCGACCTTGGTCTGGAACGGGTCACAGAAGTTCTGGATCGCCTCGAACTTGCCAGGCCAGGCCGCGTCATAACGGTCGCCGGCACCAATGGCAAGGGGTCGACGGTCGTGATGATCGAAGCCCTGTTGTCCGCTGCGGGCGAAAATGTTGCCAGCTATACGTCGCCACATATTCACGAATTCAACGAACGCATTCGCAGCAACGGCACGGCCGCGAGCGATGAGGATATCGTCACGGCCTTTCAGCGTGTTGAGGCGGCTCGTCAGGATGCAGCGCTGACGTACTTCGAGTTTGGCACGCTGGCGGCGCTGGTTTATTTCGACTCAGTGCGGCCCGACACCGTTATTCTGGAGGTCGGTCTTGGCGGCAGGCTCGATGCGGTGAACGTTGTCGACCCCGACGCATGCCTGATTACCAATGTAACGCTCGATCATTGTGATTGGCTCGGTGACGACGTCGAGACTATCGCCGCAGAAAAAGCGGGAATCATGCGCGGCGACACGGCGGTTGTTTTTGGTTCGAGCCAGTTGCCCGTGGCGATCAGTAACGCGGCGATCAAGACAGGGGCCGACCTGATCGTGGCTGGGCGGGACTTCCGCATAATCGAGACGGACGACGGATTATGGAATTGGTCAGGCCGTGACGAATCCGTCGATGGCCTGAATGCACCGTCTCTTGAGGGTCGCCACCAGCTGCAAAATGCGTCGGCTGTTCTGGCCCTGGTCGAATCGCTCGGGATGCGCAGCCTTTTGAATGCGGAGATTATTAACCGAGCGTTCGCGATGCTCAATCTGCCAGGACGGCTGCAGCAGATCGCCCGGTCGGACAGGCGCTATGTCGTCGATGTCGCGCACAATGTGGACAGTGCACGAGTGCTGGCAGAATTCATCAGTCACCTGAACGATATTGACCGCGTCATTGCGGTCATTGGTGTTCAGCGCGGCAAGGATTTGCAAGGAATGATCGGAGCACTGGCACCGGTCGTGAACCACTGGATCGCGTGCGATGCGGCATCGGGGAATGCGCGTCCAGCGGACGAGCTTGCACAGGAGGTCGTGGCATACACGGGCAAGCCCTGCCTGGTAGCGAATACCGTCGACGCGGCGCTGGAGGCGGCCCGGGAGAGCGCCAAAAAGACCGATCTGATCGTGGTTACAGGCTCTTTCTATACTGTCGGGCCGGCGCTGCTGCGGCTCAATGATTTCCGATGCGCGCATTAGCGTACGTTGCTATACTCGCGCCGCAAGCTGTTCGCGCAATCTAAACGCAATATTCAGGCTGGCGGTGGCAATCAATAATATGGATCGAGCTCTAAAAGAACGCATCATCGGTGCCACAGTTTTAGTTTTTATTGCGGTATTGGTTGTGCCCGTATTTCTTGATGGTCCTTCGACTGACAGTGAAATTTCCAGCAAATTGGTAACGCTGCCGGGGCAGAGCGAACAGCGCACCCGACAGCAAACCATCGTATTGAATCGGGACCGCAAGGAGCCCGTACCGCAAGCTGCCGCCGCGGAGCAGCCTGCAACGTCCCCTGTGGCGACCGCCGTGACGACATCGGGCAAGACCGCTCCAGTCCAAAGGCCGGCCACGGAGGCCGTTAAGATCGCTGCGAGCAAACTGCCGGCGACCGACCCACAGGCTGCGAAATCGCAGGCAACGAAATCAACGGCAACGAAAACTCAGGCTGCCCAGCCACCCAGCCGGTCTGCGACTGGAATGTGGGCGGTCCAAATGGGCAGTTTTTCAAACAAGGCGAATGCCGAGCGCCTGGCGGTGAATTTGCGCAAGGACGGGTTTGCGGCTTTTCTCAGTCAGTTGAAAACATCGTCCGGCCAACTTCATCGTGTACGTATTGGCCCGCAGAAAGACCGCAACAGTGCCGAGTCTGTATCGGCCCAATTGAACAGGGCCGGCCACAAAGGCCAGGTTGTGCCGCATCCGTGATTACGCCTAGCGGCCAACCGCTTCACGACTCGCTGAACCCGTCAATCGTACCTTGTTGGACCGCTAGTCCGGACGCGGTGCGTAACTAATGCCCGTCGCCGACATAATTATTGCCGTCGTTGTGATCCTTTCGATCGGCGTCGGCATTATGCGGGGGCTAGTAAAAGAGGCCATGTCGATTGCCTCATTGCTGGCAGCCGTCTGGGCCGCGCTTCATTTCGGCCCGGACGCCGGTGCACTCAGTGAACGCTGGCTGAACTCGCCCGAATTGCAAATATGGTTCGGGCGAATCCTGATTTTTATCGTCGTTCTGTTGCTTGGCGGACTGTTGAGTTGGGCGGTGACCAAGCTGGTTCGCCTGTCCGTACTGAGTGGCACGGATCGGGTGCTGGGAATGATATTCGGCTTGGGGCGAGGTGCCGTCCTGGTCGCCGTCGTGGTCATGGTCGGGCAGTATGCAGCGCTGGAGCAAAAAGACTGGTGGGAAGAATCGGTGCTGCTGCCGTACGGCGAAATCGTCGCCGACTGGCTGCGGTTCAGCCTCCAGTCCGGGCTGGAATTGATACAGCCCGGACTGGAGGCTGAACCGCCGTCCAATATCCGCCTACCCAATATTGACGTGCGGAGCCGTTAACGTATGTGTGGCGTCGTCGGTATCGTTGCTCATCAGCCGGTTATCCAATCGATTTATGACGCCCTGACGGTCCTGCAGCACCGGGGTCAGGATGCCGCCGGAATCGTGACATCGAATGCGCAGGGCCTGCACGTTCGCAAGGGGAACGGCCTCGTGCGCGATGTTTTCCATCAGCGCCACATGCTGGAGTTAACGGGAAACATCGGTATGGGTCATGTTCGTTATCCGACCGCCGGCAGCGCGCAGTCGGCCGAGGCACAGCCCTTCTATGTCAATTCACCGTACGGCATCTGTCTTGCTCACAACGGCAATCTGACCAACCACGACGAACTGGCAAAGCATCTCACCGTGCACGATCGACGGCATCTGAATACGAGTTCGGATTCCGAGGTGTTGCTTAACGTATTCGCCCACGAGCTGTATACCCGCGCCAACGGTAAGCCGTCGCCGCAACAGGTGTTTGACGCGGTCGCGGCGGTTCATCAACGCTGCTCCGGCGGCTACGCGGTGGTTGCGATGATCATAGGCCACGGCATCGTCGCCTTTCGCGATCCGCATGGAATTCGGCCACTGATCGTCGGCAAGCGCAGTACGGATCGGGGCGATGAATTTATGGTCGCGTCTGAAAGCGTGGCACTTGATGTATTGCAGTTCGACATTGTTGGCGATGTCCGACCGGGTGAGACAATCTTTATTGAAAACAGCGGGGTCTTGCACAGTCAGGACTATGCCGGCAAGACGCAGAATTCTCCGTGCATCTTCGAGTTTGTCTACCTGGCACGACCGGACTCGATCATCGATAAATTGTCGGTGTACAAGGCACGGCTGCGCATGGGCGAGCAGCTTGCCGGTCAAATAGTGCGGGAATGGCCGGATCATGACATCGATGTCGTCATTCCCATTCCGGACACCAGCAGTACGGCGGCGGTGCAGCTCGCGCATCATCTGGGCGTCAAATATCGCGAAGGCTTAATCAAGAATCGTTACATCGGTCGGACCTTTATCATGCCCGGTCAGGAAGAGCGCGCGAATTCGGTGCGCCGCAAGCTGAATGCCATTGATCTGGAATTCAAGGGCAAGTGCGTTTTGTTGGTCGATGACTCCATTGTTCGGGGAACGACGTCCCGGCAGATTATCAAGCTGGCCCGTGAGGCCGGGGCGTGCAAAGTCTATTTCGCGTCGGCGGCCCCTCCGGTGCGTTTTCCGAATGTGTACGGCATTGATATGCCGGCGGCGAATGAACTCATCGCCAGCGGTCGAACCGTGGAGGAAATTCAGGTACTCATCGGCGCGGATAGACTGATTTACCAGGACCTTGACGGATTGATTCGATCGGTCCGGCACAACAGTTCCGATACTCGCGAATTCGATACCTCCTGTTTTTCCGGCGAATACGTAACAGACGATGTTACCGAGGACTATCTGCGGGTGCTCGAGGCAACGCGCAACGACCAGGCGAAATCCCGACGTGCCGAGGTTGATAGTCCGGATGACGACCCATCGGCCGAATCCGATTATTCGGACACAACGGTCGCCGTCTAGCCCGGACTGATGCGCCGTTCGAGACCGGCCTGAGCGCGCAACGAAACCTGGCAGACAGAGCAATACCATGAGCATCAAAGTCATGATCATTGACGGCCAGGCGGAATTCAGATCGCTGCTCATGCACCACGTCACGACGCATTGGAACGACGCCATAATTTCTGCCTACGACCCGACTACGGCCGGTAATCTGCCCGCAGAGTTTTCGGGTGCGGGCAATGACATCGTATTGCTCGGCGATTGCCAGGGGGATCGGGACGGATTACGAACGCTGCAGTTATTTGTGAGGACGACAGGATTTCCTGCTGTGATTTATTCTGGGTCCGGTGATGAGGGGCAGGCTACAGTCGTTGAGGAAATCGGTGCGGATGGGTATCTTGCCTGCGGTAAGCTCGGACACGACGAGTTCACGACTCTTTTGGACAAGATTCTTCGTGCACGACGCAGGATCGGCGTAACAGAGTCACTGTTTGTCGGTGACCTGCGCAGCGATGTCTATCCGCTCATTAAAGGGTATCGCCTTATCGAAAAGCTTGCGGCGAGCGAGCAATCTGCCATTTACCTGGCCGAGAAAGATTCGGTCAAGATTCCGATCGTCTTGAAGGTGTTACGTCAGGATCCGGATATGCCGGATGGCGTCGGGGCGTTTGACCGCTTCTTGCAGGAATACGGCATGATCGCCGATCTGAATCACCCGAATATCGTCAAAATTCATGCGCTTGGCGTTGACGACAATCATGCGCACATTGCGATGGAATACCTGGCGGGCGGCGATCTGAAACGGCGCATTGAACAATCGATGAAGGAGTCAGAGGCAGTGTCTTTCGTCAAACAGATCGCCGATGCACTCGCAAAGGTGCATTCAGTCGGAATTCTGCATCGCGATCTGAAGTCCGGTAATGTCATGCTGCGTGAGGATGGGAGCGTCGCATTGATCGATTTTGGACTCGCCAAAAGAATGCGTCTTGAACAGGAAATCACGGGCGGTAGCGAAATATTCGGTACGCCGTATTAGATGAGTCCGGAACAGGGGCATGCCGATGAGGTTGACGAGCGCAGCGATATCTACAGTCTCGGCATTATTTTTTATGAAATGCTGACCGGAGAAAAACCGTTTCGAGCCAGCAATGCGATGGGTGTTATTTACAAACATACGAATGCACCGGTTCCCTTGTTGCCGGTGTCGCTGGCGCACTATCAGGCCGTCATAAACATGATGCTCGCAAAAGCACCGGAAGATCGTTGTCAGTGCGCAGACGAGATCAGCGAATGGTTTTAGCGGTTGAAACGCCGGCGCCAATCGCCGCATTCCTGGCGATTCCAACGCCGAAGTCGTGGATTGCCGAAGCCTGTGATCGCCTGCCGGAGTTAATGCTCGACCATGCCAATTGCGAGTTAAAAGCGGCGTCGACGGCGCTGTCGTTTATCTATCGGTACCCGGAAAGAACGGCGTTGTGCATCAATATGTCGCGACTGGCGCGCGAGGAGATGCGTCATTTCGAACAGGCCAGAAAAGCAATGAGCGATATGGATATCCCGTTTTCGCGATTGAGCGCATCGCGATACGCCGGCACATTGCGCGATAGCGTGCGACCGGAGGAGCCACATCGACTGCTCGATCTGCTGCTGATTGGCGCGCTGATTGAAGCCAGGTCCTGCGAAAGATTCGCCGCTCTCGCGCCGCATCTTCCGGAACCGATCGGTCGCTTTTACGCCGGTTTGCTGGCGTCAGAGGCACGCCATTTCGAGCGTTACCTGGACTTCGCCAGAAAGGAAAGTGGTGTGAGTCCGGAAGACTTCGACGCGCGATTAACAACGCTAAAAAAGCTCGAGTCGAGCCTGATCAGCGAACCCGACGATCAATTCCGCTTCCACAGCGGGCGTCCGAAATCCATTGATCGCGCGCAGGAGCACGCTCCTACAATTTTGCCAATAGAAAGAATGTAGGAGTGCCCTCCCGGGCGCGATCCCCCGTCAACGAGCGAGGGTGTGAAGTCTGGGCCCGCGCTGATTCCACCGTAACACGCTGCCATGCTCATGCCAGTCGCCGAGCACGATACGCTTCGCCGTCCTGCCATTCACGGTTTGCGCGTGCACCTTGGGTCGATGGGTATGCCCATGCACCATCAATCGCACATTGTGCTTTTCCATGGCTTCCTCAATCGCCGCGACATTGACGTCGGAAATTTCTTCGCTGATGGATTGACCGTGCGCTTCGCTGTCGATGCGCGCCTGGGCGACGAACGCACGCCGCTCTGCCACTGATTTCTGCAACATCATCGCCTGCCATTCGGGATTGCGAGTCATCGTTCGAACGGCCTGATACTCGACATCGTCCGTGCAATAGGCGTCGCCGTGACTCAACAATACGTCCTTGCCGTACATGTCGAGTACGAACGGATCGGGCAGTAGCTGTACACCGGTTTGATGAGAAAATTTAGTGCCGATCATGAAGTCGCGATTGCCGTGCATGAAAAAAACGGGAGTACCGGTTTTGACCACAGATCCCAATGCGGACTGAATGGATTCGTGATACTCGTTTGGGTCATCGTCGCCGATCCAGGACTCGAACAAATCGCCGAGAATGAATAACGCGTCGGCCGCAATCGCTTCCGTTTTCAGGAAATCGATCAACTGATCCCCGATCTCGGGTCGATCGGCTTGCAGGTGTAAATCCGAAATAAATAAGGTTGTCACACAGGTATCCCTGGATGTCCTGCTTCAGGCCGTCACACGCGATGCGCGCGTAATGATGACCGGTACAACCGGAACGTCCTGCTTGAACCGTCCGGCGGGGCCAGAGCGCGCATTGGAAATCTTGTCGACCACGTCCATTCCTTTCGTGACATAGCCAAATACCGCGTACCCCCATCGATCGGGTTTTGGATTGAGCGCACGATTGTCCGCGACATTGATAAAGAACTGGGCAATTGCGCTGTGCGGATCGCTCGATCGGGCCATGACGACTGTGCCGCGAAGATTTGTCAGTCCGTTGCCGGACTCGTTCGCAATAGTATCGTCGGGTTCCTTTTCGTCCAGGTCGCGATTAAACCCGCCACCCTGAATCATGAAGTCGGGGATGACCCGATGAAATATCGTGCCGTTGTAGTAGCCGGAATCGACCAGTTTGAGGAAGTTGCCCACCGTGATTGGCGCGCGGCGACCGTCGAGTTCGATAACGATGTCACCCTCCGTGGTCTGCAGCAGGATGCTCGCATAATCGGGAACATCCGGGTCTGCGACGCCCATCGGCGAGAGAATTAGTAGCAGCAATGCGATCAGTGATTTTCTCATCCGGACCTCATGGTTCAGTGGGAATGATTGCGGGCACGATACCAAAGCTGCAGGCAACGCTAAAGGGCCACCCCGATCTGGAATTGAGGTTCCCGCAAATGGGCAGGACTGGAAATTGACCTGCCTGAGGGTCCTACGTATCATCGTGCCCCCGTCAGGCCTTGCCCATCGTGCGCCCCGAGATTTTACGGTTTCGGTGTTCACTATGAGGGAAGGCATGGTGGGACCGGAATCTGGAATCGGGGTATGGCGCAGCCTGGTAGCGCATCTGCTTTGGGAGCAGAGGGTCGGGGGTTCGAATCCCTCTGCCCCGACCACAGATATCGGCAGGAGCGGTCACAATGAATTCCTGGATATGAAGGAAGCGCCCGTAGCTCAACCGGATAGAGCATCGGCCTTCTAAGCCGAGGGTTGCAGGTTCGAGTCCTGCCGGGCGCGCCCTCCCAATCCGCCGAGGATGTCTGGCGAGAGTCGACATCGATTGCGGATTGATCTTTAGTAATGACAACGGAAAAACAGCGAAACGTAACGACCACTAAATGCGAGCATTGGAAAAACGACTTACGCCTTGCATCAGAATTAGACGTCTAATTAGCCAAGACATACCCATAATTATTTTTACCAAGTAGTAATCAAAACCACGTAAAATACCGCAACAACGAAAAGAACACTGGTGGGCGTAGCTCAGTTGGTAGAGCCCCGGATTGTGATTCCGGTCGTCGTGGGTTCGAGCCCCATCGTCCACCCCATTCTTCACTCGACCGCCGGTCGGGTGAGGAATGATCCCAAGCATGTACATGGATTTCTCAAACAGTGTGGGGCCTCTAGCTCAGTTGGTAGAGCAGGAGACTCTTAATCTCTTGGTCCGGGGTTCGAGTCCCCGGGGGCCCACCAATCAACCTGTTGAAAAATAAAGATTAAAAGTATAAGACAAGCGTAAGAGTGATGCGACCCTGCGTATCGTGGTGTGTACGCCGTCAGCGCCTATGGAACAGATTTAGCGATTATCTAATGGAGAGTTTTTCTCATCATTTTCATACTACGCGGCGTGTCGTTGATAGTGCAAACGACGTTTCGCGATCGTCCTTTTCTTGATCCTTTCTCGTTTCGCTAAAATTGATTGCTCGC
>Ga0209554_1002879_pt1 | contig 11500 bp, 9 predicted proteins | sample MarorgKNORR_S2LV_5_FD_188221 | JGI IMG/M metagenome (GOLD analysis project Ga0209554, IMG submission 188221) | Marine microbial communities from the Southern Atlantic Ocean, analyzing organic carbon cycling - Bottom_A/KNORR_S2/LV (SPAdes) (version 2) | ecosystem: Environmental > Aquatic > Marine... | reverse complement strand
GGCCTTCAATCAATACCGCTCTTCCTATCGCAGCGACCGGGAAATGAATATCTCAGCGATGCGAGAGGCGATCGACAACTCCCACACCGAGGTGCTGCGGACCAATGCGGTCATGGATTCTACCGTGCGGGCATTCATCGCCGCCGCCGTGGGACCGACTGACGGATCTGCCGCGCAGGACCTGGGAGAGCCGGGAGATCTCCGCCTGCGCGCCGACGGTCTGAAACAGCGGCTGAAGAAGCAGTGGCGCCTCAACAGGACCCGCCACCGGAAGGCGGATGCCCTTCTGGTGGAAATCCATAAGAAATTCTCGATCGCCGCGGCCTGCATCGTCTTTGTTCTGGTGGGAGCCCCCCTGGGCGTCATCGTCCGCTCGCGGGGAGCAGCCGTTTCGGTGGCGGTGAGCCTTGCCTTCTTCTTCGCCTACTGGATGTTCCTCATCGGCGGCGAGGAACTCGCCGACCGCGGCTACGTCGCCCCGGCCCTCGCCATGTGGGCCCCCAATATCGTCTTCGGCCTGGTGGGAGCGGCCCTGCTGCGGATCACCGCCTTTGACCGGCCTCTCGTCCCCTTCCGCCGAAAGTCTCTCCCCGCCAGCGCAGACCTTCGCAAACCCGAAGATACCGTATGAGGCTCCTGGATCTGTACATGCTCCGGCGCTACTCGGTTTGCATGGCTCTGAGCATCCTGAGCCTGTGGGGCATCGCCTTTGTCGTCGATCTCATCGAGAATATCGACACCTTCATCGACCACGACGCCGAACTTGGTCAAATCGCCCGCCACTACCTGTATCGAACGCCCTACTGGATTATCCTCACGCTGCCCATCTCCGCTCTCCTGGGCACAATGTTCTGCCTTACGGGCCTGGCCAGACGCAGCGAAGTTACGGCCGCCAAGGCGGCGGGCATCAGCCTGTACCGACTGCTCCTGCCCGTCTTCGCCTTTGCCGCCGTGTTCAGCGTCCTGGCTTTTCTGTTTACCGACTGGGTGGTCCCACCCGCCACCTATCGCTATAACAGCGTGCGCGACGAGATTCGCTCCTACAACCGCACCGACGGCTCTCGCCGTCACGTCCTGCTTCAAGATCGCGACGGCCAGATTCTGTTCGCCCGTTCGTACGACCACCAAAAAAAACGGGCGCACCAGGTCCTCTACGAACGCTACGATGGCTCAAGGGTTGCGGAGCGGGTCGTGGGCCGGTTGCTGGAGTGGGGGAAGGATTCCACCTGGGTGCTGATTGGGGCACACCGCTACTCCCTCGCTGACGGAGCCTTCCAGTCGACAGCCCTGGACACTTTTCCCCTCACCTCGCTCGGGTTACAGCCCGATGACTTCGCGCGACAGCGAAAGAAGCCGGCGGAGATGGACTACCGCGAGTTGAAGGCTCACATCGAGCGCACTCGAGCCAACGGTGAGGACGCCACCCGCCACCTGGTGGACCTCCACCTGAAGATCTCCTTCCCTCTCACCTGCCTGGTTATCGTCGTGTTGGGGGCACCGCTGGCGGCCAACTCTCGCCGAGCCAGTCGCGCCAACAGCCTGGGGGTGGGAGTCCTTATTTGCTTCGTGTTCTACAGTTGCGTCAAGGCCGGGCAGGCCCTGGGCTGGAATGAGATCCTGAGCCCGTGGCTGGGGGCCTGGCTGGCCAACATCTGCTTCGGCGTTCTCGGCCTCATCCTGCTGCGCCGCGCCCATACCTGACTAGTGTGCTGGTGCCGGGGCGCGAGGATATCCCCGACGCCTTGAGGGAGATGGCTCAAGGTGTGCCGCGGCGCCCTTGAGAAGGAATTCTGAGCCCTTGAGGGAGATGGATGGCCTATTTCAGGCCCTGCTGCATGTGGTAGATCTTGAGCTTGAGATCGGGAGACTTGCTCTTCCACTCCTCCAGCAGAGCGTCCACCCGATCGCCGATTCCAGCATCCAGCTTATGGCTCAACTCCAGTAGCATCCGCGCCATCCGCGCCATCCTGTCCTCGGACGCGGCGCGCGAAAGACGCTCCAGGTCTCCGAGCAGCTCCGACCCGAAGAGCGTATCGGTATTCTTGACGGCGGACCGCAAGAAGGAGACGTGGCGGCGTGCGAAAGCGTCGTCTCGGGCGCTCTGACCGATCAGGTGCCTGATGAGCTCGGCGCCTGGCGCCCTGAGCAGCTCCTTCTCGGCAAGACTCGCCAGCTGGTGCCAGTTTCTGGCCTGGTCGGTTTCCCTCCCCTCTCGCTGCTTGGGGTTCCACTGCGGCATCCCCTTCCTTTCGATGAACAACTCGAACAGGGGCAACTGCGGCAAGCTCGCCAACAGGGAGGTAAGTGTCGGGGTAGATACCGGAGCCGGCCAATCTACGAGCAGATCGACCACTATCCCCACCTGCGGACGCGTGACGGCTCCCAGCTTCTGGAGAAGGACTCGAGCCGTGACGTCGTCCCTGCCCACCAGTACGGCCGTCACCAGCGCGGGAAGGGTATACTCGCTCATCGGTAGCCCGAGGGCAGATTCACGCGCCAGGCCGGAGTCGCGGTGCAGAAGGAACTCCTGGACGGCCTCTCTGTTTCGCAATCCCCAGACCAACGCGACTCCCACGGCTGGATCGCTCTCGCCGCGCACCCAGGACAGCAGCTGTTCTTCCCCTGTCTTGATGGCGAGCCAGTGTCGGTGAAAACCGAGGGTCTGCGCCGCTACCAGCCGTCGGGAATCGGTTCGGTTCTCCACGACTTCTGACAACAGGCGAATGCCCGCCACACTGGGCACGACCGAGCGCAGCTGCGCCACTGCCGTAGCCTGCTCCTGGAGGGATTCAGCCTCGACGACCTGATTCAGGAGGGTCTCGAGGTCGCCATCCGGGCCGCCGTCTTCGCTCGGCGCCGGTGAGGGGAGTGGAAGGTCTGCGTGACCTATGGCTATCTCAGGCTCCAAACCGCAGGCTTCAGGCTCGGAAGCGTCGTCCGTGTTCATCAAGTGTCGTATGTCAAGTACCATGCCTCTTATTGCTCCTCACTCGATGCTTACAGTCCGAGAGACACCTGGCCGGTGTCCGATCCGGAGGCATCCTCGCGCAGGTAGTATTGCATCAGAAACCAGTTTATCTGCTCCATAGCGGCGCGGGCGCGAACCAGACCCCGACGATCGGGGTCGGTCAGGAAATGGTCGATCGTCTCCAGCGGCTGAACCATTTCGTCGCGGAATTGGTCGAACAGTTCTTCCTGAACCAGCCCTTGCATGCGCGTCACCTCTTCCTGCAGGGACACATCGCGGACAGAAACCAGCACGCCTGGGCCCGATTCCAGCAGGCAGGCATTGACGCTGATTTCGACTGGATGGGGTGATGTGAGCGAGAAAGCCAGACTTGGCCCGCCAGTGGCCACAGGCAGGGGATTCACCCCGGTTGCCATCTCGAAAGTCGCCCCGTCCAGATCCCGGCGGGATACGCCCAGCCATTTGGCCGCCAGGCGGTTGGCGGTCTCCAGTCCACCGTCTTGCTGGAAGGCCACCACCCCGTAGGGTAAAGCGTCCAGAAGTTGTGCTAAGGGGACGTCTGAATCTGCCTGCAGATCCTGGAAGGCGCTCGTCAGGTCGATCGGGTCCGACGGGCACGGTACGTTGGGGGATGCGGCTACCGGTACATCGGCCAACAGCTGCTCTGCCGCGACCGGTCGGCAGCCGATCTCGTTCGCCAGTTCCCGCTCCTCGTCGGTGAGCTGTTGGAAGAACGGATCGGCGGCGGCAGTACTATCCTGATCATCTCCGACGGGAGGTCCGTCGGCCACCCAGGTCTCGCTATCAGTATCATCGACCAGGGTGTCCGTGTCGACTGCGACCAGGGTGTCCGTGTCGACTGCGACACCACTGTGATTGCCAGCGGACAGATCCATGTCGAGCATGAATCCGCCCCGCGCCGCCGTTTTCAGAAATCTGGCCTGACAGAGGCCGGCAGTAGCTTCGAGCAGGTCCGCTGGCGGCTCACCCAGTCTGCGGGCGAGTCGGTCCAGGTCGTCGTCGAGAAACGGATTGCGCAGAAACTCCTCGAGCACACGGCGCTTGAGAAGCGCCTTGGGCGGACCGGGAAGTACCTGTAGTTCTGATTCCTGCATGTCCTTCACCTGACCTGACTCCCGAAGGGGTGACGGGCAGAGAACAAACAGGGGAGAAACTGAGCGTTTTGGGTAAGTAAAAGGGAGGGAAACGTCAGTTTTTATATGGTGTTACAATATAAATAGGACCTTCGGACATGGCAAGACAATATTGGTGAACTCAGGCGGTGGTGGAAGGGTATCCCGCCCTGTCCTGTCCCACGCTTATGGCTGGCCCTCTTTTTGCCACATCCCGGCTAGGGAGTTGGACCACCGATTGTGACGTTCGGGGTCAACCCGCTAAAAAAACAAAGAGTTGGAACTGACGCCGTCTGACTGACGGCACTGCCGACCGGGAAATCTTGCCGCGTCGAAGGAGTTCCTTTCTCCTAGAGAGGTCTGGGACTGCAATGGAGCACGTTGACAAAATTACCAAGGGTGGGAGCGAGTTCACTTCCGAGGAGCTGTCGCCGCGACAGAAGGTCGCCGTCCTCATGGTCTCTCTCGGCCGCGACAACGCCGCCGAGATCATGAAATTCCTCACCGACATCGAAATCGAAATCGAAATCGAAATCGAGGAAATAACTCACACTATCACCCAGCTCAAGCACCTTCCGGTCGAAGTCCAGGACCAGGTTCTGGGAGAGTTCGAGCAGCACCTGCTGGCCGGCGAATACATGAGCCAGGGGGGCCCGCGAGGATTTTGCCCGCGACGCTTTGGAGCGCGCCGTGGGTCCCCGCAGAGCGCAGGAAATCCTCGACCGCATATCGACCACTGTTTCCTCCGGGTTCTATCTTCTCAAGAACGTACCTCCCGAGCAACTCGCCCCCTTCATTTCGCACGAACACCCGCAGACTGTTGCCCTCATCCTGTCACAGCTCGAAGCCGACCAGGCTGCTGGCATTCTGGCGCAGCTGCCCGAGCACACTCAGTCGGAAGTCGCCTTCAGGATAGCCACGATGGAGAATATCACTCCGAGTGTGCTCAGGCAGATCGAAGAGAGCCTCGAGGCCAACCTGCGCGACATCCTGGGCGGCAACAAGGACGTCGGCGGGCCCAAAGTGGTGGCCGACATCCTCAATCTATCAGGCGGCAGCGTGGAGAGGAACGTGCTCGACAGATTGGACGCTCACGACCCGGAAGTGGCCGAAGTAGTGCGCAACATGATGTTCGTCTTTGACGACATCAAGAAGCTCACCGACCGGGAAGTGCAGACGATCCTCCGCGAAATCGACCACCCCGATCTGGTCACCGCCCTCAAGGCGGCCGGCGACGAAGTGCGGGACAAATTCCTCAGCAACATGTCCGATCGCATCCGCGGGTTCATCATAGAGGAGCTAGAATTCGCTGGCCCCATCCGCCTGAGTGAGGTGGAGGAAGTCCAACTGCGGATCATACAGAAGGTCCGCCAGCTCGAGGATCAAGGACAGATCCGAATCATCCGCGGCAGTTCAGAGGACACGTTTGTCTGACGGACGACGGGCGCCTGACGGTGGCTGCGCAGAATGGTTGGCGTGTTTGGGCGCCCGAGTGCAATTCCACTGCGTGGAAGTTGCACTGGTGGTGCGTACTACCGCAAGATTGCCTGTCGCTTGCTCGCCAGGACCCGGGTGCGACGGACGCCTGACGTGACGGGCGCCTGACGCTGGCTCCGCAAAATGTCTGGTGTGTTTGGGCGCCCGAGTGCAATTCCACTGCGTGGAACTTGCACCGGTGGAACGTACTACAGCACCTGAAAGCCGCTGGTACTGTTGGTTTGCGGGGTGCAGAACTAGATCTGCTTTGGTTACTCGACAACGACGCTGAACGGATCCTCCGGGTCAGTCAACTGGACCGTCACCACGACGTCTCCATCCACCGTCACCTGCGCCTTGCGCCGGACCCGAAATCCCTCGCCTTCAGCGACCAGCAGAACAAGATCGAGCTCCACCTTCATTCCCCCCGGCAGCAGAGCTCGGGAAACGTCCTGGCGCTTGCCTGCCTCTACGGTGGTGCGGACAATGGCGGGCGCCTTCTGATCGACCTCATTGAGAAAAGCCACCTCGAGCGCAAATCTAGTCTGATTATCCACCAGGATGCGTCCCCCTCGCGGCTCCGGAGGCGGCCCCACTATATCTCCCGGCGTCTCCCCGCCCCCGCCACAGGATAGACATGCCGCCGCCCAAATCACCGCTAGGCCAATCCCCCCGCGCCGAGGCCCGCTAACAGCGATCCAGTATCCGCGAAACTCAGTTACCAACATCGGACCAAGCACCCCAAACATTCCAATGAGTCTCCACCTGGCACCCGCCGCCATGTAATTGCAGTAGTTGCACTCAGGTCTTGGAGAGCTAGCGACGGGCAATCTGTGGTAGGACGCATCACCGGTGCAACTTTCACGCAGTGAAATTGCACTCGGGCGCCCAAACACGCCAACCATTCTGCGGAGCCACCGTCAGGCGCCCGTCGCGTCAGGCGTCCGTAGTAGTCCGTAAAAGGGCGGCCGCGATCTCCCCGATCTCATCGTCGCGCACCGTCCGCATATCCAGCAGCAGTCGATCTCGGTGGATGCGACCCACCACGGCGGCGCGGTCACATCTGAGGGCCCGCGCCAGGAGCTCGGCCGAGCAGAAGTCGGGTGACAGCACGACCGCCGAGCTCGACAGTTCCTCCAGCGGCATGGCGCCGCTGCCCACCTGCGAGGTGCACGCCTCCACCGTCGGCCGCAGGTGCTTCACCACCTCCTGGTCGAGAGCATCCATCAGCCTTACCGCGCGTGCCGCCACTTCCTCGGGGGCGGCGGTCATCATCCCCAGAACCGGGTGCGCCGCCGGCAGATCCGTCGGATCCTGCCGATATTGCCGCAAGGTCGCCTCCAGGCCAGCCAGGATGAGTTTGTCGCAGCGCAGGGCCCTCATCATGGGATTGGTGCGGATGCGCTCCACGTATTCGGCGCCGCCGGCGACGATACCGCACTGCGGTCCTCCGAGCACTTTGTCGCCGCTGAAAGTGACGAGATCAACTCCGACTGCCAGACTGGCGGCGACCACCGGTTCGTATGGCAGACCCCACTTCTTCAGGTCCACCAGAACGCCCCCTCCCAGATCGTGGCCCACGGGTATGCCGGCGCTACGACCGACTTCCACCAGTTTCGACAGCTCCACTGAGGCGGTGAATCCCTGCACTCTGTAGTTGCTCTCGTGGACCACCAGAATCATGGCAGTCTTTGCGCTGATCGCCCGCTTATAGTCCTCCAGATGGGTGCGGTTGGTAGTCCCCACTTCCCGGATGCGAGCGCCGCTGGCCTCGATGATGTCGGGAATGCGGAAGGAGCCGCCAATCTCGACCAGCTCACCCCGGGAGACGATCACCTCCCTCTCGCGCGCCAGGGTGTTGAGCATGAGCAGGACGGCGCCGGCGTTGTTGTTGACCACCGCCGACTCTTCGCAGCCGGTGGCTTCACCAATCAACCCCGCCACGTGGTCGAGTCGCGATCCCCGCGAGCCCGAAGCCAGGTCCAGCTCCAGCCCGCAGTAGTTTTCAGCCACCTCCTGGATAGCCGCCGCTGCCGCCGCTGACAGGGGCGCCCTTCCCAGCCCGGTGTGCAGAATAACTCCAGTGGCATTGATTGCGCGGCGCAGACTGGGACGCCTGGCACGCTCAGAGCGCTCGGCCAATTCGGTCTCGACGCGGCACAGCATCCGCCCGCGGTCTCCGATCGCCGCCTCGGCGGACCCGCTCCCGGACAGGGTATTCTCTCGTTGTGATTGCAGAATCTGACGGATGAGTCCCACGACGTATTCGCGGCTGTAGGCCGACAGCAGCTCCCTGGTCGAATCCAGTTGGAGGACCTGGTCCACCGAGGGCAGTGCCTGTGCGTTAGGGCTCATGGGAGTAATGATACGCGTCTCTCCTACTTTGCGCTATCACAAGGTTGGAGTTATACTTACCGTTACCCTCCGGGACGGGTTTCCCCCCTGTCTTCCGGTTGCTGTCTTTGCTGTCTGCCGGTTGAGATCCTGGACGGCCTACTGAAGGCATCCCCGCCTTCTTCTTCTCCCGATTCCTCCGAACACACGATAGATACGGTATCTACGCGCCCATGTCCGGCCGTCTTACACGTGGGTGTGCATGGTTCGTGGTAATGGTCTGCACAATGGCCTGGGTTTGCCTCTGTTCGGTCGTCTTCGCGGAGGTGGCAAAACCAGCGGGCTCCGAACCTGGCACATCTGGTCCTCGTCATCACCTGGTTCGCACAGGTGAGACTCTGAGCCACATCTCCCGCCGCTACCGCGTGTCCACGGCCCAACTCCGTCAGTGGAATCAGCTGCGCGGGGACCGCATCAATGTGGGTCAGAAGCTCCGGGTCTGGGTGCCTGCGGATCTCGAGTACTACCTGGTTCGAAAAGGGGATACGCTGTCCGCCATCGGCGCCAGCTTCGGGGTGTCAACAGGTGCTCTGCGCAGCCTCAACCGCCTCGATGGGGACCGTATTGTCCCCGGCCAGAAACTGCGACTGCGAACGCCGCCGCCAGCTGATAGAGTTGACACCGACGGAGTTTACACCGTCCAGCGGGGAGACACCCTCTCCGAGATTGCCCTCAGGCATAACCTCAGCCTGAAGCAACTCCGGCGTTTGAATCCCCCACTTCGGGGGGATCGGATCAAGGCGGGTGACGGACTGCGGGTTCGGCAGCCACCTAGGCCGGACGAACCTAAGACGCCCGCTGACCCGGTTGAGGCGGTCGAGTACGTAGTGAAGCGCGGCGACACCCTGTCGGAGATTGCCGAGCGCGCCGATGTCGGCCTGGTGCTGCTGCGTCAACTCAATCACTTGACCGGAGACCGCATCCGCCCGGGGCAGAAGCTGAAGCTCCGACCCTCCAGGAAGGACGAAGGCGTCCACGTGGTCCACCTGGGCGAGACGCTTTCCGAAATCGCGTTGCTGTACGGCTTGGGGTTGAAGGATCTTAGAGAAATCAACGGCATCGACGGGGACCACATTCGCGCCGGCCAGAAGCTGCGCCTCAAGACGACCCCCGTAGCCAGTCACATCGTCGAGCGCGGCGACGCCCTGTGGGAGATCGCCCGCGCCTACGGGATGCGGATCTCCGAGCTCAAAGCACTCAACGGCATCGTCTCCGATCGCATCTATCCCGGTCAGGAACTGAGGCTGAACGCGGGAGCCGCAAAACGCCTGGCGGCCTACACCGTCTTGCGCGGAGACAACCTCAGTGAAATCGCCCGCCTCCACCAAATGAGCGTCGCCGAGTTGGTAAAGCTCAACCGGCTGCGGGGCTCCGTTATCCACCCGGGCCAGACTCTGCAGGTCAGACCCATGCTCGGGGGCACCACGGAATGGCTGAAGCTAGCTGACATCCGCTGGTCGGACCTGCAGATCGCCCCTATGGGTGTACATCGCATCAATGCCGAGAATGGCCCCTACTTTGGGAGCCGCCCCAAGGCCGACCAGCAGCGAGCCACTGATTACTATGAAGAGCATCCCAGATCGCCGCTAAAGACCTATCGCGCGGCGCGAAAGCTGTGGGAGAGGTTCCAGCGCACCGTGGATGGTCTCGGGCATCTCAGCGACGACCTGCGTGGATGGCATGTCGTCCTGGATCCAGGGCACGGCGGATTGGATCCGGGCGCCGTGGTCCGCACGACCGATGGAGCCGGCAACAAGCTCTACGTGGTGGAGGACGAATACGTCTACGACATCGCCTTGCGCACGTACGTGCTGTTGCGACTCCACGGCGCCGCGGTCGACATGACCCTATTGAGTCCCAACCACCTGATCCGCCAGAACAGCCCTCCCGCCCGCACCTTTGTCAACGAGAAAAACGAAGTCTACAACAGCTATGAGATGAACCGATCCAACCGGCGCTCCGACTGGCCCAGCGGCAGCCGCTCGGGTCTGGCCCGGCGGGTGGGCGTAGCTAAGCAAATTTTCGGCAAGAGTCGTCGCGACCGCCGCATCTTCCTCTCCTTTCACGCCGATATCGACCCTCGATCACCGGAGGCGCCCCTCATTCTCTACTACCAGAGCCGAGACGGTCGCCGCCGCGACCTGGCCTCGCGAAGCTTCGCCCAGGGACTTCTGCCAGCGCTGGGGGCCGGAGCCCGCGCCCGGGGCCAGGGCTTGGGTGTGCTCCGCGACAACCCGGCGGGGGTGAAGGTGCTGGTCGAGCTCCGCAATCTCGCCTACGTCGATCACGCCTGGGCCCTGCGCTACGAGCAGCTGCGCCACCGGGACGCAGAGAAGCTGGTACGAGGCGTCCTCGACTACGTCCGCGGCCAGCGCCTGAGCGCCAAACGCTGACCCCAAAAAAAAAGGCCACCGGGGAGTTCACCCCGTGGCCGTTTCGCAACAAGCGCTGGCGTGATTCTTAAGGGGGCCCCTGCCCGACCAACTTGCGCGCTGCCCGGCGCACCGTGTCGGCCTCGAGTCCGGCCAACTCACACCACGGCTTGATCCGCTGACTCTCGACGAAATCGATCTCCGTGGCCTCTTGTTCCACCTCAGGTTTGGAAATCTGACGCGAAATTTCTCTTAACGTACTGAGAATCATCGCGTTAGCCAGGCGGCGGTAAGCCAGGCTGATACACTCATTCTGCGCTGGCTCCTGATCAGATCTCATGGGCTGCCCTGTATACCACTCTATACCAGAGGTTAAAGTGTGGGGGGGCGCGGGAGGCACGAATGTAAGGAATTTCGGCGCGCTTTTGCGAAAAAAAACACATCACTCGTCAACGACCGCTTCACCCCCCACTCCCACGACCCGTCCTTCGCGGGAGGCGGTGTACAGACGGTAGATCCACTCGATGGTTGCGAGCGCCTCTTCTCCCACGGCCGCTCCCTGCCGGTTGCCGGTTTCGAGATGGTCGACGATGGCCGCCCACTCCAGCGCCCAGGAGAGGTCTTCCCCGGTGAACTCGACGACCTCCTCGTCTGGCACTTCCCCCGGTCGCCGCCGGCCCAGGCGCACCTGTTCAGAGCCGTACGAGCCGCCCAGACCGTCGACCACCGCATAGCCCTCGTGGCCGAAGATTTCGAAGCTGAACAGGTTCCTCCACTGCGTCCAGCTCACGTGGATGGAGGCCACCTGCCCGCTCGGCGAACGAAACAGGCCAAAGGCGTTGTCCTCCAGTGGCTCGATCTTCCAGAAGCGTGTCGTAGTATATCCAGTCACGCTGGCAAAATCGCCCAGGAGCCATAGGCACAGATCTACCAGGTGGGCGCCCTGGTCCAGCATCTCGCCGCCGCCGGCCTTCACTGGATCGCCGCGCCACTCGCTCTCGTAGCCCGGGCGACCACCATGTCCATAGCGCGCCCGAACGAAATCTATTTCGCCCAGCTCCCCGCTGACCGCGGCCTCGCGGGCCCGCGCCAGGGCGGGATGGAAGCGGTGGTTGTACCCCGCCCACAGATGGCGCCCGCTGGCTGTGGCCGCTTCC
>Ga0209554_1002875_pt1 | contig 11512 bp, 10 predicted proteins | sample MarorgKNORR_S2LV_5_FD_188221 | JGI IMG/M metagenome (GOLD analysis project Ga0209554, IMG submission 188221) | Marine microbial communities from the Southern Atlantic Ocean, analyzing organic carbon cycling - Bottom_A/KNORR_S2/LV (SPAdes) (version 2) | ecosystem: Environmental > Aquatic > Marine... | reverse complement strand
TGGGATTCGGGCTGAAGTCCGAGATGTTCCCCCTCGGCCCCAACGAGAAGGTCTGCTTCTGGGGTGGCTGGGGCGGATCGCTGGCGGTGATCGATGCCGACGCGAAGCTCACCGTCTCCTACGTGATGAACCGGATGGAACCCGACCTGGTGGGCGACCTGCGCGGCGGCATGCTGGTCTTCGCGGCCTACCAGGCGCTCGCCGGCTGACGACGGCGCCCCCAGCGCGGACCGTCCCCGGACCCGTCAACTCCGCGAGAGGATCGCGGCGCTCATTCCCGAGGCCACCAGCACGTTCTCGACATCGGCCACCGGGTTCGCCGCCGTGCCGCGGATCTGGCGCACCGCCTCGGTGATGTTGTTCATGCCGTGGATGTAGGCCTCGCCGATGAGTCCGCCGTTGGGCGAGAGCGGCGTGCGCCCCGCGAGATCGAGGTGGCCATCGGCGATGTAGTCGCGGGCTTCGCCGCGCCCGCAGAAGCCAAAGGCCTCGAGCTGCCAATAGACCGAGATCGTGAAGTGGTCGTAGAGCATCGCCACCTGGATGTCGTCGGCGCCAACGCCGGTGCGCTCGTAGAGTTCGCGCGCTGCAAACTCGCCGCTCTCCATCCGGGTCAGGTCTTCGCGGTAGAAGTCGGTGACCGTCTCGATCCCCATGGGCACCGCCTGGGTCGCGTGCCGAATGCGCACCGGCAGCTGCGCGAGGTCGCGGGCGCGATCGGCGCGCGTCACCACCACCGCCACGCCCCCGTCGCTCTCCTGGCAACAGTCGAAGAGACGGAACACTGGCTCGACGATCCAGCGCGAGGCCTGGTGGTCCGCGAGCGTGATGGGCTTTTCAAAGAACCACGCCGCCGGGTTCGTCGCGGCGTTCTGGCGCAGAATCACCGAGACCGCACCCAGATCTTCGTTGCTGACGCCGTATTCCTGCATGTAGCGCTGCGCGCCCAGCGCGGTCCAGGCGGCCGGCGTGGCTGCACCGAAAGGCATGCTCCACTCGAGGAAGCCGGTGCCGGTCCCCGGGGACGAGGCATTCGAGACGGTGTGCCCCACGCCGAAGCGCTGCTCCGAGCGCTCGTTCATCGCCCGCCAAGCCACCACCACGTTCGCCAGCCCCGAGGACACCGCCGCCATGGCGTGGGCCAGCGTCCCCGTCGAACCGCCGCCGCCGTGGGGAACGCGCGAGGAGAAGCGAAGGTTCTCGATGCCGAGGGCGCGGACCAGGTCGACGTCCTCGTTGTTGTCGAGGGTAAAGGTCGTCATGCCGTCGACGTCCGCGGGCGAAAGCCCGGCGTCGTCGAGCGCCGCCAGGATCGCCTCGCAGGCGAGTTGTAACTCGGGTCGACCCGAGTTCTTCGAGAACTCGGTCTGGCCGATGCCGACGATGGCAGCTTCGCGCGGGTCAGCCACCGCTTCGCTCGCTTCGCGGTCGGAACTGGTGCAGCCTGCGTCCCTCTCCGAGATCGATGAAGAAGACCTCGACGGGCATGTCCTTTTCGACATCCTCGAGCGCAACATCGCAGAGGTTCGAGACCAACCGCACCCCGGGCGCAAGATCGATCAAGGCCACGATCGTGTCCTCGGCGAACATCGGCAGCCTCGGGTGCACGGGACGAATCCAGGAATAGACGCGACCCTCGCCGGAGAGCGTTTCGGTGTTCCACGCAACTGCGTGGCAGTCGGGACACATCGGCCGCGGCGGGAAGCGCAGCTCGCCGCAGTCACTACAGCGCTGCACCCGCAATTCGTCGGTGTCTACGCCCTCCCAGAAAAAGGCGCTCACCCGCGCCGGAAAGGGCGCGGGCCGCGGCAGCGAAATCGGGTCGCTCACACTTCCTCCGGGGCCCAGGGAGACTTCGCGGCAACCGCGCCGTGCTCGGCCAGCGACGGGTGAACGCGCTCGTCCCCCACCGCCCCGGCCTCGAAGAGCGCCGCGATCTCCGCTTCGTCAAAACCGAGTTCGCCAAGGATCTCTCGGCTGTGCGCGCCCACCAGCGGCGGCGGCCCCTGGATGCGCGCAGGGGTCTCCGAGAATTCGAAGGCTAATCCAACCTGGCCGAGTTCGCCCACCATGGGATGGGGATAGCGCACCACCCAGTTGCGGCGCAGCGCCTCGGGGTCGTCCCAGAGTCGCTTCGAGGCTTCGGCATCGGAAACCTCGCAGGGAACCCCGGCGGCGTCGAGTGCAGCGAACCAGTCTTCCGCCGTTCTCTCTCGAAACTTCCGTTCCAGAAAGTCGGCGATTTTCGCATCGTGCTCTTCGCGCGCGTCCGGCGTCGCCATGCGATCGCCCTCGGTCAGCCCAGGAAAGACGCGCATCAGCGCCTGCCAATGCGCTTCCCACACCAGGCTGAGGCACAGCCAGCCGCTGCTGCACTCGTAGAGACGCAAGCCCGCGGAAAACCCCAGGTGCTCGGCATCGCGTCGTGGCCGCGTAAAGCCGCTGCCATCGGGTCGCGCCGGCGCGTGCGAAGCGTTCAACAGCTGCGCGTTCACGATGGCGGTCTCGACCCATTGCCCACGCCCGGTCTTCTCGCGCTCGTAGAGCGCTTGGCAGATCGCGATGGCGGCGAGGTAGCCGTTGCCGGTGTCGCCCATGTTCGTGAACGACCACAGCGGTCGCCCCCCCCGGCCGCAGCCTCCGTCTTCCCACTCGACGCCCGCCAGGCAGGCCCCGGTCTGATCGTTCCCCGGGAGCGCCAGCCGCGGGCCGCGCTCGAAACCGCGGGTGTGGCAGTAGACGAGCTTTGGAAACTCCTCTCGCAAGCTCTCGTAATCAATCCCGAGCTTCTCCGCGGCTGCGTAGCGCATGTTGTGGATCACGACGTCGGCGCTGGCGACGAGCCGCCGCACCACGGCGCGTGCGTCGGCGTGTTTCAGGTCGACCGCCAGGCTGCGCTTGCCGCGGTTACAAGCCATCGCCAACTGACTCGAGTGCCAATACCAGTCGTGCAGCGCATTCACCTTGATGACGTCGGCACCGAGATCCGAAAGGACCTGGGCGCCGTAAGGTCCGGCCACCGCCAACCCGAAGTCGAGCACGCGGATGCCCTCGAGTGGCCCTCCGCGAAGTGCGCCTCCCGGCAGCACCGGCGTGGGCGTGCGCGGCTTCTCGGCGATTGCCGCGGCCTCGGCTCGCACGATCGCAGTGTGCTCGCCCACGGCGGGCGCCGGGCCGCCTACCCTGCCCCGGCTTCGCTCGAGCTCGAAGGCGATGCCCACGGTGCGAATCGGCCCCATCTCGGGGTCTTCGATCTCAGCGACGCAGCCGTCGGCCAGCAGCAGCGGATCCGAGAAACCCTCCTCGGGAGAGCGGACCTTCTGGATGCACACCCCCGCTTCGGCACCCGCCGCGGTCCATTCGTCCGCCGTAAACTTGCGCATCGTCTCCGCCATCGGCTTCCAGTAGTGGTGCAGCACCAGCAACTCTTCGGGACCCAGACCAATCCGCTCGGGATCCTCGCGCACGCGCAAGTCGGGGTGGGCATCGAGTTTTTCGCCCTCGCCCGCCGCCAGTACGAAGCGCGGGTTCGGCGGCCAGCAGTGCACCCAGCGACCGTCGCTGCACTCGAACAGCCCCATGGGCGCACGCTGGTCGCCGATCCACGAAGCGAAGCCGAAGGCGTCGAGCTTCTGGCCCTGGCCATAGACGAGCACCCCGGCACTGAGCGCGCCCCGCCACAACGAAGTCGCAACGTGTTGCCCGCGCCCGGTCACCTCGCGCGCGCGCAGCGCGGCGCTGATGGCGGTGGTCGCCGCGTAGGCCGCCCCCAAGCTCGGAAAGCGCGAAGCCGGAAACAACGGTCCCTCGCGATCGGGTCCCTGGAGCGCTTCGGCCGGGGCTTTGAAGTCGGGAGCAAAGGGCGTGTCCCCCGCGTGATGCACGGCGGGGCCCCCTTCGCGCCCGCGCTGCTCCCATTGCAGGCCGCTCCTTGCCGCTACCAGCGCATCAAAGCCCGGCCGCGCAGCGTGGGGGCCCGAGGCGTCATAGCCGGTGATCGAGCAGTGGATCAATTTCGGGTTCAAAACCTGGAGCGTCTCGAAATCGAGGCCGAGTTCCAAAGCCTTCCCCGGGCGAAAGCTCTCGACCAGAATGTCGGCTGCGCGCACAAGCCAGCGAAGGACTTCGCGATCGGCTTCCTCTTTCAGGTCGAGAACCGCCGAGCGGCGACCGCGGAGCCAACCGCGCATGCCCGCTTGCTGGCGAAAAGGGTCGCCACCCGGGCGCTCGATCTTCGTGACCGCCGCGCCGTGGTCGGCGAGCAACATCGTTGCCAGCGGCCCGGCGATGCCTTCGCTGAGATCCAGCACCCGAATGCCATCGAGAACTCCCGGCATCGGCTGCGTTACTCGATCCCGTACATGCGGGCACCGTTCTGCCAGGTGATCTTGTGCACCTCGTCCTCGGGCACGCCGGCGAATTGCTTCTCGATCTTCTCGGCGGCGTTCGGCCAGTTGCACACCGGGTGAGGAAAGTCCGTCGACCAGAGCACGTTCTCCACCCCGTACTCGTGGCGCAGTTCGACGCCCTCGGGCTCGTGCACGAAGGTCGCCGCCATCTGTCGGCGAAAGTAGGTCGAGGGAAGTTCTTTCACCCCGGGAAAGTCGTAGTGGTGGTGCATGCGGCTGTCGAGGTACTTGATGAAACCCGCCAGCCAGAAGAGACCGGGCTCGACGAAGACGACGCGCAAGCGCGGGTGGCGCTCGAGGATGCCGGTGAGGATGTACCAGCACAGCGTCTCGCCGATGGCGAAGCCCGGCATCGCGGTGAAGATGCCCTTTTGCGGGGTGGGATCGCGTCGGAAGGTGTCCCAGAGCGAGGTCTTCAGTGTCAGGTGGTTCGCAACCACGATCCCGGTTTCTTCGAAGGCCGACCACATTTTTTCGTAACGGGCATCGTGGTAGTCGGGCATCCCCAGCTCGGACGGAAAGTTCGGAATTTGGATCGAACGCGCTCCGAGGCCGGCCAGCCGAATGATCTCGGAAACCGCGTAGTCGATTTCGATCAGCGGGAGCTGGTAGGTGATGAGGATCCGCTTCGGATCGATCGAAGCGAAGTCGTGGAGGGTGTCGTTGTAGGCGGTGGCGCACTCCTTCCACTTCTCGCCCACGTGGTAGACCTTCGAAGTGAAGTCGAACTCCGAGTACATCACCTCGCATTCGACGCCGTCGGCGTCCATCGCCTCGAGGCGTGCCTTCGAATCGAAATAGCCCGGGTGGCTGGCGGCTTCGAGGTCGACGAAATCTTCGAGTTCGAGGCGGCCGCCGTCCATGAAATCCGGGCCGGCCATCATCGCCTCATGTTTCGCCATGCCGGCGTCCCAGGCGTCGTGCAGGCCACTCGCGAGGTTCGCCTTCACCTGGTCCGAGGTGATGACGCAGTGCGAGTCGGCGGAAAAAAGCCGGCGGGGGGTCGTTTCCAAGGATGCCTCCTTCTGTCGTTTCAGCGGGATTCGTTGGCGGCCGCGCCCGGCACCACCGAGCGTACCCAACGAGCCGTGCGAGCCCAGAGTCGCTGCCGGGTCCGGGCCACGTTATGCGCGTGCCTGGAATCTTCGAGCAGGTAGTCAACCACTTCGACGGCATTCGGGAAGGCACCGTCGGCGTCACTGCGCGGGCTGAGGTCGCCGTCGCCGGTCGCCACGAAGACGGGGCAGGTGACGTCCTCGCTGAAGGGCGCGTAGCCTCCGGGGTAGAGCGTCAGCAACCCCGGCTGGGCCACCAGGTTGGTGCCGCATTTTCGGAGCGCCGCCACCCCCGCCCCCTCTGCGGTCCCGGTCCCGAAGGCGGCCTCCGAGGCCCCAGCGTGCTGCCGGCTGACCTGCGGATAGGGCGAACCAAAGCGGCGTTCGACCCACTCGGGTAGGCGCTTCCATACCGCGGTGGGATCCTGCGCGATTTCGAGTTCGTCTTTGGACAGCAGTTCGGGAAGCCCGCGGTTCGAATACGAATAGAGCGCGAGGGCCGCGTGGCTCTGGAAACGCGCCTGCTGGGAAACGCTGAGAAACGAACCCATCGAGTGCCCGACACCCACAGAAATCAAGTCGGAAAATGCGGGCAGCTCCGGCGCGAAACGACCCGAACGCAGATCGTCGAGAACCTTCGCCAGCGCAGACTGATTCGCTTCGACCACCCGCTCGAGCGTCACTTTGTACCCGTCCTCGGGCTTCGTGCTCTCCCCCGATCCCAGGTGATCGACGCACAGAACGATGAACCCGCGCGCCGCCATGAAGAGCGCGAAGCTGTACGAATCGTCACCCTCGGCCTCGAGATCCCAGTAGCCTCGGGTCAGGTAACCCCCAGGCAAGCAGCAGAGCGCGACGGGCGGGACGCCGGCCGGCAACGCCGCGGGCACGACGACGTCGAGTACAACTTCGCAGGGTGCTGGCAGGCCGATGGCATTCCCCACTTCGACGCGGCGCGTAAAGCGCAACGCGCGCACCGCAGAACTCGCTTCACGCGGGGAGAGATCCCGGTCGAGAGAGGTTCGATCCATGGGAAGTGCGGCGCTCCTCGTGCCTTAGATCGTCTCGAGACCGTCCGGGGCGAAGAGCGGCTCCATCGCGAACCCCTCGACGTCCGCCTCGAGACCGGGCTCGTCGCAGTGGCCATCAAAGTGCTCGGCGGCGGCGAGGATCTTCGGCAGCAGGCGCGCGTCGCTCGAGGAGTTGAGGAAGACCCCCGGTTTTGCGAGCACGAAGGCCACTGCACGTGCGATGGCCGCCTCGTCTTCGAGAGGCTCGTACCAGCTGAACTTCGGGCGCGGATCGTCCTCGCGCCAGCGGCGGCGCGCGATCGATTTGATCGTCTGCACCGCGACGTTTCGCTCGCGGCAGATTTCGAAGAGCGCGTCGAAATCCGCGCGGTAGTCGGCTTGATCGAGCATCGTCACGTTGCAGGGCAGCAGCACCGAGTCGAAGTGGAAGCGCTCGAGGCTGCGGCGGTGCATCGCCGCCACCTGTGTTCCGTGCCCGGTGACACCGATGAAGCGCACCAGGCCCTCGGCGCGGGCGTCGACCAGGGCTTCCACCGCGCCGCCCGGGCCAAATGCCGTCTGCCAGCCTGCTTCGTCGACGAGGTTGTGCAGCTGGATCAGGTCGACCTGATCGACCTGCAACCGCTCGAGCGAGCGCTGCAACTCTTCGCGCGCCGCTGGACCGCCGCGCTCCCCCGTCTTCGTCGCCAGAAAGAAATCATCGCGGTGGTGCTTCATCCACGGCGCCACGCGCAACTCGGCGTCGCCGTAGGAAGCGGCCACGTCGATGTGATTGACGCCGGCCTCCAGCAACGTCGCGAGCAGGGCGTCGGCTTTTTCCTGCCGCATGCTGCCGAGCGCCGCGGCTCCGAAGAGAACGCGACTGCTCTGGTGCCCGGTGCGCCCAAACGGAATGCAAGAGATGGTCACCCGGGGTCTCCCTTTGGCGGCTCCTCGCAAAAGCGCGGCGCCGGGTTCGACGGTATGGTCGCGCCCGACCCGATTCTACCCCATGGCTTCGTGCCCGGGCCCACGGTCCCCAGCGCCACCCCAGTCGGGCGCCTTCCTCGCTCCCGGAGCCGACAACACCTGTTCACAGCCATCGAGGCCTCTGTGATTCGATCGACTCCCGAAGAAGCCCTGGCCGAATTGAGGCGCGGCCACGAGCGCTACCGCGATGCGCAAACCGAAACCGGTGGCCTTACCTCCCACCGGGCCGAACTCTCGAAGGGCCAGCAGCCGATCGCCGCGATTCTCTCGTGCGCCGATTCTCGGGTGGTCCCCGAATACCTCTTTGACCAGTCCGCGGGGCGACTCCTGGTAACGCGAGTCGCGGAAACTTCGTAACGAACGAGATTCTGGCGTCGATCGAATTCGGCATCCGGGTGCTGGAGATCCCGCTGGTCGTCGTCCTCGGACACAGCGCCTGCGCCGCCATCGAAACGACGGCGACCCACCTCTCGGAGGGGACCGCGCTCCCGGGGAAACTCGACACACGGGTGGCGGGACTCACAGCATCGGTGGAAGCCGTGCGCGACCAGCCGGGCCCGCTCATCGAAAACGCCACGCGCGAGAACGTCCGACGCAATGTCGCAGCCCTGTGCGGCTCGGAGCCCATCCTCGCTCCCGCGATCACTCGCGGCGGCCTCCGGGTGCAGGGAGCGATTTTCGACGTCGCGACCGGAAGCGTCGAGTTCCTCGACTGAAGCCGCGAAGGCCCCCGCCTTCAGCCGAAAACGCCGGCGTAGACCTCTTCGTTGAAGCCGACCAGAATCGTCTTGCCCACGCGCAGGGTGGGCGCGCGCAGGTTCCCGGTGGGCCCGAGCATGGCGTCGACGCAGGCCTTCGGCGCCTTTCCGCCCGGCGCGAACTCGCTGATCTTTTTGCCCTTCGCCACGATCACCTTCGTGGCCGCCTTCGCCATCGCTGCGGCATCAGAGCGGGCGAGCTTGCGACTCGCAGGCACGGTTTCCCGCGGCTCGATTCCATTCGCGTCCAGGAACTTGGACGCCCGGGTGCAGGACGTTCAGCCCTTGCGGTGGTAGTACCAATCGAGTCGTTTCGACATCAGCGAATCTCCGTGGGGCGTGGCTTGCACCCTGCTTCTGCCGTGATCATAAGGCTGGAAGCAGCGAGTCTCCAGTTGCGAGGAGCGGCCTCCAGGCCAGGCAGCGGCTCAGCCGTGGGAGGCGGAAACCTCGTCGAGGTAGTAGGTGTTGCCGTCGGGGTCGGCGAAGAGCGCCATGAAACCGCCCCACGGTTGGCGTTCGGGGGGCTTGGGGAAGGCCACGCCGAGGGCCGCGAGACGTGCGTGCTCGGCCTCGAGATCGTCGACGGCGAAGCCGATGCCGGTGGGTCGACCCACCAGGTCCGCCTGTTCTTTCGCGGCAACGGCCAGACCCAGCGAGATCGGTCCGGCTGCGAATGAGGCGTAGCCGTGTTCTGCGTCACTGAAGCCGAGCTGTAGACCGAGTTTTTCGACGAAGAAGGCGATACTCTGCTCGAGGTTCGAGATATAGACATTGGCGTAGGCGATCTTCACGGGGCCTCCTCTTTGCGGCGCAGCGGGCAGCGCGATCGCGCCGCCAGCACCGCGAAAGCCTAGTGCGCGGAGCCGCCCGGTGCGAAGAGTCGGCGCGCTGCGATTGACACCGTCGGCCGGGTCTGTTCTGATTCCGTACCGGACTTTCCCGGGGCCACCGCGGACCGCGAGCGGACGCAGCAGAGGTCACCACGACATGGGCGGACCCACCGCACACGAGTTCGTCCATCGCGGCGCCGCCCCCTGCCGAGCGCGTGGCGGCGTCGGCGCATCCAGGGTGGCCGCGTGAAGCGGGGCGAAAACCCGGAAGGCGAAGATCTCGGCCGGGGTCGCACACCCGGCGACCGTCACTACCGCGCCTACGTGGGTCATCCCGACGATTTTGATTTGATCGCCGCGAGTACCTTCAGCCTGCTCGCGACGCTTGGTCTGCGTCAGTCGCATCGGCTGCTCGACATCGGCTGCGGCTCGCTGCGCTGCGGGCGGCTCTTCATCCCCTACCTCAATCGCGGCGGGTACACCGGCATCGAACCCGAGCGCTGGCTGGTAGAAGAAGGCATCGCACGCGAGGTCGGCGCCGACCTCGTGCGCGCAAAACAACCCCACTTCGAATTCGGCAGCGAACCCCGGCAACTCGAGGGCTTTGCGCCCTTCGACTTCGCGCTCGCCCAGTCGATCTTCACCCACGCCGGCCCGGACATCGTCCGCGGCTGGCTCGTAGGCTGCAAGAAGGCGCTGGCCCCGCATGGCGCGCTGCTGGCGACCTTCATCGAGGGCGACGGCGCTCCGGCGGACGGCTGGCACTACCCCGACTGCATCGAATACCCGGTCGAATTCCTCGAGCGCGAAGCGCAGCGTGCCGGGCTCGAACTGCGAACACTCGACTGGAAGCATCCGCGCCAGCGCTGGGCGCTCTTTGGCAACGAAGGCTTCGACTTCGCCTGGCTCGACGCCGGGGCCCTCACCTGGAACCGCGCCTTCGCGCGTGAGGCGGGTCGCGGCGGCACCTGAGCCCACCCGGCTCTGGCCAACTGCTAGGCACCCCGGACACCGTGGGGTACACTCGCCGGCGAGGGGCATTATCCATTTTCCCTTTCAAAAACAGATGGTTGGATCGCATTCGCGACGGCGCCCCCGAATCGCTGACGGGATCGTTCAGAGGCCTCTCGCGGCGCGACAGCGTGCGCAATCGGGCCCGTCTGCGCAGCCGCCTGGAGTGGACGTGACCCGCTCCTTGCGCAGCTTCGCGATGCTCGTGGCCGCCCTCGCCAGCGCCGTGGCCTACCGCGGCCTCGTCGAACTCGCGGCCGTCGCCAAACCTCCGCGCGGTATTCAAGCCACCGAAGGCTTCCTGTTCGAGCCGTCGTCGAGTTCGCCGTGGCTGATCTACGCCTGCAGCGTCTGGCTGATCGGGGCTCGCCTTCCCCGCCTGCGGATCCTCGCGGGCACCAAAGGCGGGGGAATCCTCTCCTTGGCATTGTTGCTCCTGGCAGCCGCCCTCGGCACCTGGGCCCCCTACGTCGGCGACCCGAGCCTGCTGGTGCCGTCGCTCTCGCTTGCTCTGCTCGCCGCCGCGGGGTTGATCGGCGGCCTTCCCGGAATGCGAACGATGCTGCTCCCCGCGGCGTTCCTCCTCCTGGCGATTCCAGTCCCCGCCACGGTGCTCAACCAAATTGCCTACCCCGCGCAGATCTGGACCGCCGACGTCACCACCGCTGCCCTCGACCTTGCGGGCCTCCAGATTTCTTCGCATGCCGACCTGATCTATTACCGCGGGCGTGTCTTCCAGGTGATCGAGAGCTGCAGCGGAATTCGTTCGGTCATCACGATGGTGATGGCGGCGGTGCTCTACCAGGAGCTCTTCTTTCGAAGCCGTCTGCAATCGCTTCTTTTGATCACGCTGGCTCCGGCGGTCGGCGTATTCATCAACGTGGTTCGCGTCATCACCATCGTGCTGAACCCGCTCGCCGAGATCGCCAGCGTCCACACGCTGCAGGGGCTGGCGATGATCTCGGCGGGAGTGCTGGTGCTCGCGGGCATCGATCGACTGCTCTCACTGGGCCTAGCTCCGAAGCGCCGACCGACCCCCACTCCCAGCGGAAGACCCACCTCGCTGCTCCGCTGGGGCACCCTTGCGAGCATCCTCGTCGTCTTCGCCGGGGCCTCGCTCGCCATCCCCCCCTGGGAGTACGACCGCGTGAGCATGCGCTCGCTGTCGCGCATGCCCGTCGAGATCCTCGGCGCCAGTGCGACGAACCTCAGGATCGAGAAGAGCTACCTCGGCTCGACGGGTTACAGCGAATGGGTTCATCGCCGCTACGGCGCGGAGAATGACGGCATCTACCTGCTCGTCCTCGGAAATTCCAGGCTCGATCCGCGCATCGACTCGCTCTCGGTAAAAACTGCCATCCCCGGGGCGGGCTGGAAGATCGAGGAACGGCGATCGATCGTCTTCGACGACGGCACCGAGGGCGAAGAGTTCCTGGTCTCATCAAG
>Ga0209554_1002869_pt1 | contig 11523 bp, 11 predicted proteins | sample MarorgKNORR_S2LV_5_FD_188221 | JGI IMG/M metagenome (GOLD analysis project Ga0209554, IMG submission 188221) | Marine microbial communities from the Southern Atlantic Ocean, analyzing organic carbon cycling - Bottom_A/KNORR_S2/LV (SPAdes) (version 2) | ecosystem: Environmental > Aquatic > Marine... | reverse complement strand
CGAGTCGTCGCTGGACGTCCGCGACCGCAACGGCAACGCCATGCCCGGCTACGGCTGGATCTTCCCGGTGGGCAACGGAACCATCAACGTGGGCATCGGTCTGCTCTCCACCTTCCGCGACTACAGGGAGGTCAACACCAGCCACCTGTTCGAGGAGTTCGCCCACACCCTGCCGGAGCACTGGCAGATCGACCCGACCAAGCCGATCGCCCCGCCGACCGGTGGTCGCCTGCCCATGGCCGGTTCCGTCGGGCCCAAGGCCGGACCCAACTGGTTGGTGGTCGGGGATGCCGCCGGCGCGGTGAACCCGTTCAACGGCGAGGGAATCGACTACGCCTACGAGACCGGCCGTCTGGCCGCCGGTCTCATTGCCGAGGCCGCCGCCCGCGGCGACGATGCCGTGCTGGCCCGCTACCCCGACCTGTTGGACGAGGAGTACGGGCTCTACTTCAAGGTCGCCCGCCTGTTCGCGAAGGTGATCGGCAACCCGACCCTGATCCGGGAACTGACACGGGTGGGGATGCGTTCCCAGCCCCTCATGGAGTGGGCGTTGAGGGTGATGGCAAACCTCCTACGGGACGAGGACCGGGGCGCCGCCGAGGCGGCCTACTCGGCAATCGCCGGCATGGTCCGTCTGGTCCCGGACCGCCTCATCTCCTCCTGAACCCCGCAGCATCGAGCGGATGACCCGCGGACGACGACGGCTCGGGCGAGAATGGCCGGCATGACCGGCTCGATCACCACCTCAACCGCCTGGACGGCCCTGCTCCGTCACCGCGACGACGGCATGACGCCGCTGGGGGCCCTGCTGGACCACGATCCGGGCCGCGCCACCCGCCTCGGGATCGAGATGGGTGACCTCTGGATCGACCCGTCCCGCCAGCAGGTGACCGACACGACCCTCGGGCTACTGGCGGACCTTGCGGAGGAACGCTCGGTTGCCTCCTCCCTGCGCCAGATGATGGACGGACAGCCCGTGAACACCACGGAGGGCCTGCCCGCGCTCCACACCGCCCTACGGGCACCGCGCCACGAGGTCATCCGGGTGGACGGCGTGGATGTGGTGCCAGAGGTGCACGCCACCCTGGACCGGATGTCCGACCTGGCCACCTCCATCCGGGATGGCCGGAGGCTGGGGGCAACCGGAGAGCCGATCACCGCCGTGGTGAGCCTCGGGATAGGTGGCAGCCACCTGGGACCAGCACTGGCTGCCGAGGCCCTTTCGCACCTGGCCCGGCCCGGCCTGACGGTGCGGTTCTCCTCCAACCTGGACGGCGCCGACCTGATGTCCGCCCTGGACGGTTTGGAACCGGCCCGGACGCTGATCGTGGTGTGCTCCAAGTCGTTCACGACAATCGAGACCCTCACTGCGGCGGAGAGCGCACGCTCCTGGCTGGCGGACGGGCTCGGTGAACACCCGGTGGCAGATCACCTCGTGGCCGTCACCGCCTCGCCGGAGCGCGCGGTCGACTTCGGGATCAACGCCGAGTTGACCTTCAGGTTGCCGCAATGGGTCGGGGGTCGGTTCTCCCTACCGTCCGCTGTGGGCCTGGCCGTCATGGTGGCCATCGGCCCGGAGGCGTTCATGGAGCTGCTGGCCGGGATGCGACTGGTGGACGAACATGTGGCGACAGCCCCGACGCTGCGCAACGGACCCGTGCTGCTGGGGCTCATCGACGTCTGGAACCGGTCCTTCCTGGGCCGCACCTCGATGGCCGTCGTCCCCTACGCCCACCGCCTCCGGTTGCTTCCCTCCTACCTGCAGCAACTCTCCATGGAGAGCCTCGGCAAGGGCACCATGCTCGATGGTCGTGCCGTGGACACCCCCACCGGTGCCGTGGTGTGGGGAGCGTCAGGCACAGATGGGCAGCACGCCTTCTTCCAGCTGCTGCACCAGGGCACCGACGTGGTGCCGTGCGACCTGATCGGCGTAGCCAGACCTGCCGCGGATCCCCGTGGCGCCCACCAGGACCTGCTGGTGGCCAACCTCGCGGCCCAGGCCGAGGCACTCGCCCACGGGCGGACCGGTGCCGAGGCGGCAGCGGGTGGCACTCCGACGGACCTGGTCGCCCACCGGACCTTCCCCGGGAACCGTCCGTCCACCACGATCCTGCTTCCCGAGTTGACGCCTTCCGCCCTGGGCCAGCTACTGGCCACCTACGAGCACAGGACCGTCACGGCCGCGGCCGTCTGGGGCATCGACCCGTTCGACCAGTGGGGGGTGGAGCTCGGCAAGGAGCTCGCATCTCGCATCGCCGCCGACCCCACTGGCGGGGACCATGACGGGTCCACGGTCGAGCTGCTCCGCCGTTACAGGAAGCTGCGCGGGGCCTGAGGCGACTGGCGTCAGGCCAGCCCGGCAACGACCGCTGCGGCGGCCTCGCCGGCGATGGAGATCGTCTCGTCCACGACCTGATCGGAGTGGGCGAGGCTGGGGAAGAGCGCCTCGTAGGCACCCGGGGCCAGCGCCACGCCACGCTCGAGGAGGGCATGGAAGACCTTCGGGTAGAGGCCGTTGTCGGCCAGCACCTTCGCCTCATCGAAGTTCGTCGGGGGCACGTCACCGAAGAAGCACCCCAGTAGCGAGCCCACCCTTGGCAGCACGGCCTCGAGACCGGCATCGTTGAAGGCGGCGGCCAGTCCGTCGGACAGGCGTTCCGAGGTGGCGGTCAGGCGGTCGAATGCCCCATCGTCGAGTAGTTCGAGGGTGGCACGACCGGCAGCCATGGCCAGCGGGTTTCCCGACAGGGTGCCGCCCTGGTACACGCCGCCCAGCGGAGCCAGATGCTCCATGACGTCCCAACGGCCGCCGAAGGCTCCGACCGGCAGGCCGCCACCGATGACCTTGCCGAAGCACCAGAGGTCCGGCGTGACACCGAAGTGTTCTGCCGCTCCACCACGCGCCAGGCGGAACCCGGTGATGACCTCGTCGAAGATGAGCAGCGACCCGGAGGCATCGCAGGCTGCCCGCAGGCCCTCCAGGAAGCCGGGAGCCGGTGCCACGAGGCCCATGTTGGCCGCCACCGGTTCCACGATCACCGCCGCCACCGTCTCGGCCAGTTCAGGCACCACGTTGTACGGAGCGACGATCGTGTCGGCCACGGCGCCTGCGGTGACACCGTCGCAGCCGGTCAGGCCCTGGTTGGCCACCCCACTCCCACCGGCAGCCAGCAGCGCGTCGCCGTGTCCGTGGTAGCAGCCGGCGAACTTCACGATGCCGGAACGACCCGTGGCACCTCGTGCCAGGCGGATGACCGACATGGTGGCCTCCGTCCCCGACGACACGAAACGGATCGATTCGAGGCCGGCGATGCGCTCCACGACCATCTCGGCCATGACCACCTCGGCCTCCGTCGGAGCGCCGAAGCTGGTGCCGCGGGAGGCCGCCACCGAGATGGCCTCCAGTACCACCGGATGGGCATGGCCGAGGATTCCCGGCCCATAGGACTGCACATAGTCGATGTAGCGGCGACCATCGGCGTCCCACACGTAGGGGCCGTCGGCCCGATCCACGAAGTACGGGGTTCCACCCACCGACCCGAAGGCCCGTACGGGTGAGTTGACCCCGCCGGGAATGACCCGCTGCGCCCGTTCGAAGAGCGTCTGGTTGGCGTCGGTCACCGTCTGCTCAACCCTGCAGGATCTCGGCGGCCCGGCGGGCCAGGTACGTCAGGATGAAATCGGCGCCGGCACGTCGGATCGAGAGCAGGTGCTCCATGCCCACGGCGTCACCATCCAGCCAGCCGTTGGCCGCTGCGGCCTGGACCATGGCGTACTCACCGCTCACGTGGTACGCCGCCAGCGGCACGTCGACGACCGCCCTCGCCTCGGCGATCACGTCCAGGTAGGACAGCGCCGGCTTCACCATCACCATGTCGGCGCCCTGTTCGATGTCGGCCATGATCTCGACGATCGCCTCACGGGCGTTGGGTGGGTCCTGCTGGTACCCCCGCCGATCACCGCCGTCAACGATCTGGACGTCGACGGCGTCACGGAACGGGCCGTAGAGGGCCGATGCGTACTTGGCGGAGTACGCCAGGATCACCGTGTCCAGGTGCCCGGAGTCATCCAGACCGGACCGGATGGCCGCCACCTGACCGTCCATCATCCCGGACGGGGCGGTCACGTCCGCTCCGGCCTCGGCCTGGGCGACAGCGACCCTGGCGTAGAGCTCGAGGGTTGCGTCGTTGTCGACCGAACCACGGCCGTCCAGCACGCCGCAGTGCCCGTGATCGGTGTATTCGTCCACGCAGAGGTCGGCCATGAGGACCATCTCGTCGCCGACCTCGTCGCGTAGGTCCCGCAGGGCCATCTGGACGATGCCATCCGGGTTCCATGCTTCGGAGCCGGTGGCGTCCTTCTCCCCGGGGATCCCGAAGAGGATGACGGCCGGTACGCCGAGGTCCCTGAGCGCGGTCACCTCGGCTCGGAGGCTGGCCCGTGTGTGCTGTACGACGCCCGGAAGTGAGGCAATGGGCTGGGGTTCGTCAATGCCTTCGCGCACGAAGAGGGGGGCGACCAGGTCGTCGACCGAGAGGCTGGTCTCGGCCACGAGGCGGCGCAGGGCGGCGGTGCGGCGCAGGCGACGGGGTCGCGAGACGGGGAAGCTCACCGGTGAAGTCTACGGAGGTCAGGTCATGGGCGGCGAGGCCGCTGCCCATGCCACCACGGCTTCCACGAGGCCGGACACCGAATGTGGCTCGGCCTCGATGACGGTGAAACCCAGTTCGCCGGCGGCCGCGGCGCTGATCGGCCCGATGCAGGCGGCTACCACCGGCACCGTCGCCCCGGCCACGTCGTGATAGCGACGGACCGTGGATTCAGCCGTGAAGGTGACCAGATCGGCCGCCCGGGCACGGGCCAGCACCGCCGGGTCGACGTCGGGTGCCACGTTTCGGTAGGCCACGACGACGTCGACCACCCAACCCATGGCGAGGAGGCCGTCGGGCAGCACGTCACGGGCCACCTCGGCCCGCGCCAGAAGGATCCTGCCGCCCGATTCCGGTGGAGCCGGAAACTCCTCCAGCAGACCCTCGGCAACAGCACGGCCGGGGACAAGGTCCACCACCTGGCCCGAGGCCACCAGCGGGCCGGCCGTGCGGGGTCCGACAGCGGCCAGACGGGCCGTGGTGGGACCGTCCAGGAGGTCGGCCACCCGGCGGGCGCCGTTGGGTGACGTGACGACGATCCAGTCGTACAGGTCAGCGGTAGCCAGGGCGGCGGCGAGGGCGACTCCACCATCGGCCGGCTCCACGATTGCGACCACGGGCATCTCGATGACCTCGGCGCCCAGGTCGGAGAGGGCGCCGGCGAGGCTGCCCGCCTGGTCCGTGGCTCTCGTGACGACCACCGTGCGGCCGGCGAGAGGTCTCACTGCGACTCCAGGAGCTCAGCACCGCCCCGCTCGTCGAGGAGGTGTCGTGCCAGCGTCCGGCCGAGGGTGGGGCCGTCCGTCGATCGCCTGGCTTCACGCAGCAGCACGGCGCCGTCGGGAGATGAGATGGCACCGGTGAGGTGCACCTCGTCGCCTTCCAGGACCGCGTGGGCGGCTATCGGAAGATCGCATCCGGCGCCCAGCTCGGCGAGGAACGACCGCTCGGCATCGACCGTGCGCCGCGCCACGGCATCCTCCACGCTCGCCAGGAGCCGGCGGACATCATCATCACCGGTCCGGCACTCGACGGCCATGGCGCCCTGGGCCACCTGGGGCAGCAGGATCGACGGATCCAGGCGATCCACGACGTCGGGTCGGATGCCGAGTCGGTCGAGGGCGGCGGCGGCCATGACAATGGCGTCGAAGTCGGCGGCCTTCTCCAGGCGGGTACCGATGTTGCCCCTCAATCCGGAGAACACGAGGTCCGGTCTGAGGTGGGCGAGGTGTGCCCGGCGACGGATCGAACCCGTCGCCACGTTCGCACCCTCGGGTAGGTCGGCCCATCGACACCCCACGAGGACGTCCCGGGGATCGGCCCGCTCGGGTACACACGCCAGGATCAGCCCCTCCGGGGTGAGGGCCGGGAGGTCCTTGGCGGAATGGACGGCAACGTCGGCGCGACCGTCCAGTACAGCGGTCTGGACCTCCTTCACGAAGACGCCGCTGCCACCCATCTGCTCGAGTGGCGTGGTCCGATCCAGATCACCGGTGGTCTCGACCACGATCACCTCTACGACCACCTCCGGGTGGACGGCGGAGAGGAGCTCGACCAGACGGTTGGTCTGCCATCGGGCCAGGGCACTACCGCGGGTGGCGGCCCGGATCCGCATGGCCGTCGCCCCGACCTAGAGGTCGAAGAGGTCGCGTAGGGCCTCGGCGAGGCGCTCGCCCCGGGCAGTGCCGGCGGCGTCCTTCATTCGAACCGTCGGCTCGTGCAGGAGCTTGCCCACGATGCCGGCGGCGAGGGCCTCGACAGCATCGCGCTGGCGGTCGTCGAGGTCGCCCAGACGCCCGGAGAGCCGCTGGAGTTCACCTGACCGTACGAGGTCACCGCGTGCCCTCAGGCTGGCCACCAGCGGAGCCACCGACCGGGCGGTCGACTCGTCGACATAGCGATCCAGTTCGGAGTCCACGATGGCCTGCACAGCGGTCACCTCGCGCTGGCGTTTCCGGATTCCCACGTCTGCGAACTCACGCAGGTCGTCCATGTCCAGGAGGGTCAGGCCTTCGATCTCACCGGCGGCCGGGTCGACGTCCCTGGGAACAGCGATGTCCACCACCAGGAGTTCACGGCCATTGCGCTGACGGACCACCGAGGCCAGGTCGCCGTGCTCGAGGATCGCGGCCGAGGCACCGGTCGAGGTGAGCAGCATGTCCACCTCGGCCAGATGGCGGGGCAGGTCGTCCAGGCGTACCGGTTCGCCACCCAGGCGTCCGGCCACCTCGACGGCACGGTCCCAGGTGCGGTTGGCCACGCGTATTCCTGCCACCCCACCACCGTGGAGGGCACGGGCGAGCCCCTCGCCCATCTCGCCGGCGCCGACGATCAGGACCTGCCGGCCCTCAAGGCCGCCAAGGCGTTCGGTGGCCATGGCTACGGCTGCCTGTGAGACAGATGTGATGTTGCGGGAGATGGCCGTCTCGGTGCGGACACGCTTGCCGACCTCGAGGGCATGGCGGAACAGTGGGTTCAGGACCGGGCCGACGGCGCCCTCGGTGGAGGCCGTCTCCCATGACTTGCGGACCTGGCCGAGGATCTCATGCTCACCCAGTACCGCCGAATCCAGACCGGAGGCCACTGAGAAGAGGTGCCGGGCTGCGTCACCGTCGTAGAGGCTGGTCAGGTGGTCGGAGAACTCCTCGGGTGCCACATGCGACACCTCGGCGAAGAAGTTGCGGATGTCCTGGTATGCGCCATGGAACTTCTCGGCGAATACGTACACCTCGATCCGGTTGCAGGTCGACAGCACAACGGCCTCGGTGATGTGTTCGCGCGACGTGAGATCCGCCAACGCCTTGGGCAGGCGCGATGCCGGCACCGTCATGCGCTCGAGCAGGTCGAGCGGCACGGTGCGGTGGTTCAGACCTACGACTACGACCGACAAGGGCCGATACTCCTTCTTCTCCGGCTACCAGACCCGAAGGGCTGATAGTCGGTGTGCGGGTGGACGGGAGGGGTGCTGTAACCCCTCTCCAAGCCTCCAGCATTCCCGATCCGGGCGGTTGTTTCCAACCCTTGGTCCGGGGACATCGAGATAGTGGACGCCACGACCGGCACCTAGCCGGTTGCCCGGTCGGACCGCAGTGCAGCTGCACGGCGGTGCTGGTGGTATCCGAGGATCTGGAGTTCGGTCGCCAGATCCACCTGGCGGAGGTCCACCCGATCGGGCACGTTCACCACGGTCGGGGCGAAGTTCAGGATCGAGGTGACGCCAGCCGCCACCAGGCTGTCCACCGCTGCCTGGGCGGCAGCCGCGGGGGTGGCCACGATGCCGACCGTGCAGCCGGTCTCGGCGACAAGGTCCTCCAGGTCCTCCACGGGCCTGACGATGTTTCCAGCGACCTTCCTGCCCACGACAGCCGGGTCGGCGTCGACCAGGCCGGCGACGGGGAAGCCTCCAGCCACGAACCCGTCGTAACGGCTGAGCGCCCGACCCAGGTTGCCTACTCCGACGATGACCACCGGACTGGGGACTCCGCCACCCAGAGCGAGGCTGATCTCGCCGATGAGGTGGTCGACGTCGTAGCCGACCCCGCGGGTGCCGTCGGCATGAAGGTAGGACATGTCCTTGCGGACGTTGGCGGCATGCACGCCGGCCAGAGAGGCCAGACCACCAGACGAGACCGTGGCAACGCCATCGTCTGACAACTCGACGAGGCCCCGCAGGTAGATGGGCAGGCGTGCGACGGTGGCGTCCGGAATCGGTTCGTCGTACCTCGGACCACCAGCGTCGGCCATGGACCCAAACTAGGCGCTTGTGCACCATTTCACATGACATGTTCGGGTCGATGGCGGCGAATGCCACCGGGACGGGCGGAACGGGCCCGCCGGAGGCTCCCGCTCGGGCAATACGGTTCCTCCCGTGACCCACCAGATCGCCGTGGCCGCGGCAGCAGCCCTCGTTTCGCTGGCCTTCGCCGCCACGGTCCTGGAACGCTGGCTGGACCGGCGGCGCCCCCAGGACCTCGCATGGTCGGCATCGCTCGGTCTTTTCGCCGCAGGGGCCGCATCCCTCTGGTGGGGCGCCTCCAACGGCTGGTCCGCTGGCCCCTTCCGGTCCTTCTACGCGTTCGGGGCCGTGCTGAACGTGCCGATCCTGGCCCTGGGCACCGTCTACCTCCTGTTCGGCCGCCGGACGGCAGACCGGATCACCGTGGCCACCGTGCTACTGGGCGCATTCGCCGCCGGCGTGGTCTTCGCCTCCCCGATCAACGGCACGTTCGTCGCCGATGTCCTGCCTCGTGGCAGCGATGTGTTCGGGCCGGCACCCCGCGTGGCCGCAGCGGTGGCCTCGTCGATCGGAGCGCTCGTCGTGATCCTCGGGTCGTCCTGGTCCATGGTCAGGCTGCTGCGGATCGGTACGGCTACCGCCCGGCGGGGCGCTCTGGGCAACGGCCTGATCGTGGCCGGTGCGCTGGTGCTGAGCTGGGGCGGGCTGGTCAACTCGGTAATGGACGAGATGACCGGGTTCGCGGTCTCCCTGCTGGTCGGAATCTCGTTGATCTTCGCCGGGGCCCTGGTCGCAACCGGGAGTCGATCCGACGGCTGAGGCCGATCCGACCTGTTCAGTCGACGATGAAGACGAACTGGACCACGGCTGCACCCAGGATGGCGGCCAGCAGGATCGCCGTGACGATTGTCGTTCCGAGTCGCATCAGGTTCCCTCCGATTCGTCGGCGGCGGTGAGACCGCCGATCGTGACACGGGTGCTCACGCCCTCGTCCGGATCGGCAGCCGTGAGGACCACCGCCCCTCCGGGTCCGATGGCCAGGTCGGCGGCAGCCGATGCCCGCGCCGCCACGAGGGAGACCAGACCGGAGGAGTCGACCAGTACTCCGAGACCGCCGGTCGGCACATCGTCGTAGGCCGTGACCAGACGGGCGGGCAGGACCCTGTCGGCGACCCGGACCCGGAACCTCTCCCCGCCACCCAGGTCGTCGAGTTCGGTCGGATCCACGTTCAGCTGCACGTTGCCGAAGCGGTCCACCCAGAGCACCTCGGCGTGCAGGCCGTCGGACTCGACCGCCGCCACCGGAAGCACCCCGGGTAGGAGGCCCGCCGGCTGGATCAGGTCGCCCAACTCGGCCAGGTCCACGCCGCTGGACAGGTGGGCGGCCACCGGAGCGAACACATCGCGCCCATCGAAGGTGGGGCCCGGGGTCTGAAGGTGCCAGGCGGAATCGGTCAGCGACACGGCCCGGCCCGCCCCACCCACCATGGCGACCGCCGGAGCCAGCAGACCGTTGTCGGGGCCGACCAGCACCGACTCTCCGTCACCCACCTCGACGGCGACCCCACGGCGGTTGGTCCCGACCCCGGGGTCGACCACGGCCAGCACCACTCCCGGGCAGAGGTACCCGGCACTGCGGGCTAGCGCCAGACCCCCTGCACGTACGTCATAGGCCGTGATCCCGTGGGTGATGTCCACCACGTGTACATGCGGGGCGATACTCCGGATGACCGAGTGGACGACACCGACGAACTCGTCATCGGTTCCGTAGTCGGACAGGAATGAGATCGTGTCGTAACGGCGGCCCACGATCAGCCGGCACCCAGTTGGCGTGAACGCTCGGCGGCGGCTGCGACCACGTCACGCACCATCGAGCGGAAACCGCCGGCCTCGAACACGGCGAGGCCGGCCGCGGTGGTACCGCCCTTCGACGTGACGTTCTCCCGCAGTGTCGAAGCGGACTCCTCCGACCGGCGCAGCAGCGTGGCGGCGCCGAGCAGGGTCTGTTCGGTCAGGGCGACCGCCACGTCGCGTGGCAGCCCCTCGGCTTCGCCTGCGTCCATGAGGGCTTCGGCAAGGAGGAAGACGTAGGCCGGACCGGATCCCGAGAGGCCGGTGACGGCATCCAGCAGGTCCTCGACGACGACGACGACCTCACCGACCGCCGAGAGAATTCCCGACGCCCACTGCAGGTCGTCGTCGGTGGCGGCCTTCCCTCCGGCTACGGCTGCGGCGCCCTCGCCGACGAGGGACGGCGTGTTGGGCATGACGCGTACCACCGGCACGTCTTCGCCCAGGATGGCCTCCATGGCATCGGTCCTGATACCGGCGGCGATGGACAGGACACGGGGCACACCGAGGGCGGCCAGGTCGGCGCAGACGTCGGCCACCACGTGGGGCTTGACGGCGACGAGGGTGTCGACGCCGGCCAGAGCAGCGCCACCACATGAGACCCCCGGGAGCGCCTCGGCCAGCAGGTCGCGACGCCCGGCATCGGGTTCCACCACATGGAGTTCTCCAGCGGTCGCCCAGCCGTCGGCAACGAGGCCCCTCAGCAGGGCCTCGCCCATCTTTCCGCCGCCGATCACCTGGAGTTTCGTGGCCACGGCGCGAACCTACAGGCTGGCGTCGGCTGACGGCCGGGCGTCAGGCAGCACCCGGGAGGTTCCGACAGCCACGCCGACGACCGCCACCAGCACACCGGCACCCACCAGAACCACATCGGTCGACCAGATGCCGATCGCCACGCCCACGACCAGCGGGCCGGCGGTCTGGCCCAGCCGGAGACCACTGACCCAAAGGGCCAGGATGATCCCCCGGAGGTGCTCCGGCGCCTGCTCGGCAACCAGGTCCTGGAGGGTCGGGATGGTGATCCCCTCGGCCAACCCGTATACGGCCGCGGCCGCCACCAGCAGCCAGAGGGAACCCAGGCCCATGGCCACGAAGGTGGCGCCGAAGACACCCAGGCCGACCGCCACCATCACCCCGGCGGACATCCGGACCCGGAACCAGGTCACCACGAGTGCGGTTGCCGTCGAAGTCACCGCAGGTACCGCTGCGACCATGCCGCGCTGTGTGGGGCTGAGGCCGAAGGTCTCGTGGAGGTGGATGGGGATGAGGGTGAGGAACACGCCGAAC
>Ga0209554_1002868_pt1 | contig 11523 bp, 14 predicted proteins | sample MarorgKNORR_S2LV_5_FD_188221 | JGI IMG/M metagenome (GOLD analysis project Ga0209554, IMG submission 188221) | Marine microbial communities from the Southern Atlantic Ocean, analyzing organic carbon cycling - Bottom_A/KNORR_S2/LV (SPAdes) (version 2) | ecosystem: Environmental > Aquatic > Marine... | reverse complement strand
GAACGATAATATAATCCAATTGTACTGACTTATCCAAATAAATGAAGCGTGCCCACTCAACATAACAAAAAGAACCAAAAAAGTGATGATATTATTATGCACGCTACGTGTTTTAGCACTAATTGATAAATTTAAATCAAACTTTTCTTTATTTAGAGTTGAAGAAGTAATGTTTTTACCATTCGGTATAATAACGAAAAATACATTAAAAAACATTATACAACCTAAAATAACGCCAACAGACAAAAATGCAAATCTTGATCCAAAAATTTTTGCTAAGCAAAATGAAATAACAGCTCCAATAATAAGTAACACTACTGGAAGAATTATTTTGTTATTTATCAATTTAGATTTACAGATAAGATCATAAATTAACCAAGATCCTATTATAGAAAAAATTGAAATTGCTATTCCCATTAAAGGAGTGATATTTTCATTTACTCTCTTATCAATCATTAAAATCTTTGCATTGGCATAATAAATAATTATTAATAATAGTATTCCAGTAATGAAAGTTAGGTAGCTTTGCCATTTAAATATAATTAAATTTTTAGAGAATTTTTCAGGTGCAGCATTGAGTCTTTCTACACGGTAAAACCAACCGCTATGTTGCAAGATGCCATTTGCATCCACTTCCTCATTTGTTGTATTTTTTTCTAATTTATTATCTAAATAATTAAATAAAAAACTATTACCTATCCAAAGAATTGCAAACATTACATGTGACCATCGTAATAAAACTTCGATCCACTTATAGATATAGGGTAAAAATTCCATTTAATATTTAACTTTGTCTGTTTTTTTATCCCACAATTCAAAAGCTTTCAAAGCTTCGTTTCTCATTACTTGGATCATAGGAATTTTTCTTTTATTAATTTTTTTTTGAAATTCTGAATAAATAAATGAATCGTCAAAATCAATCTTTTGAGCATCATCTCTTGTATTTGCATAATATATTTTATCAATACGAGCCCAATAAATTGCAGATAAACACATAGGACATGGTTCGCATGTTGAATATAGTTCACAGCCACTAAGATTAAAATTATTTAAAGTTTTACAAGCTTGACGTATAGCAACAACTTCTCCATGAGCCGTGGGATCGTTGATCAAAGTAACTTTATTTGATCCTTCGGCAACAATTTTATCTTCTTTAACTATAACACTTCCAAAAGGTCCGCCACCTTTGTTTACACTTTCGATTGAAAGTTCTATGGCTCTTTGCATAAATTTATTTTTCATAATTTATTTGTTAGATTCTTTATACTTAATAAAATTGCCTCAGGAGTAGCTGGAGAATTAAGTTTAGGTATCTTTGTATAATTTCTCACCGAAGCAATTGCATCCTTGATTGCAAAAAAAACAGACATTGCTAACATTAATGGAGGTTCCCCTGTTGTCTTGGACTTATTAACCACATTTTCTTTATTTAAATTTTTATAAATTTCTACATTAAATTTTTCTGGCATATCATTTACGGCTGGTATTTTATAAGTCGAAGGTGAATGAGTAGTAAGTTCACCATTTGATTTCCAATTCACTTCTTCTATAGTTAGCCATCCAGCACCCTGGACAAACCCTCCTTCTATCTGGCCTTTTTCAATTGCAGGATTAATAGCCCTACCATGATCATGAAGTATGTTAACTCTTAAAATTTTATTTTCACCAGTTAAGGTATCAACTAACACCTCGGAAACAGCGGCCCCATAACAAAAGTAAAGAAAAGGCCTGCCAAGAAAAGTTTTATTATTAAAATGTATTTTTGGCGTTGAATAAAATCCAGAAGATGACAATGAAACTCTGTTAAGATAAGCTTCTTTTACTAATGAGTTAAATAAAAAAGTTTTACCTTTAAATTTAACCATACTATTTCTATAAACGGGTTTATCGCTTTTTACTTTATATTTACGTTTTACAAATAAAGCTAAATTTTCTTTAATTTTATTTACAGCATTAATCGCAGCCGCACCGTTAAGATCTGTGGTTGAACTAGCCGCAGATGCAGATGTATTCGGAACTTTATCCGTACGGGTAGAAGAAACTTTAATTTTATTAAAAGGCAGTCCAAATTCATTTGCAACCAATTGAGCAATTTTTGTATAAGTTCCCTGACCCATTTCAACTGCACCTGTTGATACATGAATACTTCCATCAGCGTAATAAATATGCACCAAGGCTCCTGCTTGATTAAGATGACGTGTGGTAAATGAAATGCCAAATTTTACAGGTGTTATTGCTAATCCTTTTTTTAAATATTTATTTTTTAAGTTGAATTTTTTTATATTTAATCTTCTATTTTTATAATTAGAAGACTTTATTAATTTTGAGAAAATTTCATTAATAATATTGTCTTCAATTTTCATCCCATAATGCGTTATATTTTTTTTATTTTTTTGATAAAAATTTATTTTTCTTATTTCTGCCGAGTCCTTGCTTAAAAACCTTGCAACATTGTCTATAATATTTTCGATAACCATCATTCCTTGGTTACCACCAAAACCACGGAATGCGGTTGAAGATGATGTGTTGGTTTTACAAAGATAATTCTCGACGGAAATATCTGAAAGATAATAAGCATTATCAATATGCAGCAATGCTCTAGAATTTATTGCACCAGATAAATCAGGCGAGATTCCACATCTTGATGCAAGTTTTATTTTAACACCTTCTATTACACCCCTGTTATTAAAGCCTACTTCATAATCTGAATGAAAATCATGACGCTTGCCGGTTATTAAAATATCATCGTCACGATCCATTCTAAGTTTAACTGGAAGTTTTGTTTTTTTTGATAAAAGAGTACAAATTGCTGCAAAAATAAAGCTTTGGGTTTCTTTTCCCCCAAAACCACCTCCTATTCTTCTTACTTCAACATTGATTGTGTTATTTTTTTGATTAAGCATCTTTGCTATAATTTGTTGTGTTTCACCTGGATGTTGAGTGCTAGAATAAATTTTAAAATCGTTATCTTCTTTAGGAATAACAAATGCAATTTGACCTTCTAGTGAAAAATGTTCTTGACTTCCCAATATAAAAGAATCTTTTAAAAAATTTTTTGCTTTATTAATTTTTTTTGATGGATCTCCTCTTTTAATTTTTCTTCCTTTTAAAACAAATAGTTTTTTTCTTAGAGCTTCTTTTATATCAATAACTGGTTTTAAAGTTTTGTAGAATATTTTAGCTTTTAGAACAGCTTTTCTGGCAAGTTCAGTTGAAGTCGCTGCCACAGCAAATAGTGGTTGACCAAAATATTCAGCTTTTTTTGGAAAAATTGGATCACCATCATGAACAGCACCTACATCATTGCGTCCTGGAATATCTGCTGAAGTCACTACAGAAACTACCCCTTCGCTCTTCCATACTTCTCTTAAATCCAATTTTTTTATGATTGCATATGCCTTTTTACTATATCCAATTGCACCATATAATGTACCTTCTGGCTCAATTATATCGTCTATGTAATTAGCATACCCACTAACATGTTTAGTTCCACTTTCATGTGGCCTGCTTTCCATTACAAAAGAATTACTATTCATTTTAAATATTTATTCTTATTAATTTTTTTTGTTTGATTTCCTGGAAGCATTTCTCCAACAAATTTTTTGCTATTTCCATACGATATTTTTGACTGGCTCGAACATCGGTAATAGGTTTAAAATCTTTTTCTAGGGATTTTTTAGCTTTGTTAATTGTGTTATCTGATAAAGGGGAATTAAGGAGTATTTTTTCGCAATTAACAGCCCTTTTGGGAATATTTGCCATTCCACCATATGCAACTTTTATTTTTTTTATTTTATTATTTTCAAGTTCAACATTAAAAGAAGCACAAACAGATGAGATATCATCATCTATTCTTTTCGAAATTTTATAAGCTTTAAAGATATTTTTTCCTAATAAAGGAATTCTTATTGAATGAATAAATTGTCCTTTTTTGAGTTTTGTTTTACGATAACTTATAAAAAATCCATTTAAGGGTAAAATTCTAGTTTTATCTTTATCTTTAATAATTATTTGTGAATCAAGCGACAACAATAATGGAAGGGTATCACCAATAGGACTTGCCGTTGCTATATTCCCTGCTATCGTGCAAACATTTCTAATTTGAATGGAACCAAATCTTTTAAGAATCTGTGCAAAATCAGGAAAATACTTTTTTATAAACAACTCAAAATCTATTAAAGGTGTTGTGGCCCCTACTTCAATGTAATTGTTATTTTTTTTAATATAATTTAATTCATCGATTGAATTCATATAAATTAGAGAATCTAAATCTTTTCTTTCTTTGGTAACAACTAAAGAAACATCGGTTCCTCCGCTTAATAATTTAGAATTTGGATATTGCTTAAGAATTTTTTTTAACTCATTTACATTTCTGGGTGCAAAATACTTTTTATTTTTATTTGATATAACAATATTTTCATGTTTTATTTTTTTCAAAAGAGAAATGAATAGTTGATGATTTTTTTTGAAAAAGTCAAACTTGCTGATTTTATTTAAACTTTTAGCAGCATCTATTATGGGTCTATAACCTGTGCACCTACACAAATTGCCAGAAATTGAATCTTTGATAACATCATCTTCATAGAAAGAATGGTTTTTGTACATTGCAAATAAGGACATTACAAATCCTGGTGTACAGAATCCACATTGTGAACCGTGATGCTTAACCATTGCCTCCTGTACCGGATGTAAAGAACCATCTTCAGAAACTAAATCTTCTACAAGTACAAGCTGTTTACCAGCTAAAGTTGGAACGAATGCAATACAAGCATTAATCGCCTTATAAATAATATTTCCTTTTTTTAACTCTCCCAATACTATTGTGCATGTTCCACAGCCTCCCTCGGCACAACCTTCTTTGGTACCTGTCTTTTTTAGCTTTATCCTAATATAATTAAGTATTGTTTCGTTAGGGTCTGGATTGTAAATTTTAACAATCTCATTTTTGTAGATAAACTTAATGGTATTGGAAGTCATTTAACTTCCTCTATAAGTCGAATAGCTCCAAGGAGATACTAATAAAGGAACGTGGTAATGTTCATTTGAATTAGATATTCCAAATTTAATGACTACCTCATCTAAAAATGGGGTTTTAGGCAGATTAGTAATTTTTTTAAAATAATCTCCTATAAAAAACACAAGTTCATATTGTCCTTCTTTAAAAGAAGTTCCTTCGATCAAGGGTTTGTCTGCTCGTCCATCATTATTCAAAACTATAGAGTTAAGCTTTTCTCGTTTGCCTGAAACAAAATAAATATCCACTTTAACACCCTTTGCAGGTTTGCCGGAAAAAGTATCAAGACAATGGGTTGTTAATTTTGTCATAAGATTATGTATATATTATATAAATAATTAAGTAATTTAAATATTAAAACTTACCATCATAAAATTGTTAGGATGAATACGATTGATAAAATTAATAAATTATCCCGAAGTGAATTTGTAGAAGTTTTTGCTAATATTTTTGAAAAGACCAAATGGATTGCAGAAAAACTATATAACCAAAAACCTTTTGATAGTTTTGAAGACTTGTGTTCAAAAATGTTAGGAATTTTTGAAACTGCCAATAGAGAAGCTCAACTAAAAATTCTTAAATCTCATCCTGATCTAGCTGATAAAGTAACAGTTAATTCGCTCACCACAAATTCTCGAACAGAACAAAGTAATGCAGGATTAGATCAATGCTCTGAAGAAGAATTTAATGAATTTAAGGATTTAAATAAATCTTATAAGCAAAAATATGGTTTTCCTTTCGTTATTGCCGCCAAAGGTAAAAATAAAATAGAAATTTTAAGTGAATTTAAAAAAAGAATATTAAATAGTGTTGATGCTGAATTTAATGAAGCAATCATACAAGTAGGTAAGATTGCTAATTTACGTTTAAATGAAATAAATATAAAATAATTAAATCTATGAAAGTTTATGATTGTTTCATGTATTATGACGAGGACACAGTCGTTGATATTCGTCTGAATTGTTTAGATGCCTACGTTGATAAATTTGTAATTGTTGAAAGTAAGTTTACACACAGTGGTAGAAAAAGGGATTTAATATTTGACATTAATAAATTTAAGCATTTCAAAGATAAAATAAGTTACTTTACTTTGGACCATGAGCCTAGTGGAATAGAAGTGGTAAATGACAAAGATGACGAGGCTACAAAATCTCATAAATATATTTTTAATGCTATTAAAAGAGAAAATTATCATAGAGATTATATTACTAGAGGTCTCAAAGAAGCTGATCCAGAAGATATCATCATGGTATCTGATGCTGACGAAATTCCAAACCTTGAAAAGTTAGATCTAAAAAAAATAAAAAATAAGCTAATTTTTTTTGAACAAAAAATGTTTTATTACAAATTGAATTTGTATTTAGATTCCTTTAATTGGTTTGGAACCAAGGCATGTAAAAAAAAGGATTTAATTTCTCCCCAATGGATAAGAAATATTAAAGATAGAGCCTACCCTTTTTGGCGAATAGATACTTTATTTTCCAAAATTAAATATCAAAATATTTATTTTGTTAATGATGGGGGATGGCATTTTTCTTATATAAAAAACGCAAAAGCAATTGAGGAAAAACTTAAATCCTATTTGCATCATAGAGAGTTTGATATTGAATCTTTAAGTATCGAAAAAATTGATAAAATGATAGGGGAAAAAAAACCGGTTTATGATCTTAGAGTAGACCAACGTGTATCTAAATTTAACAAAGGTCAAAAACTAACAGCTATAGATTTAAAACTTCTTCCTAATTATATTCAGAACAATATTGAAAAATATAAATTATGGTTGGATTAAATTGTTTGAAAAAATTAATATTTAACTTCGCCTGAATCTATCGATCTCCACATATACCAAGTAAAAACGCTCCTATAACCGATATGAAGTTTGGAAATTTTATCCAATAATTTTTTGCTAGGTGGGTAAGAAACTTTATAGTTTTTTGAAATAGCACGTAGAAATCCTATGTCACCAGTAGGAAATATATCTGGCCTATTCAAATTAAACATTAAAAACATTTGAGCACTCCAAACACCAAGTCCTTTTAATTGTGTTATATAATTGATCGCTTCTTTATCATTCATTTTTCTAAGTTTTTTAATTCTAAAAAATTTGTTTTTAAAACTTTTAGCAATATTTTTTAAATAACTGATTTTTTGACGGGACAAGCCCGCCGTTTTTAAATTGCGTGAAGATAATTTTAATATTGTATGAGGATTAATACGTTTTTTACATCTTTTTTCAAATTTTAACCAAATTGAGTCAGCAGCTTTTGTGGAAATTTGTTGTCCAATAACCGTGCGGCATAAGGAAAAAAATGGATTACCTCTAGTAGTCAAAAAACCTTTATTATATTTTTTTATTATTTTTCCTAATACAGGATCCTTTCTTGACAAAATTTTTTTTGCTTTATGCCAATAAACTGGAGGTTTGCTCATTGTTGCCTTGGCATAATTACCGTTTTTTTAAGTGCATGTTCTCTTGTAAAAATTATAAGAGAAGAAATGACTATTAGTAATGACCCAAATATTGTCAATGTTGATGGAATTTCTTGAAAAATAAAAAATCCAAACACGATAGCGAAAACAAGAGATAGATACTTTAAAGGAGTGGTAAGAGAAACTTCAGCCAATTTATAGGACTGCGTCAGAAGGAGATTTGCTATAGAACCAAAAATACCAATTAATACTAATAATATAAAATCATTTATTGAAGGCATTAACCATCCTCCAAAAGGAAACGTTGCAAGTCCAAATAACCCAGAAACTAATGTGAAATAAAATGCGATCAACCATACACTTTCCCCGTGAAGAGTAAGTTTACGAATAAAAATACAAACACATGCGAATCCTATACAAAAAATAATTGGAAATATGTAATAATAATTCATGGATTCAAATCCTGGTCTGCTCATAAATAAGACTCCCGCAAATCCTAAGCCTACAGCACTCCAACGTTTTGCTCTAACTTTTTCATTCAAAAAGAGAATGCTTAGTAGTGTTACAAATATTGGGCCTGCAAAAGTCATTGCGGTAACTTCTGCCAATTGTAAATTTCTTAAAGCTATAAAAATAGCAGCCATAGCGATAGCTCCAAATATTGATCTGTAAAAATGAAGACCCCATCTATTAGTTTTATAAAAATCTTTTAAACGATTTTTCGGTATTAGAAAAAAAATAGGGATAAGACCAAATAATGCGCGAAAGAAAAGTATTTGGCCAACAGCATATTCATCTGTTATTTTTACTAAAATATCCATTAGGGAGAAAAAAGTGACGCTTGCTACCATACATAATGTACCTAAAATGTTTTTGCTCATTTAATTATATTAATTTATAATTAATTTTCTAAATATAAAAAAATTATGCAAAAAGCTATTCTAGCTCTAGGTTGTTTTTGGGGACCTGAAGAAAAGTTTCGTAAAATAAGAGGAATAGCCTCAACGGAAGTAGGCTACTGTGGAGGCAACGGCCCGAATGTCACTTATGAAGAAGTATGCACTGGTTTAACTAATCATGCTGAAGTGGTCAAACTTGAATACGATGAAAATACAATTTCCTATGAAGATATAATGAGATTTTTTTTTGATTTTCATGATGCAACACAACTTAATGGACAAGGTTTAAATATTGGAACTAATTATAGAAGTGAAATATTCTACATTTCCGAAGATCAAAAAAAAATGGCAGAAAAAATTCTTAACAAACAGAATGAAAAATTCAAAGGAAAAGTAGTCACAAAAATAGCTAAAGAAAAGAATTATTGTAAAGCCGAAGAATATCACCAAAAATATTTTCAAAAAAGAAATAGTTAATGACATTAGTTTCTACTCATTGGCTTAACGAAAATTTAAGTAAAGTAATAATAATAGATTGTTCTTGGCACATGCCATCAACAGAAAGAGACGGTTATCGGGAATATTTAGAAGGACATATTCCGGGTGCTATTTTCTTTGATCTAGATAAAAACTCGGAACCCAATACTGATCTACCTCATATGCTTCCAAAATCTGCTTATTTTCAAGAAGTAATTTCGGACCTTGGAATTACTAACGAAGACAAAATTGTTATTTACGATAATTCTAACGTATTCTCTGCTTGTAGATGTTGGTTTACTTTTTTTTATTTTGGACATAACCCAAAAAAATTGGAGGTTCTAGATGGTGGATTAAAAAAATGGAAGTCGGAAAATAAAACTATTTCAAAAACAATCGAACCAATTAAGAAAAGTAAATATATTATCAATGAACAAAAAAATTTAGTTAAAAATATAAAAGACATTAATAAAAATATTATTGAACAAAAATTTGAAGTAGTAGATGCAAGAAGTAAAAAACGCTTTGAAGGATCGGAGCCTGAACCTAGGCCAGGTTTAAGAAGTGGTCATATAGAAAAATCAAAAAATCTTCCTTTTACTGAGTGTATAAATAAAACAAGCAATACTTTTAAAAGCAAAGAGAATTTGATTAAAATTTTTGAAAAAACTGGAGTTGATAAATCAAAAAATCCGACATTTACCTGTGGTTCGGGTGTTACTGCAGCAGTTTTGGCTCTAACATTTCATTTAGTACATGATAATTATTTACCTATTATTTATGATGGATCATGGAGCGAGTATGGTCAAATTAAATAAAGAACTTAAAAGATAATATATTTGTTCTTGTTTAATCTTTTTTGACATTTGGTTAACTGTTTTCGGTATTTATTTGCTTGATCTTTTACTTTTTTAGCAAAAATAATTACTTTTTTGTTCTTTTTGTAATTTTTATAATTTGCCCATCCTTCATGGTAAGCAATATATTGTCGGTAAGCATCGGTTTTTGGAATTTTTAAAAGTTTCTCTGTTTTATTCATATACCACCCAATAAAATCAACGCTATCTTTGAATCTTACTCTAGTTGCTAAGCGATTGTTCGTCTCCTTTTTATACTGATCCCAAGTTCCTTTTACTGCTTGAGAATAACCAAATGAACTCGAAGGCCTTTTGTAGGGAATAACTTTAAATAATTTTAGTCGTTTAGGTTTTGCTAACCAATCAAAATCAGATTCTTTTTTTATAAAAGCCAACTGAATATGGATAGGGGCACCCCACTTTTTCTCTGTATTTTTTACATGTTTGTACCACAAATATCGTTCAGAAAAGATGTCACAACTATTTTTAGTATTTGAGGGTATCGAAGAACAAGACGATAAAATTAATAAAATAATAAGACTGCTAAGAATGATAAGATATTTTTTTATTAACCGAATCATTTTTTCAACTTACATAAAAGTATCCAAACATTAAATAATAATTAATTTTTTTTTCTCCATTCTTCGGGATTTTGAAAAGTTCCTTGCCAAATTCCTAATTTATTTTTTTTGGCATGTTGTTCATCTAAAATATATTTTTTTGAATATCTTCTGTAGGCAACCGCATATCCATTCTTTACAAGCCAAGAATTAATATCTATTTTTTTTAGATAACAAGTTGATAAATATCTATTATACCGATCTTTGTTTTCTGAAATACATTTAATTGTTTTATTATCAATGAGCTTCTTTAGTTTATTTGTTGCCGTGATTCCACATTCATAATTTTTTTTAAAACTGAAAAAAGTCCACCAAAAAGAAATAATAAAGTATGGTTTTTTACAAATTTGTTTTTTTTCTGGGGCATCTATGCCAAATAATCTGATTTTATTATTATTAATTTCCAATGAATCTCCGTCTATAACTCTTGGAATTCCTTCAAAAATTGATGCAAAACTGTTTTGTTGAAAAAAGAAGATAACAAATAAAATTAAAATTTTATAAAAATTCTTTTTTTGCACGTTCAAGCAAAGAACTCATTTGTTCTCTTATTTTTGAATCTGATATACTTATCGATGCCTTTTTAAAATCACTCTGAATTTTCCTAAACACATCCTCGTCGCCCGGTTCAGCAAAATCAGATTTAATAACTTCTTGAGCGTAAGCTGCTCTATCACTGTCCACTTTCCCCAATTTATCTGCAGCCCATTCTCCTAAATATTTGTTTCTTTTGGCATTCACTTTGAACTGAAGTTCTTCATCTCTAACAAATTTTTTTTCAAAACTTTTTTCTCTTTCATCAAATGAACTCATTTATTTTTTCCAATATTTATAAAGTATTACTACTATGTAAGCAATTAATACACCTAAAATATTGCCAACTAGATCTGATATTTCAAAGCCTCTTTTTGGAATTATAAAATGTAAAATTTCAAGAATGAATGATAAAAAAAATAAATAAATTATAATTAATTTAAATTTATTATCTTTTAAGTATGAAAAAAAACCTAGTGCAGATAAAATAAAGTAAACATAAAGATGATTAGAGGAAATATATGCAAAATCTCTAGTGAATTGAGGATGATATTTAAAATTTCCGTAAACCAAAAAACCTAAAATACTTCCTGGGTACAACGAAAGTATAATTAAAAGTAAAGTTAAAATATGAAATAATATTCTTAGATAACTGATTGTTTTACCCATTTTAAAAAATCTTTGTTACCATT
>Ga0209554_1002867_pt1 | contig 11528 bp, 6 predicted proteins | sample MarorgKNORR_S2LV_5_FD_188221 | JGI IMG/M metagenome (GOLD analysis project Ga0209554, IMG submission 188221) | Marine microbial communities from the Southern Atlantic Ocean, analyzing organic carbon cycling - Bottom_A/KNORR_S2/LV (SPAdes) (version 2) | ecosystem: Environmental > Aquatic > Marine... | reverse complement strand
AATGAATTACAAAGAAGCCTTACAACATAACATCTTTAAAATCATCAGCAAATCTGCTAAAGAATTGAGTCTTGACAGCTACGTAATTGGTGGCTTTGTACGTGATTATATATTAAAACGTGGAAATTCAAAAGATATTGATATTGTTGCAATTGGTAGTGGTATCGACCTTGCAAAACAAGTCTCAAAAAATCTACCAAACAACCCAAAAGTACAAGTGTTTAAAACCTATGGTACCGCAATGCTTAAGTATAATGATATTGAAATAGAATTTGTAGGTGCACGAAAAGAATCTTATAACGAAAACAGCAGAAACCCAATAGTAGAAAACGGAACGCTTCAAGACGACCAAAATCGTCGTGATTTTACAATAAATGCTTTAGCTCTTAATTTAAAAGAAGAAAAGTTTGGGGATTTGTTAGACCCTTTTAATGGCACAAAAGATTTGAATGATAAAATAATTCGCACACCTTTAAATCCTGACATTACTTATAGTGACGACCCATTACGAATGATGCGTGCTATTCGTTTTGCGACACAGCTAAATTTTACAATCGAAGAACAATCATTAAAAGCTATTACAAAAAACAAACATAGAATTGAAATTATAACCAAAGAACGTATCGTAGTAGAACTCAATAAAATTCTTGAAAGCGACACGCCTTCTATTGGATTTCTGTTAATAGAAAAAACTGGATTATTAACATATATTTTACCAGAGCTTACCGCATTAAAAGGGATTGACGAAGTAGAAGGAAAACGCCATAAGGATAATTTTTATCACACTTTAGAAGTGGTAGATAATATAGCTAAAACTACAGATGATTTGTGGTTACGTTGGGCAGCATTGCTGCATGATATCGGTAAAGCGCCTACCAAAAAATTTAGTAAAAAAATTGGATGGACCTTTCATGCACACGAGTTTGAAGGTTCAAAAATGGTATATCGATTATTTAAAAGATTAAAAATGCCATTAAACAACAAAATGAAATTTGTACAAAAAATGGTGTTTATGAGTTCTCGTCCAATTGTATTGGCTCAAGATACTGTTACAGATTCGGCTGTTCGTCGTTTAGTTTTTGATGCTGGTGATTACGTTGACGACCTAATGACCCTTTGCGAAGCAGACATAACTACTAAAAACTCAAAAAAGTTTAAAAAATATCATGATAATTTTAAAATTGTAAGAGATAAAATAATTGAAGTTGAAGCATGCGATCATATTCGTAATTTTCAACCTCCAGTTTCAGGCGAAGAGATAATGAAAACCTTTAATTTAAAACCTTGTCGGGAAATAGGTTTAATTAAAGATGCAATTAAAGAAGCCATTTTAGAAGGCATTATTCCTAATGAATACAATGCTGCAATTCAATTAATGATAAAAGAAGGTGAGAAATTAGGGTTAACTTCAGTTAAGAGTTAAAAAACAATCATTCGTGTATTCGTGGCAAAACAAAAACAAGATAACAAAAAAGTAATTTATTGGTTATTAACAGGTTGCTTCCTCATTTTTATTATGGTTGTAATTGGTGGTATTACTCGTTTAACACATTCAGGTTTATCAATTTCGAATTACAAATTAATTTCTGGTACAATTCCACCAATGAATGATATTGAATGGCAAAATGCTTTCAATCTTTACAAACAATACCCAGAATATCAAAAACTGAATACCCATTTTACGCTGCAAGATTTTAAAGACATTTACTTCTGGGAATGGTTGCATCGCTTTATAGGACGACTAATTGGCTTGGTGTTTTTTATTCCTTTTCTGTATTTTTTAATAAAGAAACAACTCACTATACCAACCATTAAAAAATCCATACTACTACTCGTTTTAGGTGCATTTCAAGGTTTTTTAGGTTGGTATATGGTAAAAAGTGGATTGGTTGACAATCCTGACGTAAGCCATTACAGGTTGGCAGCACATTTAACAACTGCGTTTGTAACCTTTGGATATACATTTTGGGTAGCATTAGATATAATTTTCCCTGATAAAAAACAAATCAATAAACGTTTACGAAACTTAATACGAGTTGGTCTATATGTTTTGTTTCTTCAAATTATTTATGGTGCATTTGTTGCAGGTTTAGATGCTGGTTTTATACATAACCATTGGCCATTAATGAACGAAAGCAAGTTTATGCATAAAACCGTTTTGATTGAACAAAGCCCTTTATATAAAAACTTTATTGAAGGTAAAAGCGGTGTGCAGTTTATTCATAGAATATTAGCTTATATCGTAGTAACTTTTGTTTTAATAATTTGGTATAAAGCCAAGAAAATATATCTTACAACATATCAATCAAAAGGAGTCAACACATTGCTTTTAATGGTTGGAGTTCAATTTTTGTTAGGAGTATTTACCATTTTACTTCAAGTTCCTGTATGGCTTGGAGTTGCTCATCAAATAGGTGCATTTTTATTACTTACAGCTATGACTTTTACCCTGCATCATTTCAGTAAATAAATTAAAAAAGACATATCTTTGCAAACTAATTATTTGCCATGATTTATAGATTTAGAGTAGTACTTGACAATGATACAGAAGACGATGTTTTTCGTGATTTAGAACTTCGTGAAACAGATACTCTCGAAGATTTGCACAACATTATCACGCAATCGTTTGGGTTTGATGGTACAGAAATGGCATCGTTTTACTTAAGTGACGATGAATGGAATCAAGGTGAAGAAATCTCATTGTTTGATATGAGTGAAGGTGCAAATACTGTGCAATTAATGAATGAAACTATTACAAATAATGTAGTTCACGAAGCCAGTACTAAACTCATTTATGTTTATGATTTTTTTAGTATGTGGACATTTTATGTTGAATTAGCAGAAATTGTTGAAGAAGTTGAAGGAACGGACTATCCTAATCTTTTGTTTGTTCAAGGTCAGATTCCTGATGAAGCACCAGAAAAATCTTTCAAAGCAGAAGATACTGAAAATTTTGATGACTTTGAAAATGGTTTAGAAGACTACGAGAGTTTAGATTTCGATGAAAACTGGAATTAACCAAAATTATAAATTTTGTTCAACTTTAAGTACTGAACAAAAATTTAGGAAACCCATTGTAACAAGTTTTAAGTTTTATCGTCTTACAATTATAACCAACCAAAAACACATTTCTTGGAATCAATTCTAACAATTAATAACCTTACTAAAAAATACGGTCATGTAACAGCTGTAAAAAACCTTTCGTTCAATATAGAGAAAGGTAATATTTATGGTATTCTTGGACCAAACGGAAGTGGAAAATCTACAACTTTAGGTATAGTTCTAAATGTAGTAAATAAAACCAGTGGCGATTATTCTTGGTATGGCGGAAAACTTTCCACACACGAAGCGCTTAAAAAAGTAGGTGCAATAATAGAACGCCCTAATTTTTATCCATACATGTCAGCTTATCAAAATCTGAAATTGGTATGCAAAATAAAAGGAGTCGATTTTGAAAGAATAGACGAGAAACTTAAGATTGTTGATTTACTAGACAGAAGAGATGATGCGTTTAAAACCTTTTCTCTCGGGATGAAACAACGTCTTGCAATTGCATCAGCATTGCTAAACGATCCACAAATATTAATTCTCGACGAACCAACAAATGGTCTTGATCCTCAAGGCATTCATCAAGTAAGAGAAATTATAAAAGGTGTAGCTAAAAAGGGTACAACTATTTTATTAGCTTCACACCTACTGGACGAAGTAGAAAAAGTGTGTACTCATGTTGTTGTACTTCGTAAAGGAGAAAAATTGTATTCAGGTAGAGTTGATGAAATGATTTCCAGTCATGGATTTTTCGAATTAAAAGCTGACAAACATGATGAATTGATTAAAATACTAGAAAACGATAGTGATTTTGGGAAATTGAAAATCGAAGATGGTTTAATTACTGCATTTTTAAATACACCAATGGATGCTTCAACATTTAACAAACTAATGTTTGAAAATAATATTACACTATCGCATCTGGTAAAACGTAAGGAAAGCCTTGAAGAACAATTCCTTAAATTAACAAATAACAATTAACCACAATCAATCAAAAAATGCTACGCCTTTTAAATTTAGAATTACAAAAACTTTTACTAAGTAAAACAAGTAAAATACTCATATTTATATCATTTATATTGCCGTTTTTCGTCATATTACTATCCTCGATAAAATTTAATGTATTTGGTTTTTTTACAATAGAACTTGGCGAACTCGGAATTTTTAATTTTCCTATTATCTGGCATCTTACAACCTTTTTCGCATCACAGTTTAAATTTTTCTTTGCTATTGTTGTAGTATCAATGATTGGTAATGAATATAGTAACAAAACCATTAAGCAAAATCTAATAGATGGCCTAAGCAAAAAAGAATTTATACTATCAAAATTTTATACTATTGTATTCTTTTCATTAGTTTCTACCGTTATTATATTTTTAATTTCATTATTAATCGGTTTATACTATTCAAGTTATAATGAGTTTAATATTATTATTAGAGAAACTGAATTCTTACTCGCCTATTTTTTAAAATTAGTAGGATTCTTCTCTTTCTGTTTATTTCTCGGCATGTTGGCTAAGCGTTCTGCCTTTGCACTGGCTTTTCTATTTGTAGATTTTATTATAGAAGGGATAATTTTAGGTTTAATTACCTGGCAAGCTAATTTTCAAATTGCTGAAAAGGTTCAAAATTTCTTCCCTCTAAAGTCTATGTATAACCTTATTAAGCAACCGTTTCAACGTATTGCTATGACAAAGTTTCCAGACAAAGGTGAACTAGCATACGACTATGCAGTGCATTGGTACGAAATAGTAATCGTACTTGTTTGGACAGCAATTTTTATCTTTTTGTCGTATAGATTATTAAAGAAGAGAGATTTGTAATATATTTATAGGCTATTTTGCTTATAAATGAAACGATTGCTAATAACATTTAAATATTAATTTTATATATATTTAAATTTTTTGGTATGAGAACGAAGTGGTTACACAGGTCCTCATTTTTAATAAAAAGTTGTCGTTAAGTTTATTAAAAATTTAACGTGTGAAAAAGATATTATTAATTCTTTCCCTCTTCATTTCTTTAAATGTTGTAGGCCAAGGCGAAGCTGCCAATTGGTACTTTGGTGAAAATGCTGGAATGCAATTTGATCTTGCAACTGGAAATACTACACCATTAAATGGTGGGCAATTAAATACCAGAGAAGGATGTTCTACAATATCTGACGCAAACGGGAATCTACTTTTTTATTCGGATGGAATAACGGTTTGGAATAGAAATCATCAAGTCATGCCAAACGGTAACGGTTTGTTTGGAGATCCTTCCAGCACACAATCTGCTTTAGTTGTCCCAAAACCAGAGGATCCTGATATATATTATATTTTTACTATTGATGTTCGATTTGGAGCTCAATTGAATGGCTTCAATTTCTCTGTGATTGACATGTCACTTGATGGAGGTTTGGGAGATGTTATTGATAAAAATATGCCTTTACTTTCTAGTAGTTCAGAAAAAATTAGTGCTGTATTAAAAGATTGTGTTAAAAAATCTATTTGGGTTATTACATTCGCTTCACTTAATGGTGATACAAATATTTATAATACTTTTCATGCTTTTGAAGTAAATAATTCAGGTGTAAATACAACTGCAGTAATATCTACATTCAATACAAATATAAACGATGCTCGTGGCTATTTAAAACTGTCTCCAGATGGTACAAAATTAGTTAATGCTAATATGAGTGGTGGATTATTTTTATACGATTTTGATGAAAATACTGGAGTCGTCACTAACGAACAGCAGCTCATTATTAATTCGCAAAGTAATGCTCCTTATGGTGTAGAATTTTCTCCTAATAGTCAAATACTTTATGTACATTCTTCAAATGATTCAGGAGGAGCTGCAATAAATCATTCATCTGTATTAACTCAATTTAATTTAGCCATTGCCGATATTCAAGCTAGTGAATTTGAATTAGATGGTAGACAACTCTATAGAGGCGGTTTACAACTCGGTCCCAATGGTAAAATTTATCGTGCCTTAAGTGCTACATATACTCAAGGTCTCCCCTTTCTTGGTGTAATAAACAACCCAAATAATATAGGGGCTGCTGCAAACTATCAACATGATGCGATAAGTCTATCTCCTAATTTATCATCGCAAGGATTTCCGCCTTTTATTCAATCTATTTTTAACACAGAAATTGATATTATTAGAAATGGGTTGAGTGTAACTAACTTATTACTCTGTGATGGTGATACGTATATGCTTATTGCTGATGATATTGTTGGAGCCACTTATAGTTGGACTTTAGATGGCAATCCATTAGCTGAAATTGGTACAGATCTTGTTGTTACACAAGCTGGTGTATATCAGATTTTTATAGACCCAAATAATGGTGATTGTGCTATTGAAGGAGAAGCAACTGTAAGCTATTTTACACCTCCTATTGCTAACCAACCAGCTAATATTAATGTTTGCGACGATGATAATGATAGTTTCTTTATGTTCGATTTTACTGTTGATGTCGATGTACAAGTATTAGGAGCGCAAGACCCTTCTACATTTAGTGTGCATTATTTTGAATCGCAAATAGATGCAGACAGTAATATAAATGAAATTGTAATGCCATACCAGAATTTAACCAACTCTCAAGAAATGTTTGCAAGAATTAATAACGATGGTTTTATTGATTGTTTTGATACCACATCATTTTTTATTGAAATTTTTGATACACCAATTGCAAATCAACCAACCAATGTTAATATTTGTGACGATAATAATGATGGCTTGTTTATGTTCGATTTTACAGTTGATGTTGATGCACAAGTTTTAGATACTCAAAACTCATCTATATTCAGTGTACATTATTTTGAATCACAAATTGATGCAGATAATAATACAAATGAAATTGTAATGCCTTATCAAAATATTGATAATCCCCAAGAAATATTTGTAAGAATTGAAAATAATAGTTTTACTGATTGCTTTGATACAACCTCTTTTTTTATAGAAGTTTTTGATACACCAACAGCAAATCAACCAACCAATATTATTATTTGCGATGATGATAATGATGGATTGTTTATATTCGATTTTACTGTAGATGTAAACGCACAAGTTTTAGGCTCTCAAGATCCATCTACATTTGGTATCCATTATTTTGAATATCAAGCAGATGCCGATAATTTTGTAAATGAAATTACAATGCCATACCAAAATATTTCCAACCCACAAGAAATATTTGTTTTGATACATAACAATGGAAATGAAACTTGTTTTGATACAACATCATTTTTTATCGAAATATTTGATACACCAACAATTACTCCTTTTACTGATTATCAATTTTGTGATGATACTTCCGATGGTGATAATATGAATGGTCAAACTACTGTTGATTTGCTTGAAATAGACGCTCTAGTCTTAGGTAATCAAGATCCATTGTTATACAATATTACTTACCATAGCTCACAATTTGATGCTAATTCTGGAGCTGCCGCATTACCATTTACTTACTATAATACAATTCCAAATTTGGAAGTAATATTTGTGAGAATTGAAAACATTACAAATACTGATTGTTATGATACGATGGTATTTGATTTAATCGTAAATGTTGCACCAGAAACTTTTAACACCACTCTATTTCAGTGTGATGAAGATGGTAATGTGGATGGCTTTACAACATTTAATCTTACTGAAGCCAATGGTATTCTTACTGGTGGAATTGTCGATAGATCTACTAAATTTTTTCTCTCTCTTGCTGCCGCACAAGCTACTGTTAATGAAATTGATGGCAATGCTTATGGTAATATCACAAACCCTCAAACTATTCATGTACAAGTTATTAATGACAATACTGGTTGTTTTAATTTTGCTGAATTAATTCTAGAGGTAAGTACAACAAATGCCTTTAATGCGTCGCTTTTTACTTGTGATGATGATGGTATTGAAGATGGCTTTTATACGTTCAATCTGTCTGATGCTGATGTTGATGTTTTAAACGGTCTGCCTACTGATCTTACTATTAACTATTACGAAACATATAACGATGCCCTTTTAGAACAAAATCCTCTGCCTCTTTCTTATGTAAATATAATACCATATTCGCACTCTGTTTTTGTGAGAGTAGAAGATGACAATGCTTGTTTTGGGATTAATCAAGTACAACTAACCGTATTTGAGATTCCTGATATTGAAATTGAAGAACAACTCTTCTATTGTCTTAATGTTTTTCCACAAACTATAACACTTAATGCTGGGCTCATTAACAATCTATCTACTGATTTTACCTATTCATGGTCAACTGGTGAAATAACTTCTGAAATTCAAATAAATCAAACAGGAACCTATTCGGTAACGGTAACCAATGTTAATGGTTGTTCCAAAGAAAGAACCATTACTGTGCTGCCTTCTAATATAGCAACCATAGCATCTATTGAAGTGACTGATACTACACAAAATAATACTATTACTGTTACTGTTTCTGGAGAAGGTATTTACGTTTTTGCTTTAGATAATAGTAATGGATCTTATCAAGAAAGTAACTTTTTTGATAATGTTGCTCCAGGACTTCATACTGTTTATGTTAAGGACACCAAAAATAATTGTGGTATTGTAGAAGAAATTGTTTCGGTTATTGGTTTCCCTCTATTCTTTACGCCAAATAACGATTCGTACAACGACACTTGGCAAGTCTATGGGCTTTCGAGTCAGTTCCAACCTAATTCTATCATTTATATTTACGATAGATATGGTAAATTATTGAAACAATTAGATCCTTCTGGTCCTGGTTGGGATGGAACGTTTAATGGAAAAAGGCTGCCTAATAGTGATTACTGGTTTCATGTAACCCTTGAAGATGGCAGGACCTTTAGAAGCCATTTTACGCTAAAAAGGTAAATTTATTTAATACTATTTTAGTTTGTAAAAATTATAATCTAACTTATCTTTGATTTCTATTTTTTTTAATGAAACGACTTTTATTCTTATTTATAATCCTGATTACAAGTATTACTTTTGGTCAAAATATTCAAGTTGACAGTCAAACCTATACACCTCAGCAATTAATTGAGGATATTTTAATAGACAGCCACTGTATTACAAATGTTTTGGTTACTAATTTTGTTGGAGGTGATTTTAATAATACTGACCAAAGTTATGGTTTTTTTGATGCCACAGGAACAACTTTTCCGTTTCAAAGTGGTTTAGTATTAAGTACAGGTAGATTGATAAATACACAAGGACCAAATACTACATTAAGTGATGATGATGCACCAAACTGGGTTGGTGATAACGATTTAGAAACTATTTTAAATGAACCCAATACATTAAATGCAACACTTATTGAATTCGATTTTACAACAATAGCAGACCAAGTAAGTTTTAGATATATTTTTGCCTCAGAAGAGTATCAAGAAAACGACCCAAATACCTGTCAATATTCAGATTTGTTTGGCTTTTTAATTCGACCTATAAACAGCCAACAATACACTAATATAGCTTTAGTTCCAAACACACAAACTCCTGTAAAAGTCACAACTGTACATCCAGAGATTCCTAATGGTTGTTCTGCTGAAAACGAGTTTTATTTTGAAAGCTTTAATGGTTCTGTTTCTCCAATTAATTTTAATGGGCAAACAAAAGTGCTTACAGCAACAGCAAATGTTATTCCTAACGAAACTTACCATGTTAAACTTGTAATTGCAGACGAACAAAATTATAGATTCGACTCGGCAGTTTTTCTTGAAGCTGGCAGTTTTCAATTGAGTACAGACATTGGAGTAGATCGTCTATTAACTACAAATAATCCACTTTGTGAAAATGAAACACTAGAACTTAATGCATGGCAATCTGGCTTTAATTCCTATTCGTGGTTTAAAGATGATATTTTGGTTGATTTTCAGCCAGCTAATTGTTTAAACTGTGGAACATTTACTGTAACTGAACCTGGAACGTATACTGTTGAAATTACTTTTGAAAACAATTGTGTGTCTTTTGGCGAAATAATAATTGAATATGATCAAAATCCTTTAGTGTTTAACACCACATTAATAGAATGTGATCTTGATCTTGACGGTTTATCACTTTACAATTTATTCAATGTAGAACAAGCAATTACAAACAATGATGTGTTATTAATTATTAGCAATTTTTTTCTAACTGAAGTTAATGCCATTCAAAATATAAATGAGATTAATAATCCAAGTTCTTATCAAAATATTGCCCCTTTACAAACTGTTTATGCCAGAGTTGAAAATCAATCACATTGCTTTACGATAGCTGAAATTATTTTAGATATTTCCACAAATACGCTAAGCGTTTCTCCTTTTGAAGTTTGTGATGACGAAATTGTTGATGGTTTTGCAACCTTTAATTTAAATGATTTAAAGCTTCAAATAGAACCCAATGTTCCAGTTAATGCTACAATAACATTTTATCCAACTATAGAAGATGCTTTTAATGAAACCAATGCCCTAAACGAAAATTATGTTAACACTACTCCAAATTCCGAAGTTATTTATGTAAAAGTTAAAGATAATAATCAATGTTATGCATTAAGTCCAGTAATATTAAATGTCCTTTTCACACCATTATTATTACCAAATGAAGAATTATTTTATTGTCTCAATTTCTTTCCGCAAACTATAATACTCGATGTTGGACTTATTAATGGTTTACCAAGTGATTTTACCTATTTATGGTCAACTGGTGAAACAGCTTCTGAAATTGAAATAAACGAAATTGGTATTTATACTGTAATTGTCACATACCAAAATGGTTGCTCAACAACCAGAGAAATAACTGTTTCACCTTCTAACATTGCAATTATAGAATCCATTGAAGTGACTGATGCTACACAAAACAATACCATAACTGTAAATATTTCTGGAGAAGGTAATTATCAATTTGCTCTAAATGAAATCAATGGTCCTTATCAAGACAGCAACTTTTTCGAAAACGTTGCTCCTGGATTACATACAGTTTATGTAATTGACACCAAAAACAATTGTGGTATCGTACAAGAAATTGTTTCAGTTATTGGGTTTCATAAATTCTTTACGCCTAATAATGATTCCTACAACGATACGTGGCAAGTCTATGGTCTTTCCAGTCAATTTCAACCTAACTCGATTATTTATATTTATGATCGTTATGGCAAATTATTAAAACAACTAGACCCAACTGGTCCTGGTTGGGACGGAACTTTTAATGGTAGCAGACTCCCTACTAATGATTACTGGTTTCATGTAACCCTTGAAGATGGCAGAGTATTTAGAAGCCATTTTACCCTAAAAAGATAGTATATTCAAAAATTAAATTATTATAAAAAAGGTGTATATTCGTCGTTTAAATTTATATAATAATGTATTTCGTCTATTTTTATTACATTTTAGCTATGTTTTAACTATGTTTACGAATTATATATTTTTATTAAAATAACCCGTTTAGCGGTTAAAAAGCTAAAGCGTGTTTTATATTATTAATTGGTTTGTTGTTTAATTTGTTAATGTATTGCAAGATAGTTAACCCTGCAA